>Ga0105090_10000146_pt1 | contig 30098 bp, 30 predicted proteins | sample PPLLak3March2015_FD_79110 | JGI IMG/M metagenome (GOLD analysis project Ga0105090, IMG submission 79110) | Freshwater sediment microbial communities from Prairie Pothole Lake near Jamestown, North Dakota, USA - PPLs Lake P7 Core (1) Depth... | ecosystem: Environmental > Aquatic > Freshwater >...
GAGGTGGTCTACCTGCGCTCGGACGAGAAATATACGCTGGTGGTCTGGGAGGGTGGCGAGGCCCTGATCCGCAAGACCATCCGCGAACTCGCCGACGAACTCGACCCGCAACGCTTCGTGCAGATCCACCGTTCAGTGATCGTCGCCCTGCCGTATGTGTCCCAGGTGGTGCGCGGCGCCAACGAGACCGCCGACGTGCACCTGCGCGGCCGCTCCGAGGTGCTGCCGGTGAGCCGCAGCTGGCTGCACGTCTTCCGGCAGATGTGAGCCACCCCGGCGGCCGGCCGTGGCCGCCTGCTTATGATCGCGGCCCGGGCCGCCCCGGCCCGACCCGCACCCGCCCACCTCCGACAAGGAAGCCGTCATGCACGCCTGGCTCTGTGAATCGCTCGACGGCGCCGACGCCCTCCGCTGGCAGGACCTGCCCACGCCCGAGCCGAAGCCGGGCGAGGTGCGCATCAGGATCCAGGCCGCCAGCCTGAACTTCCCCGACCTGCTCATCGTGCGCGGTCAGTATCAGTTCAAGCCGCCGCTGCCCTTCGTGCCGGGCGCCGAGTACGCTGGCGTCATCGACGCCGTGGGTGCGGGCGTGCTGCACCTGCGCCCCGGCGACGCGGTGGCGGCATTGGGCGGCACCGGCGGCTTCGGCACCCATGCCTGCGTCGAGGCGTCGCGGGTGTTGCCGTTGCCGCCGGGTTTTGCCATCGAGGACGGCGCCGCCTTCGCCTTCACCTACGGCACCTCGCACCACGCGCTGATCGATCGCGGGCGGTTGCAGGCCGGCGAGACCGTGCTCGTGCTCGGCGCCGCCGGCGGCGTCGGCACGGCTGCCGTGCAGATCGCCAAGGCCGCCGGCGCGAACGTCATCGCCGCTGCCTCCAGCGAAGAGAAGTGCGCGCTGTGCCGCGAGCTCGGCGCCGACGCCACGCTCAACTACGGCACGGAGAATGTGCGCGACAGGCTCAAGGCGCTGACCGGCGGCAAGGGCCCCGACGTCGTCTACGACCCCGTGGGCGGCGACCTGGCCGAACCGGTCTTCCGCTCCATCGCCTGGCGCGGGCGTTACCTCGTCGTCGGATTTGCGCAGGGCGCGATCCCGGCGCTGCCCTGGAATCTGGCCCTGCTCAAGGGGGCGTCGATCGTCGGCGTCTTCTTTGGCGAATTTGTCAAGCGTGAACCCCAGGCCAGCGTCGCCGCGCTCGGCCAACTGGCACAGTGGTATGCCCAGGGCCGCGTCAAACCGGTCATCGACCAGCGCCTGCCGATGAGCGAACTCAAGGCCGCCTACGCGCGCATGGGCAGCCGGCAGGTGATGGGCAAGCTGCTGCTGGTCAACGCCTGACGCGATGCGGCACGCCGCGGCGCGGGCGGGTTTACTTGCTAGCATCGCAGGCACGTCAAGGAGACCACGGCCATGGCCGTCAAGGTGCTGATCCTCGAGGACAACCCCGTCGCGCGCAGCTTCCTGTGCCGTGTCGTGCGCGAGAGCTTCAGCGACACCATCCTCATCACCGAGGCCGGCGACCTGGAGACCGCACGCCGCCACATCTCGCTCACCGGCGGTGCGCAGGGCCTGCACGGCGTCGATCCCTTCAAGCTCATCCTGGTCGACCTCGAACTGCCTGACGGCAACGGCATGGAGCTGCTGGCGGAACTCGGGCACTACCCGGCGACCAAAATCGTCACCACGCTCTACTCCGACGACGACCACCTGTTCCCGGCACTGCAGTGCGGCGCCGACGGCTACTTGCTCAAGGAAGACCGCTTCGAGGTGCTGGTGGAGGAACTGCAGAAGATCGTGCGCGGGCAACCGCCGCTGTCGCCGGCGATCGCGCGGCGGCTGCTGACCCATTTCCGGCACGGCACGGGCGGCGACAGCCACGCCCCTGATTCCGGCTTCGCCTCGGCCAGCGGCTTCACGACGAGCAAGCCGATCCCGATCGAGAAACCGCTCGACCACGAGCGGCTGACGCCCCGCGAGAGCGAGGTCCTGACCTATCTGAGCAAGGGCTTCACGATCAAGGAGATCGCCGGCCTGATGGGCATCAAGTGGTTCACTGTCAACGACCACATCAAGTCCATTTACAAGAAGCTCAACGTCTCCAGCCGCGCCGAGGCCGCGGTGCTGGCCAGCAAACAGGGCCTGGTGTGACGCGCTCGACCGGGCGCGCGGCGGGCCGCGCCTGAGGGCGCCGGCGGCGCCGGCCATGGCTGTCTTGCCGCACCCCCAGGACGCTGCAGGCGAACGCGGCGACGGCGATTCGGGCTTCGAGGCCAGCGCTTTCGAACGCCCTCCGGCGCGCTTCAGCCGCCACTCACTCTGGGCGGGCTGGCGTCGCCGCGTGCTGGTGCTGGTGGCGCTGCTGGGCTGCGCCGGCATCTTTGCGTTCGCACGCTGGGTCGCCGCCACCCCCTTCGTCGACGTCCAGTGGAGCGGTCATGGCGACGGCAGCCTCATCCTCGAAGGCAGCACCGTGCCGGCCCTGCAGGCGCGGCGTGGAAGGACCGTGGTCGCGATCGGCGGCAGCGGTGGCCCGCCCATGCCGGTGGACGCGCTGCTGCAGCACCGCTCGCCACGCTGGCAGGTCGACGACGCCGCGCGCGCGCGCCAGGTGGCGCAGCAAGTAGGCCTGGCCACCTTGCTCGCTGCCGGCACGCTGAGCCTGCACTTTGCCGACGGCTCGGTGCTGACGATCGATGCCGCGCCGCGCGGCTGGGCCGGCCTGGGCTGGCTGTTCTGGCCGCTGGCCGGCCTGGCGCTTCTGCTGCTGCTTTCTGCCACCGTCGTGCTGCTGGCGCGGCAGCGGTCGCTGACCCTGCTCTACGCAGGGATGGCCCTGTGCCAGGCTGGCACCCTGCTGTTCATCGCGCTGGAAACCACCCGGGGCCTGGGCCTGCCTGCGGGTGCACTGGCGCCGGACATGCTGGCGCGCCTGGCGCTGGACAGCTGCACCGGCGCCGCCGCCGTGACCGCCTTCGCACTGAACCCCACCCGCCTGCCGCGGGCCGGCTGGGTGGCCGCAGCCGCCTGGGCTGCGGTGATCGTCTGCCTGGCCGGGGCCTGGGCCGGCGCACTGTCGCCGCTGTGGTGGTGGGCCCAGGGCCTGTGCCTGACGCTCGGTGCCGCCGCGCTGGCCGTGATCGCGCACTCCTACCAGCGCGAGCCCAACCCGTATGCGATGGTGCTGCGGCGCTTCGCCAGTGCGTCCCTGGCCACCCTGCTGCTCACCACCGCTGCGGTGGCGCTGTCCGCGCGGCGCGGCGAGGTCGGCCACGGCATCGCGGCGGCGGCCCCGGTGGCCTGGGTCCTGTTTCTCGCCTCGCTGCTGCTGCTGGCGCCTTTCCTGGGGCGCAGCCGGCCCTTGCTGCGCGAATTTGCACTGCTGGCCGGCATCGGCAGCGTCGCCACCTCGCTCAACCTGCTGTTCGTGGCGGCATTCTCGATCGGCGCCTTCAATTCGCTGGCGCTGTCCCTGTTCATCGCGCTGGCGCTGTATGTCGGCGCGCGGCAGTGGTTGCTGGACCACGTCGTCGGCCGCAGCGTGCTCAGCACCGAGCGCACCTTCGATCTGCTGTACCGCGCAGCACGCGAGGTTCAGGCGCAGCCGGCACGTCTCTCGGCGCTGCAGGCCCGGTTGCTGCGCGAACTGTTCGAGCCGCTGGAGATCTTCAGCGTCGACCGCGTGCCGGCACGTGCGCGCGTCGTCGGCGGCGGTTCGGCACTCGTCGTGCCGGTGCCCCGCGCCGACGGGGACCCGACACCGCCCCAGGCCCTCGTCCTGCGTTACGCCCAGCACGGGCAGCGGCTGTTCACGCTGGACGACGCACGACTCGTCGCTCGCGTGGTCGACCAGATGCGGCGAGCGGTCGCCTACGACCAGGCCGTAGAGCGCGGGCGCAGCGAGGAGCGGCTGCGCATCGCACAGGACCTGCACGACGACATCGGCGCGCGCCTGCTGACCCTCATGTACCAGGCGCCGACTCCCGAGTTGGAGGACTACATCCGCCACACGCTGCTGGACCTGAAGACGCTGACGCGCGGCCTCGCGGCCTCGGAACACCAGCTCTCGCATGCCGCCGTCGAGTGGAAGTCCGACCTCGCGCAGCGCCTGGCGGCGGCGCAGGCCGAACTGCTGTGGACCTTCCATTGCGACCTCGACATGCGCTTGTCGGTGGTGCAGTGGTCGGCGCTGACGCGCGTGCTGCGTGAACTCGTCAGCAATGCGCTCTACCACGGGCACGCCACACGGGTGGAGGTGCAATTCAGCCTCGAGCGCGGCGAGCTCCTGCTGAGGGTGGCCGACGACGGCAGCGGCTGCCAACCGCAGGCCTGGTCGCACGGCCTCGGTCTGGGAGGCGTGCGCAAACGCGCCAAGCTGCTGGGCGGTGAGGTGCGCTGGCTCGAGAACGTGCCCTGCGGCATCGTCTGCGAGCTGCGCCTCACCGGCTTCGGTGACCCTTCCTGAACGCCCCCAGGGCCGGGCCGCGCCCGGCTCGCCCCCCGTGGGGGTATGAGCAAAGTGGCAGAGCCACACTTGCTCATGAAGCCACACCGGGCGGCCTCCATGACACCCCGAGTGCGAGCGAATCGATTTCGAGAGAAAATAGCGGCTTCGCGCCATCCGGGGCGCCCGCCCGGAAAATTCCAGCCATGACCACTCGACGCACGCCCCCCAGCCCCGAAACCGCCAACGGCCCCAAGCTGCGCCAGACGCAGGCCGAATACACCGCCGCCCGCCCCCACGCCGAACCCGGTGTGCGGCCGATGATGTCCAGCTCCAAGATGTACGTATGCATCCGCTGTCACGCCAACTTCAAGACAGGTGATGGAAAACCCGATGCACGGCTGCGCGGGCTCGGCCGTTGCAATACCTGTCTGGGCGTGACGATGCCGGCGGGCTGATCCCGGCCCCTGCCGCATGTGGCCCAATGGCTCGCGCCTCGCGGGCCGTCGAGCCTGTCAAATCTCCCACCCCACCCTCCATCAGACGAAGGACGTAGACCATGTCAAAGACGAACCGCCGCATCTTCCTGCTGCAACTGGCCGCCAGCGGCACCGCCCTCGCCGCCGCCCAGGTGCAGGCGCAAGCGGCGAGGGTCGACGAGAAGGACGCCCAGGCCATTGCGCTCGGTTATGTGCACGACACCACCAAGGCGGACACGAAGAAGTTTCCCAAGCATGCCAACGACCAGAAGTGCAACAACTGCGCGCTGTTCCAGGGCAAGGCGGCCGACGCCTGGGGCGGCTGCCCGCTGTTCGGCACCAAGCAGGTGGCCGGCGCTGGCTGGTGCAGCGCCTGGGCGAAGAAGGCATAGGACCGCCACGACACTTTGCCGACGCGCCGCGTCGGCGACCTCAGGGGCCCCTCGGGGCCCTTTTCCCTGTCCGGCCGCAGACGCGGCTGTTCATCGCCTGTGCACCAGTAGCCGGGCCACGTTTTCGGCGATGGCCAGCGCCGAGGTGAGCCCGGGCGACTCGATGCCGAACAGGTTGACCAGGCCCGGCACGCCATGTTCGGCCGGGCCGTCGATGCGGAAGTCCGGCGCCGTCTCACCCGGGCCGTGGATGCGCGGCCGCACGCCGCTGTACCCCGGCTGCAGGGCGCCAGCTGGCAGCGCCGGCCAGTAGCGGCGGATGGCGGCTTCGAAGGACGCGGCACGCGAAGGGTCCACCGCGTAGTCGATGGCCTCGGGCGAGGCGACGTCCAGCCACTCGAGGTCGGGGCCGAAGCGCATCTGCCCGCCGAGGTCGAGCGTGACATGCACGCCCAGCCAGGCGTCCACCGGCGCCGGATAGACGAGGCGCGAGAACGGCGCCCGGCCAGCGAGCGTGAAATAGCTGCCCTTGGCGAAATGCTCCCGGGGTACATGCTGCGCCGGCAGGCCCTCGAATCGACGCGCCAGCGCACAGGCGTGCAGCCCGGCGGCATTGACCACCCGATCGGCGTCGATCTCGAATCCACCCTCGGCAGTGCGGACCTGCACCCGCGCGGGCCGTGCGGCGGCAAAGTGCACCGACTGCACCTGCGACAGCAGCGCCAGGGCGCCGCCGGCGCGCTCCAGATCACCCTGCAGCGCCAGCATCAGCGCATGGCTGTCGACGATGCCGGTGCTGGGCGACAGCAGCGCGGCGGTGCAATGCAGTTCGGGCTCCAGCGCGCGGGCCGCGTCGGCGTCCAGCCACTGCACCGGCACGCCGTTGGCACCGGCGCGCTGCTGCAAGGTAAACAGGGCGACGTGCTGCTCCGCCGCCGTGGCCACCACCAGCTTGCCGCAACGGGCGTGCTCCACGCCGTGCTCGCTGCAGTAGCGATACAGCAGTTCCTTGCCGCGCACGCACAGCCGCGCCTTGAGCGAGCCCGGGGCGTAGTACAGGCCGGCGTGGATGACCTCGCTGTTGCGCGAACTTATGCCCTGGCCGATGCCTGGCGCGGCCTCGACGACGATGGTCTCTTGACCCGCCAGCGCCAGTTCCCGGCCCACCGCCAAGCCCACGACGCCGGCGCCGATCACCAGCGCGTCGACGCGGTCCATGCCTGCCCCCTGCCCCGATTCATCCCCAGACTCCGGCCTAGACAGGCTCCACGGATCGATCTCCCCAACGCCGCATCAAGGCGCCCAGCGAGCCATGCGACAGGCGGGCGGGCATCATCCGCGAATGTATCCTTGAAATCACTGCGGCCCCGGGACCGGACCGCGCCCGCACGTTGACCCAGCGGTCCCTAAGATGCCGGGTCACGCCCCGAGTCGCTGCAGGTCGTCGAGGTCCGTGCGCCGCTGCTTGACCCGCCTGTCATAGCTTGCCTGGTTCTTGCTGCACACGAGCACATGGGGGCTGCCCTTACGTTCCGTGACGCAGTCGACATCGCATTGACCCAGGCGGATCGTGTCCTCGACATGACGGCGATCCGCCTCGCGCGCCTTGAAGCGCCAGACCTCCTGGCTGGCGCTTTGCAGGAAGCGGCTCAGGCTCTGGCAGTGCTCGCAGCGGCAGCCAAGCTGCGCATGGCGCTGGATGTCGTCGACCAGCCGCAGCGCTCGCTGGAACAGTACTTCCCAGGGGCCGGATGGCAGCGACTTCATCACGCCCACAGGCCTTGCCGGTGCACGGCCAGTGACCTGGCGAGCTTTGCGACGTTGCGCCACACAGCCTTGGGCGCCACGCCCTCGTTCGCCGCGGCTTCCTCCACGGCCATCACCACCAGTGGCACCGGCGCCTCGTCAAGCAGGTGCGTCAGGTGGGCCGCGTAGCCCTTCGGCACGCTGCCGCTCACCAGCGCGTGGCCGAGCGTGTCGGGCGGCACCTCCTGCACATAGCTCACGCTGGCGTTCTTCGCCGCCATCCACAGGCCCCGCTTCCGGGACCGCGCTGCCTGGCTGGGTGGATCGAGGTCCAGCCCCAGCACCGACAGCACCTGGGCCACCCGGTTGAATCCCAGATCGCTCAAGGCGCCCGCCTCCAGGCCGACCAGCGTCTGCCGCGAAAGACCGCTCAGCGCCGCGAGCCGGGACTGCGTCAATCCCAGCGCCTCGCGCCGCTCACGGATGATGGTGCCCAGGTTGGAGAGGTCCACAGTTCGGCCGGACGAAATGTCGAATATTTTTGACATTCTAGCCCCAACTCGCGAGCCCCATGAACATCACCTCCGTCTCCATCAACAACCGCTCACAGGCCGTGCGCCTGCCGGCCGATGTGCGCCTGCCCGAAGGCGTGCAGAAGGTTCAGGTGCGTGCCCGGGGGGTTGACCGCATCATCTCCCCGGTGGGCCACACCTGGGACGAGTTCTTCCTGAACGGCCCCAAGGCGTCCGACGACTTCATGGTTGAGCGCGCCTCGCAGCACCAGTCCGAACGCGAAGCCCTCTGACACGGCGCACGCCATGCAGTAGTACCTGCTCGACACCAACATCGTCATCTGCGTCATCAAGCAGCGCGGTGCACCCTACCGGACAACACCCCCAACGCTGCGGATCGCCAGCGGTTCCTCCGCCAGCATCGCGCGAAAGCGGCGCGCTACCACGCTCTCCTCGGTGGCGTGATAGGCCAGGGCGATGCCGATAGCCGCGTCGCGCGGCAGATCACGGATTGGCCGGAAGGCCACGCCGGTGGGTGCGTTGGCAGCGCTGACGGCTGGTACCAGCGCCAGACCCAGTCCACTTTCGACCAGCCCGATCAACGTATGCACCTGCACGCCCTCCTGTGTCACGGTGGGGCACACGCCGGCACGCTGCAGCAGATGCGTCACGGCCGCGTGCAGCCCGCCGGCGCGTGACGAGGCGTAGCCGACGAACGGTTGGCCGTCCAGGTCCTTCAGCCGGAGCGTAGGTCTGCTCGCCAGCGGATGGCCGGCCGGCAAGGCGATGCAGAACACGTCGCTCTCGATCTGCTGGAACTTCACGGTGGGCGGACGCGCCGTCGGCACGCGCACAAAGGCGACGTCCAGCATCCCACCGTCCACCGCTGACACGGCTTCGGCATTGGTGGCCTCGCGCAGTTCCAGCTTGACGTTCGGAAAGCGCCCTCTGAACGCGCGGACGCAGTGCGGCATCAGCCCGAAAGTGACGGATCCGACGAAGCCGATGCGAAGGTGCCCCGACTCGCCCTGGGCCGCCGCACGCGCAGCGGACGTCAGTTCGTCTGCGTTGCGCAGGCACTTCTGTGCGACCTCGTACGCGGCGCGACCGGCCGCGGTGAGCCGCACGCCGCGTGACACCCGCTCGAACAAGGCGACGCCGATCTCCTCCTCCAACTTGCGGATCGCCACCGACAAGGGCGGTTGTGCCATGCACAAGCGCTCGGCCGCACGCCGGAAGCTCAGCGTTTCGGCGACGGCAGAGAACTGGCGAAGCTGCCTCAGATCCATTACGTTGAATGTATCAGTTGCTACCTCAATGGTATTAGACGCGATATCACTCGGCGCCTAGCATTCCGCATCCCCTTTCGAGGGTCAACCGAGCACCGGAAGAGCCGGGCCACTCCAGGAGACACCATGACACTGACCAAGCGACGCCTGCTGACCACCGTCATCGCCGGGCTGGCGGCATGGGCTGCCAGCGGCCCCGCCGCGGCGCAGGCCTTCCCGAACAAGCCGATCAAGATCGTCGTGCCGTACACCCCAGGCGGTCCGACCGACATCCCGGCGCGTCTGGTCGGCCAGAAGTTGGCCGAACTGCTCGGCCAGCCGGTCGTCATCGACAACAAGCCAGGTGCCGGCGGCAACTTGGGCGCGGACGCGGTGGCCAAGTCGCCCGCCGACGGCTACACGCTGCTGTTGGTGACCACCGGCCACGCCATCAACCCGGCCCTCTACCCCAAGCTCGCCTACGACTTGACCAAAGACCTGGTCCCGGTGTCGCAGCTCACCAGCAGTCCGATGGTCGTGACGGTCAACCCCGGTCTGGGCGTGAACAGCATCAAGGACCTGATCGCGCTGGCCAAGGCCAAGCCCGGAACCTTGAACTTCGCGTCCGCCGGCAACGGCGCGTCGACGCATCTGGCGCCCGAGTTATTTAGCATGATGGCCGGCGTCAAGATGAACCACATCCCGTACAAGGGCAGCGCGCCGGCGCTGACCGACGTGATGGCGGGCCATGCCCAGGTCGCCTTTGACTTCATGACCTCCGCCATGCCGCACGTCCGCTCCGGCAAGCTCAAGGGCCTGGCCACGACCGGTGCCGCACGTTCAGCTGCAGCATCCGACCTGCCGACGGTTGCCGAGGCAGGCGTGCCGGGCTTCGAAGTGGTCGGCTGGAATGGCGTCTTGGCGCCCGCAGGAACGCCGCCCGATGTGATCGCGAAGCTGAATGCAGCCATCAAGGAGGCGCTCGCGATGCCGGACGTTGTGGAACGCCTCACCGGCCCGGGGGCGAACGTGGTGTGGAACACGCCGGCCGACTTCGGCGCCTTCGTGAAGGCGGAAGTGGCCAAGTGGGACAAGGTGGTGAAGGCCTCCGGCGCCAAGATCGACTGACGAGGCCGCCATGGGCATCGCTGCTCACCACGTGCTCGATGCCCTGCTCCACCCGCGCAGCGTCGCGGTGATCGGCGCGTCCGACGACCCGCTGCGCATCGGCGGACGCCCGATCGCCTACATGCAGTCGCAGGGCTTCACCGGTCGCATCCTGCCGGTGAACCCCGTTCGGGCCATGGTGCAGGGGCTTCCGGCCTACGCCTCTGTCAAGGCCCTTCCCGAAACGCCCGACGTGGCGATCGTGGCCGTCGCGGCCAAGTCTTGCGTGCAGGTGGTCGCCGAACTGGCCGCGCGCGGCACCGCGGCGGCCATCGTCTTCAGCGCAGGCTTCGCCGAGTCCGGGCCAGAAGGCGAGGCCACGCAGCACGCTATGGTGGCCGCTGCCCGGCGGCACGGCATGCGCGTGCTAGGGCCCAACTCGCTGGGCCTGGTCAACCCACGCAACGGTTTCTACGGCAGCTTCGTCTCCAGCGTCGAGCTGGGGATGCCGCGCGCGGGGCGCGTCGCCATCATCAGCCAGTCCGGCGCCTATGGCGGCCACATCCTGGCCGCGGCCACTGCAGCGGGCATCGGGTTGTCGACCTGCGCGATGACGGGCAATGAATGCGACATCACGCTGGGTCAGGTGGTCCAGATGATGGTCGACGACGACGACACCGACGTGATCGCACTCTATTCCGAGGGCATCCGCGAAGCCGAAGGCCTGATCGCGGCCCTCGATGCCGCGCGCCGGGCGCGCAAGCCGGTCGTGATGATGAAGGTCGGTCGCAGCGCTGCGGGCAGCGCGGCGGCACAGTCGCACACGGCTTCCATCGCCGGCGACGACACCGTGATTGAAACCGTGCTGGCCGAATTGGGTGTGGTGCGCGCGCGCTCCACCGAGCAGATGCTGGACATCGCACGGCTGGCGACGCGCCGGGTCTATCCGGTTGACAACGCGCTCGGGGTGATTACCGTCAGCGGCGGTGCCGGCGTGATCGCCTGCGACGCCGCCGAGGATCTGGGCCTGCCCGTCCCCGAAATGCCGGTCCAGGCGCAGGCCGACCTCAAGGCGCTGCTGCCCTATGCCTCGCCGCGCAACCCGGTGGATGTCACCGCCCAGTTCCTCAACGACTTCTCGCTGCTGGAGCGCTTTACCGAGACCATGGTGAGCGAGGGCGGTTACCCGTCGGTGCTGGGCTTCTTCACCTACACCGCTGGCACACCCAGCGTTGCGCCGCGGCTGCGTGCGGAACTCAAGAAGGTGCGCGAGCGTCACCCCGATCGGCTGTTCGTGCTGTGTGTCCAGGCTTCGGCCGAGCAGATTCGCGGTTACGAGGACGACGGCTTCTGCGTCTTCGAGGACCCGGCCCGCGCCGTGCTGGCGATCGACGCGATGGGCCGCTTCGGCCGTGCCTTTGCCGCTGAAGCGGGTCAGCCCGCACCGGCCGTGCCGGCGCCTGTCCTTCCAGCGAGCGCGCCCAGCGAAGCCGAGGCCAAGCGGCTGCTCGCCACGGCCGGCATCGCCAGCGCGCCCGAGGCGGCTTGCGCCACCGTCGATGCCGCCGTGACCGCCGCCCGCGACATCGGCTTTCCGGTGGTGCTGAAGATCCTGTCGCCCGACATCCTGCACAAGTCCGAGATCGGCGGCGTGCTCCTGAACGTGAGCGACGAAGACGGCGTGCGCCGCGGCTTCGCGACGCTGGTCGAGCGCGCCGGCAAGGCCGCGCCTGCGGCGCGAATCGACGGGGTGCTGGTGGCCAGGCAGTTGAGCGGCGGCGTCGAATGCATCCTGGGCATCCACCGCGACCCCGTGTTCGGCCCCATGGCGATGTTCGGCCTGGGGGGCATCTTCGTCGAGGTGCTGAAGGACGTGGTGTTCCACCGCTGTCCGTTCGGCCCCGACGTGGCCGAACGCATGATCCGCTCGATCAAGGGCGCTCCGCTGCTGTTCGGCGCGCGGGGCCGTCCACCGGTCGACATCGACGCGCTGGCCGGCATGCTGTCCCGACTGTCGGCGTTCGCCGCGGCGGCCGGGCCGCGCCTGCAATCCATCGACCTGAACCCCGTGTTCGCGATGCCGGCCGGCGAGGGCGCGTACGCCGTCGATGCCGTGATCGAACTCCTTCCCGGGGTGACCCCATGATCCGCGACCTGGAAACCCTGAACCTGCTGCTGGACAGCGTGCGCCGCTTCGTGCGCGAGCAGCTGGTGCCCGCCGAGAAGCGGGTGGACGAGACCGACGAAATTCCGGCGGCCCTGGTCGACGGGATGAAGCAGCTCGGCCTGTTCGGCATGACCATTCCCGAGGAGTTCGGCGGCCTGGCCCTCACAATGGAAGAAGAGGTGCGGGTCCTGTTCGAGCTGACGCAGACTTCGCCGGCATTCCGATCTCTGCTGGGCACCACGGTGGGCATCGGCTCGCAGGGCCTGGTCTGGGACGGCACGCCCGCGCAGAAGCAGGCCTGGCTGCCGAAGATGGCCACCGGCGACGTCATCGCGTCGTTCTGCCTGACCGAACCCGAGGCGGGGTCGGACGCGGCGTCGCTGCGCACCCGCGCCGTGCGCGACGGCGACCACTACGTGATCAACGGCACCAAGCGCTACATCACGAACGCGCCCCAGGCCGGGGTGTTCACCGTGATGGCCCGCACCCACCCCGACCAGCCCGGCGCCGGCGGCATCTCGGCCTTCCTGGTGCCGGCGGGGACGCCGGGCATCACGCTGGGCAAGCCCGACCGCAAGATGGGCCATGGCGGATCGCACACCTGCGACGTCATCTTCGAGGACTGCCGTGTGCCGGTCGCAAACCTGCTCGGCGGCCTGGAAGGCCAGGGCTTCAAGACCGCGATGAAGGTGCTCGACAAGGGGCGCCTGCACATCGCGGCGGTGTGCGTGGGCGTGGCCACCCGCATTCTGGAAGACGCGCTGCGCTATGCGATGGAGCGCAAGCAGTTCGGCCAGCGAATCGGCGACTTCCAGCTCGTGCAGGCGATGCTCGCCGACAGCCAGGCCGAGCTCTACGCCGCGCGCTGCATGGTGGTCGACGCCGCGCAGCGGCGGGACGCAGGCGAGAGCATCGTCCTGCAGGCCTCCAGCGCCAAGCTGTTCGCCAGCGAGATGTGCGGCCGCGTGGCCGACCGTGCGGTGCAGATCTTCGGCGGCGCGGGCTACGTGGCCGACAGCGGGATCGAGCGCTTCTACCGCGACGTCCGCCTGTTCCGCATCTACGAAGGCACGACGCAGATCCAGCAGATCGTGATCGCGCGGCAGATGATGCGCGCCACCGGCGCTTGACGGGACGCGGCATGGCCATCGATCCCCAGGCGCTGCTGCAGCGCCGCTTCGCGCCGGTCGATCACCGCTTCACGGTGCGCGACACCATGCTCTACGCCCTGGGCGTGGGGCTCGGCGCAGATCCGCTGGATCGAGGCCAGTTGCGCTACGTGGTCGAGGACGGGCTCGCCGCACTGCCCACCTTGGCCAACGTGCTCGCCTATCCGGGCTTCTGGGCGCGCGAAAGCGACACCGGCATCGACTGGCGGCGCCTCCTGCATGCCGAACAGGCGATCGAGCTGCATGCGCCGCTGCCGGTGGAAGGCCTCGTGGTCGGCCGCAACCGCGTCAGCGGTCTGTGGGACAAGGGCGAGGCCAAGGGCACGCTGATGCAGCAGGTGCGCGAGATGGAGGACGCCGACGGCCGGCCGCTGGCCACGGTGACGCAGCTCACGCTGCTGCGAGGGGACGGCGGCCGTGGCAGTGCCGGTGACGGCGCCCCTCCGGAGCCCCACAGCCTGCCCCAACGCAGCGCTGATGCCGTGTGCAACCTGCCTACGTTGCCGCAAGCCGCGCTCATCTACCGCCTGAGCGGCGACTACAACCCCTTGCACGCCGATCCGGCGGTGGCTGCCGCGGCGGGCTTCCCGCGGCCGATCCTGCACGGCATGTGCACGATGGGCGTGGCCGCCCATGCGGTGCTGCGCAGCGTGCTGAACTACGACGCGGCCCGCATCGCGGCGATGCGCGTGCGCTTCACCGCGGCCGTGTTCCCAGGAGACACCCTCAGGACCGAACTGTGGATCGACGGCGACGTCGTGTCCCTGCGCACCACGGCGCTGGAGCGCGCCGTGGTCGTCCTCGACAAGGGCCGCGTCGACGTACGGCCTGGCCAACTTCGCTAAGGAACGCAGATGGATCTCGGAATCGGCGGCAAGGTCGCCATCGTCACCGGCTCGGCGCGCGGTCTCGGCGCCGCCACCGCCCGCCGGCTGGCCGAAGAGGGCGCGAAGGTGGTCATCACCGACATCAACGCGGAGCAGGCGCAGGCAACGGCGGCAGCGTTGAAGGCCGACGGCCTCGCGGCCCACTGCGTGATTGCCGACATCACCCGCGGCGCCGACGTGCAGCGCCTCGTCGAGGAGACCGTCGCGACCTTCGGCGGGGTGCACGTCCTGGTCAACAACGCCGGATTCCCGCGCGATAAGTACCTCGTCAAGATGAGCGAGGAGGACTGGACCCTCGTCATGGACGTGATGCTCAAGGGCGCGTTCCTGGCCAGCAAGGCGGTGATGCCGCACCTGATTGCCCAGGGCTGGGGGCGCATCGTCAACATTAGCTCGCGCGCCCACTTCGGCAATGCCACCCAGGCCAACTACTCGGCGGCCAAGGCCGGCCTGATCGGCATGGCCAAGGCGCTGGCGATCGAGGAGGGCCGCTACGGCATCACGGTCAACTGCATCGCGCCGGGCTTCATCGAGACCGAGATGGTGCAGTCACTGCCCACCTACGAGGCGATCAAGGAGCGCGCGGTGCAGATGCAGCCGCTCAAGCGCGTGGGCCGGCCCGCCGACATCGCCGATGCCGTGGCCTTCCTGGTATCCGAGCGCGCAAGCTTCATCACCGGCGAGGTGCTGCATGTCACCGGCGGTCGCTACGGCTGACCCGGACTCCGCACCGACTCCCGCACATCGAAAAAAAGGACCGAAATGAGACGAGCTGCCATCGTGAGCCCCTTGCGCACCCCGGTCGGTGCCTACGGTGGCGCGTTGAGGTCCCTGCCGGTGGAAGAGCTCGGCGCCACGGTGGCGCGGGCCGTGGTGCAACGCACCGGGCTCGACCCCGCGCGCATCGAGGACGTGATCTTCGCGCAGAGCTACAGCAGCGGCGAGACGCCGTGCACCGGGCGCTGGATCGCGCTGCAGGCGGGCTTTCCGATCGAAGTCGCCGGCATGCAGCTGGACCGTCGCTGCGGCGGCGGCGTGCAGGCGATTGCCACCGCAGCCATGATGGTGCAGACCGGCGCCGCCGACGTCGTGCTGGCCGGTGGCGTCGAGAGCATGAGCAACGTCGAGTACTACACCACCGACATGCGGTGGGGCAGGCGCGCGGGCTCCGTCACGCTGCACGACCGCCTCGAGCGCGGGCGCGAACGCTCGCAGCCGGAGAAGCGCTTCGGCCGCATCAGCGGCATGATCGAGACGGCGGAGAACCTGGCACGCGACCACCAGGTCACCCGCGAGCAGGCCGATGCCTTCGCGCTGCGCAGCCACCAGCGCGCCGCGGCCGCCTGGGCGCGGGGCTGCTTCGATGCCGAGGTGGTGCCGGTCGAGGTGCCGCTACGCAAGGGCGAGGTGCTGCGCGTCGAGAAGGACGAGGGGATCCGCGCGGACGCCACGCTCGAGGCGCTGGCCAAGCTCAAGCCGATCACGAACGGCGGCGTCGTCACTGCCGGTAACGCCTGTCAGCAGAACGACGCCGCGGCGGTCTGCCTGGTCGTGGCCGAGGACCAGCTGGCGGCGCTCGGACTGGAGCCGATGGGCTACCTGGTCGGCTGGGCCGCCGCCGGCTGCGAGCCCTCGCGCATGGGCATCGGCCCTGTCCCGGCGGTGGCCAAGCTGCTGCAGCGTTGCGGATTGACCTTCGGCCAGATGGACCTGATCGAATTGAACGAGGCCTTCGCCTGTCAGGCGCTCGCGTGTGTGCGGGGCTGGGGCAGCTCGATGGACGAACTCGAGGATCGCCTCAACGTGAACGGTTCGGGCATCTCGCTGGGCCATCCGGTGGGCGCCACCGGCGTGCGCATTATGACGACCCTGCTGCACGAGATGCAGCGGCGCCAGGCGCGCTATGGCCTGGAGACCATGTGCATCGGCGGCGGGCAGGGCATTGCCGCGATCTTCGAGAGGGCCTGAGCCTGTGACCTACCCACTGCTCGGCCGCCTGCGCGTCATCGAAAGCTCGGCCTTCATCGCCGCGCCGCTGGCCGGCCTGACGCTGGCGCAGTTCGGCGCCGACGTGATCCGGGTGGACATGATCGGCGGCGGCATCGACTACCGCCGCATGCCGCGCATGCCGCATCCCGACGGCAAGGGGCGCAGCCTGTACTGGACGGCCCTGAACAAGGGCAAGCGCTCGGTCGCGATCGACCTGCGGCGGCCCGAGGGGCGCGAATTGGTCCAGGCCCTGGCCACGGCGCCCGGCCCCGACGCCGGGGCCCTGCTGACCAACATCGGCACGCCTTGGCTGGCGCACGAGGTCCTGGCCGCCAGGCGCGCGGACATGATCTCCTGCACCATCCAGGGCAACGGCGACGGCAGCACCGCGGTGGACTACACCGTTAACTGTGCCACCGGCTATCCCCTCGTCACTGGCGGCGGCTCACCGCAAAGCCCGGTCAACCACGTGTTGCCGGCCTGGGACATCGCCTGCGCCTACCAGGCCGCATTCGCGGTCGTCGCGGCGGTGGACCACCGCCGCCGCACGGGCGCCGGCGCGGAGCTCAAGCTCGCGCTGTCCGATGTCGCCTTCACGACGTTGTCGAACATCGGCGTGCTGGCCGAAGCCGAGCTGCTGCATCAGGAACGGCCGTCGATCGGCAATCACCTCTACGGCGCGTTCGGCCGCGACTTCGGCACGGCCGACGGCCACCGTCTCATGGTCGTTGCGATTTCCGCCGGGCAATGGAACTGTCTGGTCGAGGCCTGCGGCATCGCGTCCGAAGTCGAGGCGCTGCAGCGGCGCACGGGCCTGAACCTCGCCGACGAGGCGCAGCGCTTCGAGGCACGCGACGCCCTGGCCGAGCTGATCGAGCCCTGGTTCGCGGCGCGCAGCCGCGAGCAGGCCGAGCGCGAGCTACGCACGCACAAGGCGACCTTCGGCCGCTACCAGTCCGTGGGCGAGTTGCTCGCCACCGACCCGCGCGTCAATGCTGCCACCAACCCGGTTTTCGAGCGCATCGACACCCCCGGCATCGGAAACCACATCGCCGCGGGTGCGACCGTGCGCGTGCCCGCACTCGCGCGGGAAGCCACGCCACCAGCCCTGCCGCTGGGTACCCACACCGACGAAGTCCTGCACGAAGTGCTGCGGCTCGACGGTGCGGCGATTGGCAGGCTGCACGATGCGGGCGTCGTCGCCGGGCCCAACCGCGACCCGCTGGCCCACTGACATGACGCTCGACATCGATCATCTGCGGCAATGGATGGGCCGCACCGAAGTGCGGCGCGACGTGGCCACCGCCGCGCCCGTGCAGGCGCTTGCCGCAACGCTGGATCGCGACGATCCCGCCCCCAGGGCGGGCGATGCCCTGCCGCCGTGCTGGCACTGGCTGTACTTCCTGCCCCTGCACCGGCAGTCGGAGATCGGCCCCGATGGCCACGCCCAGCGCGGCGGCTTCCTGCCGCCGGTGCCGCTGCCTCGGCGCCTGTGGGCCGGCAGCCGGCTGGAGTTCCGGCGGCCGCTCACGGTGGGCAGCGACATCGTCCGTGAGTCGCGCATCGACGATGTGGCGGTCAAGAACGGCAAGACGGGCGCGCTTGTGTTTGTGCGCGTGTGCCACGAAATCGGCGACGGCGACGGCGTCGCGATCGTCGAAGAGCAGGACATCGTCTATCGCGACCATCCGAAGGCGGACGATCCGCCGCCCGCGTCGCAGGCCGCGCCGGCCGAGGCCGAATGGAGCCGCACCATCGCTCCCGATCCCGTGCTGCTGTTCCGCTACTCGGCGCTGACCCTCAACGGCCACCGCATCCACTACGACCGCCCTTACGCCACCGCGGTCGAAGGCTATCCCGGGCTCGTGGTGCACGGCCCGTTGCTCGCCACGCTGCTGCTCGACCTGCTGCGTCGCAATCGCCCCGACGCGACGGTCGCCCGCTTCGCGTTCCGGGCCATGAAGCCGACCTTCGACACGGCGCCCTCCCTCGTGTGCGGTCGGCACGAGGACGACGCCGGGGCGATCCACCTCTGGGCGCGACACGAAGACGGCGCGCTCGCCATGGAAGCGGTGGCCACGTTGGCCTGACACACCCAGGAAGACAGACGATGCTGAACGAAGCCGACGAGCACCAGGAAATCCGCGACGCGGTGCGCCACCTGTGCAGCCAGTTCCCCGACGAGTACTTCCGCAAGGTCGACGAACAGAAGGCCTACCCCGAGCAGTTCGTCGACGCGCTGATGGAGGCCGGCTGGCTGGCGGCGATGATTCCGGAGGAATACGGCGGCACGGGCCTCGGCCTGACGGCCGCCACCGTCATCATGGAGGAGATCAACCGCAGCGGCGGCAACTCCGCCGCGGTGCACGGGCAGATGTACAACATGGGCACGCTGCTGCGAAACGGCAGCAGGGCGCAGAAGGAGAAGTACCTGCCCGCCATCGCGGCGGGCAAGCTGCGCATCCAGTCGATGGCGGTCACCGAGCCCACCACCGGCACCGACACCACCAAGATCAAGACCACCGCGGTCAAGAAGGACGGCCGCTACGTTGTCAACGGCCAGAAGGTGTGGATCTCGCGCGTGCAGCACTCGGACCTGATGATCCTGCTTGCGCGCACCACGCCGCTGGCGGAAGTGACGAAGAAGTCCGAGGGCATGTCGATCTTCATCGTCGATCTGCACCAGGCGATCGGCCGCGGGCTCACGGTGCGGCCGATCCCCAACCTCGTCAACCACGAGACCAACGAGCTCTTCTTCGACAACCTCGAGGTGCCCGAGGAGAACCTGATCGGCGAGAAGGGGCGGGGCTTCAAGTACATCCTCGACGGCCTCAATGCCGAGCGCACCCTCATCGCCGCGGAATGCATCGGCGACGGCTACTGGTTCATCGACCGCGCGACCAAGTACGCCAACGAGCGCGTCGTGTTCGACCGGCCGATTGGCAAGAACCAGGGCGTGCAGTTTCCGATCGCCGATGCCTACATCGAGGTGGAGGCGGCCAACCTGATGCGTTTCGAGGCGGCGCGTCGTTTCGACGCCAACCAGCCGTGCGGGGCGCAGGCCAACATGGCCAAGTACCTGGCGGCCAAGGCCTCGTGGGAGGCGGCCAACGTGTGCATGCAGACGCACGGCGGCTTCGGCTTCGCCAACGAGTACGACATCGAACGCAAGTTCCGCGAGACGCGGCTTTACCAGGTGGCGCCGATTTCCACCAACCTCATCTACTCGTACGTGGCCGAGCACTTGCTGGGCTTGCCGCGCTCGTTCTGATGCCGTACACGCCACTCGCCGACGCCCGCAGCTTCCTGTTCGTGCCGGGCAATCGGCCGGAACGGTTCGCGAAGGCCGCCCGCAGCGGCGCCGATGCCGTCGTGCTGGATCTGGAGGACAGCGTGCCGCCCGCCGGCAAGGCCGCGGCGAGGCTGGCCATCGCCGCGCAGTGGCCGGACTTGAGGGCACTGGGCGTTCCGTTGATCGTTCGCATCAACGCCGAGGGCAGCGCGGCCAGGACCGCCGAGCTCGCTGCCGTCGACGCACTGGAGGGCCTGGCTGCCGTCATGGTGCCCAAGGCGGAGTCGCCCGAGACCCTGAGCCGCCTGCATGCCCGGCTCGGCGGAGTCTCGATGTTGCCGCTGATCGAGACCGCGGCCGGCTTCCATGCCGTCCGGGCGCTGGCTGCCGCAGCGGGGGTGCTGCGCCTCGTGGTGGGTCATGTCGACTTCATGGCCGACGTGGGCATGGACTGCGACGCAGAGCAGGCCAACTTGATCACCTTGCGTTTCGCGGTCGCGATGGCAACGCGCGAGGCACGTCTGGCGCCCGCGATCGACGGCGTCACGATCCAGACGAACGACGAGCTGCAGTTGCGCCAGGACACGCTTCGCGCCCGCCGGTTCGGCTTTCGCGGCAAGCTGTGCATCCACCCCAGCCAGGTCCCGGTGGTGCATGAGACCTTTGCCCCAACCGACGCCGAGCTGGACTGGGCACGGCGTGTAATCGCCGCCGACGCGGCGTCGGCTGGCGCAGCGGTTCAGCTCGACGGCCGCATGGTGGACCTGCCGGTCGTCCTGCAAGCTCGACGCACGCTGGCGCGGGCGGCCGACGGACGATCGAGGCCATGATGGCCTGCGCGTGGCGTCCTGTCGTGTCAGGCCCTGCTCCCGTTGCACCGGGCTCGTTCAACCGATCACTGTAGACCGTGTCCATGAAACCGATGACATCCATCCGCACCGAACCCATCACCGTCCCTGCCGCCTGGCAGGGCGCCGACTTCGACGGTGACAGCCGCTGGATCCATCACCTGGAGCCTGAGGAGATCAGCGGCCTGGATGCCGGCCTGGCGGCGCTGCAGGCCCGTGGCCTCGCCTACCCGGCCTTCGGCCGCGACGACTTTCCGATCGGCCCGCTGGGTGCGCGGCTGCCTGCACTGGCGCGCGAACTGGAGGATGGGCGTGGCTTCATGCTGCTGCGGGGCCTGCCGGTCGAGCGCTACGGCGATGCGCAGATCTATGCCCTGTACTACGCGATCGGTCTGCACCTGGGCACGCCCGTCCGACAGAACCCGCGCGGTGACCTGCTCGGCGAGGTGATGAACGTCGGCGACCCAAGCAACAAGCAAACGCGCGTGTACGAGACCAACCTGTACCTCCCGTACCACTCGGACCCCTCCGACGTTGTCGGTCTGCTGTGCCTGCGCCGCGCCGTCGAGGGCGGGCTGAGCAGCCTGGTGAGCGTGGCGACGCTGTACAACCAGATCCTGGCGAAGTACCCGCACTACATGGGGCTGTACTACCGCTGCTGGTACTTTGCGCACCTGTGCGAGCCGCAGCCCAGTCTGTCGCCGATCTTCAGCTGGCACCAGGGCAAGCTGAGCTGCCGCTACCTGCGCCAATACATGGAATTCGGCCACGAGTTGCGCGGCCACCCGTTGTCGAAGGTCCACCTGGAGGCACTCGACATCTTCGACGAGGTGATGCACGACCCCGCGAACCGCGTGGCGATGATGCTCGAGCCGGGAGACCTGCAGTTCGCGAACAACTACGCGGTGCTGCACTCCCGCAGTGCGTTCGTCGACCACGAAGAGCCGGCACGCCAGCGCCGCATGTTGCGCCTGTGGGTGAAGATGCCGAACGCGCGGGTGCTGGCGCCCGAGTTCCCCGGGCGCAACGGCTTCCCAGCGACAGAGGCGGTCTGATTCCCACTGCACGGGGTGGCTCCTGCGTGGTTCGGCGGTCGCTGAACTGTTCTGCGAGCTGCGGGGCTGGTGCTTCGGAACGGCCCGGTACATTCCCCAGGCGGGCACCGCCACGCCCACTTCGGCTTCGAGCGCCTGGATGCTGCACAACGTCGGCTGCGACATGCGCAGCGTCGCGGCCGCGCGGCCGAGGCTGCCGTGCTCGACCGCGGCCATCGAGTGGTGAAGGCTGCGGAGGTCGACTGGCATGCTTGTCAATTGGTGGAAGATGCCTTGAATGCATTGGACACATGCTGCCGCGCACCGAGTCATCCCGGGCGAGGCTCGATGCCGGGGAGGAGGACCGTCAGACGAACCCATCCCGACCCACAATCGCCGCGGTCGTCGCCGTCGCCATGCTCGGCAGCACCGCCTGCTAGCGCGGCCCAGGCAGGGCAGCGACGGGGGCCGATGCCGGCGATGTGACCGCCTCCGTCAGGCAGGCCAATGCCGCGGTCGCGACAGCGGCCGACCTGGCCGACGTCCCCTCCTTCGCGGAAGCGAAGCGCGGCTTCATCGCAGCGCCCCAAGGCCAGGTCAAGGATGCCGACGGCCAGGTGATCTGGGACTTCGACGCCTATGCCTTCGTCACGAGCGAGGCGCGGCCGACGGTCAACCCGAGCCTGCGGCGGCAGGCACTGTTGAACAACCACGCGGGGCTGTTGAAGGTGACCAAGAGCGTATGGCAGCTGCGCGGCCTTGATCTGGCGAACATGACGCTGGTCGAAGGCAAGACCGGCTGCGTCGTGATCGACACGCTGACCGCGCGCGAAACGGCCGCTGTGGCGCTGGCCTTCGCGCTCCGGCAGCTGGGTGCCAAGCCGATCTCGGCGGTGATCTTCACGCACAGCCATGCCGACCACTTCTTTGGTGCACTGGGCGTCATGTCGGCCGAGGAAGCCAAGGCGCAACGTGCCGGGGCGGCATCCTGCCGCCCACGAAGCTGGCGCTGCCCAAGCCGCTGCACGACTTCCTCAACGTACGCGGCTACTACGGCACCGTGAGCCAGAACGTGAAGGCCGTCCACCCGCACTACATCGGCTGGTTCGACGGCCATCCGGCCAATCTGCATGCGCTGCCGCCACTGCCGGCGGCGCAGCGCTACGTCGCGCAGGCCGACGGCACCGACAAGCTGCTGGCCCGAAACTCGGAGCAGATGCGCTACGCCGCCGAGTCGGCACCGTGGCGAAATTTCTACCTGAGCGGCGCGCACGAGCTGCGCAACGGCCCGCCCAAGCAGGGCACTTCGCTGGCGACCTTCGTCGAGATGCTCGAGCACACACCCACCGAGCGCTTCCTGGAGCGCAGGGCCACGTCGATCGACGGCACGGAGGCGGCCGAGGCTGGCGGCCTGAAGATTAACCTCGTGTTCTCGGACCGTCCCGAGAGCTGTGTGCTCGCCATCGAGAACGGCGTGCTGCACCACCGCGCGGCGCCGCCGGCAGCCGACGCCAACGCGACGCTGAAGCTGAGCAAAGCCTTCTTCCTGCGCATGATGACGGGCCAGGCCGGCGCGAAGGACCTGCTGCTGGCCGACCAGACCAAGATCGGCGGCGGCACGATCGATCTGGCGAAGTTCTTCGCCATGATCGAGAAGGCACCGGGCACCTTCCCGATCGTCACGCGCTGAGCGCGCCCGGTGATCCCGTCTTGACGACAGGTGCCGCGCTCAGTACGCCGCGGGCGCCCAGCGATGCGGCAGTAGCTATTCGGTTCGGCGCGCCGACTGCGTGGCCAGCCACACCCGTCCAAGCGGATCACCACCGTCATCGCCGGCTTCGATCGTCGCGCCAACGGCGCCCGCTGCACGCAGGTCTGCCGCCTGCTTCAAGCGTTCGGCAACCGCATCATCAAGGTCATCGGATGCAGCGTCGAAGCCTGAAAGCCGTAGTGCATGTAGAACTGCTTGGCACGCTCGGACAACGCGTGCACCAGCAGCGCACGGATGCCAGCGTCCGCCGACACGCCGACCGCGCGCTTGACGGCGTCTTGAAGCAGTGCGGCGCCCAGCTTCATGCCCTGGACCTGCCGATCCACCGCCAGGCGGCCCAGCACCAGGACTGGCACAGGGTCCGGCATGTTTCTTCGGACCGCACTCGTCGCCGTCTCGTGAGCCACGGCCCCGGCGGCTAACGCGTAGTAGCCCACTACGCGACCCGATGGGTCGGCGACCACGAATGTACGGCTCGCACCGCTCGCCTGGTTGCCCAGTGCCCGCTTTCGCAGCCATTCATCCGGCACGGATTCACCGCAGTCGAAAGCGTCGATCAGGTGACCGCTGTACAGCGGTTCGGGTGCTGTCAGCTGCACGGGAGCGACTGAGTGATCGCTTCAGCGTGACGCCTTCTTGCTGCCGGACTCAGCCCAAGGCACCTTCACGGACATCAGGCGTTCCAGTCCCTCATTGACGGCCGGCGGAGCGTCCAACTGGCGGATGAAGTCCTTGAACCGCCGATCGTCCAGGCGGAAGTACACCTGATCGAGCAGGACGGCCTGCGCACGGTCGCAAGCCGCCTCCAGCATGAAGTCGGACCGGTTCTTGCCCAGCATCGCCGCAGCCTGATCGATCAGGTCGCGCTGCTCGGGCTTGGCTCGCAGGTTGATCGCCGCATCGCGCATGGGGGTGCCTATTACCGCCGAATCTGTGTAGACAACAGATACACGCATTTTCACCGAGCGTATAGCTATTGTCAATACACCGGCGGAGCGGAACAGCTTGCGGGCCGATGGCGAAAGCCCCACAAGGATGCCGTCGTTTCGACTGGCCGAAAACGACGACGAGCCGGATCCTTCGCCCCGCATCGAGCCACAACGACAACGGCCCCTCACCTTGCGATGAGGGGCCGCTGGACGGGCTTGGCCCGGTGTTACTTGGGGTGGCTGATGGGACTCGAACCCACGACGACCAGAATCACAATCTGGGACTCTACCAACTGAGCTACAGCCACCACCGAACCGCGAATTATAGTCTTCGCTAGATCCCCGTATGGCGATCGCTTCAGCGTGCCGGCACCGACGCGGCGTCTGCCGCCGCCGGCACCGCCGGCCGGATGTCCACCTTGTAGCGCTTCTTCAGCGCACCCAGGTAGGCGTCGGCCTCGGCCGCGGCCCAGGCCTGCGCGTACTGCGCACGGAGCGCATCGTCGCCACCCGGCGCCGGCTCGCGCGGCAGGACCTGAGTGACACGCAGCACCACATAACCCTGCGCACCGAGGTCGACGCCGGCAACGGCCGGCAGTTGGGTGGCGTCGGCACGCAGCACGGCGTCGAGCACCGGCGCAGGCAGGCCTTGCGGCTGCGGGCGCGAGACCGTCAGCGTCTGCGGCAGGGCCTCGGTCGGCGCCTGGCGCAAGGCGGCCAGCCGGGCCTCGCCTTCCTTGCGCGCCAGCGCGGCACTCTGGTCGGCGATCAGACGCTCGCGCACAGCATCCTGCACCTCGGCCAGCGGTCGGGTGCGTGCCGGTGTGTACTCGACAATGCGCGCCGAGGCCAGCTGATTGGGGCCGACCTCGACCGCATCGGTGTTGCGCTTGTTGCGCAAGGCCTCGGCGGCGAACACCGATTCGAGCAGCTTGGCCGAGGCCAGCGCACCGCTGGCCCCCGGTGCTGGCGTGCGCTGCACGGTCGCGATCTTCTTCTCGAGCTTGAGCTTGTCGACCACTGGCTGCAGGCTGTCCGACTGCTCGTACACGGTATTGGTGAACTGCTCGGCGACGTCGGCCCAGCGGCGCTGCGCCAGCGACTTTCGCACCTCGGCCTCGATCTCGCCGCGCACCGCTTCGAAGGGCTTCTTCTCGCCGCCGCGGACCGCGGTCAGGGTGATGATGTGATAGCCGAAGTCCGATTCGACGAGGTTGCTGATCTCGCCGGCCTTCATCGCGAAGACGGCGTCCTCGAAGGGCTTGACCATGGCGCCGCGGCTGAAGAAGTCGAGGTCGCCGCCGCGCGCAGCCGAGCCCGGATCCTGCGAATTCTTGCGTGCGACCTCGGCGAAAGAAGCCGGGTTCTTGCGCACTTCGGCCAGCAGGGATTCGGCTCGTTCCTTCGCCTTCTGGCGTTCGGCCGCAGGCAAGTCCTGGCCGGCATTGATCAGGATGTGGCTGGCACGCCGCTCCTCAGCCACCGTGTAGCGGCTGGCGTTCTCGGTGTAGTAGCTGCGCAGATCCTCCTCGGACACGCTCAGGCCGCGGGCCAGGGGTTCGAGGTCGAGCACGACATATTCGATGATTGCCTGTTCGGGCGCCAGGAAGCGAGTCTCGTTGGCCTTGTAGTAGGCCTCGATCTCGGCCGGCGTCGGCGTCACGCGGCTGTGGTAGGCGGCCGGCTCGAAGCGCTGCACCTGCACCTCGCGGCGCTGGAACAGCGGGTCGATGGCCGCCGTCGCCACCGCCGCGGGCGCGATCGGCGTCTGGGTGATGCCCGCCAGCACCTGCTGCATGGCGAAGTCCTGGCGCAGCCGCTGGTCGAACATCTCCGGCGTCATGCCCTGGGCGGCCAGCAGGTCGCGGTTGATCCTGCCGTCGGCGCCGCGCAGGCCGGCAAACTGCGGGTCGCTGTCGAACAGCCGTGCCATGCGTTGCACCGAAGGGTAGAGTTGCATGCGGTCGGCCGCCGCCAACAGCACGCGTTCACGCACCATGCCGTCGAGCGTCTCGCGCCTGACCTCGGGCGAATCCAGGAACTGGGCGTCGATATCGGGCGACTGGCGGCGCACGCGCTCGACATTGCGCAAATGCGCGGCGTCCCACTCGGCGCGCGTGATGGCCTGGCCGTCCACCTTGGCCACCGTCTCGTTACCGCCTTCGGTGAATCGGGTGTATCCCTGGACGCCGAAGAACACGAACGAGGGGATGATCAGCAACAGCAGGAAGCCGAGCACCACCCGGGTGTTGTTGCGGACAAAATCGAACATGAGTGCGGACCTCGGGGGTTGGGGCTCGGGCCGGTGCAAGGCGATGGGCGGCCCATGGATGCGAGCCATGGCTCACCTGACCGCGCCGCGGCCTGCGGAGATGCCGCGCAAACGCATCCCGGCCTGCGGTGCAAGCCCGGGATTCTAGCCGAGGTGGTGGGTGCTGACGGGTTCGAACCGCCGACCTACGCCTTGTAAGGGCGCCGCTCTACCGGCTGAGCTAAGCACCCGGTGGCTGACGCCTCAGACGGCGTCGCGCAGCCCCTTGCCGGGGCGGAACTTGGGTACCTTGGCGGCCTTGATTTTGATGGCCGCGCCGGTACGGGGGTTGCGGCCGGTGCGCGCGGCACGCTTGGGTGCGGTGAAGGTACCGAAGCCGGTCACCGTGACGCTGCCGCCCTTCTTGAGCGTGACCTTGACCGCACCGATCAGCGCCTCCAGCGAACGCGAAGCGGCCGCCTTGGAGATGTCGGCCTGCTTGGCGATGTGCTCGATCAGTTCACTCTTGTTCACGTCGCGATCCCCTCTCTTGGTGGTCCGGATTTGATCTCGGTCTGCTCGACGGCCGTGCGCGACCGAGGTGGCGACGGCGCAAACCATTACATCCCCCGCTCTTCGGCAGTGTCAAGCGGAGATGGGATTCTAGGTGCAAGTGCCGCGCCTCCGCGGGCATCGGAGGTCGTCAATTGCGTCGTGATTCCACGCTTGACAAGCGTGTCTGCGCGGCCTAGCCCCGAGCCACCTGCGCGGCCAGCGCCTGACCGAGGTCGGCCGTGCCGGCGCGCCCGCCGAGGTCGGGCGTGCGCGGCGCCGCGGGGTCGGCGAGCACGGCCTCGATGCCCGCCAGCACCGCGTCGTGGGCATCGCGGTGACCCAGGAAATCGAGCATCATCGCCGCCGACCAGGCCTGGCCGATGGGGTTCGCGATGCCGCGGCCGGCGATATCGGGTGCCGAACCGTGCACCGGCTCGAACAGGCTCGGCCACTGCCGCGTCGGATTCAGGTTGGCCGAGGGCGCGATGCCGATCGTGCCGGTGCAGGCCGGGCCGAGGTCGGACAGGATGTCGCCGAACAGATTGCTGGCCACGACGACGTCGAAGTGCTGCGGCCGCTGCACGAAGTGGGCGGTGAGGATGTCGATGTGGAAGCGGTCCACCGCGACCTGCGGGTAGTGCGCGGCCATCGCCTCGACGCGTTCGTCCCAGTAGGGCATGGTGATCGAGATGCCGTTGCTCTTCGTCGCCGAGGTGAGCTTGCGCCGCGGCCGCGAGGCCGCCAGGTCGAAGGCGAACTTCAGCACCCGGTCGACGCCTACACGGGACATCACCGTCTCCTGCACCACGATCTCGCGCTCGCTGCCCTCGTACATGCGCCCGCCGATGCTCGAGTACTCGCCTTCGGTGTTCTCGCGCACGATCCACATGTCGATCTCGCCGGGCTCGAGCGGCTCGCCCTGGCGGTTGACGAGCGGGCTGCGGATGCCGGGCATCAGCCGCGCCGGACGCAGGTTGATGTACTGGTCGAACTCACGCCTGAACTTCAGCAGCGAACCCCACAGCGACACATGGTCGGGCACCGTCGCCGGCCAGCCGACGGCACCGAAGAAGATCGCGTCGTGGCCGCCGATGCGGTCCTTCCAGTCCTCGGGCAGCATGCTGCCGTGTCTGGCGAAATATTCGCAGTTGGCAAAGTCGAACTCGTCGACCTGCAACGCGATGCCGAAGCGGCGCGCCGCAGCGTCGAGCACACGCAGGCCCTCGGGCATCACCTCCCGGCCGATGCCGTCACCGGCGATGACTGCGATGCGGTGGGTCATGGTTGTCTCCTTCAGGGTGTGGATGGCGGCCGCGGGTCGCGCACGACGAGCGCCACGCCGGCCGCGGTGAGCGCCAGCCCGGCCAGCACCAGCAGGCTCAGTGCCTCGCCGAACAGCAGCCACGCCAGCACGGCCGTGCACGGCGGCACGAGGTACATCAGGCTCGTCACCGCGGTCGCGGCGCCGCGCTGGATCAGCAGGTACAGCAGCGAGCTGCCACCCAGCGTCAGCACGAGCACCGACCAGGCCATGGCGCCGATCAGTTCCGGATGCAGGTCGAAGGGCCCGGTCTCCAGCAGCGCCAGCGGTGCGGTCACGGCGAAGGCCGCCAGCAGTTGCACCGTGTTGGCGGTGCGCACGTCGCAAGGCCGCACCCAGCGTTTCTGGTACAGCGTGCCGGCGGTGATGCTGGCCAGCGCCACGACCGCCAGCCCGACATTGAACAGCCGCGCCTCGCCCAGGTGCAGCTTGTGCCAGACGACCAGCAGCAGACCGGCCAGGCCCAGCACCAGGCCCAGCCACTGCTGCGGACTGACGTGGTGGCGATGGCCGCGGGCGCTGATCCACAGTGCGGTGAGCATCGGCTGCAGGCCGACGATGAGCGCGGCCAGGCCGGCGCCCAGCCCGTCCTTCACCGCCGCCCAGACACCCCCCAGGTAGCCGGCGTGCATCAGAACGCCGGTGACACCCAGGTGCAACCACTGCGTGCGACCCTGTGGCCAGGCGGCTTGCGCCCACACGATCCAGGCCAGGAAAGCCGCCACCGAGAAGGCATAGCGCAGCGCCAGGAAGCCCATCGGCGGTGCGTGCGGCATGCCGTAGCGCGCGACCACGAAGCCCGTGCTCCAGATCAGCACGAAGACCACCGGCATCGCGTTGAGGAGTGCCGCCTGGCGCGCCGCGTGGGCCGCGTCGGCGCCGGCCGCGCCGCTCATCGTGCCTTGGCCCGGATTTCGGGGATGGCCTTGCGCAGGTAGTAGACCATCGACCAGACCGTGAGCACCGCCGCCACGTACATCAGCCAGTTGCCCCACGGCCGCGTGTCGAAGACCCCGAACAGTCTCCCGTCGTAGAGCAGGAAGGGGATGGCGACCATCTGCGACACGGTCTTGAGCTTGCCCAGCATGTGCACGGCGACGCTGCGCGAGGCGCCGATATGCGCCATCCACTCGCGCAGGGCCGAGATCGCGATCTCGCGGCCGATGATGATCAGCGCCACCAGCGATTCGACGCGCCCTTGCTCGAGCAGCACCAGCAGCGTGGCGCAGATCAGGAACTTGTCGGCCACCGGGTCGAGGAAGGCGCCGAAGGCCGAGGTCTGGTTCAGCCGGCGCGCCAGCCAGCCGTCGAGCCAGTCGGTGAGCGCGAACAGCACGAACAGCGCCGTCGCCACCAGGTTCTTGGTCGCCATGTCCCAGCCCAGGTAGTAGACGCCGATGATGAGCGGGATCGCCGCGATGCGGGCCCAGGTCAGCAGCGTAGGGATGGTGAGGAACATGGTGCGATTGTGCCCAAGGCCCCGCGGCGCGCTCAGCGATCCAGGGTCGCGGGCTTGAAGCGGTACTCGTCGTCGAACAGGAAGACCTCGACGAAGCGCCACGGCCGCGGCAGCCGCGACACGTCGCCGTAAGGCGCGGCGCGGCGCACGGCATCGATCGCCATCTGGATCGTCTCCTTGGCCTCGCGCGGCTCGCGCAGCACCTTGATGAAACGCACGCTGCCGTCGCCGTTGAGCTCGACCTCGAGCACCGGGATGCCCAGCAGGGGCTCGGGCGGCGTGCCCATGTAACTGGTGTCCGGATGCGCGGCGACGAGCCGGCGCGCGGCAGTGAGCTTGAGCTCGTCCCAGTCGCGCGCGGCCGGTGGTGCGGGCAGCTTGACGTAACGCGGCGCACGCGCGGCCGGGTCGGCGGGCGGCTCCGGTGTCGGGGGCGGGCGGCTGGCGCAGCCGCCCAGGGCCACGGCGATGGCCACC
>Ga0105090_10000147_pt1 | contig 30054 bp, 25 predicted proteins | sample PPLLak3March2015_FD_79110 | JGI IMG/M metagenome (GOLD analysis project Ga0105090, IMG submission 79110) | Freshwater sediment microbial communities from Prairie Pothole Lake near Jamestown, North Dakota, USA - PPLs Lake P7 Core (1) Depth... | ecosystem: Environmental > Aquatic > Freshwater >...
CTGATCCTGCTGCCCCTGTGGCTCAGCGGGCGGCTGCGGGCCTGGAACCAGGACACTGCGCGCATGTGCGCGCCGGCCGGACTGGCAAGCTACTTCTTCCTGCTCGGCCTGGCCTTCCTGTTCGTCGAGATGGCCTTCATCCAGAAGTTCATCCTGTTCCTGTCCCACCCGCTGTATGCCGTGGCGGTCGTGCTGGCCGGCTTCCTGGTCTGCGCCGGACTGGGCAGCGGCTGTTCGCCCTGGCTCGCGCGCCGCCTGCGCGGCGGCGCCCGCGACGCGGTGGCGGCGGCAGTGGCGCTGCTGGTCGCGATCGTGCTGCTTTACCTGTTCCTGCTGCCGCCGCTGTTCGAACGCCTGATGGGCCACGGCGACGCCACCCGCATCGCCGTGTCGCTGGCCCTGATCGCGCCGCTTGCGTTCTGCATGGGCATGCCCTTTCCGCTCGGCCTGCGGCGGCTGGCCGCGGAGGCGCCGGGCTTTATCCCCTGGGCCTGGGCCCTCAACGGTTTCGCCTCGGTGGTCAGCGCCGCGCTGGCCACGCTGCTGGCCATCGAGTTCGGCTTCAACGCGGTGCTGCTGGCGGCGGTTGTGTTTTACCTGGCCGCTGCTGCGTCCTTCAGGCGCTGAACTCCGGCCCTGAGGCACGCGGGGCCCGGTTTTGCGTATACTTTCCGTCCGTGCCCGGCCATGAGCCCGGCAAACACCGAGCGACTGACTCTGCGACAGGACCAAATCCAGTGACTGCAAGCCGTGATCTTCTTATTCGTTTGATTCGCTGCGCCTGCCTGGGCTTGGTCCTGTGCGGCCAGGCGAGCGCGGCCCTGGCGCAGGCGCCGATCATCCAGCCGGGCGCGCCGGGCGAGCCGGCGCGCGAGCTCAGTGCCGGGGACGCGACAAAAATCGCCGTCACGAGCTACTCGCCGGCCGACGTGCGCTTCATGCAGGATATGATTCCGCACCATCACCAGGCGCTCGAGATGTCGGAGTTGGCGCCGGATCGCACCAACCGGCCGGACGTGCTCGAGGCTGCCCGCCGCATCGAAGCCTCGCAGGCGGACGAGATCGGCTTCATGCAGCTGTGGCTGCGCGAACGCGGCCAGCAGGTGCCGGATCCCGCGGCGCACGCGGCGATGCATACCGATCACAAGATGGCCGGCATGGCGTCGCCGGAGCAGATGGCCGAACTGGCCGCGGGGCAAGGCACGGACTTCGATCGCTTGTTCCTGGAGCTGATGATCAGGCACCACGAAGGCGCGGTGAAGATGGTCAAGGAGTTGCTGGAACGCGAGGGCACTGCCTTCGACCCGGTATTGTTCGAATTCACGACCGACGTCACCAACGACCAGACGGCCGAGATCGAAAAGATGAACGCGCTGCTGGTGACGCTGTCGCCCGACCCGCGCGCCGGCCTGGCCGCGGGCTTCGATGACGCCGGCGAGGCGCTGCTGAACCTCGAGCGCATCGCCTCGCTGCCGCGGCCCGCGGGATTCTTCGATCCGCGGAACCCCGCCGAACTGCCGCCCCAACCCCCGCGAACCGATCCGCCCGCGGAAAAAGCCGAGCCCCCGCGCAAGCAGCCGGACGATGAGGACGAGCGCTATCCGCTGCTGAGTTTCGCCAACACCGACATGGCCTTCGCTGGCGACGTGCTGGTGGCCGGCAGCTACCACGGCTTCAACATCTACCGGCTCGGGGAGGGCGGTTTGCCCGAACTGCTCAGCTCGGTGGTCTGCCCGGGCGGCCAGGGCGATGTCTCGATCGTCGGCGACCTGCTGATCATGTCGGTGGAGCAGTTGCGCGGGCGGCTCGACTGCGGGCTCGAGGGCGTTGACGAGGACGCCAGTCCCGAGCGCTTCCGCGGAATCCGCATTTTCGACATCAGCGACCTGGCCCGGCCGGTGCAGGTGGGCGCGGTGCAGACCTGTCGCGGCTCGCACACGCATTCGGTCATCTCCGGACCGGACGAGCACGCGGGCGAGGGCGGCAGGATCATCGTCTACAACTCCGGCATCTCGGACGTGCGTGATACCGAGGAGATGGAAGGCTGCTACGACGAATTGCCGGGCGACGACCGCACCGCGCTGTTCCGCATCGACGTCATCGAGATCCCGGTTGCTGATCCGTCAAAGGCGCGTATCGTCGACAGCCCCGCGGTTTTCGCCGACCCCGAGAAGGGCATCCTGGCCGGCCTGTGGCGAGGCGGCGACCACGGCGACGATACCCAGGAAACAAAGCAAACCGATCAATGCCACGACATCACCGCCTTCCCCGAGCTCGGACTTGCCGCCGGCGCGTGCTCGGGCAACGGCATCCTGTTCGACATCTCCGACCCGCTGCGCCCGCGGCGCATCGACGCGGTGGTCGACAAGGGTTTTGCCTACTGGCATTCGGCGACCTTCAACAATGACGGCAGCAAGGTCATCTTCACCGACGAGTGGGGCGGCGGCAGCCGGCCGCGCTGCCGTGCCTATGACCCGATGACCTGGGGCGCGGACGCGATCTACGACATCGTCGACGGCAAGCTGGAGTTCCGCGGTTACTTCAAGCTGCCGGCGCCGCAAGTGGAACAGGAAAACTGTGTGGCGCACAACGGCTCGATCGTGCCGGTCCCGGGCCGCGATATCTTCGTGCAGGCCTGGTACCAGGGCGGCGTTTCGGTGATCGATTTCACCGACTCCGCCCGTCCGGTCGAGATCGCGTACTTCGACCGTGGTCCCATTGATGCCGAACACCTGGTCGTCGGCGGTTACTGGTCCACCTACTGGTACCGCGGCCGGATTTACGGCACCGAGATCGTGCGTGGCCTGGACCTGTTCGAGCTGCTGCCCGGCGAATATCTGACGGAAAACGAAATCGCCGCCGCGGCTCTCGCCGACCAGGGCGCGCGGTTCAATCCGCAGCAGCAGTTCCGCGTCGACTGGCCGGCCGAGCCTGTGGTGGCGAGGGCCTACCTCGATCAGCTCGAACGCGACAAGGCTTTGCCGGACCCGCTCGTGGCCGAACTGCTCGCGGCGCTGGACAGCTTGGAAGCCGGGCCCGAGGGCGGCGCTCGTGACGAGAATCTGGCCGCGACGCTGCAATCGCTGGGAGCCGCGTTGCGGGAGGATGGCCTGCAGGGAGATGCGGGCGACGCGATCGCGACGATGCGGCGTGCCAGGCTGGCCGATACCTTGCTCGCGCTTGCCGAGGGCTTGCGGTAACAGAGGACTGCCCGAACCAAACGGATGAACGCGCCTGGGGAGCGGTCGATGCAATCGGACAGCGAAGTTCACGGCGAACACCAGGGGCTGCTGGGTGGCGGTCGCGGCCGCGTCCTGTTCCTGCTGGTGCTGGTTTACACCTTCAACTTCATCGACCGCCAGATCGTGGCCATCCTGGCGGTGCCGATCAAAGCCGACCTCGGGCTGACGGACACCCAGCTGGGCCTGATGGGCGGGCTCGCCTTCGCCTTGTTCTACACCGGACTGGGCATCCCGGTCGCCATGCTGGCCGACCGCTTCAGCCGCACCTGGATCATGACGGTCGCGCTGGCCGTGTGGAGCGCCATGACCGCCGTTTGCGGCCTGGCGCAGAACTTCGCCCAGCTGTTCCTGGCCCGGCTGGGGGTGGGCGTCGGCGAGGCCGGCGGCGTGGCGCCCGCCTACTCGCTGATTGCGGACTATTTCCCGGCCCACCAGCGCGCCCGCGCGCTGGGCATCTACTCCTTCGGCATCCCGATCGGCAGCGCGCTGGGCATCGTCTTCGGCGGGCTGATCGCCAGCCAGGTCGACTGGCGCGTCGCGTTCTTCGCCGTCGGCCTGGCCGGTATCGCCCTGGCGCCGGTCTTCCGGCTGATGATCAAGGAGCCGCCGCGGGGGCGTTACGATCCGGCGCAAGGCGCGCGGCGTCCGGCCGGGCTGCGCGAACTGGCCCGCGTCCTCGGCGCGAAACCGAGCTTCTGGCTGGTGTCGCTGGGCGCGGCCTCTGCCTCGATGATGGGTTACGGCCTGTATTTCTGGCTGCCCTCGTTCTTCGTGCGCAGCCACGGCCTGACGCTGCTGGAGGCCTCGCTGTACTTCGGCGCCATCGTGCTGGTGGGCGGCCTGGCCGGCATCTGGGGCGGCGGCTGGCTCGGCGACCGCCTGGGCCGCTTGCGCCGGACCCATTACCTGGCGGTGCCGGCGGTCGCTTTCTGCGCCACGGCGCCGTTGTACGTGCTGGCCCTGTCCTCGCCCAACCTGACGTTGACGTTCCTGGCCCTGCTGCCGCCCACCGCTCTGGGACTGGCCTGGCTGGGCCCCGTGGTGGCGGTGATCCAGCACCTCGTGCGGCCGGGCATGCGCGCCACAGCCTCGGCGGTCTACCTGTTCGTCCTCAACCTGGTCGGCCTCGGCCTCGGCACCTGGGCGCTGGGTGCCTTGTCCGATGCGCTGAGCGTGCGCTTCGGCGCCGAGTCGTTGCGCTACTCGATCCTGGCCGGGACCGTGCTCTACCTGCTCGCCGCGGCGCTGTTCCTGCTCGCGATGCGCTGGCTGGAGCGCGACTGGGCGGAGTGAGGCGGCCGCAGGGGCCCGGTCAGGCTGCGCTCACCGGGAGGAAGGCAACGGGGCGGGGCCGCATTCGAAGTCTTCTTCGCTGGTCGGTTTGCAGTAGTCGCCCCAGCCGGACTCGCGCCAGTAATCGACCAGTCCGACATCCCTGAGCAAATCCTTGAATCCGTCCAGTTGGCGAACCTCGGCGTTGTGCGGCATCCAGAACGCCCAGGGGTCGGGTGCCTTCCGCATCAGATCCAGCGCCAGCTCCGCATCGCCCAGGTAGGCCGCCCAGGCGGGTGCGACGTAACGGTCGGCGTGCGTGTCGAGTTCCGCCTGGCGCAGCCAATCCAGTGCGAATTGCGGATTGTCGAAACGCTCGGCCATGGCCGGATTGGTTGCCGAAACATCGCCGGACGCCAGCAGGCGCTCGAGCCAGAACCGGATCACCGCGGGATCGTCCTGGGCGAACGCGGCGAGCATCGCCTCCTGCGCCGCTTGGGGCGTCGGCCATCCCTTCCACACAATTTTCGATTGCTCCAGCGCCTTATCGGGCATGCCGTTCATGGCGTACGCGTGCTGCAAATAGACGTTGATCCTGTCGTTGAGCGGATCGCGCCGGAGCTGGCGTTCGCCCAGCTCGATGGTTTCGCTGGCGCGACCGACCTTGACCAGCAATTCCAGGTGCCCCGGGAAAACGGCAATGCCGGAGTCTTGCGGAACCCGCGACAGCGCCTGTTCGGCCCCAGACCAGTCATTGATGGCCGCGTAATAGTGGGCGGCGATCTCCCACAGCTGCGGGGAGTTGTCGTCCAGGGCAAGCGCCCGCTCGAGGTAGCGGTGGGAAAGTTCGCGCCAATCCGGCGACAGCGCGTCCTGGTGTCCCGAGTAAAGTTGCGACAGCGCACCCCAGGCAAACGCATAGCCGGGGTCGATCTCGGTGGCCATGCGCAGGTATTCGAGGTCGCGCAGGACGCTGTCCGTGTCGGTCAGATAGTCGCCGGCATAGAACTTCATGACGTACTCGTAGGCCTCGAAACTGCTGGTGCCGAAGACTTGGCCGGGCTCGCCCAGGCCCGTCTCGATGGCCATCGCGGCAATGACCTCCTTGCTGATCTCTTTCTGGATTTCGAAGTACTGTGCCGTGGTGCGCTCGTAGCTGCGCGACCACAGCGGCGCACCGCTGCCGACCTCGATCAGGTTGGCCGTGATGCGCAGCTGGTCGCCGGACTTGCGCACGCTGCCCTCGAGAATGTGGTCGACGTCGAGCAGCCTGCCAATCTCGCGCAGATCCTCGGAGCGGTTCTTGAACATGAAAGCCGACGTGCGCCCGATCACCATCAGCTGCGGCTGGAGGCTCAGGCCGTGGATGAGCTCTTCGGTGATGCCGTCGGCGAAATGCTGCTGGTCCTGATCGGGGCTCATGTCGACGAAGGGCAGGACGGCCAGGGTCTGGACTTCGTCCGCCATCTGTCCGGGTTTGCCGCCGCTGAACACGAAGGCCAGCGCGACGACTGCGGCGCCCGCAAGGCCGAGCAACAGCGCGAGGACGGCCACCCGCTTGCGCTTTGACCGGGGCTCCGCGCCGACAGCGCCCTGCGGGTCCTCGACGCCGACGCTCGCCGGGGTAATCCCCATCGCCAGGCGAAAGCCGACCCTGGGCACGGTCTCGATAACCGCCGACTCCCTGGCCGTATCGCCAAACGCGCTGCGCAACTCCACGATGCACTGCGTCAGGGCTGCATCCGACACCACAGCCCGACCCCAGACGGTGTCGAACAGCTTATCGCGGGCCACGACTTCACCACCGGCTCGTGCCAGGCACTGCAGCACGGCCATGGTTTTTGGCTTGACCCGGATGACTCGTCCCTCTCGCTCGATGCAGCCGCGCTGCGGCCTGACCAGGTAGTCACCGACGAAATACTCCTTTTCAGGGTCTGCCGGTACCGGGGGATTAGTCATGTCCTGGATCTGAACCGTAGTCGATCGATGCTCGTTTTCAATGCCCGGAGACTAGCATCTGCCACCGGACAATTCCATGTCACTTTTCGCTCGTGTGACGCATTTTGAGGCCCGCTGTTACTTTGCTTTGATTCTGCTGGGGACGCCAGGTACGGATTGCCGTTGAATTGATTACGCAACCCACCAACGAAGGAGAGCACCATGATCCATCTCGACAATATCACCAAAAAACATGGCCTTATCGGCGTCATCGTGGCCACCCTGGCGGCATCGGCACTGTGTCAGTCCCTGTGGGCTGACGAACCCGCAGTCGGCTACGAAATGTCCTACGCCGCCAACCAGGCGCACGGGAACCACGTGGCCAAGGGGCGGTACCAGCGGGTCATCGACGGGCTCGCAGGAGCCTCTCATGACCCCATCGCGAAGTACCTGAACCTGTGTGTCGCCCAGACCATGGCCAGCCGCTATCCCGACGCCCGGCGCAGCTGTAACCGGGCCGTAGAGCTGAGCGAAGGGGCGGCGCGCTCGGTGCCCGCGGACCTGCGCGACGAGCATCACGCGAACTGGGCTTTGGCCCTGTCCAATCGCGGCGTTCTGCGCGCCATCAGGGGCCAGCAAGGCGCTGAGGATGACTTCAGGCAGGCAATCGAGTTACAGGCGCAATCGGATGTCGCGGCCCGCAACCTGGCCAGACTGAATGCGCCGAATGTGGATGCGCGTGCCGTGGTCGACGTCGCCACAGCCGGGGATTGACGGCTCAACGCGCTTGCGTAGACAGTTGATCGGGGCCGGCGAAGTTCATCGCGGCCCCGATTGACTCGACACATGCCGTCGTCGCGGGCGGCCTGCCTCAAACGCTCCGCGTCGCCAGCGCCGGCGGAATGTTCGCGGCGCGCCGCGCCGGCAGGAGCACGGCCAGCTGGCCGAGCAGCCACAGCGCCGCCATCCCCAGCGGCAGGTACCACAGCGGCACGCGGCCGGTGTTGTACTCGGTGTCGAGGAACCAGTTCAGCGTCAGCGCGCCGACCACGCCGATCGCGAGGCCGATGCCGGTGATCAGCCAGTTCTCCACCATGAAGTAGCGCACGATGTCGAAGCGGGTCGCGCCCAGGGCGCGGCGGGTGCCGATCTGCTTGCGCCGCTGCGTGACGCTGAACCACGCCAGGCCGACGATGCCGAGGCCGGTGACGGCCGCCAGCGCCGAGATCACGGCCGACATCAGCTTGATCATCGCGACGTCGCCGCCGTAGGTGCGCTGTTTCTGCTCCTCGTAGCTGCGCACGATCTCGACGATGCGGCTGCGGTTCCGCGCCAGGTACTCTTCGCCGGCGGCCATGACGGCGTCGCGCTGGCCGGGCTCGGCCCGCACCAGGTACATCATCTGGCCGCCGAACATGGCCAGGGCCGGGATCAGCGCGGAGTGCTCGAAATTCTCCGAGCTCGGCCAGGCGTTCTGCATGTGGTCATAGATGCCGATGATCTCGAGCGGTTTCTCGCCGTTGGGCTCGTCGTACACGGTCTTGCCCAGGGCGTCGCCGTCCGGGAACAACGCGTCGGCCAGCGCCTTGCTGACGATGGTCACGCGCGGCGATTCCATTTTTTCCAGGCTGCGCACGATCATCTCCTCGGGCCGGAAATTGCGGCCGGACAGCAGTTCAAGGTCCAGCGTTGCGAGGCCCTGTTCGTCGACCATGAACATGCCGGTGTTGATGGACTCGTCCGAGGTCATCTCGGGAGTGGTGTAGAAATCGTCGCCCCAGCCGCTGTCGCTGACGGGGATCGACTGGATCGGCACCGCGGCCACCACCCCGGGCAGCGCGCGCAGGGCCTCGAGGTCGTCGCGGTACAACTGCCGCTGGTCCGCCTTCGGATCGAACAGGGTGGTGATGAAAATCGCCGTGTTCGGCTCGTCCAGGCCCGAGGGGCGGGCCACGTCGGCAGCCCGCTCGCGGATGATGAAGGCCGCGTTGGTCACGACGGCGAGCGTCAGCGCGATCTGCAGGGCGATCAGCAGTGCGCCGAGCTTGTTGCGGAGCAAGGTGCGGAAGATGGGTCCGAGGTCGTTCACGCTGGAGTCCTCATTGGGTTTTGAGCAGGCCGGCGGGCGCCAGTCGCGACACGCGCCAGACGGGGTAGAGGCCGGCGGCGATGGCCGCCGCCACCGACAGGCTGACCGCGGTCGTCAGCATCAGCGGGTCGAGGTGCACCAGGTGCTGGTAGCCGCGGTACAGGCTTTCCACCGCGCGCAGTCCGAGCCAGGCGATGCCGACGCCGCTGAGACCGCCCAGCACGCCGATGGCGCCCACCTCGACCAGGTTCTGCGCGAACACCGCGCCGCGGCTGGCGCCCATCGCGCGGCGCAGCGCGACTTCGCCGCCCTTGCCGAGGAACTTGGCCATCAGCAGGCCGACCGTGTTGAGCACGCAGACCAGCAGGAACAGGAAGCTGAGCCGCAGCTGGACGCGGTTGTCGTCGCCGACCACGCCGTTCACGTCCAGCCACTCGTTGACTTTGGAGATGAAGGTGTTCAGCGGGCGCGGGAAGCGGCCGGCGGCCTTCTGCTCGCGGGCGTAATTGTCCAGGTAGTCCTGGTACGCGGCAGCCTGTTCGGGCGATTCGAGCTCGACCCAGAACTGCGTCCACACGCATTCGGACTGCAGGAACGCCTGCAGCGTGGGCAGGCTCTCGTCCAGCGGCGCCCAGCAATTGGTGTTGCCGCGCGGCCCCATCGGCACATCGACCGCGCGCAGCAGCGGGATGAAGACCTGCTCGGTGTCGGCGAAGGAGCCGCCTGCATCCACGTGGTAGAAGCGGGGCGTAGGCTGCCAGTCGTCGATCACCCCCACGATCTCGAAGTAATTGTCGTCGAGCCGGATGCGCCGGCCCACGCTGTTCTCGCCGCCGAACAGCTTGTCGTTCAGCTCGCGGCCGATGACCGCGACCGAGGCGCGGTCGTCGTCGGCGCGCAGGTCCCAGGGTCCGCCGTACAGGAAGGGCACGTCGAACATGGCGAAAAACTGGTGGCTGGTGGCCCGGATGGTCTCGTCGAATGGCGGCTCGCCGCTCTCCGGCACGACGATGGCGCCCGCGGCGTACATGTGCGCCTGGCGCAGGGCCGGCGTGTCCGCCCGCAGCAGGTTCTGTCCGTCCTGCCAGGTGAGCTGCGGCTGCACGTCTTTGGCGGACTCGGTCGGAGGGCTGTTCGGGTCCCAGTTGTCGAGCTGCACGGCGAAGAGTACGGCGCTCTTGTGCGGAATGGGGTCGCCCGACATCAGGTAATACACCGTGAAGGTGGTCATGAAGGCGCCGATGCCGAGACCCAGGGCGACCACCATCAGCGCGGTGAGCACCGGCGTTCGGCGCATGCTGGCCAGGGCCAGCCGCAGGTAGTAGCTAAACACGCGCGGCCTCCCGCGTCGGCAAGGGCATGACCTTGGCGGAAAGGCCCAGCGGCAGGTCGCTGGCGCGGCCGTCCAGGATGTGGATGTTGCGATCGGCGCGCGCGGCCAGGTCCGGATCGTGGGTGACCATCACGATGGTCGTGCCGGAGCGGTTGATCTCTTCCAGCAGGGCCATGACCTGGGCGGCCATTTCCGAATCGAGGTTGCCCGTGGGCTCGTCGGCCAGCAGGAAGCGGGGCTTGCCGGCCAGCGCGCGGGCGATGGCGACGCGCTGCTGCTGGCCTCCGGAGAGCTGCGAGGGCAGGTAGCCCTGGCGCGAGCCGAGGCCGACCAGGTCGAGCATCTCGCCCACCGCCCTGCGCCGCTCGACGCCGGACCAGCCGCGATAGCGCAGCGGCACTTCGACGTTGTCGGCCAGGCTGAGGTCCGGGATCAGGTTGAAACTCTGGAAGATGAAGCCGACCTTCTCGTTGCGGAAGCGCGAGCGCTGCCGGTCATTGAGGCGGCTGACGTCCGTGCCGTCCAGCTCGTAACGCCCGCTGCTCGGCGACTCGAGCAGGCCGGCGATATTGAGAAAGGTGGTCTTGCCGGAACCCGAGGGCCCGGTGACGGCCACGAACTCGCCTTCGTCGACGTGCAGGTTGAGGTCGCGCAGTGCGTGCGTCTCGACGAGCTCGGTACGGTAGACCTTGCCGACATCGCTCATTTTCAGCATGTGAAACTCCTGTCTCGTGGTGTTTGCATGATTCAGTTGACGACCTGGATGGTGTCGTGGTCTTCGAATTCGGCGACGCTCGAGATGATCACGCGCTCGCCTTCGGCCAGCCCCGAGACGATCTCGACCTCGGCGACGCTGCGGGCGCCCAGCTGCACCGGGCGCCTGACGGCCAGCCCGTCGTCGCCGAGGACGAAGGCGTAGCGGCCGCTGCCGCCGTCGGTGAACGAGCCGCGCTGGATTTTCAACACGTCCAGCAGTTCGTCCATCATCACCCTGACCGTCACCCGCTGGTTCTGGCGGAGCCCCGGCGGGGGTTCGCCGGCGAAGCGGATGCGACCGGTAACCTCGCTGTCGATCACCTCGGCCGACAGCGAGACCAGCTCGCCGCGGTAATGCGCCTGGCTGTGCTCGACGTCGGCGCCGAGGCCGATGCCGAGGTCGTCGGCGTAGGCCTCCGGAATGCGGACCTCGACTTCGAAAGCCGACAGGTCCACCACGGTGATCAGCGGGGTGTTCTGGTCGACCACCGCTTTCTGCGTGACCGCGACGTTGCCGACGATGCCATCGACGGGCGAGCGGACGGCCAGATCGTCGATGCGCCGCTGCAGTTCGGCGACCACCAGCTGCTGGCGGTCGACGGCGAGCTGGCGCGTGCGCGATTCGAATGCGAGGCTCTCGCTTTCGAGCTGGGCGTCCTGCACGGCGTGCGCGTGCTCGACGCGGGCGCGGGCCAGCTCGTCCCGCGCGCGCTCGTAATCGATCTGGGATATCGCGTTGGTCTCGATCGACTCGTCCGCGCGGCGCATCTCGCGCTCGGCGGCGTTGAGCTTGACCTTGGCCAGGTCGATGGTCTGCTGGCCGGTGACCTGGGCCATGCGCGCCTGGATTTTCTCGCGCTCGAGCTCGGCGACCAGGCGGTCCAGCGTGGCCTGTTCCTGCAGGAACTCGGAGCGCAGCTCCGGGCTCTCGACCGCCGCGAGCACCTGGCCCTTGCCGACGGTATCGCCGGGCGTCACCTCCAGCGTGACGCTTCCGGTGGCCGGGCTGTAGAGGGTCGGGCTGACCGCCGCGACGACCCGTCCCTGCACGTTGAGATCGCGCACGAGGTCGCCGCGCTCGACCACCGCGGTGCGGATGCGGTCGGCCGATACGCTCGCTTCGGCGCTGATCCATGTGGTCAGCGCCGAAACCAGCAGGGTCCCGAGCAGGGCCGCGACGCCCGCGGGCAGCAGCCATTTCAGCCAGCGCTTGCCGCCCGCCCTGGCGATTGGAACGTCCTGCGCGGACGTGTCGCGAATTGCCGCCTGCATGGTGTTTCCTCCATCGTCAGAAGCTTTTGACGATTGGAGCCGGGAAAAGGTTACGGCGGATGCGGGGGCTGGTCGGCGAACCGCGAGGGCTCCTTTCAGGAAAAGTCGCCGCAGGGGTCTATAATGAATCTGAGTGCCCTGCTGGAAATCCTGGGCGGAGAACGCTGACGTCTCGCCAGCCAAAAGGGGAAGGCCCCGCCTGAGCGGGGTCTTTTTTTTCGGCTAGACTATGAATGAGCCAGTCCGGCACTGCCACGGGCGCGCCGGTGCACGGAAGGAATCGAGAAACTTGAGCGAGGAGACTGTCATGCAAATTCTGAAAACCAGAGCGGCTGTTACTGCGGCCCTGTTGCTGGCCCTGGCGCCAGCCTGCGCCCTTGCCGACGAGTCGGCCGAAGCGAAGATCGCGCGCGCGATGTCGGCAGCGCCCCCGGCGATCAGCGCGGGCGCGACGATCATGGACAACGATGGCACGGTGCTGCGCGAAGGCAGCAACGGCTGGACCTGTCTGCCCAACACCATGCCGGACGACCATGCGCCGATCTGCAACGACGCGCTGTGGATGAAAATGATGCAGGCGCTGGGCAACCAGGCCCCGTTCGAAGCCGACGGCATCGGCATTTCCTACATGTTGCAGGGCGATATCGGCGCGGGGGTCAGCAACGCCACACCGTTTCACCCGGATCACAGGAACGCCGAGGACTATACCGAGATGGGGCCGCACCTGATGATCATCGTGCCCAAGGCGATGCTCGAGGGGATCACCGGCGATCCGTCGTCCGGCGGGCCCCACGTGATGTGGGGGGATACGCCCTACGCCCACATCATGGTGCCGGTGGCCGCGGCCGACTGAGGCGCGCTCCGGGGGTAAGGTCGGGCGTGGCCGGCCAGGGTGAGTCGAGAGACATCGTTGGCCTGCAGGCCGACATGCTGGACCACGCCCGTGAGTTCGTCGAACTGGTTTACCGGCAGGCGCCTGTGGAATACCAGCGCCTGCTGGCCTCGGAACGCTTTCATCCCGATCTGCAGCGGGGCGGAATTTTCAACCACGGCAAGCTGTACGTGTATGCGGAGTACTCGGTGTTCCGGCGGGAGTTCACGGACCGCTTCCCCGACGCCTCCCCCGCGGCCTGCATCAATGCCTTCAGCGGCCTGCTCCTGAAGAACGACATCTCGATCCACAACCTGCTGGAGTTCGTCGAGGGGGCCGATGAGCGCGAACAGCTGCGGCTGAACAGCCCGGTGTAGGACCGAACTTTGTTCGGGAATCAGGCGCCGAGGGTCGCGAACGACGTTCGCTCCTACCTCTTGGTCGGGTCGTTGCGGCCTAACTGGTCGTGGCTGGACACCCAGTCGAGCGAGGAGATGGCGGCGGCCAGCGAGATCTCCCCGGCCAGCACGGTGCCGGCGACGATTTCCGCGAAGCGGTTGACCTTGCCCGCGCCGTAGCAGTCCAGCACTTCCAGGCACTCGCGCTGGGTCGGCAGCCCGGTGCCGCCGCCGCAGGTGGCGACGATCAGCGACGGCAGCGTGATCGACATCAGCAGGTCCTTCTCGGGCGTCAACTCGGCGTACAGCAAGCCGACCGAGGCCTCCGCCACGTTCGCCACGTCCTGGCCGGTGGCCAGGAACATCGCGGTGATGGCGTTGGCCGCGTGGCAGCCGTTGTTGTTGGCGCCGGACAGCAGCGTGCCGATCAGCGCGACCTTGTAATGGTGGTACAGCGCCTCGGTGTCGGCGTCCATGACCTCGAGCAGCACGTCGCGCTTCACCACCGCCTCGGCCGTCACGCGCTTGCCCCGCGTGTGCATGATGTTGACCCGCGAAGCCTTCTTGTCGGTGGCGAAATTGCCTTCGAGGTAGAACTGCTTGATGTCGACCGCGTCGCAGTGCTGCAGGATCCAGTTGCAGGCGGCGAAGGTCGCCTTGCCGACCATGTTCATGCCGGCCGCGTCGCCGGTTTTGAAATTGAAGCGCAGGAAGGCGAAATGGTTGGACAGGTAGCAGTCGATGTAGTCGAAATGCACGAACTTGTCGGTTTCTTCGGCGGCAGCGCGGATGTCGGACGTGCGCTCGTCGATCCAGTCGGCGAAGCGGCGCGCGCTGGCCGCGTCTTCGAAGATGAAGACGGGCGCCCGCTGCATGTTGTCGCCGACCACCGCGCACTTGACGCCGCCGCTGCGGTGCAGGACCTTCATGCCGCGGTTGTACGACGCGACCAGGGTGCCCTCGCTGCAGGCCAGCGGCACGTAGAACTCGCCCTGGGCATGCTGGCCGTTGACCAGCAAGGGGCCGGCGAACCCCATTGGCACCTGGGTAACGCCGGTGAAGTGCTCGATATTGCCGCGCGTCACCCGCGGGTCGATCGAATAGCGGGTGAGGTGGTCGAGTTTGGCGCCGGTGTGCTGGCGGATGAATTTCTGGCGGGCGGCGATAATCTCGTCGCTGTAGTCGTTCTGGGGGTCTCGCGGCAGCGTTCCCGGGGCGCGCAGGCCGGTGTTGAGCGCGTCACTGACGGCCAGCTTGAGTTCGCCGAACGGCTGACTGTCGAAGACCACAGTGAGGTGATGCTTGCCCTCTTCCAGCGGCGGGATGGCCAGGCGGAAGGTGAGCAGGGTGCCCAGCGGAAAGTCGATCGGCTTCCTGCCGGTGACCGCGCTGACGAGACAGCTCGTGCCGTCCTCGCAGACCAGCGTGACCCGTTCGAGGTCGATCGGCGTGCTGTCGATCTCGACCCGCGACACCTTGCGCAGGGTGGCCGGGCTGAGCCGGTTCTTGACCGTGAAGCAGACGCCATCCCCGGCGTTCTTGAGGCTGGTCCGGTTGTACAGTTTGCTCAGGATGCTGCTGGGTATGAAAGACATGGATCGGCCTCGCTAGTGCTTCTCGTGAGAGAGTCATCTTAAGGCCCGCGGCGCCGCGCTTGCTTGACCTGCCGCAGTTGAGTCGAAAAAGCCCGCCGCCGCTCAGCCGGCCCGCTGCAGGACCCAGACGAACACGCCGATGAACGACAGGACCCCGAGCACCAGCGCCAGCATGAAGGCCGTGTACGCGACCTGCAGCAGGACGAACTTCGTCTTCAGCACCGCGCCCAGGCCGTAGATGTTGCGGATCATGGTCTCGTACAGCAGTTCGCGATCGCCCATCAGCTCCGACATGCCGCCCAGGAAGTGCTCTTCGCTCAGCGTGGCGAAGTCGCCGAAGAACAGGATGTTGCCCTCGCTATGCTCGAGATCCGGCAGGCTGATCGGCTTGCTGCTTACCCGCGGACGGGCCGCCAGCACGGCGTAGACCATGGAAACCAGCGTGCCGAGCAGAAAGATGGCCGTGGGTACCAGCAGCCAGGGGTTGGAGTCCAGCTTGGGAGCGAGCGCCGCGATGATGATGGAGATGATGATGCCGTTGATGCTGATCATCATGTTGGCCTTGTTGTCGGCCAACCCGGTCAGGTCCATCTGCACCTGGTAGGCCGTCCGGAACATGGTCTCGATGCCACGGCTCGAGCCCGGGTGCTTTTTCTTCCCGGGTTCCTCCCCGGTTGGGCCGGGCGCCGCCTCCCCCTCCGGCCCGGCCGACTGCCGCGCCGCTGCCTGCTGAACCGCCGCCTGCAGCGCCTGCGCCGTTTCCTCCAGTTGTTTTTCGATGTCTTTCAGGCTCTTGTCCATGTGTCGCCGCCGCAGTGCCCACTGCCGTCAATTCTATATCTTCGGCGCGGATTTTTCCGTGATGCCATGGTTCGGTCGCCGCCTGGGGGCCGCAAATGATACGCTGTCGCGCATGAAGCCATGCGCGTTTTTGACCCTTGACGAGCGGGGTGATTTCGTTATCGACGACGAACACGCGGTCGCGCCGCTGGCCGCCCTCGGCTGGGAGGTGTCGACCGTTTCCTGGCGGCAGACGGCCGTGCCGTGGAGCCACTTCGAGGCGGTCGTCATCCGCTCCACCTGGGATTACTGGAACGACGTGCCGGCCTTCCTCGCGGCGCTGGAGCGGATCGACCGGCAGACCCGCCTCGCCAACCCGCTCGACCTGGTGCGCTGGAACCTGGCCAAGACCTACATGCGCGACCTGCAGGGCAAGGGGGTCGGCGTCGTGCCGACCGCCTGGCTGGACGGCATGGACCCGGCCGCCATTTCCGCTTACGCGGCGCAGTTGGGCAGCCATGACCTGGTGGTCAAGCCGGTGGTGGGCGCCAATGGCCAAGACGCGTTCCGCATCTCGCCGGGCGACGACCCGCGGCGCCTGCGGGAGATCGCGGCCCGCTTCAGCGGCCGGGCCTGCATGGTGCAGCCCTTCCGGGCCAACGTGCTGGCCGAAGGCGAGTATTCCCTGTTCTTTTTCAGCGGGGATTACAGCCACGCGATCCTCAAGGTGCCGGCGGCCGGCGAATTCCGTTCGCAGGAGGAGCACGGGGCGGAAGTCCTGTCGATCGTGCCGGAGACCAGGCTGCTGGAATGCGGCCGCCGGGCGCTGGCCGCGGTCGCGCCCACCCCGCTGTACGCGCGCGTCGACTTCGTGCGCGACGCGGCCGGCGACTTCGAAGTGATGGAGCTCGAACTGATCGAACCCTCGCTTTACCTGCGCACCGACCCGGAGGCGCCCGCGCGCTTCGCGCGGGCGGTCGATCGCTGGTTCGCGGGGGATTACGCTCCGGGTTAAACTCTCGTGACAGGTCGGCAGGAGGAAAGAGTGCAAATGCAAACAGGTGGCGCCCGGCGCGCGATGCTGCTTGCGCCCCGGCTGCTGGCCGGCCTCGCGGCGCTCGCGCTGGCCGGCTGCGAAGCGGTCTACACGCCCCAGCCGCTGGGCGACGAAGTGGTGACCCTGGATCCCGCGGAATGGCAGGGCACCTGGCTGGCGCCGGACATGGTCATCACGACCACGGTGCTCGACGGCGCGGCGGGCCGGTTGCAGGCCGCCTGGATCGAGCGCGGGACAGGGGGCGCGACGCTGGAGATCACGGAAGGAAGCATCCGCGCCAGCGGCGACTGGACCTTCGCCAATATCCTGGACGAGACCGAATCCGAGCCGCCGGCCGAAGCCCGGGGTGGTACGGAACCCGCCGCGGAGGGCGTGGCGCCGGTCGCCGGGCAGGGTACCAGCCAGGGGATCGGGCCGCGTTATTTCTGGCTGCGGGTGGAGAAGGGCGAGAACCACCTGACCTTGTGGAGCCCGAACGTGGAACAGTTCAAGATCCTGGTCGGCGACGGCCGCCTGCCCGGGCGGGTAACGGACGACGGCGTCGAACTCGGAGAGCTGACCCCGGAGCAACTGCGGATGATCAACGACCCGGCGTCGAACCTGCTCAACTGGGCGGATCCGGCCGTTTTCGTCCGGATCGCCGAATGAGCGCGGGGCTTCGCGTGAACCCGTGCGCGCGCGCCGTGTCGCTGCTGCTTCGGTCCTGGCTGCTGGTGTCCCTGGCCTTCCCCTGCGCGGCGGCGCCCGTTGCGGTTCCGGCCCCAACCCCAATCCCGGCCCCGCCGGGCCATACCCGCAATGTGATCCTGGTCACGCTGGACGGCGTCCGCGTGCAGGAGGTCTTCGGCGGGCTGGACGAGACCATCGCGGTGCACGACGAGCAGCAGGTCTATTCCGACATGGCGGCCATGCGCGCGCGCTTCGGCGGGGCCACGCCGGAGGCGCGCCGCGAGGCGCTGCTGCCGAACTTCTGGAAGACCCTGGCGCCGCTCGGCATGGTGCTGGGCAACCCGGCTTATGGCAACCACGTCAAGGTGCAGAACCGCGTGCAGTGGTCGACGCCGGGCTATACCGAGATGCTGACCGGGCAGCCGCGGGCGGAAGTGGAGGACAACGAGCATCGGCGCTACGGCTACCCGACGGCGCTCGAGCACGCGCGCGCTGCGCTCGGCCTCGGTTACCAGCAGGTCGCCCAGATCGGCTCCTCGGACACCTACAAGCGGGCGGCGGCCAGCCGCGACGACGCTTTCCTGATGGTGGGCACTTATGACAGCGTACCGGCGCCCTGGGGCTCGCCGCACATGGACCTGCTGGCGGCGCTGCGCCGGCAGGTGCTGGGCCTGTGGGACGAGGGCAGCAACGACACCCTGACGTTCCGCATGGCGCAAGCCTATATCGAACGGAACAACCCGCGGGTGCTGTGGCTGGCGCTGGTCAATTCCGACGATTGGGCGCACAGCGACCGCTACGACCGCTACCTTGCCCACCTGCACCTGGCCGACGCGCTGATCGGCGAGTTGTGGCAGACCTTGCAGGCACTGGACGAGTACCGCGACCGCACGACGTTGATTATCACCACCGACCACGGCCGCGGACTGCAGGGCGCCGACTGGGCCGAGCACGACGTCACGATTCCCGGCAGCGACGACATCTGGCTGGCGGTGGTCGGCCCCGACACGCCGGACCTGGGCGAAGTGCGTGAGCAGGGCACCCTCTACCAGGGCCAGGTGGCGGGCACGCTGCTGCAGTTCCTGGGCCTGGACGTGCGCGCGATGGACCCGGCGGCGCTGCCGCCGGCGGCGAACACGCTGGTCGTTTCAGACTGAAGGAGCGCGAGCCATGGACCACAAAGCCATCGACCTCTACAACGAGTACATCCACGGCAACATGCCGCGGCGTCACTTCCTGCGACGTCTCGCCGGTGTCGCCGGGGGCGCGGCCGCAGCCACTGCGCTGCTGCCGCTGCTGGAATCGAACTACGCCTGGGGCCAGCAAGTGGCGCCCGATGACGGGCGGCTGGAAACGGCCACCATCGAGTACGCCGGCGCGCAAGGGCCGGTGCGGGGCTACCTGGCGAAACCGGCCGGCGCCGCCGGGGCGCTGCCGGGCATCCTGGTCATCCACGAGAATCGCGGCCTGAATGCGCACATCGAGGATGTCGCGCGTCGCGCCGCCCTGGCCGGCTACGTCGCGCTGGCCCCCGACGGGCTGACCTACGCTGGCGGCGCGCCGCAGGACCAGGAAGCGGCCCGCGACCTGTTCGGGCGCTCGGACCGGGAGCGCATCACCGCCGACGTAATTGCCGGCGTGCCGTACCTGGCCGCCAGGACCGACTGCACCGGGAAGGTGGGAGCGGTCGGCTTCTGCTACGGCGGCGGCGTTTCCCTGCAGTGCGCCGCGCGCGAAGCGGCGACGGCCGCGGCGGTCTGCTTCTACGGCAGCGCGCTGACAGCGGAGGAGGTGGCGCGGGTCCAGGCGCCGCTGATGCTGCACTACGCCGGAAGGGACGAGCGCATCAACCAGTCCATCCCGGAGTTCCGGCAGGCCCTGGACGCGCACGGGGTCGCCTACAGCCTGCACATGTACCCGGGCACCGACCACGGCTTCCACAACGACTCCAGCCAGGCGCGCTACAACGCGGAGGCCGCGACGCTGGCCTGGCAGCGGACGCTGGCGTTCTTCCGGAATTACCTCTAGTCGCGCGCACGCGCGCTTCCATAGTGCGCTCCTGACGTGCATCATTCCTGCCGGGGCGTTTGGGGAGTACAGTACACTTTGGCTCCCTGCATACGGAGGGCCATCATGCTGAATCGCCGGTACCAAGCGTTGGGGATCGCCCTGGCCCTGGGACTCCTGATCGCGGGATCCGCCGCCGCGCAGGACTTGCAGGAGTTGATTGCCGAGTGCGAATCCTGCCACGGCCCCGGGGGCGTTTCCACCGAGGCGGACGTGCCGTCCCTGGCCGGCAAGGGCGCCGCCTGGCTGCGTGAAGTCCTCGACCAGTTCTACTACTACGAGCGGCACTGCCCGACCACCACCTACCGCCACGGCGACCGCCCCAAGACCCCGCTGAACATGTGCAACGTGGCCAACACCCTGAGCGACGCGGACAAGCAGGCGCTGGCGGATTATTTTTCCAACATGTAGGCGCCGCTCTACAGCCGGACCTACTGCCGACCGCATATCCGTTATATTAGGGGCCACGAATCCGAGGTCGAATTGACGTGCGCGCCGCTGGTTGTGCAGCGCACGGAACCGAATCAACATGATCCGCACACTGTCGTCCGTGGCGCCGCTGCTGTTCGGCGTCGCCATCCTGCTCACCGGTCAAGGCCTGCAGGGCACGCTGCTGCCCGTGCGCGCCAACCTGGAGGGCTTCTCCACGCTGTCCATCGGCCTGATGGGGGGCGCCTATTTCTTCGGCTTCACGCTGGGCTGCCTGCGCGGCTCTACGCTGCTGCGCCGGGTTGGCCACATCCGGGTGTTCGCGGCCATGACCGCGGCGGCCTCGGCCGTGCCGCTGTTGCACGCCCTGTGGGTGGAAACCTGGCTGTGGTGGGTGCTGCGTTTCATGACCGGCTACTGCTTCGCCGTGCTGTACGTGGTGATCGAGAGCTGGCTGAACGAGCAGGCGACCAACGAAAACCGCGGCGCCGTGTTCTCCGCCTACACGCTGATTACCCTCACGGTGCTCGCCGTCGGCCAGCAGATGTTGCTGCTCTACGATCCGCAGCAGATGCAGCTGTTCGCGATCGCCTCGGCGATCGTTTCGCTGGCGGCGATCCCGGTGGTGCTGTCGGTCGCCCCGACGCCGCGCCACGCCGAGGGCAAGGTCCGGCTGGACCTGGTGCGGCTGTTCCGTACCTCGCGGGCAGGCTCGCTGGGCTGCCTCGCGGCGGGACTGGCCAACGGTTCGTTCTGGGCGCTGGCCCCGGTGTTCGTGGCCGGTTACTCGTCGGAGGTTTCGCTGGCTGCCTGGTTCATGACCTCGGCGGTGCTCGGGGGCGCCGTCGGGCAATGGCCGTTGGGCCTGTGGTCCGACCGCGTTGACCGCCGCTGGGTGATCGCGTTCGCGGCGGTGACGGCCATGCTGGTCGGAACCACCATCTGGGTAGCGTTCAAGGTGATGTCCCCGCTCGTTCTGATGCTGCTGGGCGCGTGCTGGGGCGCCGTCGCCTTTCCCGTGTACGCGGTGTCTGTCGCGCACACGAACGACCATGCCAGGGCGGGTGAGTACGTGATGATCTCGAGCGGACTGTTGCTGATGTACGGCATCGGCGCCATCGTCGGACCGTTCTTCGCTTCCGTGGCGATGCACCTCCTGGGTTCCGGCGGACTGTTCCTGTACACGGCGCTGATCCACCTGCTGCTGATCTGCTACATCGCCATGCGCTTCGCCAGGCGCAAGCCGGCGCCCGAAGAGGAGCACCGCAAGTTCGTCGACGCCCTGGCCACGACGCAGACGGCTTCACAAGTCTACGAAGACGAGATCTCGAATGACGGGGCTGCCTTACCGAACAGGTGACCGGGCATGTGCCTGATATTGTTCGCCTGGCAAGTCCATCCGCGCTACCCCCTGGTGATGGCGGCGAACCGGGACGAGTTTCACGCGCGGCCCGCGGCGGCTGCGGATTTCTGGCCGCAGGAGCCGGAGCTGCTGGCCGGGCGTGATCTGCAGGCCGGGGGAGCCTGGCTGGGCGTCACCCGCGGGGGTCGGTTCGCGGCCGTCACCAATTACCGTGAGCCGCTGGCGCCGGAAGTTCCACTCGAGCGTTCGCGCGGCGAACTGGTCTGCGGCTACCTGGCTGGCGGGGATCCGCCCGCGACCCATGCCCGCACCGTGCTGGGGGCGGGGTCGGCCTATCGGGGCTTCAGCCTGCTGCTGGGCACGCGGCAGGCCCTGGTGCAGGTCTCCAACCGGCAGGACGCAGCGGGAGACGTCGGCCCGGGCTGTCACGGCCTCAGCAACCACCTGCTCGACACCGAATGGCCCAAGGTAAAATCGGGGCGGGCCCGCCTGCAAAGTCTGTTGGGAGGAGATCGAGTGGAGCCCGAGGCGCTGCTCGCTCTGCTGGCGGATCGATCGACGGCGCCGGGCGACATGCCCGCCGCGGTGGGAGCGGACGAACCGCGGCGGCACCTGATGAACCACTTCTTCATCGTTTCGCCGGATTACGGCACGCGCTCGTCCACCGTGTTGCTGCTGGAACGCACCGGGGTCGTCGAATTCGTGGAGCGGCGCTTCGCGCCGGACGGATCGGAAACCGGCACCAGCCGGTTCCTGCTGTAATGTCGATGGGAGGATAGCGGAGCGATGAGCCAAGCCGAAGAGCACCTGCTGGAAGGTCGGTGCACCTGTGGCTGCCTGCGGTACCGGGTGCGGGGCAAACCCATTTTCGTGCATTGCTGCCACTGCCACTGGTGCCAGCGCGAAACGGGCTCGGCGTTCGCCGTGAATGCGCTGTTCGAAAGCGATCGCGTCGAACTGTTGCAGGGCGAGATCGACACCGTCGTCACGCCCTCGAGCAGCGGCAAGGGTCAGAAGATCGTGCGTTGCCCGCGCTGCCGGAGTACTACTCCGCCAGGGACTACTGGCCGGCCTAGAGCCTCGAGCGATTCAGGGCCGCGAATAACTTGTAGGACCGAACTTTGTTCGGGAATCCGGCCGTATGGTCCCGAACAAAGTTCGGTCCTACAGCTCCCCGTACGCCACCGAGAAGGTATCGCCGTCCTCCAGCCGCCCGCTCTCCAGGCCCTTGTTGAACCAGCGCATGCGTTGCTCTGAAGTGCCGTGGGTGAAGGTGTGCGGCACCACGCGGCCGCGCGTGCGTCCCTGGATCGTGTCGTCGCCGATCGCGTTGGCCGCGCGCACCGCCTCCAGGATGTCGCCCGGGTCCAGGTAATGCCGGTTGTGGTTCGCCCAGACCCCGGCGTAGTAATCGGCCTGCAGTTCCAGCCGCACCGACCACTCGTTGTAGTCCGGCTGGCCGTTCCGGGCGTGGACTTTCTGCGTGTCGCCGAGCAGGGTCTGGACGTGGTGGCCGACCTCGTGGGCGATCACGTAGGCCTGCGCGAAATCGCCGGGCGCATCGAAGGACTGCTCCAGCTCGTCGTAGAAGCCCAGGTCGATGTACAGCTTGTGGTCGTTGGGGCAGTAGAACGGGCCCATCTGCGCCGCGCCCATGCCGCAGCCGGTGGCGACCTGGCCGCGGTAGATTTCCAGCTGCGGCTCCGGGTAGTCCTCGCCGTAACCGGCGAAGATCGCATTCCAGACATCCTCCGTGTCGGCCAGCACGACGCTTACGAAATCGAACCGCTCCTGCTCCTCCGGGGTGACCTCGATCGGGCCGGATGGCGTTTGCGTCGTGCCGCCGAGGAACTGGCTGGGGTCGACCAGGCCGGTGACCCACAGCACGCCGACCACGGCGAACATGATCAGGATGCCCTTGAGGCCGAAGCGGCGGCCGACGAAGCTCAGCAAGGCCCCGGCGCCGGCCGTGCTCGCGACCCGCTTGCCGCGGCTGTCGATGACGTTGTCGCTGCCGCGACGGCCCTTCCACTTCATGGTTTCTCTCCCTGCAATGCCGCCGCCACGATCTGCCTCGCCTCCTCCTGGATGCGGCGCAGGTGTTCGGCCCCTTTGAAGCTCTCGGCGTAGATCTTGTACAGGTCCTCGGTGCCGGACGGTCGCGCGGCGAACCAGCCGTTCTCGGTCACGATCTTCAGGCCGCCGATCGGCGCGCCGTTGCCGGGCGCCCGCGTCAGGCGGGCGGTGATCGGCTCCCCCGCGAGCTCGGTGGCGGTCACCTGCTCGGGCGACAGCGCGGCCAGGATGGCCTTCTCCGCGCGACTGGCGGGCGCGTCGATGCGCTCGTAGACCGGCGAGCCGAAGCGGCCCTCGAACTCGCGGTAATGTTCGCCGGGGTCGCGGCCGCTGCTGGCGGTGATTTCGGCGGCCAGCAGGTCGAGGATGATGCCGTCCTTGTCGGTGACCCAGACGCTGCCGTCGCGGCGCAGGAAGGAGGCGCCGGCGCTTTCCTCGCCGCCGAAGCCGAAGGTGCCGTCCAGCAGGCCGTCGACGAACCACTTGAAGCCCACCGGCACTTCGCACAGCGTGCGGCCGAGGTCGGCGGCGATGCGGTCGATCATGCTGCTGCTGACCAGGGTCTTGCCGATCGCGGCGCGCGCCGGCCAGTCCGGGCGGTGGCTGAACAGCCAGGCGATCGCCACCGACAGGTAGTGGTTGGGGTTCAGCAGGCCCACGCTGGGCGCGACGATGCCGTGGCGGTCGAAGTCGGTGTCGTTGCCGAAGGCGATGTCGTAGCGGTCCTTCAGGCCGATCAGGCCGGCCATGGCGGAGGGCGAGGAGCAGTCCATGCGGATCTTGCCGTCCTTGTCGACCGCCATGAAGCGGAAGGAGGGGTCGACGGCCGGGTTGACCACCTCGAGGTCGAGGCCGTAGCGCTCGGCGATCGGCTGCCAGTAGGCTACGCCGGAGCCGCCCATGGGGTCGGCGCCGATGCGGATGCCGGACGCGCGGATCGCCTCCATGTCGACCACAGCGCCGAGGTCGTCCACGTAAGGGGTCATGAAATCGTGCCGGTGCAGGTTGTCCGCGCGCGCGGCCCGCGCCCAGGGCCAACGCCGGATGCCGGCCGGCGCCGCCAGCAGTTCGTTGGCGCGCCGCTCGATCCAGCCGGTGATGGCCGTGTCGGCCGGGCCGCCGTTGGGCGGGTTGTACTTGAAGCCGCCGTCCGATGGCGGGTTGTGCGAGGGGGTGATGACGACGCCGTCCGCCAGCCCCGGGTTCCCGCCGCTGCCGCGGCCGCGATTGTGGCGCAGGATCGCATGCGAAATGACGGGCGTCGGCGTGTAACCGGAGTCCTGGTCGATCATCAGCTGAACGCCGTTGGCGGCGAACACTTCCACCGCGCTGATCAGCGCCGGCTCGGACAGGGCGTGCGTGTCGATACCCAGGAACAGCGGGCCGGCGATGCCCTGCCCGGCGCGGTACTCGGCCACCGCCTGGCTGACGGCCAGGATGTGCGCCTCGTTGAAGCTGCGCAGCGCCGAGCTGCCGCGGTGCCCGGAGGTGCCGAAGGCGACCCGCTGCGCCGGCTCGGCGGGGTCCGGCGCGAGGCTGTAGTACTCCGCGACCAGGCGCGGAATGTTGGTCAGTATCGATTGCGGGGCCGGCTTGCCGGCCAGGGGGTGCGTGGCCATGGTTGTTCCGCGGGTTTCCGTTACGTCATGATCGCGAACAACGTTCGCTCCTACAAGTAATCCCTCGCCAATTCTTCCGAAACCGCCCAGAGCCTGGCGGCCAGTTCGGGGTTGCGGGCGTGGACGCTGGTGCGCGCCGGATTGCAGTCGGCGAAATAAGCGCCGCTGACCCCCGCCAGGGCGGGCGCAGTGGCCACGTAGCACTGGGTCGCCGCGCCCTGCTCGACGCTGCGGTTGATCGGCCAGGTGAGCAGCTCGCCCGCCCGCGCGATCAGGCTGCCCAGGTGGCGCATCAGCGGTGTGAAAATGATGCCCGGATGAATGGCATTGGAGGTCGCGGGGCCGCCCTCCAGCCTGCGGGCCAACTCGTTCGACATCAACAGGTTGGCCAGCTTCGACTGGCCGTAGAACGTCCAGGGGTCATAGGAACGCTCGCCCGACAGGTTGTCGAAACCGATGCCGCCCGGCACCGGCAGATGGTGGCCCAGGCTGGAAACCACCACGATGCGGCCGGCCGGGGCCTGCAGCACGCGGTCCAGCAAGCGGTTGACCAGCACGAAATGGCCGAGGTGATTGGTGAGGAATTGCATTTCCACGCCGTAGCGCTGCTGCCGGCGCCGCAGCCCCATGACGCCGGCGTTGCACATCAGCACGTCTATGGGACGGCGCAGCGCCCGCACGGCGTCGGCGCAGGCGGCCACCGAATCGAGGTCGGCGAGGTCGCAGGACACGGGCGTGATCTCGGCGCCGACGCCCGCGGCGGCCTGCGCGGCCCGGTCCGCGCTGCGGGCGGCGCCGATCACGTGGGCGCCGCGCAAGGCCAGCACGCGCATCGACTCGAGCCCCAGCCCCGAGGCGCAGCCGGTGATCAGCACCGTGCGGCCCGCGAGGTCCAGCTCGGCCGTGACCTGCTCGGCGGTGGAGCGCCGGTTGAAGCGGGAGCGGGGCGGTGTCGGTTGGCGATTCATTCCTGCATGTTACAGCGATTTTGACGCGGCTACGGGAAGGCGGTAACGTCGCTGCGATGAACGTCATGCGCACGGATTGCCTGGTCATCGGCGGCGGCCTGGCCGGCTCGGCCTACGCCCTGTACGCGGCCCGTGCCGGGCTGCAAGTCGCCCTGCTGTCCCTGGGCGGGCCGCTGGAGGCCAACAGCGGCTGGGCCCAGGGCGGCATCATCTACGACACCTCGCCGGACCCGGAGCTGCTGACCCGCGATATCCTCGAGGCCAGCGACGGCAGCGCCAACCCGGCGGCCGTCCGGCAACTGGTGCGCGAGGGGCCCGTCGCCGTGCGCGAATTGCTGCTGGACGAGCTGGCCGTGGGCTTCGACCGCGCCGCCGACGGCACGCTGGAACTGACCCGCGAAGGCGGGCACAGCGCGCGCCGCATCATCCATGCGCGCGACCGCACCGGCCATGCGATCCTGGCGGCCGTCGCCGGGCGCGTGGCGTCGACGCCGGGCATCGAGCGCTACACGGGCGCGGTCGCCATCGACCTGCTGACGCTGTCGCACAACAACGACAATCCCGAAGACCGTTACGCCCCGCTGACCTGCTTCGGCGCCTACGCGCTGCCCGGCGGGTCCGCGGAGCCGGTGGCGATCGTCGCGCGCAAGACCGTGCTCGCCTGCGGCGGGCTCGGGCAGATTTTCCAGCACAGCACCAACCACCCCGGCATCGTCGGGCACGGCGTGGCCATGGCGTACCGGGTCGGGGCGCGCCTGATCGACCTCGAATACGTGCAGTTCCACCCGACCGTGTTTTACGGCAAGAACGCGCCGCGCTTCCTGATCACCGAGGCGCTGCGGGGCGAGGGCGCGGTGCTGGTCAACGTGCGCGGTGAGCGCTTCATGGACCGCGTCCACGAGCGCGGCTCGCTGGCGCCGCGCGATATCGTGTCACGGGCCATCCACGCAGAGCTGAGCAACAGCGGCGAACCCTGCGTCTACCTCGACCTCGGCGCGTTGGATCGCGCCGCTTTGCCGGATCGCTTTCCGACCGTCTACGAGCGCTGCCTCGAACACGGCGTCGACATCACCCGCGACCTCATCCCGGTGGTGCCTGCCGCGCATTACTCCTGCGGCGGCGTGCACACCGATCTCGAGGGTCGCACCAACATCCGTCACCTCGGCGCCATCGGCGAGACCGCCTGCACCGGCCTGCACGGCGCCAACCGCCTGGCCAGCACCTCGCTGCTCGAATGCCTGACCGGCGCCAAGGCCACCGCCCTGGCCGACGCCCGCGACATCGCGTCGCTCGAGTTCCGCCTGCCCGAGCCGCGGCCCTGGCTGAGCCCGCGGAACGAAGCCGATCCCACGCTGATCCACCAGGATCTCAGCCTGGTGCAGCAGACCATGTGGAACTACGCCGGCATCGTGCGCTCGGCGCGGCGCCTGACGCGGGCGCGCCGCATCCTGCTCGAGCTGCGCGAGGAAATCCAGTCCTTCTACCGCGACTGCCGCGTCACGCGCGAACTGGTGGAGCTGCGCAACGCGGTGCAGACGGCCCTGCTGGTGGTGCACGCCGCCTCGCTGAACCCGCGCAGCAAGGGCGCGCACTACCTGGTCGACGAATAGTCCGGTTCCATTCTCCGGGCCGCGCTGGCCTCAGGGCTCGAGGCGCGGCCAGGCCAGGGCGTGATATTCCAGGTGGCTGACCCGGCCCTCGGCGTCGCGCCTGAAGCGCACCTCGTGGCCGGCTTCGCCGTCGCTGCGCACGGTGCGGAAGCGGTCGCCATCGATGTGTTTCAGCTTCACCATGTCCTTGAGCGGGTCCATCGTGGGCAGACTGACCATTGCCAGGCTGTTCTCCCAGCGGAACACCAAGTCCTCGCCGCTCCACGGGCGCGCATCGAAGCTGCCGACGTAGGCTGAGTAATCCGGGGCCGCCGCGGCCGTAGCCGCGTCCGCGGGGGTGCCGCCGGCCTCCAGGATGTCGAACAGCCGGACCGCGTAGCCATCCACGTCCGTCGCATTGCGATTGGCCAGGGCGATCACCGCGTAGCGGCTGACCGGGTCCAAAAAAATCCGGGTGTTGAAGCCGGGGCAGTCGCCGGCGTGACCGCTCAGCGTGCGCTCGCCGATGCGGTAGACGCCGAAGGCCAGCCCCCGGGCCGCGCTCCAGTCCCAGTCCATCCACTCGACCCGCTGCATCTCGCGCAGCGTGTCGGGCCGCAGGACCTCCTCCGGCGCGCCGCCGAGCAGCCGGAACTGCCAGGACGCGAAGCGCGCCAGGTCCAGCGCGGTCGAGGTAAAGCCGGCGGCCGGGGTGATGCCGCGGGTGTCGTAGCGGGGCATGGGCGGGTAGCCGGCTTCGCGACCGGGGAAGCCGTATCCGGTGGCGACGCGTTCGGCGCGCCGGTCTTCGGGGAAACCGGTGTCCGTGTCGTTCAGCCCGAGCGGCGCGAGGATGTGGCGCCGGACGTAGTCCTCGTAGTCCTGCCCGGACACCTCGGCGACAACCTCGCCGGCCAGCGTGAGCCCGAGGTTCGAATACTGGTAGTAGCGGTCGGCGGGATAGAGCGCCTCCTGCCCGGCAAGCAGTTCGCGGACCTGCTCGCGGGTGGGGAAATCAAAGTCCGGCCCCATCCAGTACGGCATGTCGGATTCGCGCGGCAGCCCGGCCGAGTGGGACAGGACATTGCGCAAGGTGACTTCCGGGCCGGCGCCAAAGCCAGAGCCAGAACTGGAGCCGTCTGGCAGGCGGAACCAGGGCAGCAGCTCGGCCAGCGGCTGGTCCAGGGTCAGCTCGCCCCGGTCACGCAACTGCATCACGGCAATGCCGGTAAACAGTTTCGAGATAGAACAGATCCCGTAGATCGTGTCGGCCTGCGCCGGTCGCCGCGCAGCCAGGTCCGCGTGACCGGACGCGCCGCTCCACAGCAGCTCCTGGTCGTGCACGATGGCGGCGGACAGGCCGGGCACCCGGTCGTAGGCGCGCTGGGCGGCCAGCCAGCGTTCGGCCAGTTCGAGTTCATTGCGCAGCGAATGCCGATCCCGGGGCGACTCCGCGGCCTGCGCGGGACAGGCCGCCAGGACACAGATCAGGCTTGCGATCAGCGTGCGGATCATCAGGGTGCACCTCCTCGGTTGAAGTGCCATTCTAACGGCCGGTTTGGCCGCCGGTCCAACGGCCGCATCCGCCCTCGCAGGCGCACTTCGCCGCGCCGCGGTATCCTGAGCCCGGGACAATGCCGACGCGTGCGCATGGCCAGCTGGAACTGCAAAATCGACCTTCGCCAGCCGTGCTGGGATGGCTTCCGCGAGCTGATCGGAAGGCTCGACGGCGCCGGCTTTCCGGACGCGGCTCACCTGAACGGACTGCTGCCGCCCCAGGCGGTCAGCGGCGGCGGCGCGCCGCTGCGCTTCGTCGCCGCCGGCGCGCTGCCGGGCGTTGCCTACGAGCGGCACATCTACGAGACCGGCCAGGTGCCTACCCGGGAGTGCAATTGGCACGACCTGTTCAACGCGCTGGCCTGGTGCCGCTGGCCGCTGCTCAAGGCGGCCATGAACGCCGCGCACTACCGGCAGCTGGGCGAGCAGGGCCAGGAGCCCGGACGGGGGCGCGAGTCGGGTCGCGGAACGGGTCGCGGGCCGGGGCGCGACGCGCTGACCTTGCTGGACGAGAGCGGCGCGCTGGTGATCGCCCGCAACCGCAATGTCCTTCAGACGCTCGCCCGTCGCGAGTGGCAGCCCGCGTTCCAGCTGCTGCGCTGCGCCTGGCAGGGGGACGTGCGCGTGGTGCTCTGCGGGCATGCGCTGCTGGAGAAGTTCCTGGCGCCCTACAAGTCGATGACCGCCCACGCGCTGCTCCTGCACCTGGATGCGCCGTCGCTCCGGGGCGAGGCGCCGCTGCGGCAGGTCGACGCCGCGCTCGCCGGGCGCTTGTCGGCCGGCGAACTCGCCGCCGCTCCGGCCGAGCTCTCGCCGCTGCCGCTGGCGGGCGTTCCCGGCTGGTGGAGCGGGGCGCCGCAGGACGCCGCGTTCTACGCGGATGTCGCCGTCTTTCGGCCGCCGCCGGCGGAACTGCGGCCGGCGCCGGTGCATGCCCTCGGGCGCCCGCCGGCCCGGTGTTATAATGAGGGCACGTGCGGGGGAGATTGACGAAATGAACGATCGGCGAATCGGTGTTTTTTCCTCGGCGGGCCTGGTGGCGGCGTTGGCCGCGGTCCTGTGGCTGGGCGCATCGGAGGCCTGGGCCGCCAAGCCCGTATGCGGCGACAACAAG
>Ga0105090_10000148_pt1 | contig 29952 bp, 28 predicted proteins | sample PPLLak3March2015_FD_79110 | JGI IMG/M metagenome (GOLD analysis project Ga0105090, IMG submission 79110) | Freshwater sediment microbial communities from Prairie Pothole Lake near Jamestown, North Dakota, USA - PPLs Lake P7 Core (1) Depth... | ecosystem: Environmental > Aquatic > Freshwater >...
CTCTTCCATCGGGAAGGGGATGTACTGGTCGGCCTGCATCTCGACCTGCGACTCGAGCTCGGCCTCGCGCAGGTTGCGCGGCATCTGGATGATCTTGGTGATCGCGGCGTCGCCGCTGATCGCCACGGCGCACTCCTTGCTGCGTGCACCCGCGCGTTTGACTGCGCGGCGCACGGCCTCGCCGACCGCCTGTGCGTCGACGATCGCCTTCTCGTTGATCGCGTTCGGGGGCGACGGCTCGGCCGCGTACGATTCGACGCGATAACCGTCACCGCTGCGCGAAAGCTCGATGAGCTTTATCGACGACGTCGTGATGTCGAGCCCGATGACCGGTCGTGACCTGCGCTGGAACAGCACGATGGAGTCCTTTTAGTTCAAGAGGTTGCGCAGCGATCGTGGAGTGGATTCCATGCCCCCGGCGCACTATATATCAGGGTTCCGGCAAATAGAATTGTGAGTGCCATAGCAGATTGGTCCATCAGCCGCGCTCGCCCCCCGGGCTTTTCATGAATCCTGACCGTTGCCACGCGGCCCGACTGGCCCGCGCCGGATCCGGGTCCGCCTCCCGACGGGTCTGCCCACGAATCGCGAGCTACTATGCACATCCCCTCGCGACAGCGGCAAGGACTGGGTCTCAGATTTGAGCATGCGGACCTCGATGCGAAGACTGCTCGTGATCGTTCTCACGCTGGTGCTGGCAGTCGCCGGCCTCGTCGTGCTCGGCTTTGCGGGCGCCTTCCAGTTCCTGGCCCCGGACATACCCCGGGCGGCCGAGCTGCGCGACGTGCGGGTGCAGATGCCGCTCGCGGTGTATACGCGCGACGGCAAGCTGATCGCGCAGATCGGCGAGCAGCGCCGCATGCCGGTCGAGTGGGACGAGATCCCGCCGGTCGTGATCGACGCGTTCCTCGCCGCCGAGGACGCGCGCTTCTTCGAGCATCCCGGCGTCGACTGGCAGGGACTCGTCCGCGCGGCCGCAAGCAACGTGGCCGCGGGCGGCGTGCGCGAGGGCGGCGGCACGATCACGATGCAGCTCGCGCGCAACACCGTGCTCACCTCGGAGCGCACGCTGCGGCGCAAGCTCAAGGAAGTCTTCCTGGCCCTCCGGCTCGAGCGCGAGTTCACCAAGCAGGAGATCCTGACGCTCTACCTGAACCAGATCTTCCTGGGCCAGCGGGCGTACGGCATCGGCGCGGCCTCGCAGGTGTACTTCGACAAGCCGCCGAAGGACCTCACGCTCCCCGAGGCGGCGCTGCTCGCGGGACTGCCCCGCTCGCCGTCGCGCGACAATCCCGTGGCGAGCGTCGAGCGGGCGCGCGACCGGCGGGCCTACGTGCTCCGGCGCATGGTCGAGACCGGCACGATCGACACGGCCGCCCGCGACGCCGCCGCCGCCGCGCCGATCTCGGGCCGGATGCACGGGCCGGTCATCGAGCTCGAGGCGCCGTTCGTCGCCGAAATGGCGCGGCTCGAGATGATCGAGCGGTTCGGCGAGACCGCGCTCACCGGCGGGTATCAGGTGAAGACGACCGTCGACAGCCGGCTGCAGCAGGCCGCGACCGCGGCCGCGCGCCGCGCGATGCTCGCCTATGAGCGCCGGCACGGCTACCGCGGGCCGCTCGAGCGGCTCGATCCCGCCCGGACCGCGGACCCCGCCGCGGTGACCGAGGCCTTCCGGCGCCACCCGGACCGCGGCAGCCTCGTCGTCGCGATCGTGCGTGCCGTGCGCGAGCGCGACGCGCTGGTCGAGCTGCGCGACGGCGTCGCCGTCGAGCTGCGTTGGGAAGACCTCCGCTGGGCGCGTCCTGCGCTGCCCGAGGGCGCCCTCGGTCCCGTGCCGCAGCAGGCGGGCGACGTGCTCGCCGCCGGAGACATGGTCTGCCTCGAGCCCTTCGAGGAAGGGCAGTACCGGCTCGCGCAGGTGCCCGCGGTCGGCGGCGCGCTCGTGGCGCTCGAACCGCGCGACGGCGCCATCGCGGCGCTCGCGGGCGGGTTCGACTTCGGCCTCAGCAAGTACAACCGCGCGATCCAGGCGCGACGGCAGCCAGGCTCGTCCTTCAAGCCGTTCGTTTACTCGGCCGCGCTGGAGCGCGGGTTCACGCCGGCGAGCCTCATCAACGACGCGCCGATCGTGCTGCCCGGCGGCAGCGGCACCGAGGAGTGGCGCCCGCAGAACATCTCGAAGCGCTTCTACGGCCCGACGCCGATGCGCGAGGCGCTGGTCCGCTCGCGCAACCTCGTCTCGATCCGGCTGCTCCGGGGCACGGGCATCGGGCCCACGATCCGCCACATCGGCGCATTCGGCTTCGACTCGCAGGCGTTGCCGCCCAACCTGACGCTCGCGCTCGGCACGGGCCAGGTGACCCCGCTCGACATGGCGCGCGGCTTCGCCGTGTTCGCGAACGGCGGCTACCGCATCACGCCCTACCTCATCGAGCAGGTCACGGGGCCGGGTGGCGAGGTCGTCTACCAGGCCTCGCCCCCGACCGCGTGCGACGACTGTCCGGGGCGCGAGCCGGCGCCGCGCGCCATCACGGCCGCCAACGCCTTCGTGATGACCGAGATGATGTCCGACGTGATCGAGCGGGGCACGGCGCAGCTCGCGAAGACGCTCGGCCGCCGCGACCTCGCGGGCAAGACCGGCACGACCAACGACCGGCGCGATACCTGGTTCGTCGGCTACAACGGCGACCTCGCCGCCGCGGTCTGGATCGGCTTCGACCAGGAACGCTCGCTCGGCGAGGAAGAGGAAGGCGGCCGCACGGCGCTGCCGATGTGGGTGGACTTCATGAAGGAGGCGCTGCGCGACCGGCCGGAGCACCGGCTGGCCGAACCCGCGGGCGTCGTGCGCATGTGGGTCAGCCGCTCGAGCGGCTATCCGACGTCCGCCGGCAGCGGCGGGGCGGTATTCGAGTCTTTCCTCGAAAACCATCTGCCCGACACGCGTAGCGTCGAAACGACCGATGCCGTCGGCGGCGAGGGCGTGGAACCCTCGACGGGAGACGATTCGCTCTTCTAGAGTGCCGATTCCATGAGCCGCAGACCGAACCCGAGAGCCGACCTGCTCAGGCAGGCGGTGGCCGAGGAAGCCGCGCGCATCATGCGCGAGCAGGGCGTCGAGGATTTCCTGCAGGCCAAGCGCAAGGCCGCCGACCGCCTCGGCGTCACCGACGCGTCGATCCTGCCGCGGAACACGGAGATCGAGGCGGCGCTCGTCGCGCACCAGCGCCTCTTCGGTGCCGACCGCCACGAGGCCGGCCTCGCGGACCTGCGGCGCTCGGCACTCGAGGCGATGCGGCTCATGGCGGACTTCCAGCCGCGGCTGGTCGGGCCCGTGCTCACGGGCACGGCGTCACGCCACTCGGAGATCAACCTGCACCTCTTCACCGAGAGCGCGGAAGCGGTCTCGATACGGCTCGAGGAGCGCGGCATCCCGCACGAGGTCGTCGAGCGCCGGCTGCGCTACGAGCGGGATCGGCTCGTGAGCTACCCCGCGCTGCGGTTCGTCGCGGGACAGCAGACGGTGGACGCGGTGGTATTCCCGCTTGACGGCATCCGGCAGTCTCCCGCGAGCCCGGTCGACGGCAAGCCGATGCGGCGCGCGAGCGTCGCGGAAGTGCAGGCGCTGCTCTAACCGTCACGCGTGCGCGGCGGTACCTTACCGACCGCCGCCGTCCGGACCCGGAGTGCCTGCGCGGGAACGCCGCAAGTACGTCCCTGTAGGCTTCGGGCGCGGCATCCCTGCCGCGCACGATCCCGCGCAGGCACTCCGGGTCCAGCCGGCGACTGCGTCAGTTCCACTTTTCGAGCACTTGGGATTCGGGCGTCGCTGCTGTCGCTTCCGCCGCATGCACGCGACCCACGGCCACGACTTGCCGCAGCAGACCCACTTTCCCTTGTGCTGATCCGGCGGCGAAACCGCCGCCACGCGAAGCGCCGCCGAGCGTCGCGACGGCTCCGGGGCCCGTGGGCCGGATCGTGCGCGGCAGGGACGCCGCGCCCGAAGCCTACAGGGACGTACTCGCGGCGTTCCGGTCCACGGGCCCCGGAGCCGTCGCGACGCGACAGAAACGGCGACAGCGAGAAGCCGGCGAACCCCGCCGCCGGATCAGTCGCGCTTCTCGATGTCGACGTACTCGCGCTGCACCGGGCCCGTGTAGAGCTGCCGCGGCCGGCCGATCTTCATGGCGGGATCGGCGATCATCTCCTGCCAGTGCGCGACCCAGCCCGCGGTGCGGGCGATCGCGAACATCACCGTGAACATCGAACGCGGGATGCCGAGCGCGCTGTAGATGACGCCCGAGTAGAAGTCGACGTTCGGGTAGAGCTTGCGCGCGATGAAGTACTCGTCCTTGAGCGCGATCTCCTCGAGGCGCAGCGCGAGCTCGAACAGCGGGTTGTCGGTGTGCCCGAGGCGCGCCAGCACCTTGTGGCACATCTCCCGGATGATCTTCGCGCGCGGGTCGAAGTTCTTGTAGACGCGGTGGCCGAAGCCCATCAGCTTCGTGTTGCCCTGCTTGTCCTTCACGCGGGCGAGGAACTTCTGGATGTTGTCGACCGTGCCGATCTCCTCGAGCATCGCGAGGACGGCCTCGTTCGCGCCGCCGTGCGCCGGGCCCCAGAGCGCCGAGACGCCCGAGGAGATGGCCGCGTAGGGGTTCGTGCCCGTGCTGCCGGCGAGGCGCACCGTCGAGGTGCTCGCGTTCTGCTCGTGGTCGGCGTGCAGGATGAGGAGCAGGTCGAGTGCCTGCGCGGCGACCGGATCGACCTCGTACTCGGCCGCGGGCGTCGCGAAGAACATCCGCAGCATGTTCGAGCAGTAGTCGAGGTCGTTGCGCGGGTAGATGAAGGGCTGGCCGCGGTTGTGCTTGAACGACGCGGCGGCGATCGTCGGGATCTTCGCGAGGATGCGGTGCGCGAAGATCTCCCGGTGCCGCGGGTTATGGTTGTCCATCGAGTCGTGGTAGAAGGCCGCCATCGACGCGATCACGGCCGACACCATCGCCATCGGGTGGGCGTCGTGGTGGAAGCCGTTGAAGAACCGCAGCAGCGACTCGTTGATCATCGTGTGATAGCGGATCGCGTGGTCGAACTGCTCGAGCTGCTGCGACGTCGGCAGTTCGCCGTGGATGAGCAGGTAGGCGACCTCGATGAACGACGACTTGGTCGCGATCTGCTCGATGGGGTAGCCGCGGTAGAGGAGCACGCCCTCGTCGCCGTCGATGAAGGTCACGCGGCTCTCGCAGGCCGCGGTGGCCATGAATCCCGGGTCGAACGTGAAGAGGCCGAGGTCCTTCGACAGGCCGGCGATGTTGAGGCAGTCGGGGCCGAGGGTGCCGCTGCGTGCCTCCATGGCCGACTTGCGGCCGCTATCCAGTTCGACGAGTTCGTACTTCTTCGTTGTCATCGTGCGTCACCTGTCATGGCCCGCCCGGATACGCACCGCGCGGCAGCCACTCAGGTTTGCACGACGGCGAAGCCCGATCAAGCGTGGACTACTGCACCACCTTGAGCCACGTGCCGGGCGCAGGCTCGCGATCCGGATAGAGGTCGTTCAGCAGGCGCAGGCGCTCGACGGGGTACTTCTCGATGGGCGAGCGCGCGGCCAGGGTCTCGATGCGGGTGCCGGGGCCGGCCCTGACGAGCCGGATGCGGTTCGGCTCGGCGAATTTAAACTCATTCTCACGCAGCCGCCGGAAGGTCTTGATGCTCGACAGGAAGAGTGGATCCGTGGCGTCCATCGCCGCATTGAGGCGGGTTGCGCCCATGAACAGGTACGCGAGGCCGTTGTAGTAGACGACCGCATACCGCGCGGGGCCGCGGTTGCCCCAGGGCAGCGCCACGTCGCGAGCGACGGCCGTGTAGCCCCGCAGGCCGTTGACCTCGATGGGTTCGGCCGCGGCCAGCGGGACGCCCGCGAGCGTCTTTGCGAGGAGCTCGCGGGGCTGCACGCCCTGCGGCGGCGCGGCGGCGCTCACCTGCAGCACGGCGTCCTTCTGCGGCGTATGGCCCACGACCTTGGTCGGCAGGTTCTGCACGACCCAGCCGGTGGGGAAGGCGAGCGTGATGCCGAGCGTGCCGTGGTAGAAGCGGCTGCCGCGCACGACGCCCTGCTCGCGGCTCGCGCCGAGCGGGAGGCCGTCGATGCGCTTCAGGTAGGCGTCCCGCCCGTCGGGAAGCTTCGCGCCCGCACCGGCCGTGCCCGCGCTCGCGACCACCTCGCGGAGGCGGGTGTCGTTGTCCGGATGCGTCGAGAACAAGCCGTGGTACACGCGCGGCTCGCGGCCTTCCTGACGCGCGAGCTGCAGCTCGAGCATCTCCTGGTTCTTGAGCAGGCGCACGACGTCGATCATCGCCTCGGGGTCGTAGCCGAGCCGTGCGAGGTACGTCGCGCCGATCGAGTCCGCCTCGAGCTCCATGTCGCGCCCGTAGCCGCGCACGAGCGCAGTGCCCGCCATGTTGGCGACGTTCGCGAGGTCGCCGCTGCCGGTCAGGATGCCGATCACCGTGGCGCCGATGCCCGCGGCCGCCGCGCCCGATTGCTGCCGGACGGAGTGACGTGCCGTGACGTGCCCGATCTCGTGGCCGAGCACCGCGGCGAGTTCCGCCTCGGAATTGAGGTACGCCATGATGCCGCGCGTGATGTAGACGTAGCCGCCCGGCAGCGCGAAGGCGTTGATCTCCTCGCTGTCGAGGACGGTGAACGTGAACTCGAGCCCGGGACGGTGGCTCGCCGCCGCGATGCGGCGGCCGAGATCGCTCACGTACGCCTGCAGTTCCTCGTCCGCGTAGCGTCCGTACTGCTGCAGCACCTGCGGGTGCGCCTTACGGCCGAGCTCGATCTCCTGCGCCTCGGACATCATGACGACGTCCGACTTGCCGGTGACGGGATTCGTGGCGCAGCCGCCAGCCGCGGCGCCGAACGCGACGATGGCGGCCAGGACCCAGGGACGGACGATCATCGACATAGCCACTCCGGCGATTCCGGCGACGCGCCGCCTCAGTCTAGAGTCCGAAGCCGGGCCTCGAAAGTTCCGCAGGCGCACGCGGCGCCGCCTGAAACGAAACGGGGCGCCCATGGGCGCCCCGCTGCAACCGGTCACGAGCTGCGACGGGATCAGCCGCGCGCGTACTTCTTGCGGAAACGGTCGACGCGACCGCCGGTGTCCACCATCTTCTGCTTGCCCGTGTAGAACGGGTGGCAGTTCGAGCAGACTTCGATCGGCAGGTCCTGGCCGAGCGTCGAGCGGGTCTCGAACGTGTTGCCACAGCTGCAGGTGACGGTGATCGTCTTGTAGTCGGGGTGGATTCCGCTCTTCATGGCCGCGGCCCTTCGGGGTGCGATATCGAAAAAGGGCGCGAAGTATAGGAGGGGTCGGGAGCCCTGACAAGGCGAGGAATCCGCGGGCGGCTCCGCAGGGGCCGTTTATCCACAAAAGCTGTGGATAAATCTGTGGAAGGCAAGGGGCAGGCACGCCCAAGGCGCGGGCAGCGCAGCAGCATTCTCGATTTGGTCAAATTTTGACCATGCCTATTTTTTCTATAGATTCAATTACTTGAATCTCATGGCTCACATGTCACTTCGACTACAGCCTGTAAGACCCCGTAACTCTGCAACGGAATCCGGGGTGTGTATAAGTGATTCGCCGCTTAGCTGATCGCGGGCCCCGATGCAAGCCCTGCGCGCCTCGATACGTCAGCGGCAGCTGCCTTCGGAGCGAGGAACAGCGCCTGCAGATCGTTCAGGAACCGGCGACCAAGCGTCGTCGGGACCCGGAGACCCTGCTCCGTGGTGGCCAGGAGTCCACGGCGCTCGGCCTCTGCGACCGTCGGCTCGAGCGCCGACCACGGCAGCCCGGTCGCAGCCTCGAACCAGGCAGGCTCGAAGCCGTCCACCAGCCTGAGCGCGTTGAGGCAGAACTCGAAGGGCAAGTCCTCCGCCGGGACTTCGCGCCGTTCCGCGATCCGCTCCTCCGGGCGCGTGGCCGCGAGGTAGTGCGCCGGGTGCCGGACGCGGGCTTCGCGAACGATGCGGCCCGATGCCGGATCGCTCACCTTGCCGTGCGCGCCCGCGCCGATGCCGACGTAGTCGCCGAAACGCCAGTAGTTGAGGTTGTGCCGGCTCTCGCGGCCCGGGCGTCCGTAGGCGGACACCTCGTACTGGCGGAAGCCCGCCTCCGCGAGGCGCGACTCGCAGGCGAGCTGCATCGCGTAGGCCGTGTCGTCGTCGGGCAGCGGCGGCGGCCGGCGTTCGAACACCGTGCCGGGCTCGAGCGTGAGCTGGTAGTGGGAGACGTGCGCCGGACCGAGCTCGAGGGCGCGCTCGAGATCCGCGAGCGACTCGCCGACCGTCTGCCGGGGCAGCGCGTACATCAGGTCGAGATTGAAGTTGTCGAGGCCGGCGGCGTGCAGCTCCTCGACCGCCGCGAGCGTGTCGCCCGGACCGTGGATCCGGCCGAGCCCCTGCAGCTGGCGCGCGTCGAAGCTCTGCGCACCGAGCGACACGCGGTTGACGCCCGCGTCGCGGTAGTCGCGGAACCGTCCTCGCTCGATCGTGCCGGGGTTCGCCTCGAGCGTCACCTCGACGCCGGCCGCGGACGGGAAGCGGCGCTGCGCGGCGTCGAGCACGGCTGCGATCGCAGACGCGGAGAAGAGGCTCGGGGTCCCGCCGCCGAAGAAGACCGAGACCAGCGGCCGGCCCGCGCAGCTCCGTGCCGCGTGTTCCAGGTCGTCGAGCAGCGCGTCGAGGTACGCGCGTTCCGGAACGCCGGCCGACGGCACGGCGTGCGAGTTGAAGTCACAGTAAGGGCACTTGCGCACGCACCACGGCAGGTGCACGTAGAGCGCGAGCGGTGGCGCCTGCGAGATCACGGCGCGATCGCGGCAGCGGGCGCGCCCGCGAGCGCCGCCACGAGCGCCTTCAGCGCCTGGCCGCGGTGGCTCACCTCGTTCTTTCGGTCGGCGTCGAACTCGGCGGCCGCGAGCGAGCCGTCGCCGACGAGGAACAGCGGGTCGTAGCCGAAGCCGCCCGTTCCGCGCGGGAATCGACCGATACGGCCCTCCCAGCTCGCCTGCGCGACGATCGGGGCCGGGTCCGTGGGCCAGCGGAGGTAGACCAGCGCGCAGCGGTAGCGCGCCGTGCGGCGGTCGTCCGGGACGGATGCCAGCTCTCGCAGCAGGCGCTCGTTGTTCGCGGCATCGCCGGTACCGACCCCTGCGTAGCGCGCGGAGTAGATGCCGGGCGCTCCGTGCAGCGCGTCGACCTCGAGCCCTGAGTCGTCGGCGATCGCGGGCAGCCCCGAAGCGGCCGCCGCGTAGCGCGCCTTCAGGATCGCGTTCTCGACGAAGCTCGCGCCGGTTTCCTCGGCCACCCCTGCCGTGAACTCGGACTGGGCGCGCACGTCGACGGCCCACGGCGCGAGGATCGCGCGCATCTCGCGCAGCTTGCCCGGGTTGCCGGTCGCGAGCACGAGCCGCGGCGGCAGCGACGCGGGGCGGAACGCGTTCATCTCCGCGCGGCGGGCGCCTCGCGCGGCAACTCCGCCTGCAGCGACTCGGCCTGGGCGGCGAAGAGCCGCTGGCAGGCCGCCGCGGCGAGGTCGAGCAGCGCGTCGAGCTCGTGGCGGCGGAAGGCGTGGCCCTCCGCGGTGCCCTGCACCTCGATGAAACCGCCGCCGTTGTTCATCACGACGTTCATGTCGGTCTCGGCGGTCGAATCCTCGGCGTAGTCGAGGTCGACGACGGCGACGCCGCGGACGATGCCGACCGACACGGCGGCCACCTGGCCGTGCAGCGGCGTCGCGGCGATCGCGCGGCGCCTCACGAGCGCGTCCGTCGCGTCCGCGAGCGCGACGTAGGCGCCCGTGATCGCGGCGGTGCGCGTGCCTCCGTCCGCCTGCAGCACGTCGCAGTCGAGCGTGACCGTGCGCTCGCCGAGTGCGCGGAGGTCGACGACCGCGCGCAGCGACCGGCCGATGAGACGCTGGATCTCGAGCGTGCGTCCGCCCTGCTTGCCCTTCGCGGCCTCGCGCGGGGAGCGCGTGTGCGTCGCGCGGGGCAGCATTCCGTACTCGGCCGTGACCCAGCCGCCGCCCTTGCCGCGCAGGAAGGACGGCACGCCGTCCTCGACGGTGGCGGTGACGAGCACCCGCGTCTGCCCGAACTCGACCAGCACCGACCCTTCCGCGTGACGCGTGAACCCGCGCGTCAGCCGCACGGCCCGCAACTCGTCCGCGGCGCGGCCGTCCTTCCTCGGGGGCCCGGTCACGCGCCGTACCAGCGCAGGGCGGCTGCCGTCGTGTTGTCGGCAAAGGGCGCGGTGACCTGCACGGCCCGCGCACCGAGATCCGCGAGCGCGACCTGCAGCCCACGCTCGCGGTCGGCGCCCAGCGCCGCGATCTGCGGATCTTTGACGCCCGACCACAGGCCGTCCGAGCAGAGCAGCAGCAAGTCGCCGGCCTTGAGCGCGCGACGGCCGCTCAGCGTCATCTCGGGCAGCGCCGGATCGCCACCGAGGCAGCACTCGACGTAGTTGCGCATGGGGTGATCGTGGGCCTGGCGCTCCGTGATGCGTCCGGAGCGCAGCAGGAGCTCGACATGGCTGTGGTCGCGCGTACGCTCGTGGATCCGGCCGTCGCGGAGCAGGTACACGCGGCTGTCGCCGACGTGGGCCCAGAACGCGTTTCCGCCCTGCACGAGACAGACCGCGCAGGTCGCGCGGGGCCGGACGTCGGGCGCGAGCTCGCGGCCGATCGCGACGACCGATTCGTGCGCCCGCCCGACCGTGAGGTGCAGGAATCCGTCCGGGTCGAACAGCGGCCGGCTCGCCTCCCAGAACTCGCCGACCATCGTGCGGATCGCCACCTCGGCGGCGAGCGCGCCGTGGGCGTGGCCGCCCATGCCGTCGACGACCGCGAGGAACGCGGCATCCTCGCTCAGCGCGACTGCGACGCGGTCCTGGTTCTCGTCGCGGTTGCCGAGCAGGCTCAAGTCCGCGTGCTCGATGTGCAAGGGTCGCTCCGGCACGCCTGTTCTCATGTAGACTGATCCGCGAATTTATAGCATCCGGGCACTGTCCGCGTAAGAGGCGCGCGCCGGCGGTCCCGGCCCGAAGTGCCAGGGCGGTGACCGCATGATTCGCAGCATGACAGGCTTCGCGCGACGCGAACGCCAGGGCCCCTACGGCACGTTGAGCTGCGAGCTGCGATCGGTGAACCACCGCTACCTCGAGCTCTCGCTCAGGCTGCCAGACGACCTGCGCGGCCTCGAGAACGACGCGCGGCAGGTCATCTCCGGGCTGCTCCGCCGCGGCAAGGTCGATGCGGGGCTCTATCTGCGCGGGGCACCCGCCGCGGCCGCATCCATCGAGATCAACACGGCGCTGCTCGACCAGGTGCTCGCGCGTGCGGCCGACGTGCGCGCGCGGGCCGGCGCGGGCGCGGCCCCGGTCGATCCGCTCGACGTGCTGCGCTGGCCGGGCGTGATCCGCGAGGCCGAACGCGACGTGACGCCGCTCGCGACCGCCGCGATGGATCTGCTCCGCGAGACGGCCGAGGAACTGAACGAGTCCCGCGGCCGCGAGGGCCGCCGCATCCGCGACATGCTCGTGCAGCGCTGCGAGACCCTGCGGGAGCTCGTGAGCATCGTGCGCGCGCGTCTGCCCGAGGTTTCGGCGCGCATTCGCGGCCGCATCGCCGAGCGCGTGGCACAGCTCGGCGTGCAGGTCGACCCCGAGCGCCTCGAGCAGGAGATCGCGCTGCTCGCCCACAAGATGGACGTCGAGGAAGAGCTCGACCGGCTCGGCAGCCACGTCACGGAGACGCTGCAGGTGCTCGACTCGACGGAGCCCGCGGGCCGGCGGCTCGATTTCCTGATGCAGGAGTTCAATCGCGAGGCGAACACGCTCTCGTCGAAGTCGCAGGATGCGGAGACCACGCGCGCGGCCGTCGACATGAAGGTGCTGATCGAGCAGATGCGGGAGCAGGTGCAGAACGTGGAGTGATGCGACCGATACCCGGCTTCCGGGCGACCGACAACGGGACGCTACCTGGAAAAGCGAGACCTCGGTCACTGCACTCTACGATGCTCTCCGCTAGGTTCGGGCCACCGTGCCCGGTCGCCACCCGCAGGGAGCCTGCAACAGATGCGCCGACCCCGAGACGAGCACCGCCCCGCTCGCGAGCCTGCAGACGAAACCACTGCGGTGCGCGAACGACCGCCGATCGGATTCGCCTCCGCGCCGATCGTGGGGCTCAAGTCCTATCGCGCCCGGATCAGCGCAGCAGCTCGTCGCGCGACGCGGCCGGGCCGGGTCGGCGTGACCACCGGCGTCCGCGGCCCGGTCCTGCGAATCGCACTGAAGCCCGGCTGACCCGACCTCGCCCTGCCCCCTCGCTAGTGGGATAATGGCCCGCTACGCGCGGGACTCTCCTCACATCGCAGGGCAGACCTCTTGACTGACCCGACCCGCCGCCGAGGGCGGCTCTACGTCTTTGCGGCCCCCTCGGGCGCCGGCAAGACCTCGCTGGTCCGCTCGCTCATGCAGCGCGAGCCCGGGCTGCGCTTCTCGATCTCGTGCACCACGCGGCTGCCGCGGCCGACGGAGGTCCACGGCCGCGACTACTACTTCCTGACGCAGGGCGAGTTCGAGCGCATGGTTGCCGGCGGCGAGTTCCTCGAGCACGCCCGGGTCTTCGACAACCGCTATGGCACTCCCCGGCGACCCGTAGAGGAGGCCCTCGCCGCGGGCCAGGACCTGATCCTCGAGATCGACTGGCAAGGGGCGGCCCAGGTGCGCAGCGCCCTGCCAGAGTGCGTCTCGATCTTCATCCTGCCGCCCTCGAGGGCCGAGCTCGAGCGCAGGCTCCGCGGTCGCAACACGGATTCCGAGGAAGTCATCGCCCGACGGCTGCGGGATGCCGCGGCGGACATGGCTCACTGGCGTGAGTTCGACTACGTCGTCGTCAACGACGACTTCGACCGCGCCCTGGCGGGCCTGCAGGAAATCGTGCACGGACGCGGCACGGACTCGAGGCGAGACCGCCCCGGCCTCGACGAGCTGGCATTCACTCTGTGCCGGGATGCCCGCTGACCACCCTGCGCGGTCGGACACCGCTCAGTCGATCTCCCGCCACCCGACGCGCCGGACCTGCGCCGCCGCCCCCGGAGCCACCGGCAGGCTCATCGCACGGATCGTCGTGTCCGACTGCGTGACGATTGCGACGAGCTTGTTCGTCGGCAGCCGCACGAGGGTGACGCCCGTCGCGATCGACTGGCCGATCGGGAAGCTCGCATAGGGCGCCTGCTGGCCGGCAACGGCGCCACCGGTGCGATAGTCGAGAGCATACAGCCAGCTTCGGCCACCGACGGTGCAGTAGTCGTCGTCGGGCTCGTTCGACACGACGGCGAGGGTGCCGAGCTGCAGCTTGAGATCCACGTTGACCCGCTCGCCGACCGGCAGGGTCACGTACCAGCCGTTGTCGTGCTGCCAGTCAACGGCAACCGTGCTCGGGATCGTCCGCGGCGTAACGGACGTGTCCAGCGCCTGGGCGACGAGCTCTGCCCCGGGTTCGGTCAGCACGCCGAGGTCGCTTCCGGTGTCCTTGACGGCATAGATGCCTTGCGCGACCGCACTCGAGGGTGCCGCCGCCGCGAGGTCGCCGAACCCGAGGTACCGTCCGGTCCCGAAGTAGATCACGCGGTAGTAGGCACCGGTCCCGTCGCGGACCTGCGCCACCTCCGGTCGCACGGTGATCGGCTGGTCGCCCGGGGTCGCCGACGTGACTCCGAGACGCTGCGCAGCCTCCGCGACGATGTCGAAGCGCCAAAGTGCGCCGCTCAGGTCGCCGCCATAGACGTAGGTGGTCGAGTTGTCGACCAGCGTGTCGAGCACCCAGTTCGTCACGCGGGCGATCCCGCTCTGGTCCGGGTCGGTCACCGAGTCGCTCGACACGATCTCCGCGAGCTTCTGGCCCGTGACCGCGTCCAGGACGTAGAGCCGTCCTTTCGAATCGCCACCGCTGTTGTCGTAGCCGGACGTGAGGATGACCACCCACTTCCCGTCCGAACGGCGCTTGGTGATGATCGGATTGCCGTAGCTGTAGCCGATGTCGGCGTCCTGGGCGGTCCCGAACTCCCAGAGCCCCTGCGGATCGTCCGGATCGGTGATGTCGAGGGCGTAGAACGCCTTTCCGCCCCGACCGAGCCCGCCGACCAGGATCGTGCGCCAGCCGCTGCCGTCGGTCACGTCGCCCACGGTGATCGGGCCATCGACGTAGAAGCGATGATTGTTGGCATAGCCGCTATCCGCCAGGCGATACATCGCCGGGATGACCGCGCTCGGGACATAGGCCCAGCGCTCTGCGCCGGTGTCTGCATCGAATGCGTGGAGCATGCCGTCGTTCGCGCCGACGTAGACGGTGGCTTCGCGGTCCGCGTTGTCAGCGACGAACTGCGTGTAGCCCGAGTCCGCGTATCGGAACGGCGGCTTCCTGACGTAGACCGGCGCCGCGTTCACGATGTCACCGAGCACGTAGGTCCGGTCGCGGAACAGCCGCGTCGCGTTGGTCGCCTCGTCCTCGTAGCGGCTCCAGCCGCGCAGGAACTCGATCATCGCGTCGTCCGTGGCGGCGCTCTGCTGGGCCGACGTCCAGCCGGACGCCTGGGTGAGCGCCCCGTTCGGATTGGACGAGCCGGAGCGGAAGTAACCGGCCGCCTTTTCGGCCGTCAGGTTCGCCGAATCGAAGTCCTTCAGCCGGTCGGACGCGAGAGGAGCGAAGGTGTAGATCTGCCGGCTGTCGCTGTTCTGCCCGACCTTGGACGACAGAAGGTCGCGGGCCGACCAGGTCGCGGTCGACGACAGCGCGCCCGTGGCGAGGTCGATTTCGCGAGCCAGCAGGTCGCCGTACCACAACGCGGTCGTGTACTGGGCCACGTACGCGTAGTTGTCCCCGGCCACCGGCTCGAGGCTGCTCGTCGCCGCCGCTGCCGCCGAGGCATTGCTGACCGAGATCGCGGCCAGCGTCTTGCTGAGCGCGCTCACCAGCGTATCGGGACTCGACGCACTCAGGTACTGGCCGCGGCCGTTCACCGCCGCGTGCCACAGGTCGTCGACGCGTTCCACGATCTGGGCGCTGCCGGACGTGGTCTGCGGATTCGGCCAGTTCCGGGTCCCCTGCAGGATGCCGTTGTAGTCCGCAGAGCCTCCGCTCAGGTAGTTCTCCGCGTACCCGAGCGTCCCGCTAACGCCGAGGCCGAGCGTGAAGGTCGTCATGTGCTGCCAGTTCGCGTTGTCGGCACCCGCCGCCGGCACGTTGTTCGCAGACACGTCGACGCGGGTACCGTCGTCGGTCAGGCCGCCGACGCCGGCCGCCGCCCTCAGGTCGGTCCTGTAGTAGAACATCGCGATGTCGGCGAGCGTATTCGCATACCTGCCGGCCTCGAAGAACGGTCGCGGCGTGCCCGATATGCCGTCCTGGTCACCGACGTTCGTGACGTTGTCGAGGCGCTTCGGCCCGTACGAACTGGTCTCGTCACCCGTATTCCAGTAGCCGTCCGTCGTGAGTATCGTGAAGTTCTGCTGGCAGGAGTACTGGACCGGATCGTCGTTTCCCGTCAGTACGGTGCCGGCATAGAGCTGCCCCGCCTTCGACAGCGCGCCGCGCAGCGGCGTGCCGCAGCCGCCGTCGCGCGGGCAGCCGGAGCCGTAGAGCTTCGAGTACCAGTTGGAGCGGTGCGTCGCCGTGAAGCGGTCCAGCTTGAGGAACTTGCTCGACGCGATGCGCGGATTCGACTCGCTGATCGTCGCGAAGCCGACCCGGAAATCGCCTGTCACCGCCGAAAACGCGCGGCCTGCCGACGACTTCATCGTCAACAGGCGGGTCCGGTAGTAGCTGTACCAGTTCGCGAAGTTCTGCGCCTCCGCGCTGACGGCGCTGAGCGTGACCCTCGTGTACCGGTTGTCGTTGTCGCAGCTCGCCGGCGGACTGGACGGGCTGCTGTTGTGGCGGAAGTAGTAGGCTGCCTGTGCGGAATCGGAACTGCCCGGCCCCCCGGACGAAGCGAGCTCCCGGTTGTCCCCAGTGACGTAGGCGCGGAACTGCGAACCGAGGTTGACCGTGCCGGCCGACGTCGAGTAGCCGTTGACCCAGGCACTGCTGAAGGTGGCGTTCGGGTACGAAGTGCCGTCCGCCCGCTTTGGCGGTACGTAGGTGATCGCCGGGTTGTAGTACGCCCGGTTGAAGCCGTGGTTCTTGAAACAGCGCCTCGTGGCGGAGCTCCACGCGGAGTCCGGCACGAACTCCCAGTTCATGCTCGTCGAGTCGTCGAGAATGAAATAGATGTTCGGCGGCACGACCCTGCTCAGCCCCGAGATCAGGGGCACGGTCGCCAGATCGACCGGGCCCGCGACCGACGGCTGCGTGGCGAGTGCAGCGCCTGCCGCCGCGGCGAGCAACGTCGAGAAACGTGGCGAATTGCGTTTCATGTCATTGCGCCTCAGAGAACCACGAGGGCCTGCACGTAACGCACCGTTCCGCGCGGCCCGTCGATGCGGGTCGTGATCCGGTAGTAGGTCTGGACCGTCCCGGAAAGAGGGGTATTTCCGTAGGATGCTCCGGCCCGCGTACTGCCCTCGCTCGCGCCGCCCCCGGCACGCGAGCAGGCCATCGGCGTCACGCCGTCGGCGGCGACGATCGAGTTCGGATCGCCCGTGGCATTGCAGACCCGGTTGATCACGTAGCGGACCGCGTAACCGTCGGCGACGCCGGGCGGGGTTGCCGCGAGCGCGACGAGATTGCAGTCGGGACCCGGGTCCGTGCCGGTCCAGTCCACGTCGTCGGCGGCGTCCGCCGGCGTGCGGGATCCCGTCAGGTCGCAGCCGTCCGCCGTGGTGGCGAAGTAGCCGTTCACGTCGTCGTCGTCGAACAGCACGCCGCCGCCGGAATTCGCCACGAGCCAGGCAATCGCTGCTTCGGTGCCGGCATCCCCGGCGGCGAGCGCGGAGCGCTGGAACGCAAGATTGCCGGACACGAGCGTCGAGGTGTCGCTCGACCGCAGCAACGCGACCGCGGCGAAACTGATGACCAGCAGTGCCAGAAGCACGACGATCAGCGCGAGCCCGCGCTGCGCGGCGACGCCGGAAACCGGCCTGCGGCAGACGGCCCTGCGTCTCATGCTTCGGACCAGATGAGGTTGATCAGCGGCACCACGACGGTGAGCACCCGGTAGCGATAGCGACGCTGTTCGTCGGTCAGGGCGAGCGTCCTCTCCGTCGGCAGTCCCGCGTCCCACAGCACGAGCTGCGCCGGGCTGACGGCCCCGGGTTCGCGATTGCCTCGCGTCACGATCGCCATCCGGACGGCCTTGATCCGCGCCAGGTCGGCAGCGACCGGGTTCTCCCAGGTCGCACCCGTGGCGTCGACCCAGTCGTTGACGGCCTGGCCGCCCGCGGGGGCGACGCCGTACTGGATCTGGAAATCGACCACGTTCGGGACGATCGAGTTGGAGGTGGCCAGGGTGACCGGATCGGGCGCCGCGAGCGCGTCGAATCCGACGAGGTCACAGCTGTTGTCGTGCGCAGGCTCGCCGCCGTCGCTGCACACGACCCCGAAGCCGAGCAGGCCGAGCTGGCCCAGGTTGACGACGATGTCGCCGATCGCGTAGCGGACCGCCTCGGTGAAGACGTTGTCGGGATTCGGCGGGTTGTAGTCCGACGTGCCGGAATTGTGGTTCAGGTTCCATCCGTTGCCGGTCGCCTGTGCGTCCTGCGTCATCTGCATCAGGGTGCATATCTTGTTGCCGTCGGGCGCACCGACCAGGAACAGATCGTTCTGCACCAGCCCGGCGCTCGCGTCGACGGTCAGGATGGACGACGGGGTGGGCATGCTCTTAACGATGGTCGCCGGCGCGACGCCGAACGCGGAGTCGCTGCGCAGCACCCGCAGGAAATCGGGCCCGGTGCCGCCGTCGACGACGGCGAACGGCGGCAGCAGCCCGCCGTCGGACACCGTGTCGCCGCCGAAGTACACGTTGATGCCGAAGTTGCAGGCGAGACCGCTGGGCAGCGTGAGCCCGGCACCCGCCATCCTCACCTCGCGCTCCACCAGGAACAGGCCGAGGGCCGCGGCAAGCTCGGCGTCGTTCCCGGCGGTGGTCGTGCGACGGCGCGCCTCGTAGACGACCATCACCTGCACCACGACCAGTATCGTGAGCAGCGCCAGCGTCACGGCGACCATCAGCTCGACCAGGGAGAAGCCCCGACTGGATGGCGATACGCGCATCGTCAGTTCCCCGCGATCGTCGCGACGGCGACGTGCTCGCGCTCGGCGGGCAGCCCCGGCGGCTGCCAGTTGACCGTCACCGTGACGACATTGCCGTTCACCGCGACGGTCCGGGTTCCGGCCGGGAGCTGCGGCACGACCGCATCGACCACGGCGTAGCTGGCCAGGTTGCCTCGATCGACCCACATGCGCGCGATGGACTCGTCGGCGACCGTGGCGGCGACGGCCCGGTACTCGACCTCCCCGGCGTCGCGCACGGCGACCGCGAGGACCCGCACGAGGCCGAGCACGCCGATGGAGAAAAGCAGCATGGAGACCAGGACTTCGACAATGGCGGAGCCGCGCTGGCGATGCTCTTCGCGGTGATTCACAGACACGTCCTCGGATCGTCGGCCGCGACGCCCGGATCGCAGAGTCTCGCGAGACCACCGGCGAGGAGCTGGAGCCGCAGGGGCCGGTAGCTCGACGTCGCGGGCGGTCGTGCCGAACGGATGTCGACCTGCGCCATCGGCTCCGATCCGTCGGACGAATTCGGATCCACCGCGCGACCGAACGGATCGAAGGTCACGCGATCCGTGTCGGCGGGCGCGACCTGCAGAGCGAGCCCCCGGATGCTCTCCCGTCCCGAGGCCTCGTGCAGGACGACGCCGTCGACCACGCGGCGCACTTCCCAGCCGTTGGCCGTGGCGACGAACTCGACCTGTCCGTTCAGCCGGACCGCCTCGTTCCGGGCGAGCGACAGGCCGTACTTCCAGGACTCGCCCACGCTGCGTATCCGTCCGTTCTCTATGAACACGCGCAGCGCCGGTCCGCCGATGGCGATTACGGTCGCGAACACGGCGATTGCGACCATCAGTTCGACTAGCGTGAATCCCGGGGCGCTGCGGCTCAGCACGTGTCCCCCTTCCGCGCCAGCCAGCAGCTCGCGCTGCCCCAGGGGCCGGCAGTCGTCCGGGCGCCGGTTTCGTCGAGCGTGAAGACGAAGCCGGCCATCAGGCCCGATCCGGTGGCGGTCAGGTCGTACGACGTGTCGTCGGAATCGCAGGTGACCGCGAAATGCTCGGTGCCGGCCGGGCACGGCGCTCCGTCGTACGTCCGGTTGTCGAGGAAGAACTGCTCGACGGCCACCCGGCCGGTCCCCAGCTCGGCGGCTATCTCTTCTGCAGCGCCCCGGCGCAGGTGCTCACGGTAGCTCGGCACACCCATGGCGATCAGCACGCCCACGATCGCCATCGCTACCAGAAGCTCGACGAGGCTGAAACCGCCGATTCCGGCCCGGGCGGTCGGGCGCGCGACCCGCCGGACGGGGCAGGTCGCCGTGTGCCAACGCGGTACGCTGTTCAAAAGCTTTTCTTCCGAGCCGGATTCTTGTTCGAATGGACGACGTGGAGATTTGTAATGGCAAGCGAAGCGCTGCGCTGAACCAGATCCTGGAAACGTGACCGGCTTCACAGCAGATCGGGCACCGGGTGGTGCTGGGGCGCCGCTGGCGCCCGCGGGACTCGACCTACCGTACAGCCCGGGACCCTGTTAAGCTTTCGCCCCTTTCCGCTCGTTACTCCGAAGCAACCATGGCCCGCATCACCGTCGAGGATTGCCTGCAGAACGTCCCGAACCTGTTCCAGCTGGTGCTGGTCGCGTCGAAGCGCGCCCGCAAGCTCGCGAACGGAGCGGAGCCGACCCTCGACTGGCAGAACGACAAGCCCACGGTGCTCGCGCTGCGCGAGGTGGCCGCCGGCCACGTCGGTCTCGAGATCCTCGAGGAGCCGGACCGCCCGGCCCAGGAATTCATCCCGGAGCCCGAGTTCATGGGCGAGTTCCGCGCGCCCCACCTCGGCCTGGGAGACTGATCCCCGCCCCGACGCCGTCATGGACGTCACGTCTTCCCTGCGCAGCCTGCTGCCCTACGGAAGACGGTCGATCGGCATCAACCAGCTGGTCGACAAGCTCGAGACCTACCTCCCCCCCGAAGACGTCGAGCGCGTCCAGGCCGCCTACGACTTCGCGCACGAGGCCCACAGCGGCCAGCGGCGCCGCTCGGGCGAGCCGTACATCACGCATCCCGTAGCGGTCGCCGACCTGCTCGCGGACCTCCGGCTCGATCCCGAGACGATGATGGCGTCGATCCTCCACGACGTGATGGAGGACACGCCGATCGTCAAGGAGGAGATCGCGAACCGCTTCGGCCAGGAGGTCGCGGACCTCGTCGACGGGGTGTCGAAGCTCGACCAGATCCAGTTCAAGAGCCGCGCCGAGGCGCAGGCCGAGAGCTTCCGCAAGATGCTGCTCGCCATGGTGCGCGACATCCGCGTCATCATGGTCAAGCTGGCCGACCGCACGCACAACATGCGCACGCTCGGCTCGATGCCGCCCGCGAAGCGCCGCACCATCGCGCGCGAGACGCTCGAGATCTACGCGCCGATCGCGAACCGCCTCGGCATGCACGCGATCAAGGTCGAGCTCGAGGACCTCGGCTTCCGCTCGCTCTACCCGCGCCGCTACAAGGTCATCGAGACCGCGGTACGCCGCGCAAAGGGCAACCAGAAGCAGTTCGTCGGCAAGATCGCCGCCGCGCTCGAGGCGGCGCTCGCGCGGAACGCCGTGGCGGCGCGCGTCGAGGGGCGGGAGAAGGAGGCCTACAGCATCTACCAGAAGATGCGGCGCAAGAAGATCTCGCTCGCCGAGATCGTCGACGTGTACGGCTTCCGCATCGTCGTGGGCGATGCCGACACCTGCTACCGCACGCTCGGCATCGTGCACGGCACCTACAAGCCGATGCCGGGCCGATTCAAGGACTACATCGCGATCCCGCGCGCGAACGGCTACCAGTCGCTGCACACAACGCTGTTCGGCCCGAACGGCATGCCGATCGAGGTGCAGATCCGCACGGAGGAGATGCACCGCATCGCCGAGTCGGGCATCGCCGCGCACTGGCAGTACAAGGAGGGCGGCGGCTCGGGCCGCGGCCAGGGCGACCGCGCCCACGAGTGGCTGCAGCAGCTCGTCGAGATCCAGCAGGGCGGCAACTCCGAGGAGTTCCTCGAGAGCGTCAAGGTGGACCTGTTCCCGGACAAGGTCTACGTCTTCACGCCGAAGGGCGACATCCGCCGCATGCCGCGCGGTTCGACCTGCGTCGACTTCGCGTACGCCGTGCACACGGACGTCGGCAACCGCTGCGTCGCCGCCAAGGTCGACCGTCGACTCGTGCCCCTGCGCACGGCACTGCGCAACGGGCAGACGGTCGAGATCATCACCGCGAAGGGAGCCACGCCGAACCCGTCGTGGGTCAACTTCGTCGTCACGGCGAAGGCGCGCGCCGCCATCCGCCAGTACCTGAAGGGCCTCAAGCGCTCGGAGGCGATCGACCTCGGCCGCCGGCTGCTCGGCCAGGCACTCGAGGAGTTCTCGCTCAACCTGCGCAAGGTCCCCGGCGAGGACCTCGACACGCTCGCCGTCGACCTCGGCCTGCGCAACTCCGACGAGCTGCTCGAGAGGATCGGCCTCGGCGAGCGCGTCGCGCCGTTCGTCGCCCGCCGCCTGCTGCCGGCCGAGGGCAGTTCGAGCCCCGAGGGCTCGACCGCCGCCGGACCACTCGCGATCGCGGGCACCGAGGGCCTCGTCGTGACGTACGCGCGCTGCTGCTTCCCGATCCCGAACGACCCGATCCTCGCGAACCTCTCGAGCGGCCGCGGCGTCGTGATCCACCGCGAGGCCTGCGGCAATCTGTCTTCCTTCCGCAAGCAGCCCGAGAAGTGGGTGTCGGTCGCCTGGCAGCCGGCCGGCGACCGCACGTTCCACGTCGAGATCAAGGCCGAGGTCACGAACAGGATGGGCGTGCTGGCCCAGGTCGCCTCCGCCATCGCCGGCACGCAGACCAACATCGACCGCGTGTCGGTCGTGGAACGCGACTCCGACAGCTCGACACTGATCTTCGAACTCCTCGTGCAGGACCGCCGGCACCTCGCCCGCGTGATCCGCGCGATCCGGGCCATGCCCGAGGTGCTCAAGGTCACGCGCTCGCTGGCGTGAGAGTAGTGAATCGGGGGCAGTGAATAGGGGGTAGCCGGGCTGCCGCACGTCCCTGCACGCCAGCCGCTCCCCCTATTCACTACCCCCCATTTCACTGTTCACTACCCCCTTACCCCCTGGCCCCTTCCCCACCCACGGACCCACCCATGACTCCCATCTCCACCCCCAACGCTCCCCAGGCCATCGGCACCTACTCGCAGGCGATCCGCGTCGGCGACACGGTGTACCTCTCGGGGCAGATCCCGCTCGACCCGGCTACGGGCGAACTGGTCCGGGGCGACGTCGAGGCGCAGGTCCGGCGCGTGTTCGAGAACCTGAAAGCCGTCGTCGAGGCCGCGGGCGGGCGATTCGACCAGGTGGCGAAGCTCACGGTGTATCTCACGGACCTCACCCACTTCGCGCTCGTGAATCGCGTGATGGCCGAGTATTTCACCCAGCCGTATCCGGCTCGCGCGGCGGTGGGCGTCGCGGCGCTGCCGCGTGGCGCGCTCGTCGAGATGGACGGCATCCTCGCGTTGTGAGCGAGGCGCTGCCGCTCGACCAGCGGCCCGTCACGAGCCTGCGGGGCGTGGGCCCGGCGGTCGCCGAGACGCTCGGGCGCCTCGGGCTGCGCACGGTCCAGGACGTCCTGTTCCACCTGCCGCTGCGCTACGAGGACCGCACGCGCGTCGTGCCGATCGGCACGCTCAGGCCCGGCGACCGGGCCGTCGTCGAGGGCGAGATCCAGCTTGTGGAGGTCGTGTTCCGCCGCCGCCGCGCGCTGCTGTGCCGCGTCGCCGACGGGTCGGGTTTCCTGACGCTCCGCTTCTTCCACTTCTCGGCCGCGCAGCAGGAGACGCTGGTGCGCGGCACGCGGCTGCGCTGCTTCGGCGAGGCGCGGATGGGCCCGGGCGGTCTCGAGATCGTCCACCCCGAGTACCGCAAGATCGGGCCGGGCGCCGCGGCCGACGGAACGCTGACGCCGGTCTACCCGACCACCGAGGGCGTGCAGCAGGGCCGGCTGCGGCAGCTCACGTCGCTCGCGCTCGCGGAGCTCGACCCGGACGCGCTGCGCGACTGGCTCACGCCCGAGGTGCTCGGCACGGCGGGGCTGCCGTCGCTCGACGCTGCCCTGCGCTACGTGCACCGCCCGCCGAACGACGCCGACATCGCGGCGCTCGACGAGGGCCGCCACCCCGCGCAACGCCGGCTCGCGTTCGAGGAACTGCTCGCGCACCACCTGAGCCTGCGCCTGCTGCGGCTGGCCGCGGACCGTGACGACGCCTGGCCGCTGCCTCGCGGCAGCGACCTCGTCGAGCGCTGCCTCTCCCGCCTGCCGTTCCAGCTCACCCGCGCGCAGCGGCGCGCGTGGGACGAGATCGCCGCGGACCTGGAGCGCCCGCACCCGATGATGCGGCTGGTGCAGGGCGACGTGGGGTCGGGCAAGACCGTCGTCGCGGCGCTCGCGGCGCTGCGGGCCGTCGAGCACGGCGCGCAGACCGCGGTCATGGCACCGACCGAGCTGCTCGCCGAGCAGCACGCGCGTAACTTCCTCGGCTGGCTCGAGCCGCTCGGCGTGCGCGTCGGGCTGTTGACCGGCCGGCTCACCGGCCGTGCCCGCGCAGCCGCGCGCGTCGACCTCGCGTCGGGCGCGATCCAGGTGGCCGTGGGCACGCATGCGCTCTTCCAGGAGGACGTCGAGTTCGCGCGCCTCGGCCTCGTGATCGTCGACGAGCAGCACCGCTTCGGGGTGCACCAGCGCATGCGATTGCGCGAGAAGGGCCGCGAGGGCGCGCGCTATCCGCACCAGCTCGTGATGACCGCGACGCCGATCCCGCGCACGCTCGCGATGACCGCGTACGCGGACCTCGACGTCTCGGTGATCGACGAGCTGCCGCCGGGCCGCACACCCGTGCGGACGGTCGTGCTCCCCGAGACGCGCCGCGACGAGGTCGTCGCGCGCATCGAGGGTGCGTGCCGCGCTGGCCGGCAGGCGTACTGGGTCTGCCCGCTGATCGACGAGTCCGAGATCGTGCGGCACCAGGCTGCCGAGGAGACGGCAGCCGCGCTGGCGGCGGCGCTGCCCGGGGTCCGCATCGGGCTGGTCCACGGCCGCATGCCCGCCCGCCGCAAGGACGACGTGATGAACGCGTTCAAAGCGGGCACGCTCGACCTGCTGGTCGCGACCACCGTGATCGAAGTGGGCGTCGACGTGCCGAACGCGAGCCTGATGATCGTCGAGAACGCCGAGCGGATGGGCCTCGCGCAGCTGCACCAGCTCAGGGGCCGGGTCGGTCGCGGGTCGGTCGAGAGCACCTGCGTGCTGCTCTACGCGCCGCCGCTCACCCCGATCGCGCGCGAGCGCCTGGCCGTGCTCCGGGACACCAACGACGGGTTCCTGGTCGCCCGGCGCGACCTGGAGCTGCGGGGGGCCGGGGAGCTGCTGGGCACCCGTCAGACGGGTCTGATGCAGCTGCGCGTCGCCGACATCGTCCGCGACGCCGACCTGCTGCCGCGGGTCCAGCGGGCCGCGGAATTGATGCTGGCGGGCTCCCGAGAGAACATAGCCCCCCTGCTGCGCCGCTGGATAGGCGAGGGCGAGCGGTTCGGCAAGGTCTGAGGGGCGTCCCGCGGCATGCGCAACACGACCGACATCGATCGACCCACCGAGAGCGACGCGCCGTCCGGCCCGCGCCGCCGGCTCCGCGAATACGCGCGGCTCATGCGGCTCGACCGCCCGATCGGCATCTGGCTGCTGCTGTGGCCGGTGCTCTGGGCGCTGTGGCTTGCCGCGGAGGGACGCCCGGACGAGACGCTGTTCGTGATCTTCGTGCTCGGCACGTTCGTGATGCGTTCGGCCGGCTGCGTGATGAACGATTTCGCGGACCGCGAGTTCGACCCGCACGTGCGCCGCACGGCCGACCGGCCCCTCGCGAAGCAGTCGGTGTCGCCCGCCGAGGCGCTCGGCCTCTTCGCGGTCCTCGCACTCGTCGCGCTCGCACTCATCATCCCGCTCAACCGCCCGACCCAGGTGCTCGCGCTGATCGGCGGCGTGCTGGCCGTCACCTACCCGTTCCTGAAGCGGTTCTTCTCGCTGCCGCAGGCCTACCTCGGCGCCGCGTTCGGCTGGTCCGTGCCGATGGCATTCGCGGCGCAGACGGGCTCGGTCCCGCCGGAGGCGTGGGTGCTGTTCCTGTCGGTCGTGCTGTGGACGACCGCCTACGACACGATGTACGCGATGGTCGACCGCGAGGACGACCTCGTGATCGGCATCCGTTCGTCGGCGATCCTGTTCGGGCGGGCCGACCGCGGCATCGTCGCGCTGCTGCAGGCCGGGGCGCTCGGCGGACTCGCGCTCGTCGGCGTGATGCGGTCGCTCGGGCACTGGTACTGGGCGGGCCTCGCCGTCGCCGCCGCGCTCGCCGTCCACCAGCAGCTCCTGATCCGCGACCGCGAGCCGTCGGCGTGCTTCCGCGCTTTCCTGAACAACAACCTGTTCGGGCTCGTCGTCTTCGCGGGCCTCGCGCTCGACTACCTCTTCCGCTCCTGATCGCCCGGGGTCCACGCCTCGGAGCCGGGCACGTTGCGGTGCTTCGCCGCCTTCGCGAGCAGGTGCGAGGCGACGGGCGTCGTGATCGCGATGAACAGCGAGATCATGAACTCGTGCAGCGAGAGGTTCGGGCCGCGCACGCTCAGGTAGAGCGCCGAGGCGACCAGCAGGCTGCCGATGCCGATCGTCGTGGCCTTGGATGGCCCGTGCAGCCGGGTGTAGAAGTCCCGCATGCGCACGAGCCCGAGCGACCCGATGAGCGAGAACGCGGCGCCCGCCACCACGAGCGCGGCCACCATCCCCTCGAAAAGCGTCCCGGCATCCATCGCGTCTCCTATTCGATCACGTCGCCGCGCGTCAGGAACTTCGCGAGCACCACGGTCGTCACGAACCCGAGCATCGCGATGACGAGCGCGGCCTCGTAATAGTGGTCCCTGCCGAGCTCGAGGCCGTAGAGCACGAGCAGCGCGGCACTGTTCACGTACATCGTGTCGAGCGCGAGGACGCGGTCGACCACGTCGGGACCGCGCAGCAGCCGGTACGCCGCGAGCGCGATCGACAGGCCGAGCAGCGCGTAGGCGACCTGGATGGCCGCGCTCAGCATTCGAGGATCTCCTTGAGGCGCCGCTCGTAGCGGTGCTTGATCCCGGCCGCGGCCTCCTCCGTGTCCAGGCAGCGCAGTGCGTGCACCACGAGCGCACGGCCGCCGCGGCCGTCGGGCTCGATGTCCACCGAGACGGTGCCCGGAGTCAGCGTCACCGTGGAGGCGAGCACCGCGATCGCGAAATCGGTCTGCAGATCGAGCGGCACCCTGAAGAATGCGGGACGGACGCGCGAGGCGGGCCCGAGGATCAGCGCCGCGACCTGGAGGTTCGCCACCACGACGTCGTAGAGCACGAGCACCACGAACTCCAGGACGCGGACCGGGCGGGCGAACGGCAGCACCTCGGGCCAGAAGCGGCGAGTGAACCACGGGATGAGCAGCGCGAGCACCGACCCGAGCAAGACGTGGCCGGGGGCCACCGTGTCGTTGAGCCACAGCCAGGCGACGAGCAGCAGGACGCTGAGCCCGGGATGCGGAAGCCATGTGCGCACGCGGCTCACTCGAGGCGCCTCCGGTGGGCGGGACCTTCGACGTCGGGCGCTATGACGGCCGAGACATAGCTTGCAGGCTCGGCGAGTTGCCGGGCCGTGCTCGAGGCGAACGCAGTGACCACGCCGCCTCCGGCCACCATCGCGACCAGGGTTCCGAGCAGCAGCACGACGCTCGCGACGGCGCGCCGGGAGAGCGCGTCGGTCACCTCGGGACCGTCGCTCGTGCGCCAGAAGACCGCGCTGCCGACGCGTGCGAGCGCGACGATGACGACGAGCGTGCCGGCGAGCAGCACGCTCCACGCGAGCCCGGCGACGCCGGACTCCCGGGCAGCGTCGAGGACGAGCAGCTTCCCGGTGAATCCCGTCAGCGGCGGCAGACCGGCGACCGCAAGCGCGCCGACGAAGTAGAGGCTGCCGAGCAACGCGGCGTGCCCGATCGGCGCGGCGCGGTCCAGCCGGTCGCAGACGAGGCCGCGATGCCTCGCGACCAGGTCGACCAGCAGGAACATGGCCGCGCCCGCGAGCGTCGAGTGCACGGTGTAGTAGAGCGCGGCGCGGTATCCGGCGGCCGAAAAGAGGCCGACCGCCACGAGCAGCGTGCCCACCGAGTAAACGACGAGCCAGCCCGCCGCCGCGCGCAGCGTCCGCGACCCGAGGACGCCGAGCGCGCCGAAGGCGAGCGTGACCAGCGCGGCGGGAAGCACCCACGCGGCCGCCACACCGGCGAGTTCGCCGGCCGGATCGCCGAAGGCGAGCGGGTACACGCGCAGCATCGCGTAGACGCCCACTTTCGTGAGCACCGCGAAGAGGGCAGCCGCCGCGGCCGGGGCCGCCGCATACGCCTGCGGGATCCAGAAGCCGAGCGGCAGCACGGCGGCCTTCAGCGCGAAGACGACCAGCAGCAGCAGCGCGCCCGTGCGCGCGAGGGGCACGACGTCGGGTTCGAGCGCGGGCACGACGCGCGCCAGGTCGGCGAAGTTCAACGTGCCCGTCGCGGCGTACAGCGTACCGACTGCGAAGAGGAAGAGCGCCGAGCCGATGAGGTTCAGCACGACCGCGTGCACGGCGGCCCGGACCCGCTCCGCGCCGAGGCCCTGGAACAGCAGCGCGTAGAACGCGATCAGCAGCACCTCGAAGAAGACGAACAGGTTGAACAGGTCGCCCGTGAGGAAAGCACCGTTGATGCCGAGCAGCTGGAACTGGAAGAGCGCCTGGAAGTGCGCGCCGGGCCGAGGCACGGTCGTCGCATACAGCAGGGCCGCTACCGCGACCACGGCCGTGACGAGCAGCATCACGGCCGACAGCCGGTCCGCGACCAGCACGATGCCGAACGGCGCCGGCCAGTCGCCGAGCGCGTAGACGAGGTAGGAGCCGTCGGCGACGCCGGCGAGAACCGCGATCGCGAGCGCGAGCTGCGCCACGGCCGACACCAGGCCGAGCGCCTGGCGCAGGCGCTCGTCGTGCCGCGACAGAAGCAGCAGCAGGGCGCCCGCCACGAGCGGCAGGAGGATCGGCAGGATGACGAGGTGGCTCATCCGGGACCACCGTCGACGTGGTCGCCGCCGGTCTCGCGGATCGCGCGCAGCGCGAGCACCACCAGCAGCGCCGTCATGCCGAAGCCGATCACGATGGCGGTGAGGACGAGCGCCTGGGGTATCGGATCCGGGTAAGGACCGCCACCCGCGTCCGTGAGCGGCGCACTGCCGACCACGAGGCCGCCCGACGCGAACAGGAACAGGTTGACCGCATACGAGAGCAGCGTCAGGCCGAGCAGCACCGGAAACGTCCGCGCGCGCAGCATCAGGTACACGCCGGTAGCGGTCAGCAGGCCGACGGCGAACGCGACCAGGCCTTCCATCAGCCCCCCTTCACGGCGGCGACGCCGGGTCCGGAGCCGGATAGCGCGCCGAGCCGGCTGATGATGACGATGACGGTGCCGACGACCACGACGTAGATGCCGAGGTCGAAGAGCGAGGCGCTCGCGAGTTCGAAGGTGCCGACGACGGGCCACGTCACGTAGCCGAACGTCGAGGTGAGGAACGGCGCACCGAAGACCCACGCACCGACGCCGGTCGCCGTCGCGAACAGGAGGCCGAGCGCGATCACGTGCACGTAGTCCCAGGGCAGGCGTTCCCGCGCCCACTCGCTGCCGTACGCGACGTACTGGAGCAGGATCGCGGTGCCGGTCACGAGCCCGGCGATGAAGCCGCCGCCCGGCGCGTTGTGGCCGCGCAGGAACAGGTACGCGGAGATGAGCAGCGCGAGCGGCAGCAGCGGGCGCACCATGACGCGCAGCATCAGCGGATGGCGCTCGAGCGCCCACGCCCGGCCGTCCCAGTCGACGCGCGGGACGCCAAGCCTGAGGCCCGCGAGCAGCCCGACGATGCCGACGGCCGCGATGCCGAGCACGGTGATCTCGCCGAGCGTGTCGAAGCCGCGGAAGTCGACGAGGATCACGTTCACGACGTTGTAGCCGCCGCCCTCGGGCTTCGAGTTCTCGAGGTAGTACCACGCGATCGTCTCGAGCGGCCTCGTGAGCATCGCCCAGGTGAGCGCGCCGATGCCGCCGCCGGCCGCGACGGCCACCGCGACGTCGCGGACCCTCCGCGGCAGAGACGATTCGCGCGGGCTGCGCGCGGGCATGAAGTACATCGCGAGCAGCAGCAGCAGCACGGTGACGATCTCGACGAGCAGCTGGGTGAGCGCGAGATCGGGTGCCGAGAAGCGCACGAACGTGAGCGACACGACGAGGCCCACCGCGCCGACGAGGATCACGGCGAGCAGGCGCCGCGCGTGGAAGACGGTGGCCGCGAGCGCCGCGAGCGCCGCGAGCGTCGCGAAGAGCACCGCGATCACGTCGGGAGGCGTCGTCGGACGCGAGCCGGTGAGCTCCATGCCGCGCGTGCCCGCGAGGCCGAGCGCGAGCGCCGCGAGCACGAGCAGCAGCACGTAGCGCTGCAGCGAGCCGTTCGCGATCCTGTCGACGAGCCGCCGCGCGCCGCGCACGGCGACCTCCACCAG
>Ga0105090_10000149_pt1 | contig 29951 bp, 27 predicted proteins | sample PPLLak3March2015_FD_79110 | JGI IMG/M metagenome (GOLD analysis project Ga0105090, IMG submission 79110) | Freshwater sediment microbial communities from Prairie Pothole Lake near Jamestown, North Dakota, USA - PPLs Lake P7 Core (1) Depth... | ecosystem: Environmental > Aquatic > Freshwater >...
CTGGCGACGGGGCGCGACCACCAGTTGATCGAGCCCGAGCACGTCATGGTCGCGCTGCTCGACCAGGAGGGCGGCGCCAGCCGGCACCTGCTGACCAAGGCCGGCGTGCGCGTCAGCCAGTTGCGCTCGCAACTCGGCGAGCGGCTCGAGAGCCTGCCGCGGGTCAGCGGCGCCGAGGGCGAGATCGGGCTTTCCAACGACACCATCAAGATCCTCAACCTTAGCGACAAGCTGGCGCAGAAGCGCGGCGACCAGTACATCGCCAGCGAGCTGTTCATCCTGGCGACCTTCGACCTCAAGTGCGCGCTGGCCGACATCCTGAAGCAGGCGGGCGCCAGCCGCGACGCCGTCGACAAAGCCGTCAGCGACATGCGCGGCGGCGAGCAGGTGGTGGATCAGAACGCCGAGGAGAACCGCCAGGCGCTGGAGAAGTACACGATCGACCTGACCGCGCGGGCCGAGCAGAGCAAGCTCGACCCGGTGATCGGCCGCGACGAGGAAATCCGCCGCTGCATCCAGGTGCTGCAGCGCCGCACCAAGAACAACCCGGTGCTGATCGGCGAACCCGGCGTGGGCAAGACCGCCATCGTCGAGGGCCTGGCCCAGCGCATCATCAACGACGAGGTGCCCGAGGGTCTGCGCGGCAGGCGCGTGCTCAGCCTGGACATGGGCGCGCTGCTGGCCGGCGCCAAGTACCGCGGCGAGTTCGAGGAACGCCTGAAGGCGGTGCTGAACGACCTGGCCAAGCAGGAAGGCAACATCATCCTGTTCATCGACGAGCTGCACACCATGGTCGGGGCGGGCAAAGCCGAGGGCGCGATGGACGCCGGCAACATGCTGAAGCCGGCGCTGGCCCGCGGCGAGTTGCACTGCATCGGCGCCACCACGCTGGACGAGTACCGCAAGTACGTGGAGAAGGACGCCGCGCTCGAGCGGCGCTTCCAGAAGGTCTACGTCGGCGAGCCCTCGGTGGAGGACACCATCGCCATCCTGCGCGGTTTGCAGGAGCGCTACGAGGTGCACCACGGCGTCGACATCACCGACCCGGCGCTGGTCGCCGCGGCGACCCTGTCGCACCGCTACATCAGCGACCGCCAGCTGCCGGACAAGGCCATCGATCTGATGGACGAGGCGGCCTCGCGCATCCGCATGGAAATCGACTCCAAGCCGGAGGCGCTGGACCGCCTGGAGCGCCAGCTGATCCAGCAGAAGATCCAGCGCGAAGCGCTGAAGAAGGAGAGCGACGAGGCCTCGCGCAAGCGCCTGGAGGACCTCGAGGAGAAGATCGCCGAGCTGGAGCGCGAGTTCTCCGACCTCGACGAGATCTGGAAGTCGGAGAAGGCCGCGGTCCAGGGCAGCGCCCACATCAAGGAAGAACTGGAAAGGGCGCGAGCCGAACTGGACACGGCGCGCCGCGCCCAGGACCTGGCCCGGATGTCCGAACTGCAGTACGGCCGGATTCCGGAGCTCGAGAAGCAGCTGAAAAGCGCCGAGCAGGGTGAGCAGGGAAATTTCCAGTTGCTGCGCAACCGCGTCACCGAGGACGAGATCGCCGAGGTCGTGTCACGCTGGACCGGCATCCCGGTCTCGCGCATGCTCGAGGGGGAGCGGGAGAAACTGCTGCGCATGGAAGACGGCCTGCACCAGCGGGTCATCGGCCAGGAGGAGGCGGTAAAGGCCGTGTCCGATGCGATCCGCCGCTCGCGCGCCGGGCTGTCCGACCCGAACCGCCCGATCGGCTCCTTCCTGTTCATGGGCCCGACCGGCGTCGGCAAGACCGAGCTGTGCAAGGCGCTGGCCGAGTTCCTGTTCGACACCGAGGAGGCCATGGTGCGCATCGACATGTCCGAGTTCATGGAAAAGCATTCCGTGGCCCGGCTGATAGGCGCGCCGCCCGGCTACGTCGGCTACGAAGAGGGCGGCTACCTGACCGAGGCCGTGCGCCGGCGGCCGTATTCCGTGATCCTGATGGACGAGATCGAAAAGGCGCACCCCGAGGTCTTCAACATCCTGCTGCAGGTGCTGGACGACGGCCGCCTGACCGACGGCCACGGCCGCACCGTGGACTTCCGCAACACGGTCGTGGTGATGACCTCCAACCTCGGCTCGCAGCGCATCCAGGCGCTGGCCGGCCAGGGTTACGAGACGATGAAGGAGGCAGTGCTGGAAGTCGTCGGCCAGCATTTCCGCCCCGAGTTCATCAACCGCGTCGACGAGATGGTGGTGTTTCACCCGCTGGAGCGCGAGCAGATCCGGCAGATCGCGGTCATCCAGCTCGGCTTCCTGCGCCGGCGCCTGGAGAGCCACGGCTTCGGCTTCTCGGTTTCGGACGCGGCGCTGGATCGGCTGGGCGAAGCCGGCTTCGACCCGGTCTACGGCGCCCGCCCGCTGAAGCGCGCCATCCAGCACCAGATCGAGAATCCGCTGGCGCAAAAAATCCTGGCCGGCGCTTTCGCCGGCGGCGACACCATCCAGGTCGATGTGGAAAACGGGCGCTTCGTCTTCATGTAGGACCGAAGGCACGACGGCGCTGCGCAGGCACTTCTTTCAGCTGCGCTGAAAACCGCTCCTGCTACGCAGCCTGTGCCTTATTCACGATGATGTGCAGCGATTCCCGAACAAAGTTCGGTCCTACATCACCGCGACGGCAGCAGCTGCCGGTTCCGCGCCTCGCCCAGCGGGGCCAGGAAGCCGCCGAACACCTCCTGGCTCAGCGCGACCGACTGGCCGATCAGCTTGTGGGTCTGCGCGCGGATCTGATCGGCGTCCTCCCCCCGGCCCTGCGCCGCGAGGTCCTGGCGGTACTCGGGGTAGTTCAGCCAGCGGTTGATCAGGCGCTCGTCCAGCTCGAGGTGGCACTGCAGGCCGTAGGAGTGGTGGCCGAAGCGGAAGGCCTGGTTCTCGCAGGTGGCCGAGCGCGCGAGCTGTACTGCGCCGGACGGCAGATCGAAGGTATAGCCGTGCCACTGGAACACCGGCCGCGGCGCGGGCAGGGCGCAGAACAGGGGATCGGCCGCGGACTGGTGCGTCGGTTCGAGGTCGTACCAGCCGATCTCCCAGCGGTCCATCGGCCGCACGCCGCCGCCCAGCGTGTAGGCCAGCAGCTGGGCGCCGAGGCAGATGCCGAGCACGGGCAGGTCACGCGCCAGCGCCTGTTCGATGCAGCGCATTTCGACGTTCAGGTGCGGATGGATATGCCCCTGGTCGGGCATCTGCGGTCCGCCCAGCACGATCAGCGCGTCGTAGCGGCTGACGTCCGGCTGGGCGTTGGGATGACGGTGAAAGTTGACGTAGCGGATGCGGTGGCCGCGATGGCGCAGCATTGGGTCGAGTGTGCCGAGCGGTTCCGCCGGCACGTGCTGGAAAACCAGGACCTTGGCCATCCGCCCGTGATCAGCCGGCGGGACGGATCTGCCCGGCGCCGCGCACGACCCACTTGTAGCTGGTCAGTTCGGGCAGGGCCATCGGGCCGCGCGCGTGCAATTTCTGCGTGCTGATGCCGATCTCCGCGCCCATGCCGAACTGGCCGCCGTCGGTGAAGGCCGTCGAGGCGTTGGCGTAGACGGCCGCGGCGTCGACCTCCCGCAGGAATCTCTCGATGACGGCGGGGTCTTCCGCGACGACGGCCTCGGAGTGTTTCGAGCTGTAACGGTCGATATGGTCGAGGGCCTCGTCCAGGCCGGTGACCGTCTTGACCGACAATTTCAGCGCCAGGAACTCCCGGCCGAAATGCTCCTCGCGCGCCGGGTTCAGCGGGCCCGCGTAATGTCCCTTCAGCGCGGCGTAGGCGTCCGCGTCGGCGAATACTTCGACGCCGTGGCGCTCGCCCATTTCGCGCAGCAGGTCCGGCAGCTGCGGCAGCAGGGCGCGTTGGATCAGCAGGGTGTCGAGCGCGTTGCAGACGCTGACCCGCCGGGTTTTGGCGTTGGTGACGATGGCGCGGGCCTTGTCGAGGTCGGCGCTGGCGTCGACGTAGGTGTGCACGATGCCGGCGCCGGTTTCGATCACCGGGATGCGCGCGTTGTCGCGGACGAACTCGATCAGCGCTTGCGAGCCGCGCGGGATCGCCAGGTCGATGTAGCCGACGGCCTGCAGAATCCGCGGCAGCGCCTCGCGCTCGGGCGGGGCCAGGAACACGATATTTGGGTTCAGACCGTGCGCGGCAAGCGTTTCGTGCATCAGGCGGATGGCCACCCGGTTGGTGTCGTGGGCGTCGCTGCTGCCTTTCAGCACGCAGGCGTTGAGGGTTTTCAAGCACAGCGCGAACACGTCGAAGGTCACGTTGGGCCGCGACTCGAAGATCACCGCGATCACGCCGATAGGCACGCGCAGCTTGGTCAGTTGCAGCCCGTTGTCCAGCGTGCGCCGTTCCAGCACTTCGCCGATCGGGCAGGGCAGTGCGGCGACGGCCCGCAGATCGTCGCAGATGGCCCGCAGGCGGCTCTCGTTCAGCAACAGGCGGTCATACTTCGGGTCGCTTTGGGGCATGCGCGCGAGGTCGCTGCGGTTGGCCGCCAGTATTTCGTCGGCAGCCCCCAGGGCGCGCTGCGCCAGGTCTTCCAGCACCGCGCGGATCGCGGCATCGCCGCTGCGCGCCAGGTCCCGCGCGGCGGCGCGCGTGGCGGCCAATGACTGGTCCAGGTCGTCGTCCATCACTTCAGCAGGTACAGGTAATCGTAATGGATCAGGGGCTTCTGACCGCGCTGTCCCATCAGGCGACGGGCTTCCTCGTGGTCGTAGCGCGCGCGGCCGCAGCCCAGCACCTTGCCGGCGGCATTGCGGATGCGGATCACGTCGCCGGCGCTGAAGGAACCTTCCACGTCTTCGACGCCGACCGGCAGCAGGCTGGCCAGTCGCGAGCGGTCCAGCAGGGCCGTCTCGGCACCGGCGTTGACGGTGACCGCGCCGGTCGCATGCCCGTCTGCGCTGGCCAGCCAGCGCTTGGCGGACGAGGCTTCGCCCTGCGCGGGAAAGCGCGTGCCCGCACTTTGCGCATTGACCACCTTGAGCAGCACATCCGGGTCGGTGCCGTCGGCGATGACCACCTCGGTGCCCAGGCGCGCCGCCTTCAGCGCGATGGCCAGCTTGCTGTGCATGCCGCCACGGCCCAGGGCCGAGGTGCCGCGCTGCACGATGTCCTCCAGCTGGTGGCGCTCCGGGTCCCAGGTTTCGATGCACCGCGTGGCCGAATCGTCAGGATCGCCGTCGAACACGCCCGGCACGGTGCTGAGCAGGCACAAGAGGTCGGCGTTGACCATGCCGGCCAGCAGCCCGGCCAGTTCGTCGTTGTCGGTGAACATCAGCTCGGTGATCGAGACCACGTCGTTTTCATTGACGATGGGCACGATGCCGGCGCCGAGCAGGGCCTCGATGCAGCCGCGCATGTTGAGGTAGTGACGGCGGGTCTGGAAGTCGCTCTTGCTGGCCAGCACCTGGGCGACCGTCAGCCCGTGCTGCTCGAACAGCGCGCGGTAGGTCTCCATCAGCCGCACCTGGCCGGTGGCGGCCAGCACCTGCCGGCGCGCCACCGGGTCGGCGATGCGTTCCAGGCGGCTGCCGGCGATGCCGCTGCCGGCGGCGACAGCCCCGGAGGAAACGAGCAGCAGCTGCCGCCCCTCCCGCGCCAGCCCGGCCACCTGAAGGACCAGGCTGGCCATGACCTCGCGGTTCAGCGCGCCCTGTTTGTCGCACAGGACCTGGCTGCCGATCTTGACGACGATGCGCTGCGTCATGCGGCCGCGGCTCCGTTACAGGCCCAGCACCTCGGCGCCCTGCTCGAAAACGATGTCCACCGGGATGGCGGCCGCCGCCAGCCGGTCCAGGTCGGCCTGCAGTTGCGGCCCGACCTGGCCCATCTCGGCGACCAGCGTGTCGACGCCCGCGTAATCGCCGTCGCCTTGCAGCGTCAGGATGCGCTGGCTCAGGTCGCGCACCGCCTGTTCGAACTCGGGCACGTTGACGCGGTAGGTGCCGCTGGCCTCGTCGCGGCTAAAGGCGCCGGCCTGCTCGAAGAAATTGAAGCGGATCATGTTGGCCACGCCGTGCGCGCTGCTGGCGCCAAAGCGCACCGAGCGGAAGATGCCGGCGAGGAAGGTGACGTAGTCGTCCATCAGCTCGCCTTCGGTGATCTCGCCCTTCTCGCGCAGCTTCTGGATCATGTACAGGCCGAGGATGTCCGCCTTGCCTTCCTCCAGCGCGGAAGCGTGTTCTTTCAGCGCGTGCCGCACCGTGCCCGAGCCGTCCAGCGTGTTCTTGATGCCGAGGCCGTGCGCCACCTCGTGGAACATGGTCTCGCCGAAAAAGGCGTCGAAGGTGATGTGCTGCCGCTGGTCCTCGGCGATCAGAACCTCGGAAATCGGCACCAGGATCTGGTTGTACTTGGCCAGCATGGCGTTCTTCAGCTGCAGGCGGCGCGTGCCCTTGGCCAGCTGCACCGCCTCGTCGTTGGGCAGGTTGATGGCGATGGTCTTGGAGCCGGCGTTGTTATGCCCGGCGTAGTACACCACGTCGTAGGCGTTGAGGTCGGCGTCGGCGCCCGGCACTTCCTGCTTGTAGGCATCGGGCACGGGCAGCCCGGTCTGCAGTTCCGGCAGGAATTGCGCGAAGCGGGCCAGCCGCTCGCTCCATTCCAGGTCCTTGATCAGCACGTAGGATTCATACGCCGCCCGGTAGCCGAACAGCTGGTCCTCGTAAGTCTCGATCGGCCCGATGACCAGCTCGATCGGATTGTTCTTCATGTCCATCCAGGCCATGTCGGAGGGCTGGTAATCATCCGTCAGCAGCGCGTCGGCGCGCAGCCGCAGGTAGTTGGCGAACTCGGCGTCGCCGGACAGTTCCGCGGCCTGCTTCAGCAGTGCGGCGGCTTGTTCGAGTTGCGGCCGGTAGGCCTCGCTGTAGGGCTGCAGCACCAGCTTGCCCTCCGCATCGCGGCGCACCAGCGTGTAGAGCCCGTCCTTGCCCGCCTGGTCCCAGGCCTCGAACTCTTCCTTGGTCATGTTTTCCGGGTAGAACCGCGCGCCGAGCGGCTTCGGCCCATAACTCTCGATGAAGGGCTGGTCGCCGGCTAGTCGGTCCCAGGGGCCGTAGTTGATGTCGGCAAAGCGGCGCGCGGCCGGGTCTTCGATGCCGGACAACAGGGCTGCCTTGTCGCCCCAGGTTTGCTGCCAGAACAGCTCGTCCATGATTTTCGAGGCCTCGATCAGCAGCCGCACCATTTCCTTCTGGTTCTCGTCCAGCCCGGAGAGGTCGGCGGTCAGCCGCACGGTGGCGTAGATATCGAAGCGCGAAGGCTGCTCGCGCACCGCCACGGCCGGCTCGCCGATCGCTTCCTGCGGCGGCGCCGCGGCTTCCGCTTCGGCTGCGGGCTCGGCAGGGGTATCGGCCTGCTTGCAGGCCGCGAGGAGTAACAGGGCGGAGGCCGCCGCGAGGACTGTCATGCGCATGGAAAATCTCCCGGAAAATGTACGTGTCGGCAACGCTTCATGATAGCAGAGGCGCCGCCTGCGAAAGCGACTCGGGGCCGCTCATCTTTCCCGACGTTTCCTCAGGTCCAGGCGACAACGCACTCTGCCGTCGTTACCGGCCGTGAATTCTCCTAACTTGCTGTTTCGGAATACATTTTTTCTGGAATTCCAGGGCAAAATACTATATAATCATACAGTAATAAGGCGAGGAGAATCGCAATGAAGGATGTTTTCGTCAAACGGGATGAACTCGCCCGCCTGGGCGAGCAGATCACCGAACTGGCCGGCCACCTGAACGCCGGCGAATACCGTTTCCTGGCGCTGGTCGAGGTATTCGATCGCGAGGGCGGCTGGCAGGGGGAAGGCATTCACTCCTGCGCGCACTGGCTGAACTGGCGTTGCGGCCTCAGCCTCGGCGTGGCGCGGGAGAAAGTGCGCGTGGCCCGTGCCCTGCCGGAACTGCCGCAAATCAGCAAAGCCTTTCGCCAGGGCCGGGTCAGCTATTCCAAGGTCCGCGCCATGACCCGCGTGGCAAACCCGAAGAACGAGCCGATGCTGTTGAACGTCGCGTTGCACGGCACCGCGTATCACGTCGAGACCCAGGTGCGGCTGTACCGCCAGGTCAAGCGGCGCGAAGCCCTGGAGCAGGAAAACCACCGCCATGCCCACCGGGAGCTGTCCTGGCACGTCGACGAGTCCGGTTACTGGGTATTCCGCGGGCGCCTGACCGCCGAGCAGGGTGCAATGATTGCCAAAGCACTTGAAGCATCCATGGATCGATCCTTCGAGGAACGGCGCGGCGAGCCGGAAGCCGTCGAAGAGGAACTCCACCGTAACGCATGCATCAGCGGCTTCTCCGAACCCGTCGGTCAGCGCCGCGCCGACGCTCTGGAGCGTGTCGCCCGGGCCTACCTCGCCGGTCCTGAGGCCGCGGGTTCCGCCGGCGATCGCTACCTGGTCAATGTCCACACCGATATCGAGACACTCAAGGCCGACGGCGACCACGCCGAGGCCAATCTCGACGACCGAAGCGACGTTCCCGCTGAAACGTCGCGTCGCCTGGCCTGCGACGCTTCCCTGCTGCACTGGCTGGAGAACGGCGACGGCGAACCGTTGTCGGTCGGCCGCAAAACCCGCAGCATTCCTCCCGCCATTCGCCGCGCCCTCCAGCGCCGCGACGGCGGCTGCCGCTTCCCCGGCTGTTGCGCCAGGCGCTTCGTCGACGCCCACCACATCCACCACTGGGCCGACGGCGGCGAGACCCGCATGGACAACCTCGTGCTGCTGTGCCGCAGGCACCACCGGCTGGTGCACGAAGGCGGCTTTGGTCTCGCCATCGGGCCGGATCGACAGTTCCGCTTCAGCGAACCCAACGGCACGCCGCTGCCCAACGCCCCGAACGGACGTTCCCGCGGGAACGTCGACGCGATCTGCTCCGCCAACACCGCCGACGGGTTGCACATCACCGCGCGGACTGCCGTCCCGGACTGGTGGGGCGAGCGAATGGACCATCAGCTGGCCGTTCTGGAGCTGATCCAGTGGGAGTAAGGCACGAATCGACCTCCACTGTCGGGCCGCCTGGGCTTGCAAAACCCGCCCGGTAACCCCCATTTCGCCTGCATCCCGTATAATCAATCGAATCGACAGGTACAGAGCCATGCCCATCTACGAATACCGTTGCGCCGCTTGCGCCCACGAGCTGGAAAAGCTCCAGCGCCTGGGCGATGCGCCGCTGACCGTCTGCCCCGAGTGCGGGAAAGCGGAGCTGCGCCGTTTGGTGTCCGCCGCCGGTTTCCGCCTCAAGGGCGGCGGCTGGTACGAGACCGACTTCAAGAAGGACGGCAAGAAGAACCTGCACGACTCGCACGGCGCGGCCAAGGCGCCGGCCGAAAAGAAGGACGCGGGCGCCGGCGAATCCGCCAAGCCGGCCGAAACGAAGAAAGTCGCGAGCGAAACGCCCGCAGCGAAACCCGGCGCGGCCTGAGGGGGACCGCCGGGACCGAACCGGCGCGAAGCCCGAATACGCCGCCCCTGCAGACAACCCTGGACTGACGATATGCGCACTCATCTTTGCGGCGAAGTGAACGAAGGACTGGCGGACCAGCCCGTCACCCTCTGCGGCTGGGTAGACCGCCGCCGCGATCTCGGCGGGCTGATCTTCATCGGCCTGCGGGATCACGCGGGCGTCGTGCAGGTCGTGGTCGAGCCGGAAAGCCCGGCCTTCGGCGACGCCGAGTCGCTGCGCAACGAGTACTGCGTGCGTATCGGCGGAACCGTCCGGATGCGGCCCGAGAGCCAGTGGAACGAGGCGATGGCCAGCGGCAAGGTTGAGGTCGTGGCCGAGCGCGTCGAGCTGCTCAATGCCTCGGCGCCGATGCCGCTGCTGATGACCGACGAGGACGGCGAGGAAGTGCGCCTGAAGTACCGCTACCTCGACCTGCGGCGCCCGCGCATGCAGCGCAACCTGCGCCTGCGGGCGCGCCTGTACCGCGCCATCCGCGCCAGCCTGGACGCCAGGGGCTTCACCGAGCTGGAAACCCCGATCCTGACCAAGGCGACCCCCGAAGGGGCCCGCGACTACCTGGTGCCGAGCCGGGTGCAGTCAGGCCAGTTCTACGCCCTGCCGCAATCGCCACAGCTGTTCAAGCAGCTGTTCATGATGGCGGGCATGGACCGCTACTACCAGATCGCCCGTTGCTTCCGCGACGAGGATCTGCGCGCGGACCGGCAGCCCGAGTTCACCCAGCTCGACATCGAGATGGCCTTCGTCGAGGAGCGTGACGTGCAGGACCTCGCCGAGGCGATGATCCGCGAGGTGTTCCGGGAAACGCTGGCGGTCGAGTTGCCCGCGCCCTTGCCGCGGCTGAGCTGGCGCGAGGCCATGGAGCGCTACGGCTCGGACAAGCCGGACCTGCGCATCCCGCTGCACCTGGTATCGGTCGACGAGCACGTCGCCCACGTCGAGTTCAAGGTGTTCGCCGGCCCGGCCAACGACCCGGGTGCGCGCGTGGCCGCCCTGCGGCTGCCGGGCGGCGCGACGCTGTCGCGCAAGCAACTGGACGAATATGCAGACTATGCCGGTCGTTTCGGCGCCCGCGGCCTGGCCTGGATCAAGGTCAACGACGCCGCGGCCGGGCTCGGCGGCCTGCAGTCGCCGATTGCCAAGTACCTCGACGACCGGGCCTGGCAGGGCATTGCCGCCGCCACCGCTGCCGCCAGCGGCGACCTGCTCCTGTTCGGCGCCGCAGAGTGGCTGACCGTGAGCACCTTCATGGGCGCTCTGCGGGTGAAGGCGGGCCACGATCTCGGCCTGGTCGAAGCGGGTTGGCGGCCACTGTGGGTGACCGAGTTCCCGATGTTCGAGTGGGACGAGGGCGCGAGCCGCTTCATGGCCATGCATCATCCCTTCACCGCGCCGACGGTGGACGATGCGGCCGCGCTGCTGGCGGACCCGGGCCGCGCGCTGTCCAAGGGTTATGACATGGTCCTGAACGGCTCCGAGATCGGCGGCGGTTCGATCCGTATCCACCGGCCGGAGATGCAGCAGGCGGTGTTCGGCCTGCTCGGCATCGACCCAGAGGAGGCGCAGCTGAAATTCGGCTTCCTGCTGGAGGCCCTCCGCTACGGCTGTCCGCCGCACGGCGGCATCGCCTTCGGCCTGGACCGCATCGCCGCGCTGATGTCGGGCGAGGACTCGATCCGCGACGTGATCGCCTTCCCCAAGACGACCACCGCGCAGTGCCTGCTGACCGGAGCGCCCTCCCGTGTGCCCGCGGAGCAGTTGACCGAACTGCACGTCCGCACCGTCGATTAGCGAATCTTGGCCCCAGCGCCTGGTCAGCCGCCGTCGCCCGAGCGCCTAGGCGTCGCGGCGGCTCTTGCGGCCTATCTGTACTGGGGCCTGCTGCCGATCTACTTCAAGCTGATCTACGCGGCCCCGGCCATCGAGATCATTGCGCACCGGATTCTCTGGTCCATCCCCGTGCTGGCCGGGTTCCTGTTGCTGCGGGACGGCAAGGCGTTCTGGCGGCGGATGCGCCTGCCCCCGCGCACCTTGCTGGGGCTGCTGTTGTCGAGCGTTCTGGTCGTGTCGAACTGGCTGATCTTCGTCTGGGCCGTCATCAACGGCAACATCATGTCGACCAGCCTCGGCTATTTCATCACGCCGCTGGTCCAGTTCCTGCTCGGCTTCGTGGTGCTGCATGAACGGATGAGCCGCACCAAGCGCCTGGGCGTACTGATCGCCGCCGCCGGCACCGTCTATCTTGGCTGGTTCCTCGGCACCCCGCCGTGGATCTCCCTGAGCCTGGCGATCACCTTCGGCGCCTATGGCCTCGTGCGGAAGCTGCTGGACGTCGGGCCGATGACGGGCCTGTTGTGGGAAACGCTGCTGATGGCCTTGCCGGCCTTGGCCTACATGGCTTGGGCGGTTCGCTCCGGCAGCCTGTACCTCGGCACCGCCGGACTGCAACAGGACATGCTGCTGGTGCTGGCCGGGCTGATCACCATCGTGCCCCTGATCTGGTTCAACGTGGCGGCCCGCAGGCTGAAGCTCAGCACGGTCGGGTTTTTCCAGTACATCGCGCCGACCATGACCTTTCTCCTGTCGGTGTTCGTTTACGCCGAGCCCTTTACCCGGGGCCATGCCGTCGCCTTCGGTTGCATCTGGTTCGCCCTGGCGATGATTTCGGTCGAGACCTGGCAGAAATCGCGCGCCGCGCGGACGTCGACGCCATGAGCGATCTGCCGCCCCCACGAGTGGTGCTGGTGCACGGGCTCTGGTTCGGCCCATGGTCGCTGGCGCTGCTGGCGCGCCGCCTGCGCCAGGCCGGCTTCGAGCCACACAGTTTCCGTTACCGGACTACCGCGGCCGGCCTGGACGAGCAGGCCCGCGCTCTGCGGCAATTCGTCGGCATGGCGGTGCTGGCGCCGCTGCATTTGGTTGCCCACAGCCTGGGCGGTTTGGTCGCGTTGAAAATGCTCGGCTTGTTCCCGGACCTTCCAGCCGGGCGGGTGGTGCTGCTGGGCAGCCCGCTGCAGGGCAGCGTCGTGGCGCGCAAGTCGTCGCGACTGCCCGGCGGCCGGCGACTGCTCGGCGCAGCGCGGCCGGTGCTGGAATCGGGCTTCGCCGCGCTGGCCGCCGAGCGCGAGATCGGCATGATCGCGGGTTCCCGGGCCCTTGGCCTCGGCCTGCTGCTGGGCGGCACCGGGGGGCGCGGCGACGGGACGGTCGCGGTGGACGAGACCCGCGCCGACGGCCTGAGGGATCACCTGGTCCTGCCGGTCACGCACACCGGCATGCTGTTCTCGCGCGCGGTGGCGCGCGCGGTCTGCGGCTTCCTGCGGGCAGGCCGGTTCGGTCCTTCTCTCCCGGAAAGCGCTCCGTGATAAACTAGGCCGTTTAACTAACCACCGGGGATTCTTCACCATGGCCGGACACAGTAAATGGGCCAATATCCAGCACCGCAAGAGCAAGGTCGACGCCAAGCGCGGCAAGATTTTCACCCGCATCAACCGTGAACTCAGCGTGGCCGCCCGGGAAGGCGGCAGCGACCCGGACGCCAATCCCCGCCTGCGCCTGGCCGTGCAGAAGGCGCAGGCCGCCAACATGCCGAAGGACACCATCGAGCGCACCATCAAGAAGGCCGCCGGCGAACTCGAGGGCGTCACCTACGAGGAAGTGCGGTACGAGGGCTATGCCCCGGGCGGCGTCGCGGTCATGGTCGATTGCCTGACCGACAACCGCAACCGCACCGTGGCCGAAGTGCGCCACGCGTTTTCCAAGCACGGCGGCAACCTTGGCACCGACGGCTCCGTGGGCTACCTGTTCAGCAAGTTGGGCATCCTCAATTTCGAGCCCGGCACGCCGGAGGAGAAGATCCTGGACATCGCCCTCGAAGCCGGCGCCGATGACGTCGTGAGCGAGGAGGGCGGTTCGATCGAGGTGCGCACCTCGCCGGAAACGCATGCCGACGTCATGGCGGCCATGCAGGCGCGGGGCTTCGAGCCCGCCAACGCGGAAATCACCATGCGTGCCAGCGTCGAGGTCGAACTCGACGTGGAAGCCGGGCAGAAACTGCTGCGGCTGCTGGACCACCTGGAAGACCTGGATGACGCGCAGGCCGTGTATTCCAACGCCGACATCCCCGACGAGGCGTATGCGGACTAGTCGCCAAGGCCACGGCTGGCTCTGATGCGGATCCTGGGCATTGATCCCGGCTCGCGCTGCACCGGTTACGGCATCATCGACGTGGGCGGCGATGTCGCCGGCGACCGCGCCACCCGGGTCACCCACGGCGTGATCCGCAGCGGCAACGGCGAATTCACCGAGCGCCTGGGCGTCATTTTCGCGGGGCTCAAGCAACTGATCGAAGAGTTCGCGCCGACCGCAGTGGCGATCGAGAACGTGTTCGTCAGCCGCAACGCCTCGTCCGCCCTGAAACTGGGCCAGGCCCGAGGCGCCGCGGTCTGCGCCGCGATCTCCATGGGACTGCCGGTTGCCGAGTACTCGCCGCGCTCGGTCAAGCAGGCCATCGTCGGGCGCGGCGGCGCCGACAAGGTGCAGGTCCAGCACATGGTGCGCGTCCTGCTGCGCCTGCAGGAGACCCCGGAGGAGGACGCCGCCGACGCGCTGGCTGTGGCATTATGTCACCAGCACACCCAACAGACCGCGGAACGGATGCAGGCACTGGAAAGACCATGATCGCGCGCCTCGCAGGAACCCTGGTTTCCAAGCAGCCCCCGCACATGGTCATCGACGTCGCGGGCGTGGGTTACGAGGTCGAGGCGCCCTTGCCGGTTTTCTTCGATCTGCCCGAAACCGGGCAACCCGTGGTCATCCTGACCCATCTTTCGGTCAAGGAAGACAGCCACACGCTGTACGGCTTCGCCACGGAGTCCGAGCGCCGCCTGTTCCGTCAGCTGCTCAGGATCAGCGGCATCGGCGCCAAGCTGGCGTTGACGATCCTGTCCGGGGCCCGCGGCGATGAACTCGCGCGGTACGTGGTCGAAGGCGACACTGCGGCCCTCACCCGCCTGCCGGGCATCGGCAAGAAGACCGCCGAGCGGATCATCATCGAACTGCGGGACAAGCTCGGCGACCTGTCCATGGTGTCCGCCGCAGGCCCCGGCGGGGCCAGGGTTGCCGCCGGCGACGCCCTGGGCGAGGCGGTCACGGCGCTGATCGCTCTCGGCTACAAGGCACAGGAGGCGGCGCGCATGGCGCGCAGCGCCGCCCAGCCCGGCATGGGCGTGGAGGAGATCATTCGCCACGCCCTGCAAGCCATGGTGAAACACGGATGATGGAAACCGAAGCACGCGTCATTTCGCCGCACGACCTGGCCGAGGATCTGGCCCTGGAAGCCAGCCTGCGCCCGCGCACCCTGGACGAGTACATCGGCCAGCCCGCCATGCGCGAGAAGCTCAGCATTTTCCTCGAGGCAGCGAAGCGCCGCGGCGACGCGCTGGACCACGCGCTCATTTTCGGGCCGCCGGGGCTCGGCAAGACCACCCTGGCGCACGTCATCGCCAATGAACTCGGGGTGCGTCTGCGGCAGACCTCGGGTCCCGTGCTCGAGCGGGCCGGCGACCTGGCCGCGCTGCTGACCAACCTGCAGGCCGGCGAGGTCCTGTTCATCGACGAAATCCATCGCCTGTCGCCGGTAGTCGAGGAAATCCTCTACCCGGCGCTGGAAGACTTCCAGATCGACATCATGATCGGCGAAGGCCCGGCGGCGCGCTCGATCAAGCTCGAGTTGCCGCGCTTCACGCTGATCGGCGCCACCACGCGGGCAGGCTTGTTGACCTCCCCCTTGCGCGATCGTTTCGGCATCGTCGAACGTCTCGAGTTCTACAGTTCCGAGGAACTGTCGCGGATCGTCACCCGCTCGGCCCGCATCCTGCGCATCGGTATCGACAACGAGGGGGCCATGGAGATCGCCCGGCGCTCGCGCGGCACGCCGCGGGTGGCCAACCGCCTGCTGCGGCGCGTGCGCGATTACGCCGAGGTCCGGGCCGGCGGTTTCATCGACCTGCCGATCGCCGCCCGGGCCATGGAAATGCTGCAGGTCGACGACCAGGGCTTTGACACCATGGACCGCCGCCTGCTGCGCCTGATCATCGACCAGTTCGACGGCGGCCCGGTGGGCGTGGAGAGCATCGCGGCGGCCCTGTCGGAAGAGCGCGGCACGGTGGAAGACGTGCTGGAGCCGTTCCTGATCCAGCAGGGCTACATTTCGCGCACCGCGCGCGGCCGCATGGCGACCGCCCGCGCCTACCGGCATTTCGGCCTGGACGCGCCGGGCCCGGGCCGGGACACCAGTCCGGATGCTGGCCCGGGCGCCGGCCGCAACGACCTGTTCGTCGGCCAGTAGCCGATTGCCGGGCCGCGATGGAACCAACGATCAGGCCGTTTGTCTGGAGCCACAGGATCTACTTCGAAGTTAGCGACGCCGGCGGCCTGGATTATCATGCGCGCTGGTCACTCAGCGCGGTGATGCCGCGCGCGGACCGTCTCGAGCCGGCGCGGGTGCCGCCCTGGATCAAAAAGGTACTGGAAAATGGATAACGAATTACAAGTCTGGGAATTGATCATGGCGGCCAGCTGGCTGGTGAAGCTGGTGATGCTGCTGCTGCTGGTCGCGTCGGTGGCTTCCTGGGTGATCATCTTCCGCAAGCGCCAGATCCTGGGCGCGGCGGTGAAGGAAGCCGAGAGTTTCGAAGAGAAGTTCTGGTCGGGCGCCGACCTGACCGCCATGCACGAGTCCATTGCGACCACGCACCGGAACACCCGGGGCATGGAAAAAGTCTTCGAGTCGGGGTTCTCCGAGTTCCTGCGCATGCGCCAGCAGGGCCGCATGGGCCCCAACGCGATGGTGGAGGGCGCGCAGCGCTCCATGCGCATCGCGCTGACGCGCGAAACCGAGGAACTCGAGCAGCACCTGAATTTCCTGGCCACGGTCGGCTCGACCAGCCCCTACGTGGGCCTGTTCGGCACGGTGTGGGGCATCATGACCTCGTTCCACCAGCTCGCCAACGTCAACCAGGCCACCATCGCGATGGTCGCGCCGGGCATCTCCGAAGCCCTGATCGCGACGGCCATGGGCCTGTTCGCGGCCATCCCGGCGGTAATTGCCTATAACCGCTTCTCGAACCAGGTCGAGCGGCTGGAATCGCGCTACGACAATTTCAAGGAAGAGTTCTCCAGCATCCTGCAGCGCCAGGCGCACGTGCTGAAACAGGGGGAGTAAGGGCTCATGGAGACTGCCAAGGCACGCCGCCGCCCGATGGCCGAGATCAACGTCGTGCCGTACATCGACGTGATGCTCGTGCTGCTGGTGATTTTCATGATCACGGCGCCGCTGCTGAATCTCGGCGTCGAGGTCGAATTGCCCAAGGCCGACGCCGAGCCGATGGAAGTGGAGCAGAGCAAGGAACCGCTGGTGGTCACCGTGCTGACCAACGGCGATCTCTACCTGAACGCCGGCGGCGACCTCGACGGGACCTCGAGCGGCCTGATCGACCCCGAATCCCTGGTGACGACGGTCACGGCCATCGTCCGCCGCAACCCGGAAATTCAGGTGCTGGTCGGCGGTGACGAGAGCGCGGGTTACGGCCAGGTCTACGCGGCGCTGGTATTGCTGCAGAAGGCGGGCGTGACCAAGGTCGGGCTGATGAGCGACCCGGCGGAACTGGGCTACGGCGCGGAGACCGTTGCGGAGTAGGCGGTGTATTCGAGTTCCGAAATACTGGCCAGGCTGCGCGCGTTCGCCGGCGCCATCGCCGTACACGTGCTGATGGCGGCCCTGGTCGTCCTCGGCACGATGAACTGGCAGCCGTTCCGCAAATCGCAGCCGGTGGGCCTGACCATCGAAGCCGTGATCGTGGACACGGGCGAGATCAAGAAGCAACGCGACGCGGCTCGACAGGCGGTCGAGCGGGAAGAGCGGCGCCGCGATCGCGACGCGGAGCTGGAAAAGCAGCGCCAGCGCGAACAGGAGCGGCAGCTGGAAGAGGAACAGCAGCGGCAGGCGGAGCAGCAACGGCAGCAGCAGCGGCAACAGGAGCTGGAAGCCCAGCGCAAGCGCGAGGCCGAGGATCGCCTGCAGGCACTGCGCATCGAGCGCGAGCGCAAGCTCGAGGACGAGCGTCTGCGTCAGCAGCGCGAGCTGGAGAAGGCTCGCGAACAGAGCCAGGCGGCCGAGAAGCAGCGCAAGCTCGAGGAAGAGCGGCTCAAGCAGATCGAGGCGCGCAAGGCAAGCGAGCGGGAGGACCAGCTGCGCCAGCAGCAGGCGGCGGAGGCCCAGCGGCAGGCGGAAGCCGAGGCGCAGCAGTTCCGCGCCGGTCAGATGGCGACCCTGAACGATCAGTACGTGGCTGCGATTGCCACGGTCGTGACGAATAACTGGCTGCGCCCGCCGACCGCGCAACCCGGGCTGAACTGCAAGGTCAAAGTGGTGCAGATTCCCGGGGGCGAGGTGATATCGTCCAGCCTGTCCGGACGCTGTAACGGCGACGAAGCGACCCGCCGCTCGATTCTGGCTGCAGTCGACCGCGCAGGTGTATTACCCTATCGGGGCTACGAAGACGTGTTCCAGCGGGAAATCGAGTTTACTTTCCGATATGACGGTGACTGAAAACGTGAAGAGAATTACACACCAGTTCCTTGCCTTGCTGGCGCTGCTGCTGGCGGCGCAGCCGCTGTCGGCACAGCTGCAGATCGAGATCGTCGACGGCAATCCCAGTGCGCTGCCGATCGCCATCGTGCCCTTCGAGTGGCAGGATCCGTCGCCGCCGCCGATCGACGGCGTCGACAAGATCGTGTCCGGCGACCTCTACCGCTCGGGGCTGTTCGATCCGATGGCCGTGGAGGACATGGCGGAACGCCCGGTGGACCAGGAAGCCATCCGCTTCGGCACCTGGCGCCTGCTGAAGGTCGACTACATCGTGATCGGCAAGATCCGCAAGCCGGCCGCCGGCGAAGGTCACGAGATCATCTACCAGTTGTTCGACGTGCACACCCAGGAGCAGTTGCTGTCCCGTATCACCACGGTCGGAACCGGCGACCTGCGGTTCGGCGCGCACCGGGTCGCGGACGCGATCTACGAGGCCCTGACCGGCGTGCCCGGCGCCTTCTCCACGCGCATCGCCTACGTCACCGCGACCGGCGTCGGCGACGCCATTCGCTACGAACTGGCCGTGGCCGACGCCGACGGCTATGGGCCCCAGTCCATCGTCGGCTCGCCCGAACCCCTGCTGTCCCCCGCGTGGTCGCCGGACGGGCGCAAACTCGCCTATGTGTCCTTCGAGAAGGGCAACTCCGCGATTTACACCCAGGACGTGGCCACCGGCGCGCGCGAGTTGATTTCCAGCGGCGCGGGCATCAACGGGGCGCCGTCGTTCTCCCCCGACGGCACGAAAATGGCCCTGACGCTCTCCCGCACCGGCAACCCCGAGATCTTCGTCCGGGACATGGCGACGGGGCGCCTGGACCAGGTGACGCAGCACTGGTCGATCGACACCGAGCCGGTCTGGTCGCCGGACGGCAAGAACCTGTATTTCACGTCCGACCGGGGCGGCAAGCCGCAAATTTACCGGGTTCCGGCGGGTGGGGGAGATCCCACCCGCGTGACGCTCGAGGGGGAATACAACGCCCGCGCCAGCGTTGCCCCGGATGGCCGCAAGATAGCGGTGGCGCACGGGCGCGGAAACGAGTATCGTATTGCGGTCTGGGACATTGAAACTGAACGCTTTACCATCCTGACACCGGGCAAACTGGACGAATCGCCCAGCTTTGCGCCCAATGGCAGCATGATCCTCTATGCCACCCGCGAGGGTGAACGGGGCGTGCTGTCTGCGGTGTCGGCGGACGGCAACGTCCGGCAGCGGTTGATCCTGAGCGAAGGGGACGTGCGGGAACCCGCATGGTCGCCTGTGATCAGGTAGCCCGCAATCAGGTAGGCCGTAATCAGGTAGGATGGGCAGACTGCAGAGCACGTCGGGCCGTGGGGAACGGCCGCAAAATAATTTCACTTGAAAGGTGTTTGGAGAAAATGATGAATAGCGCTGTTAGATTGATTGTTGCCTTGGTAATTGGTTTGGCGTTGGTTGCTTGCAAGAGCGCTCCGGAAGCACAGCCGGAGGCAGCGCCCACCCCGTCGGCCGAACAGCCGGTGGATACTTCGGGCGCCCCGGATCCGCGTGATTACACGGACGCCCGTAATTTCGACAACCCGGAGAGCCTGCTGTCCAAGCGGGTGATCTACTTCGACTTCGACAAGTCCACGGTACGGCCGGAATTCCGCGGCATCATCGCGGCCCACGCGGCGTACCTGACGGCGCACACCAGCGCCCGGGTGACCCTGGAAGGCCACGCCGATGAGCGCGGCACCCGCGAGTACAACCTTGGTCTCGGCGAGCGCCGCGGCAATGCCGTTTCCGGCCTGGCCTCCGCCCAGGGCGGACGTGGCGACCAGCTCACCGTGGTCAGCTACGGCGAAGAGCGTCCGACCTGCCGCGTCAGCGACGAGAACTGCTGGTCGCAGAACCGTCGGGTGGAGATCGTTTACACCTCCCGCTAAGCATGTTCTCACGCGTCAGTCATAAAGTCCTGATGGCCAGCTTCGCGCTGGCCATCGCCTTTTCACATTCCACCGCCGCCCAGGACGCCGATCCTTCGGTGACCGCCAACCTGGTCCTGCAGGTGCAGGAATTGCAGGACGAAGTGCGCATGCTGCGCGGGCGGCTCGAGGAAGCCAATACCGAGATCGAGAACCTCAAGCGGCGGCAGCGCGATCAGTACCTGGACCTCGACCAGCGCATTTCCGACCTGCGCAACGGCCAGCCGGTGCAGCCCGCAGGGGCCGTGCCCTCGGGTGCCGCGATCGCCGCGCAGCCCGGAACGACGCAGGAGGGGGCGACGCAGGAACCCGGCGTTTCGCCACCCGAGCCGTCCGCGGCCGCAGGCGACGTACCCGATGTCCGGCCGCCGATGGAAACGGAGTCGGCGGTCGCCGGCATCGGTCAGCCGCAGGTCGAGAGCCAGGCGGCGCCCGTTTCCGCAGAGGATGAGAAGGCCGCCTATGACCGCGCCTTCCAGGCGCTCAAGGAGCTGCGCTACGCCGACGCGGCCGAGGAATTCCAGTCGTTCCTCACCCAGTATCCGAACAGCGAATTTGCCGACAACGCCCAATACTGGCTGGGCGAGTCATATTACGTCACCCGCAATTACGACATTGCGCTGACCGCATTCCAGGGCCTGCTCGACCGCTTTCCGGACAGCGCCAAGGCGCCCGACGCCCTGCTCAAGGTCGGTTATACCCACTACGAGCTCGAGCAATGGGACAGCGCCCGCGCGGCCCTGACCCAGGTGCAGGAACTCTACCCGGACAGCACGCTGTCCCGCCTGGCCGAGAACCGCCTGCGCAGCATGCGCATGGAAGGCCACTACTAGCCACCGCGGCAGGACTGGTCGTAATCCCGGGCTTGACCCTTCGTCATCCCGGGCTTGACCCGGGATCCCGCCGAAGGCGGTTTATAATGTCCGCATGACCCGACCGAGCGAACAACCACGCGTACCCGACTCCCGCGAGGGCCTGCTCAAAATCACCGAGATCTTCCACTCCCTGCAGGGCGAGGCGCTGCAGGCCGGCCTGCCGACGGTGTTCGTCCGCTTGACCGGCTGCCCGCTGCGCTGCGTGTACTGCGACAGCGAATACGCCTTCTACGGCGGCGAGTGGCTGCACATCGATGACATCCTGACCGAAGTGCGCCGCTACGACACACCCTACGTCTGCGTCACCGGCGGCGAGCCGCTGGCGCAGAAACGCTGCGCGGACCTGCTCAGGCGCCTGTGCGACGAGGGGTTCGAGGTTGCGCTGGAGACCAGCGGTGCGATCGACATCGTGGCGGCGGACCCGCGCGTGAGCCGGGTGATGGACCTGAAGACGCCGGGTTCGGGCGAAGCGGCGAAGAACCTCTGGTCCAACCTCGATGAACTCACGCCGCACGATCAGCTCAAGTTCGTGATCTGCTCGCGTGCCGACTACGAGTGGGCCCGCGCCCAGCTGCGCGACCGCGGGCTGGACGCCCTGTGCGCGGTGCTGTTCTCGCCGGCCTGGGGCCAGGTGGAGCCGCGCGACCTGGCCGAGTGGATTCTCGAGGATCGACTGCCGGTGCGCCTCCAGCTGCAGCTGCACAAGCTGCTGTGGGGCGACGTGCCGGGAAAATGACGATGCAGGACGCCCCCAAAGCGGTAGTGCTGCTGTCCGGCGGGCTGGACTCCGCCACGGCGCTGGCCATGGCGCGGGACGCCGGCTTTAACTGTCACGCCCTGGCGGTGGATTACGGCCAGCGCCATCGTTCGGAACTCGATGCGGCGCGACGGGTGGCCGTGGCGGCCGGCGTGCCGCTGAAAATCCTGCCGCTGGACCTGCGCGCCATCGGCGGCTCGGCGCTGACCGGCGACATCGCCGTACCCGAAAGTGCGGGCGGCGGCATCCCCCAGGGCATTCCAGTAACCTACGTGCCGGCCCGCAACACCATCCTTTTGTCGCTGGCCCTGGGCTATGCCGAGGTGCTGGGCGCCAATGACATTTTCATCGGCGTCAACGCGGTGGATTATTCCGGCTACCCGGACTGCCGCCCGGAGTTCATCGCCGCCTACCAACGCATGGCGCGGCTGGCAACCAGGGCCGGCGTCGAGGGCGCGGCAATGACCATCCATACACCGCTGATTGACCTCAGCAAGGCTGAGATCATCCGCCGCGGTACCGCGTTGGGCGTGGACTATGCCCTGACGGTGTCCTGCTACCAGGCCGACGCGGAAGGCCGCGCCTGCGGCCGCTGCGATTCCTGCCGCATCCGCCGCGAGGGCTTCCGCGCCGCGGAAGTCCCCGATCTCACGCGCTACCGCTAGTCTGGCCGCCTGTCGTCATCCCGCAGTTTGCGCAGCACTCGCGACGCGTCATCCCGGAATTTGCGCAGCAAATATCCGGGATCCATCCCGCCATTCCCTTGAGCCAGGGTGCATAATCTCCTACAATTCCGCCTCCCCATGGGGCCGTTAGCTCAGTTGGTAGAGCAGTGGACTTTTAATCCATTGGTCGAAGGTTCAAGTCCTTCACGGCCCACCAATTTCCTCCGGTGTATTCCGGTCAGACGGCATTGCTCTGCGCGGCCTTCATTCCCTGTGGATCCTGAAGCATCGCGGGGCCTTGCGTGGCATTCCGGCGCCTTTTGTGTTCTGCTGCCCGGTTGGGTACAGTGACCGCGCAGCGTGCCCAAACGGGATTTTGGGAGTGGGTCGGAGTTTGAGTTCAAAACGAGTGGCGGTCATTGGTGCGGGACCTTCCGGGCTGGTCGTCGTCAACGAGCTGCTCGAGCAGGGCCATCGCCCGGTATGCTTCGAGCGGGCCGGCAGCAAAGGCGGCGTATTTCGCTTCGGTGAACAGGACGGCGTGGTCTGGGAGTCGTGTAAGTTGACGTCCTCGGGCCTGATCACCGCCCAGATCGGCTGCAAGCCGCGGCGGCAGGACCTGCGGCGGCAAAACCGGTCCTTCCGCCTGCGCTTCTATGCGGGTCCGTTCGTGGCGGCCCAATACCGGCTGGTCGGCCCCAACAACGCAAAACCCGCTCAGGCCAGACAGACCATCGAGCGCCTGCCGATCGCGCATCCGCTGCCACAGCTTGCCTACCTGTACCTGCGCTGGCTGTTGTGCCGCATTCTGAATCGACTGCCGGGGCCGGAGTATGCGCCCAAGCTGGTGCTGGAATAATCCCGATGGCCTCACTCCCGAGCGGGAGCGTTGACCTGACGCCGGAGGTCCTGGCGGAACAGGTTGAGCAGGCCTTGCACACGCACACCCTGAGCGCCTGGTTCCCGCGCTGCATCGACGCCGTTGAAGGCGGTTTCCACCAGGACTTTTCACGCGACTGGACGCGCGGGGGCCGGCAACCGAGGTCGGTGGTTTTCCAGGCCCGGATGACCTGGGCCGTGGCCACCATTGCCCGGCGGCGTCCCGCAATCGCGCCGGCCCTGGCCGGGCTCGTCGCGCATGGCATGAACTGCCTGCAGGCGACGTTCTGGGACCGGCAGGCCGGCGGCCTGATGTTTTACGAAGGCCAACCAGCCAGCAAGCACAGTTACGGCGTCGCGTTCGGCCTGGTCGCGGCGGCGGCAGCTTATCGGCAATGCGGATCCGCGGATCATCTGGCGTTCGCGACGCAGTTGTTCGACTGGTGGGACAGTCACCTGCACGATGGGAAATGCAGCGGATATTTTGAAACGCTGGATCGCTACGGCCAGCCGGCGACGTGCGCGAGGGGCCCGGCGTCGCCGGGGGAGCGCGACTGCATCGGCACGCCGTACGGTCTCCGGTCCTCCAACACGCTGATTCACGCCGTCGAGGCGCTGACCGAATTCTACCTGGCAAGCGAAGGCGAAGCCGTTCGAGCTCGGCTCGAGGAATCCGTCGACCTGCTGGAACGCCTGGTCACGCGAGGTTCCCAGCGCCTGTACCGTTACTTCGACGCCGACTGGAGCCCGGTGGACCGGGCACGCAGCTACGGGCACGACGTCGAGACGTGTTTCCTGGTCGCGAGAGCGCGGCGTGCGCTGGGTTGGGCCGGCCATTCGCCGATCCGTCGCCTGGGCGAGAACGCCTTGAGCCGCGGCTACGACCGGCGCTACGGCGGCCTCTATTCGGGCCAGCGACGAGGCAGTTGCGGCCGGGATCGCGCCAAGATCTGGTGGGTCCAGGCCGAGCTGCTGAACTACCTGGCCTCGGAACTGAACGCCGCGACTCCGGGCTCGACGCGCGTTCTGCAGCGCATCCGGCAGACCTGGCGGTTCATTGCGGAATGCCAGCTCGACGCGCAGCACTCGGGCTGGTTTGATACGCTGTCCCGGGACGGCGCACGTGTGCTGCGCGCCGACAAGGGCGGCCCCTGGAAGGCCGTCTACCACGAGGTCAGGGCCTTGCTGAACGCCGCCGATGCCTTGCGATCCCTGGACACGGCCTCCGGCCCGTGAGAAAAACGCCGACGTCATGAGCCAATTGCCGAATTTCTTTCTTCTGGGGGCGCCCAAGAGCGGCACGACCACCCTGTACCACGGGCTGGAAAAACACCCCGCGGTCCATTTGTCGACGCCCAAGGAACCCTATTACTTCGAGGACGAGTACGCGCAGGGCCCCGAGTTCTACTGGCGCACTTATTTCGCGACAGGGTGGACGGGCCAACCGCTGATCGGCGACGCGCGCGCGGCGCACCTGTACCTGCCCTACGTGCCGCGGCGCATCTACGATACCGTCCCCGACGCGCGCCTGGTGGCGATCCTGCGCAACCCGGTCGAGCGGGCCTTTTCCCACTGGTGGATGCAGTACTGTTACGGGCGCGAGCCGCTCGGCTTCGACCAGGCCCTGCGCGAGAACCGGCAGGCCATCGGCAACGGCGACTCTTACGAGGGCGAGCACGCCGAGCAGCTGTGGCGCGCGCACATCGCCCCGGAACGCGACGGGCGCGGTTTGCGCCCGGTCAGCGCGCGGCCCTATATCGAAGCGGGTCATTACGCCGATCACCTCGAGCGCTATCTGCGGTATTTTCCGCGCTCGCGACTGTGCATCCTGTTCCACGACGACTTGCGGCGCGCGCCGCTGGAAACCATGCGCCGGCTGTACGAATTCCTGGGCCTCGATCCCGCCGATCTGCGCGATGCCCCCGCGCGGGAGAACGTCGCGCTGACGGGTTTCTCGCGGCCTTTGTTCCTGGTATCCAACCGGCTCCGTTTCGATCGCGTGCTGCCGCGCAAGGTCCTGGCGGTGTTGCGCACCACGCTGTCGCAGATCGGCAGCCGCCCGAAGATTTCGCCGCAGTCGCGCGACTGGCTGCGGGAGCACTACGAGCCCCATAACCGCCGCCTCGAGGCCCTGGTCGGGCGGGACCTCGCGGACTGGGATCGCTGAGGCCGGCACAAGGCTTATACTCTGCACCCTCCACCGCTGCACAGTTCATCCATGCATTCGATCCAGCAAACCTTGCGCCAGGTGTTCGGCCTGCAGGAGTTCAGGCCGCACCAGCGCGAGATCATCGAGCACCTGATCGGCGGCGGCGACGCCTTCGTGCTGATGCCGACCGGCGGCGGCAAGTCGCTGTGCTACCAGCTGCCCGCGCTGCACCGCGAGGGCTTGTGCATCGTCGTGTCACCGCTGATCTCGCTGATGAAGGACCAGGTCGACGCGCTGCTGGCCAACGGGGTGCGCGCCGCGTTGTACAACTCCTCGCTGGAGGCCGCCGAGGCGCGCTCGGTACTGGCCCGCCTGCACCACGGCGAACTGGACCTGCTCTACGTCGCGCCCGAGCGCATGATGCGGCCTGGCTTCATCCACAGCCTGGAATCGACCCCGGTCGGACTGATCGCGATCGACGAGGCGCACTGCGTGTCGCAGTGGGGCCACGACTTCCGCCCCGAGTACGCCGAACTCGGCGCGTTGCGGCCTCACTTCCCGGAGACCCCGTTCATCGCGCTGACCGCCACCGCCGACCCCCAGACCCGCGAAGACATCGTCGCGGTGCTGGGCCTGCAGCGGGCGCGGCGCTTCATCACCGGCTTCGACCGGCCGAACATCCGCTACACCGTGCTGGAAAAGCACCAGCCGCAGGCGCAACTGCTGCGCTTCCTGCAGCAACGCCAAAACGAATCCGGCATCGTCTATGCGCTGTCGCGCAAGCGCGTCGAGGAAGTCGCGCGCCACCTCGCGGATCACGGCTACTCGGCGGCGGCCTACCACGCTGGTCTGCCGGCTGCGGAACGGAAGGACGTGCAGGAGCGTTTCGTGCGCGACGATCTGGCCATCGTGGTGGCCACGGTGGCCTTCGGCATGGGCATCGACAAGCCCAACGTGCGCTTCGTCGTGCACTACGACCTGCCGCGCCACCTCGAGGGTTACTACCAGGAAACCGGCCGCGCCGGCCGCGACGGGCTGCCGGCCGAGGCGCTGCTGCTGTACGGCGCACAGGACGCGGCGATGGCGCGTTCCCAGATCGAACAGGGCGGCAACGAGCAGCAGAAGCGCGTCGAGTCGCACAAGCTCAACGCCATGGTCGGTTTCGCCGAAAGCCTGACCTGCCGCCGCCGCGTGCTGCTCGGCTACCTCGGCGAAACGCTCGCGCAGGACTGCGGCAACTGCGACATCTGCCTCGACCCGCCGGAACGCTTCGACGCCACCGAGGCGGCGCGCAAGGTGCTGTCCTGCGTCTACCGCCTGGGCCAGTCTTTCGGCATCAGGCACGTCGTGGACGTTCTGCGCGGCGCCGAAAACGAGCGCATCCGCAAGTTCGGCCACGAGCGACTGTCCACCTACGGGATCGGCCAGGAACACTCCGCCGCCGAGTGGCTGTCGCTCACGCGCCAGTTGATCCACCGCGGCTACCTGCTCCAGGATATCGCCGCTTTTTCGGTGCTCAAGCTTGCTCCGCCCGCCCTGCGCGTGTTGAAAGGGGAGGATACGGTGGTGCTCGCCCGCCCGCGGGTCAGGGAGACCGCCAGGCGAAAAACGCCCGCCGCCGCGATGAATCTGGGCCCCGGCGACACGCGGCTGTTCGAGGTTCTGCGCGACTTGCGCAAGCGACTGGCGGCCGAAGCCGGTGTGCCGCCCTACGTGATCTTCGGCGACGCGGCCCTGCTCGAGATGAGTCGCAGGCGTCCGCGGGACGCGGCGCAGTTTCTCCAGATCAACGGGGTGGGGCAGGTCAAGCTGGAGCGGTACGGCAACGCCTTTCTCGAAGCCATCGCCGGGGTTGCCGCCGCCGTAAACGGCGCAAACGGGGACGGAGGACATTAGGCGGACTAAATGTCTTCCGTCCACATTTTACCCTTTTTACCTAACCCCGCGTCGAGTGACTGCCGCGGGGTTTTTCTTTGCCTGCACTCAGCGTTCGGTGACCAGGTAGGTGGCGAAGCTGGCCAGCCAATGACCGCCGGCGTAGTGCTCGGCCGAGACGCTGGCGATGCCGGTTTCGGCGTGGATGTCGGCGGCGGCGCGCAGCGCGGCGATCCGCGGGTCGTCGGGCGGCAGCGCGTTGGCGATGTTGCGCAGGTTCCAGGCGCGCGACAGGTTGACGCCGTCCAGGTGCACCAGCTTGCCGTCGCTGGGATCGTTGACGATCCCGGGCGCCAGCCAGTCGGCACGGCCGTCGCGAGGGATGCCGGGCAGGAAGGCGTCCAGCCAGGCGGCGAATGCGTCCTGCGGCAGCAGGCGCCGCACCAGGTCGGCTTCCATCAGGCAGGGCGACAGGAAATCCTCGCCCGAGGGTTCGTATGCCAGCGGACAATCGCGGTCGCCGCGATGAAACGCCAGCGAGCGTTCCGTCAGCAATGCCACCATTTCCGTATCGCCCGCCACGCGCGCCCAATCCAGCATCAGCCCGAAGGCGAACATGCTCTGGTTGTGCGTGCCGAGCCGGATCGGGTAGGCCAGCTTGGGCAGCCATTCCCTGACCATGCCCACGATCGCCGCTTCCAGCGGCTCGAGGGTTTCCAGCCAGGCCCGGGCCCGTGGGTCGCCCCACTCGCGCAGCTCCGCGGTCAGCTGCAGGAACCAGGCCATGCCGTAGGGTCGCTCGAAGGACTCGCGGTTCTCGGCCTGCAGATAGGCCACTTCGGCCGCGACGCCCGCGACCGTGAAGCTGCGGTTCAGCGCCGCGGTGATTTCGCTGCGGAGTTCGACCGGCATTCGCTGTTCGGGCACGGTCCGCAGCAGGCGCAGCAGCAGCCAATGACCGTGCACCGAGGAGTGCCAGTCGAAGCAGCCGTAAAACACCGGGTAGAGCCGCGCGGGGGGCAGGGCGTCGTCGGGGCCGTTGAGCACGTGCGCGACCTTGCTGGGGTACTCGCGGTGCACACAGTCGAGGGCGAGGCGGGCAAAATTCACTGCCAGCCGGTCAGCGTCCAAGGCGCCAGCCGGCGCGGCCTGAGCGTGGCTGTCGCCCACCAGGCCGGGGCCAAGACCAGAGCCGAGGCACAGGGCGAGACAGGCTTGCGGCAGGAGGATCTCGATGGAGCGGGGAAATCTCATGCGATTCACCGGTTGCTGTTTATAATGTGGGCGGAGTCCTCACAATCACCGATTATAAGGATAAACAGCATGGCCTCGATTCTTTCGCTGCCCCGGATTGGGGCTGGCCTATTGCTTGCCCTGTTGCCCCCGCTACTGGGTGCCCAAACCACCGACACGCCGGCGCGTCACCTGCTGCCTAGCCTCAATGGCAATTTCGTTGCCGAGCGTGTGCTGGACGGCATCTCGCAGCCGACCGCCATCGAGTTCCTGCCGGATGGCCGGGCGCTCGTCTCGCAGCGCGACCGCGGCTTGCTCACCCTGGCCGATTTTCGCAGCGGGGCCAGGACGGATATCGAAGGGCTGCCGAAGCTGGTCGTGTGGAGCGACGCCGGGGTACACGACATCGAACTGCATCCCGAGTACGCGCAGAACGGCTGGATTTACCTGGCCTACACCGAGGGCGAGCAGGTGCACAGCACGGCCGTGCTCGACCGCTTCCGGCTGGAGGGCAACATGGCGGTGGACGTGCAGCGCGTTTTCACCGCCGACGCCTACTCCGAGGAGCCCTACCACTTCGCCGCGCGCATTCAGTTCGTCGACGGCTACCTGTTCTTCGCCATCGGTGACCGCCAGCATCCGCCCAGGGCGCAGGACAACAGCAACCACGCCGGCACCGTGGTGCGCCTGAACGACGACGGCAGCGTACCCGAGGACAACCCCTTCGTCGGCGTCGAGGAGGAAGGCAAGCCCAAACCTCGGCCGGAAATCTGGAGCTACGGGCATCGTGACCCGATGGGCCTGTACCGGCACCCTGAAACGGGCGAACTGTGGCTGCACGAGCACGGCCCGCGCGGCGGCGACGAGGTGCAGAAGGTGAAGAAGGGCGCCAACTACGGCTGGCCGATCGTCTCCTACGGTTTTCAGTACGAGGGCGGCCCGATCGGTATGGGCATACCCTGGCAGGAAGGCATGGAGATGCCGGCCTGGGTCTATGTTCCGTCGATCGCGCCGAGCGATCTCGTCATTTACCATGGCGATGCCTTTCCCGCATGGCGCGGCAGCTTCCTGATCGGAGCGATGGCCGGCATGCACCTGAACCGCCTGGTGTTCCGGGACGGCGAAGTGGTGGCCGAGGAACGCCTGGCGCCCCGCGTTCTCGGCCGTATCCGCTCGATCGCGGTGGACGGCGCGGGCCTGGTATACCTCGGCAGCGACAATGGCGAGGTCTGGCGCCTGTCTCCCGAGTGACGGACCGGTCGGGCAATCCGCAGCATGCCCATTGAATCCTTGAACCCTTATCGCGTATGGAGATCACTGAAACCAACCCGGCCTATGCGTCGCCGCTTGACGCCATCGTGCTGGCCGGCACGGACGACAACCCGCAGCGCATGATCCGCGGCCAGAACAAGGCCTTCCTGGAAATTGACGGGAAGAC
>Ga0105090_10000150_pt1 | contig 29840 bp, 34 predicted proteins | sample PPLLak3March2015_FD_79110 | JGI IMG/M metagenome (GOLD analysis project Ga0105090, IMG submission 79110) | Freshwater sediment microbial communities from Prairie Pothole Lake near Jamestown, North Dakota, USA - PPLs Lake P7 Core (1) Depth... | ecosystem: Environmental > Aquatic > Freshwater >...
CAAGTTCATCATCGAACTGAAGTGAAACTCCAACTTTCAAACTGACAATGAATGCCATAAAATCCAAAGCCACCATTTGCGGTTGAAAAAATTTCTCATAATGCCGGGAGACACTGCATCAGGCATGCTGCCCGGAGCCTTCGCATGGCATGGCTTTAGCGCCATGTTGATCAGCCTGCTCGCCATCTCTTGCTCGCACGCCGCCCCCCTGCTCCAGCAGGAAACCCCGCGTGGCAGGATCCAATACACCCTCCACACACCCAAAACACCCGTAAGACACCACGTCATTCTCGCCCATGGTTTTCTCCGCACGCCGGAGACGATGGATCACATCGCGGACTCACTCGCCGAGGTCGGCATCGAGACCGCCTGTATCAAGCTAAAGCGCTCCACTCCTTGGAATGGAAACCACGCCGGAAACGCCCGCGACATGATCGCCCTGCGCGAATCGCTCGGCTGGAAAAACATCACTTACGCCGGCTTCTCCGCGGGTGGTCTCTCAGTGCTCATCGCTGCTTCGGAAGATCCCGCCTGCGCCAAACTGCTGTTGTTCGACCCTGTCGATCACGCATCGCTCGGCAAGGACGCCGCCGCCAAAATCCGCATTCCCGCCCTCGCCTTCCTCGGCAAACCGGGCCCCGGCAACGCGAATCGCAACGCCACCGCCATGCTCGCCGTCCTCCCCGGTTGCCGGATCGTCGAAATCCCGGCAGCCACCCACTGCGACTTCGAGGCCCGCCCCTCCGCCCTTTGCCATCGCCTCACCGGTTCCAGGCCTGACGCAGCGCGCACCGCCGAAGTTCATAAGACCTTGTTGAGCGAATCCTCCTTGTTCCTGAAAACCCAATAACATTCTTACCATCCGCTCTCTTTTTCTCCAATCTCCTAACCAGCCATGAAACCGAAAAACATAATCGCATCCGCCCTTTTGCTCTCCGCCATTCCGGCCTTTGCAGGCACCACCGCGCCATCACTCGACGAACCTCAGTTGGTCACCACCACCGACTCCGGCTGGCGCGTCGGGACCTCCATGTATATCTGGACCACCCGCCTTGACGGCGACATGACCTTCCGCGGCACCACCGTGCCGGTTGACGTTCCCTTCGACAAGATTTTCGACAACCTCAAGTTCACCTTCATGGGCCTCGTCGAAGTCGGCAAAGGCCGATGGAGTTTCATGAGCGATCTCTTCTACGCCAAGCTGGAGCCATCAACCAGCAATCAGCTCGGAACATTCGATTCACAGATCGAACAATTCATCGGCAACTTCGCGGTGTTCTACCGCATCGTCGAGAATCCCGCGACACGCCTGGACGCCTACGCCGGTGCCCGTGTGAACTGGATGGAGACGGATGTGGACATCAGTTTCACAGGAGGCAGGAACTTCAATGAGTCCGCCGACAAGACCTGGGTGGATCCCATCATCGGCCTCCGCGTCCATCATGATCTCACCGACAAGTTCTTCGTCCGCGCGTTGGCCGACATCGGTGGCTTCGGCATCTCGTCGGACATCACCTGGCAGGCCATGGTCTCGCTCGGATACCGCCTGACGGATAACGCTTCCGTGGGACTGGGTTACCGCGGCATCGGCACCGACTACACCAGCGGCACCACCACCTACGACGTCATCAGCCACGGTCTGCTGTTGGGATTGGAATACCGCTTTTGAATCGAGTGGATGCCTGCCAGTCCCACATTCCGAATACTCTCCACCAACAACGGCAAACGCCTGAAGTTGCCATCATGAAATCCGATCAAATCCTTGCCTTGACTTCCACCTTTGAGGGACATGCCCAAACTACCGAAGATGGCGTGGAATACTGGCTGGCTCGCGACCTTCAGCAGCTGCTTGGATATACGCAGTGGCGAAATTTCTTGAACACGGTTTCCAAGGCCAGGACGGCCTGCGAAGTCTCTGGTCATCAAGTCTCGGACCATTTTGCTGACGTCAGCAAAATGGTCGATCTTGGCTCCGGCTCCCAGCGCCAGATCGATGACATCATGCTCACAAGGTATGCCTGCTACCTCATCGCCCAAAACGGCGATCCGCAAAAACAGGAGATCGCCTTCGCTCAGACCTACTTTGCCGTTCAAACCCGCAGGGCAGAGTTAATCCAGCAACGTTTGGAGGAAGCAGAGCGCGTCTCAGCCCGCCGCAAACTCTCCACTACGGAGAAAGATCTGTCGCAGGTGATTTTCGAGCAGACTGGCGGCAACGAGAACTTCGCCATCATCCGCAGCAAAGGAGATCAGGCCCTCTTCGGTAAATCCACTCAGGCCATGAAAGCCAAGTGGAAGGTTCCCGATTCCCGACCTCTGGCTGACTTTGCGCCCACCATCATTCTCAAGGCGAAAGATTTCGCCGCTGAAATCACCATCTTCAATTCACGGGACAAACACCTCAGCACCGAATCGGCCATCTCCCAGGAGCACATCACCAACAATGACGCCGTCCGGCGCACCCTGCTCGAACGTGGCATCCGCCCGGAATCTCTCCCTCCCGCAGAAGACGTGAAAAAGGTCGAGCGACGCCTCACCAGCGAGGAAAAGAAATCCCTTAAAAAGCCAGACGTGCTTAAAAACGACCCCAAGCCATGAGCCTCGCACCATTCGCCATTCGAAATTCGCCACTCGGCATTTCCCCAGCCCGAGCGCCTGCTCAAGCTCAACGAAATTTCCATCACCCGGATGCGCACCCTTCTCTCCGCCAACAACGGCAAACGCCTGAAGTGATGAAGCAACCCGGCCTCCCCACCGCCATGAACCACCTCGAACAACTTCTAAGCTCCTACGCCTGAACCATGTCGGACGAACTCACCCCATCCTCCGATTTCTTCAGCGACGTGCGGTGCATCCTATCACTCCATCGTTGGCGACCGGGGCAAAGGTGACACGCCCGACTCCTCGGATGGCGTTGTCGCCTATTGGAGTTCACACGTCGCTGGTGCCGCCTCCGAAAAAGTCGTTCCCTCCGGCCACGGTTCCCACCAAAATCCGGAAGGCATCGAAGAAGCCCGTCGCATTCTCCAACTCCACCTTAAGAACTCTCAGTGAACCGTTTGTTAAGAATTGTTAGACTCGTCGTCATCGCAGCTGCATCGTTTGGCATTCTGGCCACTCGGCTCACGGCGCAGGATGCCTTGGCTGGGGATTTCTCGAAACGCCCTGAAATTGAAAAACGCCTGGCAGCCGTCCGCGCCGAAACCAGCGCCCTGCCTGCGGACGCGGATCCCGAACTCCGTGAGCGTCTCCAAGAACTGGAAGCCATCTGCCAGTTTCACCTGACCGCACTGGATGTCCTCACCAAGGCCCAGGCCGGACGTGATGCCGCAACCCAGGCTTTGAGCGCTTGGCGCGGCTTTCCCCAACCACCACCCTACTCGATCCTTCTTCAGGACGAGATCCGCGAGACGCTGGCTACCTTGGTTGCCGCCCGGCGCGCCGGCGAGGCGCAACTCCGCATCTTCCGCGCGGAAATCGAAGGGGCCCGCGACAGGCTCGACGCGCACCAGCAGGCTGAGCGCCAGTTCACGGAAGCGGCGAGCATCGCGACATCACCCGAAGCCCGTCACAGTGCCGAGCGCTCAATCAAATCCGAACAAGTGTCTTCCCGCTTTGCCGCCGAGTTGGTGGGACGCCTGAACCTGCGGCTCCAAGCCCAGCAGGCGGAGTTGGACATGATCCGTCCGCAAATCGAACTGGCCGCCCTCAAGGAAAAGGCGCTCAAAGGCAAAACGACATTCTCCCAGAAGGATTTAGATGAAATCCAGCGAACCATCTCACGCGAAAGGACGGAAACGCTTGCCGCGCTGATTTCCGCAAGTCGTCAATCCCTATCGCCCAATCCGCTGCTGACCTGGAAAATCGAGTTCCTTGATTTGAATAAAGAATTCTGGAACACCCGCTTCACCGCACTCGGCAATAAAGATCCGGAGATCGCGAAGAAAGCTCTCGCCACGCTCGCCGAACACAAAACCCGTGTCGATGACTGGATCGAGATCGCCCAACTCCGGCTCTCTGGCGGTGCCACCGCGGCCGCCGAAATCGATCTTGCGAAAATGCGCGAGAGTTTACAGCAAGCCGCACAGCTGCAGCGCCGCATCGGCTTTGCCATTGCTGATCTCGAAGGCGGGCATCTGAAGGTGCCCGCGCTCGATCTGCTCAGTTCGCGACTGAGCGCGCTCTGGAACGCGGAACTGTATCTTGCCGAGGAAACCGAAGTGGTCAACGGCAGCAAGATTTCCACCTACCGCGCCGTCACTGTCGCAAAGCTCGCGAGACTCGCGCTCATTCTAACAGTCGGCTGGCTGCTGCTGCGTTTCATCACGCGGAAGGTCGAATCGATCATCGTCCGCAAGGCCGGCATTTCAAATGCAGCTGCCGAACTTGCCGCCAAATTGGTCTTCGTCCTCGGTCTCGCCCTGCTAATGGTTTACGGGCTGAATACAGTCCGCATCCCCTTCACCGTCTTTGCCTTCCTCGGAGGCGCGCTGGCCATCGGCGTCGGTTTTGGAACCCAGACACTGCTCAAAAATTTCATCAGCGGCGTCATCCTCATCTTCGAGCGTCCGCTCAAGGTCGGCGACACTGTGGAAATCGAGGGCGTGACGGGCAGCATCCGCAGCATCGGCATACGCGCCTCCGTCATCACACAAGGCAACGGCATCGACACCATCATTCCTAACAGCAACCTGTTGGAGAACCAAGTAACCAACTGGACACTGAGCAACACACTGCTCCGCCATTCACTCACCGTTGGCGTGGATTACTCGTCACCCACCCGCGAGGTGTCGCACGCGCTGCTGGCTGTCGCGAACGATCACGGGCTGGTCCTCAAGGATCCCGCACCCGAGGTGCGCTTCGAGGACTTCGGCGACAAGGCGCTGGTCTTCCGCCTGCTCTTCTGGTTCGATACTCGGAAAATCTCGCGCGACACTCTTACCAGCGACCTTCGATACATGATCGCGAAATCCTTCGGCGAAGCGGGTCTCATCATTTCCAGCCCCCAGCAGGATTTCAAAATCAATCCTGAATCCTCACTCCGCATCGAACTGACAAAACCAACAAAACCATCCTATTGAGAATCGCATAATAAAGCGACTATTCGGGCCAAAGTTCAGCTTGCGGGAAGCATGCACGGATGATCCTGGGCCTGCGCCGCATTCTACTCAATGCGGCGGTCGCGTGGTGGGAGATGTTCGGTGTCGGGCTGCTCACCGCAGCCATCATCAATGAGTGGGATGATCACTACTGCTACCCGCCCGCCGCATGGTATTCCTATGGCTGCGGCGCGGTCTATCATTATGGCTACGGCGGCTACTACGGCGCGGCCGGCCGCGTTTACGGTCCATGCGGCGGAGCCGGCCGCGCCGCCGCCTACAATCCGGTGACCGGCCGCGCCGCCGCCGATGGTTATGTTTCCGGTGCGGCAGGAAGTGCCGCCGGTGTTCGCACCAACCAAGGAACCGGTGCCGCGGCATGGGATACCAAGTATGGCCAGGGAGGCGTTGCCAAAACGAAAAACGACAACGTCTATGCTGCCCACAACGGCAATGTGTATAAGAAGGACTCCGATGGAAATTGGAGCTCCAATACCGGCAGTGGTTGGAAACCCGTCGAGCAACCCACGCGCCCGGCCAGCGCCGGCAGCCAGTCCGCCACCCAGCCGCAATCCAGAAGCCGCCAGTCGCTCGACTCGATGCACTAGGTCACGTGAGCGTGGCAGCGCCCAAACCCAGCGCGCCCAGTCGTTCCAGCGCTCCGCTCCCAGTGGAGGTGGCGGCGGTAGCAGCCGCCGTTGAACAAGTTCATTGCTCGCAGCCACAATACCTGATGTTATTTCTCCAAGCCGATCTCATATCCACACCATCATGAAGTCCAAATCCATAATCGCATCCGCCCTTTTGCTCTCCGCCGTTCCGGCCTTTGCAGGCACCACCGCGCCATCACTCGACGAACCTCAGTTGGTCACCACCACCGACTCCGGCTGGCGCGTCGGGACCTCCATGTATATCTGGACCACCCGCCTCGACGGCGAAATGACCTTCCGCGGCACCACCGTGCCGGTTGACGTTCCCTTCGACAAGATTTTCGACAACCTCAAGTTCACCTTCATGGGGCTTGTGGAAGTCGGCAAAGGCAGGTGGAGCTTCATGTCGGATCTGTTCTATGCCAAGCTGGAGCCTTCAACTTCCAACCAGTTGGGAGCCTTCGAATCCCAGATCGAGCAATTCATCGGCAACTTCGCCGTGTTCTACAATATCGTCGAAACCTCCACCACCCGCTTCGACACCTACGCCGGCGCGCGCGTCAACTGGATGGAGACCGATGTCGATATCAGGTTGAATAACAGACCAGCCTTCAGCGAATCCGCCGACAAGACTTGGATAGATCCCATCATCGGCTTCCGCGTCCACCATGATATCACCGACAAGTGGTTCATCCGTGCGCTGGCCGACATCGGCGGCTTTGGCATTTCTTCGGACATCACCTGGCAGGGCATGGCCTCGCTTGGATACCGTGTCACTGAAAATGCCTCCGTGGGCCTCGGCTACCGTGGCATCGGCACGGATTACAGCAGCGGCGGCACCACCTATGATGTCATCAGCCACGGCTTGCTGCTGGGACTTGAATACCGGTTTTGATCAAGCGGAGCACACGCGCCCCCGCGTGTTCCATGGCGCGCCCCCGCGGCATGGGGGCGTCGCATCACGAGCGAGTCAGCCCCTTGGAGCAGGCGTCTGTTTCCAGCGAGGGCGCTGAAAACCACACGCGAGGGCGCGTGTGGTCCCCATCAAACAATTTTTCGCCACTCTTGCGGAAAACATTCGGACACGATTCCATCAGCCCCGTCACAAGCATAGTCCATGAACATCAAGCCGCTCCGTCTCACCCTTCTCGCCGCGCTGGCCCTCACCGCCTGCGCACCCAACGGCCTGCCGCCTGCGGAAGGTTTGCACCAGTCCGCCGTCACCCATTTGAGGGAGGCGCGCAAGCAGGCTCTGACCGACGAGCAACGCGCCGTGCTTTACCTGGACTCCGCCAGAGAAGCGTCCTCCATACTCGACTCCCACGAATCCGGCGAATCCGCGCGGGTGATCTACAACAAGGCCGCCGCGGATCTCACCGTGCTGCTGCGCTCCGCACAAAACGGCGGCATGTGGAACCGCCCGCTCACCCTCAGCCACGGTGGCACCAGCTACAAGGTGCGCTTTGCCAAGGGAACCCGTGATGGCGTTTGGGACCCGGACCATTACACCTCCTTCACCCAGGCCGAGACGGTGGATCTCAAAACCATCAAGCGCCACAACCGCGTGGACGGCATCGGCGGCGCGCTTGTCGGCGTGCGCAAGACCAGCCCGCTGGAGCCATTCTCACCACTCGTGGGTGTCGCCGCACCGGTCACCGCCGTGCTCGATTTCAAAGGCAATGAAGCGACGCTCTCCTTGATCGATCCCACCGAGAAAACCAAGGCCCGGGTTGCCGGCCGTGAGCGCACGCTGGATGCGGACTTTTCCGCCGCGCTCGCTTACTACCCGCAGAAATCCGAACTCATTGAAGGCCTCATGGGCGCGCTGCGGGTCCAGAAACACATGGGAATCACCGGGCTCTACATGCTCCAACCCTACGACCCGGACCGCATCCCGCTCATCTTCGTCCACGGCCTGATTTCCACCCCGCGGATGTGGCGCAATGTGATCAACGAACTCGAAACCGACCCCGTTCTGCGCGAGCGCTACCAATGCTGGGTCTTCGCCTATCCCACTGGAAATCCGCCGCTTTACTCGGCGATGCGCCTGCGTGAGGAGCTTCAGAAAGTTCAACAGCGCTATCCGGGTTCCAAGGACATGGTGCTCGTCGGCCACAGCATGGGCGGCATTCTTTCCCGCACCCAGGTCACCACCTTGGATCGCGATGCATGGGATGCCATTGGCAAGGAAAAGGCCGACGCCTTCTTCGCCAGCGTCAAACCCGGCAGTCTCGTCGAACGCGCCATCCTCTTTGACGCAAACCCCCACGTGGACCGCGCAATCTTCATCTGCTCGCCCCACCGCGGCAGCGAAATGGCCATCGGCACACTGGGCGAACTCGCCATCCGCCTGATTTCACTGCCGGTCGATATCGCCAGCACCATGACCGACTCCCTGGGCAACTCCATCGCCATCATCACCGGCGATCCCAAGCGCCTGCCGAACAGTGTTTCCGGACTTTCCCCGGGCAACCCCACCTTCAAGGTGCTCGATACCCGCCCGATCAAAGTTCCGCACCACTCGATCATCGGCGACCGCGGCAAAGGCGACACGCCTAACAGCTCGGACGGTGTGGTGGAATACTGGAGTTCCCAACTCAAGACCGCGAAGTCCGAAAAGATCGTTCCCGGCCCGCATGGCGCCTGCGAAATGCCAGAGACCCTCGATGAGCTGCGCCGGCTTCTCCATCTGCATCTGAAGTCCAATTGATCATTTTCCAAAGCCCGCTGTCATAAAAACCCAAGTCCTCAAAAAATCCCGAATCATCGGATGGTTGCTGCCATTACTGCCAGCCTTGGCCTGCGCTGCGGTGCCCGACGGTCGCTTGACCGAGCCAAGTAGCGCGTGGCTGGAACGCTACGATCCCACGCTGATATCGAGTCGTTACTTCGGCGAGTTCATTTACGAGAGTTATGATGATGACTCGGATTTGTATAAGATTGAAAACACCCTGCGCTGGGGCATCCCGCTGCAGGACGATCACGCGCTCGGCTTTCAGGCGATGCTGCCCATGAAATGGCGCGAGACTTCCAACGACGACGAATTCGGCCTCGGCGATCTGGAGCTCCGCACTGGTGTCGTCGGACGGCTCGCCCCGACCCTGCGCTACGCACTGGGCCTCAATGCGGTGTTGGAAACCGCCACCGATTCCCTGCTCAGCGACAACGCCTTCATCCTGCGCCCGATCACCGCCCTGCGCTGGGATTACAACGCCGCCGTCACGCTCGGCATCAACGTCGAATACAACGTCACGCCGCTCGACGAGGAGGACAACGACGTCAGCGCGCTTGAAGTGAAATTTCCCGTGGCCTTCAGGATCAACGAGGATTGGGCCGGCTTCCTCAGTTACAATCCGCGCTGGGACCTGCTGGATGAAAGCGACCGCCACCGGCTGGAACTCGGCACCACCGTCGTCTGGGGTGCGGACAATCAACACGCGTGGTCGGTCGGCGGCGAAATTCCACTCACTTCCGAGAACTTCGAGTTCAAGCTGTCCACCGGCTTTGCCTGGTATTTCTAGTTTTTTCCGCGTCGCGCGTTCGCCTACATGCTGCCACGGGCGGTCCAGAGCCGGTGAGTCGGATTATTCCGGGGCAGGCGTTTGAGGCGCTTCGTCCGGCAGGGAGTCATCGCTAGTTGCGTGACCGGCGGAGTTGTCTTCGATTACCGGTTGAGGCATGCGACCGTTGTTTTCCAGCAGCACCATGACTTCGTTCTGCACGGCTTCCACTTCGGAGAGCGGGATATCGGGATCCCGGATGAGATAGACCTCGCCGGTCTTGCGGTGTTCATAGACGCGCAGGATGCCGTTGGGGGTGCGCTGGCTGTCGGTCTCGCGCAGGAGTTTGCGGCGCTCCAGCATCACGGCGAGGATGTAGCGGGTGTTTTCCGTGTGGTCCTCGTCCTCCTCGACGAGGCGGTGGAGGATTTCCTCCGGGGAAAGTTTCTCGACGGTGTCATCGGCGGCGTTTCCGGAGGGTGCGCTGTAGGTGGTTTTCCAGAAGGAGAATGGTTTATCGGCGTCGACCGGCAGTGTTTCCCATGCCTCCAGCGAGTAATCGCGGCGGAGGTAGCCGGAGGATTCCGGATCGGGGAAAAGGGCGGTGACGATGGTTTCGCCATCGGTGAAGGCGCGCTGGGTGGCGGCGCATTCACGGGAGCGGGAGCGGACATGCCAGGATTCTGCGAAGGCCATGGGTGGGTGGATTTGAGATTACTCGCCGCCGGGGAGGATTTTGCGCAGCGTGTGATAGATCGGGCGGCCGGTGATGCGGCGGTGAAAGAGGTAGGCGGCGAGCAGGGCGAAGCTGAGATTGGGCATCCATGCGGCGGCCACTGGAGGGATGATGCCGGCTTCGCCAAAGGCCAGCACGATGCTGCTGACCAAGAGCATCAGCGCGGAGAGCACCACGGCGAGGAAGATGCCGCCGCCGGGGCCGCGGCGCGAGAAGTGAATGGCCAGCGGCGTGGCGAGCAGCACGGTGACGAGACAGGCGAAGGGCAGCGCCCAGCGGTAGTGCCACTGGGTGAGGTAGGGCGAGGGGGCGGCGGAGTTGGGCTGGCTGGCGTTGGCCTGGATCCAGGTGCTGAGATCCGGGATGCCAAGGTGGGCTGGGCTTAGGCCGGGCTTGATGAGTTGCCACGGCGTTTCCGGCCAGTAATCGATGTGCAGGGTGTCCACCGGTTTTTCAAAACGCGGTGGCTGGCCGGGCGCGAAGTGGCTGACAAGCGCGTTTTCAAACGTCCAGCAGCGGGTCTCGCGATCCCACAGCGCACGGCTGGCGGAGAGCTGGGAAACGACCTGGCGGTTTTCCGCGGTGGTGGTGACCTCCACATTGAGCAGGGGCTTGCCTTTTTGGTAGTTGGCGGGAAAGGCGCCGATCATCCACAGGCGGCGGGTGTAGGGGTTGCGGTAAACCACCTGGGTGGCTTCGGTGGCTTCCTGGCCGCTGGCCTCGGCGAGGATGTCATCCTGGCGGCCTTCGGCGACGGGGGCCCAGTGGTAATTGATGCCCAGACAGAAGAGGGTGAAGAAAATCCCGGCGAAAAGCAGCGGCAGGGTGACGCGGAAAATCCCGCGGCCTGCCTGGATGATGGCGATGATTTCCCGGTTGGTGGAGAGTTTCCCGAGCGAGTAGAGCAGCGCGAGCAACAGGCTGTAGGGCAGCAGCAGCATCAGCACGGCCGGCAGGCGGCTGCCATAAAAAGTGCCGATGGTGGCCAGGATCTGGTCCGATTCCCGGAAGTCGCCGATCTTGTCGCTCAGATCGATGAGCAGCCAGATCATGAACAGCGCGCTCAGGCAGATGCCGAAAATTCCGAGAAACTGGCGTGAAATGTAGCGGTCCAGCGTGCCGCCCAGCGAGTAGGCCAGCGCGCCCAAGGCGGGCAGGAAACACAGCCCGGCAAGCACCAGCGGGCGGGCCTGGTGCGTGACCTGATCGGAATCCGGAAAACCTGCGAACTGCTCGGCCACCGCGCGCGTCTCGGCCGGCACCAGCCAGGCGCTGAGCAGGCCACCCAGTGCGGCAAGCGCGAGGATGAGCGTGAGGCGTGGTGCGTGGCTGCGGAGGAAATGCATGGCTGGCCGTGTGGCCCGGAGATTGGCCGCGGCGGGGCGGGGGTGTCGAGTGTGATGTGGGGCTGGGGCGCGGCTCACCCGGCCTTGCCGACATGGCCGAGCGGCGGCACCGGCGCGCCGATGGCATCCGCCGCGGCGCGCAGGAGTTCCACCTCGCCATCGTTGAGCATGGCATCGCTCATGGCGGCGAGGCCGCAAAGCCGCAGGATCTGCGACTTGACCAGCGGCGTGGCCATTTCAAACCGCGCCAGCGCCGTGGCGACGAGATCAAGCGTGCAGGCGGCGGGTTCCAGGCGCTCAAGCTCCATGCCGGCGTGTTGCCGGTATTCGCTGGCGGCGGCATCGAGCGCGGAGGGATCGCCGGATTGCCCGGCGAAGGCGCCTAACAGGATGGCGGTTTCCCGCTGGAGATCACCGAGGGCGCGGAATTGCATGCGGGCCACCGGGCGCAGGCCGAGGCCGACGGCGACGTGGCGCTCGAGCACGCGTTCGAGCATGAATTCAAAAAGGCTCATCCCGCCATCGGCCTCGATGAGCGCGCGGTTGAGTTGGAGAAACGCGCGGGCTTCATCGTGGCTCATGCGGCGGAGCCATGGCAGGGAGAGGTCCAACAGCGCGAGTTTTTCCGCGGCGCTGCGGCTGGCGAGCTGGCGGCACCAATCGTTGGCGGCAACGGTGGTTTCGTGGTCGGTTTTTTCGCCTAACAAGACCAGCGCATTTTCGCGGCCGGTGCCGTCCTGGGCGAGCAGGAGGCCGTAAAGCAGCACCTTGGCCTCGTCCTTGGAATGGAAGCCGATGTTTGCGCCGCGCAGGTCGCGCCGGATGATCGAACCGACCCGGGGATCGAGCCGGGTGCTTTCCGCGAGCGAGTCGAGCGCGAAGGAAGCGCTGGCCGGGACGAGACGGGTGACGGGTGCGCCGGTGATTTGGGAAACGGCGGTGTGCCGGGCGCGGGGCGGGGGAGGTGGCTGGCGCTCGGCTGTTAGAAACCCGCCATTCCAATCCGGCTCCAATGCGCGAATCCGGCTTTCGAGCGGCGGGTGGGTGGCGAAGCCGAGTTTCAGCAAATCACTGCTGGCGAAAAACAAGTGCCGCGCCTCCGAGGCGCCGGGGGACCGGATGACGCCGTGCTGGCTGAATCCGCCGATTTTTTTCAAGGCGTTGGCCAGGCCGGGCGGATGGCGCGTGAACTGCACCGCGGAGGCATCCGCCAGATATTCGCGCTGGCGTGAAACGGCCGCCTGGATGAGGCGGGCGAAGACCGAGCCGATGGAGCCGATGAGCCAGACGGCCGCACCGGCGGCGGCGATCAGGATGACCACGCCGCCGCCCTTGGAGTTGTTATCATTGGAAATGCGGACGTGGCGCAGCAGTTGCAGCAGCATCCGCCCGATCATGGCGATCATCACCAGGCCGAAAATCCAGCCGGTGAGGCGCATGTTGAGTTTCATGTCGCCATTCAAAATATGGCTGAACTCGTGGGCCACGACGCCCTGCAATTCATCGCGGCTGAGCCGCTCCAGACATCCGCGGGTGATGCCGACCACGGCGTTTGCGGGATCCGTTCCGGCGGCGAAGGCGTTGATGCCGTCCTCGTCATCGAGGATCCATGTCTCGGGTGCGGGCAGGCCGGAGGCGATGGCCATTTCCTCCACCACGTTGAGCAGGCGGCGTTCCAACGGGTCGGTGGTGGCCGGGTCCACCGCACGGCCGCCGAGGTCGCGCGCGACCACCGAGCCACCGGCGGAAAGCTGGGTGAGTTTGTATAAACTGCCCAGCACGATGAGCCCGCCCGCCATGGGGCCGATGGAAACGGCGAGATCCGGGTCCAGCCATGCGGTGGCCGCCTGTTGGCCGTAATGATCCGTGGCCAGCCATGATTTCATCATCACGGCCACGGCATAGAGCGAGGCGACCACGCCACAGAGCGCTAGTGAGAACCACACGATCAACCAGCGGCTGGCGACGCGTGCCCGCTCCTGCGTCTGGAAAAAGTTCATCGGCGTGCCCCGTTAGGCTCAGAACTGCACCTTCACCGCCTCGCGCTCGGCGGTGTTGGTGATTTCAAACGACTGGGCGGCCGTGAAGTTGAACATTCCGGCGATGATGTTGGTGGGGAAAACCTCGCGCTGGTTGTTGTATTGCATGACTGCATCGTTGTAGGCCTGGCGGGCGAAGGCCACGCGGTTTTCGGTGGAGGTGAGTTCCTCGCTGAGCTGCATCATGTTCTCGTTGGCCTTGAGGCTGGGATAGGCTTCCGCCACGGCGAAGAGGCGGCCGAGCACGCCGCCGAGTCCGGCCTCGGCCTGGCCGAGCGCCATCATGGCTGCGGGATCGCCGGGATTGGCGGCGGCGGTGGCGCGGGCACCGGAGGCCTGGTTGCGCGCGGCGATCACCGCTTCCAGCGTTTCGCGCTCGTGGCTCATGTAGGCCTTGGCGGTTTCCACCAGGTTCGGGATGAGGTCGTAGCGCCGTTTCAACTGCACGTCGATCTGCGCGAAACTGTTGCGGTAGAGGTTCCGCGCGACGACCAGACCGTTGTATTTGGCGATGACAAACAACAGCGGCAGGCCGATGACGACGGCGAGGATGATGAGCAGGATGGTGGCGGTGGTCATGGCAGTGCACTTTAGGGATGAAAGCGCGGCTGGCCATTCCAAAAAGCCCGGTTTTTCCGCCAGTCCGGCGGCTTCGTGTGCCGCCAAACTTTTGCCTTGGAGAGGCGGGGGGGACTTCCTAGGGTTCGCCCGGCGCGCCAGCCGATTGATCCATGGCCAAACAAGAATTCACCATCCTCAACAAACTTGGCATTCATGCCCGCCCGGCGGCGCAATTCGTGAAAATGGCCAACCGTTTCCAGGCGGATGTGTTCGTGGAAAAGGATGGCGAGGAAGTGGATGGCAAGAGCATCATGGGCCTGATGATGTTGGCTGCGGGCCACGGCTCGGTGATTTCCGTGAGCGCCGATGGGCCGGATGCCGATGCGGCGCTGGCCGCGCTGGGAGAATTGATCGCCCGCAAGTTCGAGGAGGACTGAATCCGCCGCGCCTAAGCCCGGCGGATCTTGCCGCTGGCCGTGAGCGCCAGGCTTTCCACCTGCTGGACGCGGGCCGGCACCTTGTAGGGCGAGAGCGATTTCCGGCACCAGTCGATCAGCTCCCGGGCGTTCATCGCCGCGCCCTCGCGCAGGATCACCTCGGCGGCGGCGACGGTGCCGAGCACCGGGTGGGCGACCCCGAAAACCCGGCAGGCGGCCACCGTTGGATGTTGCTGGAGGATGTTTTCCACTTCCTCGGGAAACACCTTCATGCCGCTCACGTTGATGACGCTTTTTTTCCGGCCGCGGATGAAGACCCGGCCGGCGGCGTCCGCCTCCGCCAGATCGCCGGTGGCAAACCAGCCATCCACGCAGACATCCTTCAGCGCTTGCCATGGTGAAAGATAGGCATCGAACATGCCCGGGCCCTTGATCCACAACTCGCCGGTGGTTTCCGCCGCCACCGGCAGGCCATGGTCATCGCGCAGTTCCACGCTGAAGGCGGGCAAGGGCCGGCCCACGGATGTCGGCGCGTCCTCCGCGCCACCGGTGTTGAGCAGCGGCAGGCCGATCTCGATGATGCCGAGGCCTTGGATGAGTGGTTTGCCAAAACGTGCGGCGAAGTTCCGCGCCACCTGTTCCGGCAGCGGGGCGGCCGTGCTCACCGCCAGGCGCAGGTCCGGCCATGCGTAGCCGCCGCTGTCCGCAGCCAGCAGCGCGAAGTGAAACGGTGCGCCGTAAATGACCGTCGCCCGTGTGGCCCGCGCGGTTTCCAGCACGTCCTCCGCCAGATGGGATGCGCCGATCACCGTGCATGCGCCATGATAGAGATAGAGCACGATGGACACCGCGAAGTGATGGGCCATCGGCAGCATCCACAGCACGCGCTCGCCGGGGCCGATTTCAAGCGCGGCGTTGGCTGCGGCGATGCGCTCCCTGAGCTTGCGATGGCTGATCACCACGCCCTTGCTGCGGCCGGTGGTGCCTGAGCTGAAGCGGATGAACGCCGGCTCCAGCGCGGCAAACTCCGCCTCATGGGTGAAGCCGCCTGTCGCGAGTGGCAGCCATGCCGCGCCGGTGCTTTCGTCGCGCACGACGGCTTGCTCGCGCCGCCATGTTTCCTGCGGGCCGAGGACCACTCCGCGCAGGGCGCTGCGCTGCGCCAGATCCTCGCGCTCGGCCGAGGTGAGTTCGTCGGCCAGCGGCACCAGGCATCCGCCAGCTTTCAGAATGGCCAGCGCCAGAATGATGTAGTCCACGCCGTTGCCACAGGCGAGGCCCACGCGGGGCGTGCCGCCAGCATGAAATCCCGGCAGGCGCGCCAACCAGTCCGCCGCCCGGGAAACTTTTTCCAACAATTCCCGGTAGTTGAGCGTCACGCCGTCCGCGATGAGGGCCGGCCGCTCGGCCGACACCCGCTGGGCGATCTGGTCCACGATGTTCACCACGGTTTCCCGGAAGGCTCACAGGCAGATCCGCCGGAACAACACGTCGAGCGGCAGTTGCAGGCCGATGTAAAAATCCCCAAACTCCGCATAACGGGCGGACACCTCGTCGAAGCGCATTTCATAAACGATGGACTTGATGTCGATGGTGTCCTTGGCCAGCAGGGTGACGCCCCATTCGTATTCGTCCAGGCCGGTGGAGCCGGTGATGAGCTGGAGGATGCGGCCCGAGTAGGTGCGGCCGACGCGTGCGTGGCCGGCCATCAGCTTGCGGCGCTGCTCGTAGCCGAGCGAATACCAGTTGTCATTGCCGCTGCGGCGCTTGGACATCGGATAGAAACAAATCACCGGCCAGTCCGGCAGCACCGGATAGAGGCGGTGCTTGAGATAGTGCGCCATGCGCTCGTCGAATTCCTTGAGCGCGGTCTCATGCTCCGGCGTGCCCTCGGCCAGGCCTTTTTCTCCGACGAGCGTCTCGGCGGCATATTGCTCGCGGGTGGTGGTGTATTCCGAGCTCTCGGTCTGCGAGAGATAGGAATACGCGGGGCTTAGAATCTCCGGCCCCAGCGAGAGGGAGAGCTGCTTTTCATAGAGGTTCGCCACCTGCAGGTCCGGGGTGAGCAGCATGAAGCCGAGATCCGCCTTGGGGCTGACCACTGAGAAAATCAGCAGATGCGTGTCCGGCGTGGCGCGGATTTCCTGCACCAGCTCGGTGAGGCGCGTCTTGGCCTGGCGTTGCTCGTCATCGCTGTAAAGCGCCCATTGCGCGTGATCGACATGATAGAACAAATGCAGCACGTGCCAGCCTTCCCGGGGCACGATGGGGGTGATTTCTGGGTTGGACATGGCGGTGCTTAGCGTCGGTCGGTGGAGATGTTCATTTCAAAGAGCTTCTGGAAATCCCTGCCTGCCGCGTTCTCGGAAGCGGCCTCGTAAACCTCGATGGTCCATGGCTTGCTGCCGCCGGTGCGGTAGGCGGCGTGCATGCCAAGGTCGTCAAAGCCGGCGGTGGCCGCAATCACCACATTGCCCGGACCGTGGATGGCGCGGGTGACCGCATCCCCCACCACGGTGCGCTCCTCGTTGCGGAAGAGCACGCGGACCGCGCCGCTGCCCTTGCTGATCTTGAGGTCGAGCACCGGCAGCAGGCGGGTGCCGCGGCGGAAGGTTTCGGGCGATGGCCCGTCGGTGATCGGGGCGCGCCAGTAGCTCACTGCGGAATCGACGGTGACTTTGCTGCCCGCGATGGGAAAGTCCTTCGCGGCGGCGCGCTCGGTCTCGGTGGGCAGGTTTTTGCTGGAGACCACCAGTGCGAAAATGCCTCCCGCCAGCAGCAGGACCAACAGGGAGACCAGACCGATGCGCTCGGCCTTGGAAAGCCGCAAATGCGGGCGGAGCCAGACCGGTGCGGCGTTCCCGTGGTTGACCGGGGAAAACTCGTCATCCTCCGTTTCTTGCGGTGCCTCCGTGGCTTTGGCTTGGGCGGGCCCGCTTTCCTCTTCGGCGGTGGAGACGGCTACGGGCTCCGGGATTTCCACCGGTTCCTGTGGAGGCGGCGGTGGCAGTTCCTCGATCTCCGGCCCCTTGGGCACATCGTCCCAGTGCTCCAGATCGTCGAACTCGCTTTCGTGCTTCAAGAGTCCCGTCGGCGGCGCGGAGGGCTGGTTGCGCTGCAGGGATTTGGTGACGTTCATCTGGATCCGCTCGCTGCCGGCAGGTCGTCCGTTTTCGAGAGGAGCGGTGGGTTGGCGTGATTTTGGGGCCTGGCGCTCCCTCGGTGCGGGAATGTCCGCGCCCGGGCTGCGCGGGGTGGGGACGGGAGCGGTTTTCACGGAATCCTCGCCTGATTCCAGATCGTCCTCGAAGGCCCACAGGTCCAGTTCCGTCGTGTCCTTTGCCAGGTTGCCAAGGGCCGGGCGGTGCCGTGGCGGCAGCGATGGGTCATTGGATGGCGGCGGGGAAGGATCGGGATTCATGGTGCGGATTGCAGCGGTTCTTACGGACCGGAGCGGGATTTGGCCAGAGCGAATGCCAAATGGCAAGTTCGCGAAAAATCGGATTGCATCGCAGGCCCGGGGCGGGCATCCAAGACCGCACATCAATCACACTTAACACCATGGCTGACCGCGAAGACAAAAATTCCGAAAACATTGCTGGCAAGTTCTATGTGGACAGCCAGTGCATCGATTGCGACCTCTGCCGGGAAACCGCGCCTAACAACTTCGCCCGCTCCGAGGACGAGGGGTATTCCTACGTTTTCAAACAACCGGAAAACGACGAGGAAACCGCCCAGTGCCGCGAAGCCATGGAAGGCTGCCCCGTCGAAGCCATTGGCGACGATGGCGACGAGTAAGCGCCCCGCCACGGCCGCTTCCGCCGGCCGCGGCAAACAAGCCGCCGCCATTCGCGAGGAAATCCTGCGCGAGTGGCGTGGCGGCGACGAAGCGCCGGACCTCAACGCCGGCATCCACGCCGCCGGTCAGTTCATCACCGCCATCCTGCGCTCCGCGGGGCTCCAGGACGGCATCCAGGAGGAAGAACTCCGCGCCGCGTGGAAAGAGCTCGCCGGAGACTTCATCGCAAGGCACACCGAGCCGCAGTCGGTCAAGGGCGGCCACCTCGTCCTGCGCGTCACCCAGCCCGCCATGCGCTTTCATCTCGAGCAAATGAAGCCGATGCTGCTCACCCGCATCCGCGAGCAACTCGGCGGGGACCGCATCCAATCCGTGAAATTCACCTTGGGCTGAGATCCCGGATCTCCACACTCCGTCCATGTTCCGCAACCTCATTTTCGACTGGTCCGGCACCTTGGTGGACGACCTCGGCCCGGTGATCGAGGCGACCAATGCGGTGCTCGGCAAATACGGCCTTGAGCCCATGGACCGCGAGGGCTTCCGGCGGCGGTTCCGGCTGCCCTATCACGAGTTTTACACCGAGGTGCTGCCGCACGTGCCGCTGGAGGAGCTGGAAGCCCATTTCCGCCCGGCCTTCGATGCGGCCGTCACGCCCGTCACCGTGCTGCCCCACGCCCGGGAAAAACTCGAGTGGTGCGCCGCGCTCGGCATCCGCACCTTTGTGCTCACTTCCATGGATCCGCTCGCTTTCGAGCGGCAGCTCGATGAGTTCGGTTTCCGGGAACTTTTTGAAGCCACTTACTCCGGCGTGCTCGACAAGCGGGAGCTCATTCACAGGATTCTGGAAACCCACCATCTCGATCCGGCGGAGACCGCCTTCGTGGGAGATATGACCCACGATGTTGAAACCGCCCGCCATGGGGGTGTTTCATCCATCGCCGTGCTCACCGGCTACAACCATCCGGAAATCCTCGCCGGCGTCCGCCCGGATCTCACCGTGCCGGACCTGGGAGTGCTGCGTGGTTTGTTAGACCGCCGCCACCGCGTTGCCAACCGCCCGGTAGCCACTGTTGGCGCGCTCATTCACGATGGCTCCGGCCGTGTCCTGATGCTGCGCACCCACAAGTGGAGCCACCGCTGGGGCATCCCCGGTGGGAAAATCCAGCGCGGTGAAGCCTCCACCGCCGCACTCATCCGCGAGGTGCGCGAGGAGACCGCGTTGGAAATCGACGACGTCCACTTCGTGATGGTGCAGGACAGCATCGACTCGCCCGAGTTCATGCGGCCGGAACATTTCATCCTGCTCAACTACGTGGCCCGCGCCCGTGGCACGGACGTCCGCCTCAATGAAGAGGCCGAGGAATTCCGCTGGCTGCCAGCTGCGGATGCCCTCGCGCTGGATCTCAACGAGCCGACCCGGATTTTGCTGGAGGAATGCCTCAAGCGCCAACTTCTTCCCCATGCCCGCGCCTGACACCATCGAGATCCGCCGGCTGCGCGTGCAGACGCACATCGGCGTGCCGGCCGACGAGCGCGCCGCCGCGCAAACACTCTGGATCACCGTGCGCATGGTGCCCGCACAAGGTTTCGCCGGCCTGGCCGACAACATTTCCCGTACCATCGACTACCATGCCGTGGCGCTGGAAATCCAAGCGCTCGCCGCCGCCCGGCCGCGCCACCTTATCGAGACCCTCGCCGTGGAAACCGCGGACCTCCTGCTCGCCGGCCACCCGCTCGGCTCGGTGGCCGTCACCATCGAAAAACACATCCTGCCGGACACCGAGTGCGTGGCCGTCCACCTCGAGCGCAGCCGCTGAGGGCAGGGGAAATTTGCCGGCTTGTTTCAGCCTCTTTCTCTGACAGAGTATGAGACATGTCCAAGCCCCCGGCATCACCTCCCCGCGCTTGCTGGACGCGGGACGGCGGCCGGGTGGTGCTGGAACTCTCCGGTGACTGGCGGCGCGGCGGTGTGGAACCGCGGATGGAAGGCACTCCGCCGCAAGGCGCGCCGGATGCCTACGTGGCGGATGCGCTGGGCGATTTTGATTCCACGCTGCCGGCCTTTTTGCTGGCACGGATCCGCGCCGCGGAAACGACCTCACCCTCGCTCGACGGCCTGCCGCCCGACCTGCGCGGATTGATGGAGCTGGCGCTGGCCGTGCCCGAGGAAAGCGAGGCGCGCGAGAAACCTGCCGAGACCTCGGAAATCCGCAAACTCGGTACCCACACAATCGGTGCCTGGGCCGGTGTGAAATCCGTCATCGAGTTCTCCGGGCAGGCGATGCTCTCGCTCGGCCGCTTTCTAACAGGCCGCGCGCGGTTCCGCCGCGGCGAGTTCTGGCTGATCGTCCAGCAATGCGGTGTGGACGCGTTGCCCATCGTCTCGCTCATCAGTTTCCTCATCGGGCTGATCATGGCTTTCGTGGGAAACGTGCAGCTCGCCAACTTCGGCGCGAGCCTCTACGTGGCGGACCTGGTGGGCATCGCAATGGTCCGCGAGATGGGCGTGGTGATGACGGCCATCATCATGAGCGGCCGCACCGGTGCCGCCTTCGCCGCGCACATCGGCAGCATGAAGGCCAATCAGGAAATCGACGCGCTGCGCACCTTCGGCTTCGACCCCTTCGACTTCCTCGTCCTGCCGCGGATGCTCGCGCTGGTGCTGATGATGCCCTTGCTGACGATGTATGCCAATGCCATCGGCATCCTCGGCGGCATGCTCGTCGGCTCCGCCGTGGGGATTCCGCCGTCCCTTTACTGGTATGAAACGCTCACCATCGTCACCATGGAGAACGCGTTTCTGGGGGTCTTCAAGAGCGTGTTCTTCGGCATCGTCATCGCGATGAGCGGCTGCATGCAGGGCATGCACGCCGGCAATTCCTCGGCCGCCGTCGGCCATGCGACGACCCGCGCTGTGGTGGCCTCCATCACCGCCATCATCATTCTCGATTCCGCGTTTGCGGCCATTTTCACCATTCTCGATATCTGACACATGCCGGAAACTTCCACCCATCCTCCGGCCAAGGCCAAGATCACCGTGCGTGATCTGACGATGGCCTACGGCCCCTTCGTGGTGATGCGGGATCTGAATTTCGAGGTCGCGGAAAAGGAAATCTTCGTGATCATGGGCGGCAGCGGCTGCGGCAAAAGCACGTTGCTGCGCCATCTCATCGGCCTGCAGGAACCCGCGCAAGGCAGCATCCTTTATGAGGGTGAGGATTTCACCGCCACCCTTCCCGCGGAGCGCGGGCGTTTCATCCGGCGCTTCGGCGTGATGTATCAATCCGGCGCGCTGTGGTCCTCGCTCACGCTGGCGGAAAACATCGCCATGCCCTTGGAAGAACACACGAAGCTCAAGCCGCGCGCGATCCGGGACCTCGTTTTCTACAAACTCGCGCTCGTCGGTCTGTCCGGCTATGAGGACTACTATCCAGCCCAGCTCAGCGGCGGCATGAACAAGCGCGCCGGCATCGCCCGCGCCATGGCGCTGGATCCGGACATCCTGTTTCTCGACGAACCCGGTGCCGGGCTTGACCCGCTCAGCTCGCGCCGGCTCGACGACCTCATTCTCCAGCTGCGCGACAGCCTCGGCTCCACCATCGTCATGGTCACCCACGAGCTGGAGAGCATTTTTGCGATAGCGGACAACTCGATTTTCCTCGATACTGCCACACGCACCCAGGGAGCCACCGGCCGTCCAACCTGGCTCCGCGATCATTCGGAAAACCCCGCCGTGCGCCAGTTCCTCAGCCGCGGCGGGGAAACTGAACCCTTACCCACGATCCGCTCATGAGCCAGAAAGCCAGCCCCACCCTCATCGGCGTGTTCACCCTCGTCGGTCTTATTCTTGTCGGCGCGGCGCTCGTCCTGTTCGGCGCGGGGAAACTTTTCACCAGCACCCATGACATCCTGCTCTATTTCGAAAAAAGCGCCAACGGCCTGCTGGTCGGCTCCGACGTGCGCTTCGGTGGCGTGCGCATCGGCCGGGTGAAGTCCATCAGCGTGCTGGTGGACCGCCAGGCGAACCGCAAGATCATTCCGGTGGTCGTCGAGCTCACCGAAAAGGATCTGCGCCTGATCAGCACGGACGAGGGTGGCGGCATCGATCTCTCGACTTTCGAAGGCGTGCGAAAGGCCGTCGCCGAAGGGCTGCGTGCCGGCATGAAGCAGCAAAGCCTGGTCACCGGGCAGTTATACATTGAGTTCGACATCGTGCCTGATACGCCGGGATTCGTTTATTCCAGCAAAGTCGATCCGCCGTATCCGGTGGTTCCCACCATTGGCACCGAGATGGATGAGCTCATCGCCGGCATCTCGGATGGCATTCATAAATTCAACGCTCTGGATCTGGACAGCGTCATCAAGGAACTGCGCGACGTGCTGGTCACCGCCAACCAACAGATCGCCGAGCTCAACATGAAGGAGATCAATGAGAACGTCCTCGGCATCACCCGGGACGTTCGCAAGATCACCAGCGATGAAAAGCTGGCCGCAGCCGTGAACAACCTCAACCAAGCACTCGTGCAGATCGACGAGCTCGCCAAAAAGGCCAACGCCGGATTCGACCCCCTGATCGGCGATCTCGAAGCCATCATGGCCAGGACCGATGCCGGGATCGCGCGCATCGACGAGGCGGCGAGGGAGATTTCCGCACTTTCCAACCCGCGCTCGCCGGTGCTGCTGCGTTTGCAAAACGTGCTGCAGGAAACCGAGCGTGCCTCGCGGGCACTCAAGGAACTCTCCAACGATTTGAAACGCGACCCGAAGGCCCTGATCTCCGGCAAGGCCACCCCCGAATGACAACCGCATGAAAACCATCGCCCTGTTTCCTGTTCTGTTAGCCGCATCCTGTGGAGTGCTCACGCCGGTGAAGGACGTCACGGTCAACCACGTGCTCGACGCCACGGTGCCCGCGCGTCAGGTCACCGGCAGCAGCCCGGCCATCGCCATCGCGCGGCCCAGCCTGCCGGGCTATCTCGACCGCCAGCAACTCGTCAGCCGCGGCGGCGACGGGCGGATATTGATGAACAGCTATCAACTCTGGGCCGAGCCGCTCGACACCGGGATTTCCCGCGTCACCGCCCTCAATCTCGGCCGCCTCGCCAACTCTCTCAACATCCAGCCGGTCGAGACGTTCGTGACGCTCGATTACGAGTCGCTGTTGGAAATCCGCATCTCGCGCTTCGAGCCGGATGCCGCGGGAAATGTGGTTCTCGAATGCACATGGAAACTCCAACCGGTGTCCGGCCGCGTCACCAGCCCGCGGACCTTTCACACTGTCATCCAGCCTGCCGGCCCGCAGGATGCGATGGGCCCGCAGGCCGGCCGCATCGCCGCGATGAACGAGGCGCTTGCCCGTCTCGCCCGTGAAATTTCCCGCGCGCTTTGACATCCGGATTTCAGCCATCTTCACACCGGACCGCCCGTTCCTGCTCGCGAACCGCTACAAGCAAAACGTCTATCCCGTCTGGAACCTGCTCAAGCAGCTGGACACCGAAGGCAAGCTCGTGACGCCCGCGCAAAAACTCCTCACCGCACCCACCATGCCCGCGGAGAAGCTTTACGACACGTTCAAGGATCCCCAGCCACGGCCGATGACTATCAACGTGAGTCGGCGTAGAAGGATCGCCGCCGCGCAGCGGGAGGAACTGGAGCAGGAGATTGAGGCATTGGAGAAAGAAGCCCGTGCGCGGGAAGAAGAAATCGACGAGTTGGTGGGATGCTCGCCGTTTTAGAGAAAGACTGGAAGGAAGCGAGACGCATCCAGCACGGCCTGCGGCGAGACGCCGCAGCCACAGCCGGGCGCGTGGCGGAGGAAGCGCGGGAACTGGCGGGCGAGGTGCCGTTTTAGATTCAGACACGAAGCGCGTCGCCACAGCCACGCAACTCGGGAACTGGCGGGCGGGGTGCCGCAATGAACGGGCGGCTCAGATCTCCTCAATATCCACGATTCTCAATTCCCTGACCGCATGGTCAGCCCAGAATGCGATGAGCAGATCCCGGACGAGGATGAATTGCACCTCACGTCCAGAATCATCCGGCCCGGAGTAGTCCCCGATTTGGGATGGATTGTCGGCAAGTTGATAAAGAAGGCCGATCAATCTCCGCTGACGCGACTTGGATATCGCCACGAGGAACGCGGCGGATTTGGATGAGAGGACCGGTTCGTAAGGGTGACGATCAGCCATGCCCGAGATCGGTGGCGAGTTTGGAGAGGCTGGTTTTCCTGCCTGCGTCCATTTCCTTCATGAGCTTCGAGATGCCTTGGCGTCCGCTTTTTGACTGATGTTTGAGCCTGAGCAAGTAAGCGGACATGTCCCGCCTGTCCCGCTCGGATAGCCGGGCGAGGCGTTGTTTCAAATCCAATTCGATTGAAGCAGTCATGATGAGTGACCATGGTCCATTCCCGGCCATGGGTCAATCCCCGGCTTCACCCGCATCTCCACGGAGGAGCGGGAAATCGCCACCTTGCAGGCCGAGGCCGGGCGCGTGGCGGAGGAAGCGCGGGAACTGGCGGGCGAGGTGCCGTTTTGAAGGGAAATTCAAGCCGCCGGCTGCACTTCCATATCGATGCGTTCGCCGAGTTCGATTCGGATGCGCTGCATTTCGTAGTGAAGCTGGAGTCGCATCCAAAAGCCCTCTTCCATGCCGAAGAATCGGGACAGGCGGAGGTCGTATTCCGGTGTGCAACGACGGCGGCCGGACTTCATTTCGGAGAGGTGGGAGGCAAGGATGCCGGTGGCTTTCGCGATGTCTTTTTGAGTGGAGGGCCACTCATCCAGGGTTTCGCGAAGTGTCTCGGCGAAGGCGTTGGGCAGAGGCATGGTTTTCATGGCATTTCAGTGGTAGTCGATGATTTGAACCTGGTGGGCATGATTGCCTTTCCAGACGAAAATGATCCTCCATTGCTGATTGAGCCGGATGCTGTGAAAATCGCGCAGGTTGCCAGACAATTTCTCAGGACGATTGCACGGCGGTATCCGCAGGTGGTTCAGTTCTGAAGCGGCATGGAGCTGGTCGAGTTTCACTTTAGCGCGCGTCTGGATTTCTCCGGGTAGTTTCCGGGATGGAGCGAGGGTGAAAACCTTCCCGGTTTCAGCATCGGCGAAGCTTTTGAGCACGCAAGGCGAATTACCAAAAAAGAGAATCTTCGCAAGTGGAAATTAGAAACCGGAATCCGGAATACGATTCCACGGCATCGGCGCTGGAGGGGGAACGGGAACTGCGCGGGGTAAAAGCTGAGATTCTGAAAAGCTGAAATTTAGAAATGAGATGGAAATTTACCGTGAGGTCGAGCAGGACGAAAAAGTCATCGACCGGATCGCCGCCATGCGGCGGCCACGCCCTACCGGGGTTTTCCGCTGGCGAAGAAATGACGCGGCCCCGCGAAACTTCACGCCCGCCTTGCCATGGCGGCTGGCGGGCGTATCGTCGCCGCCTTGTTGCATGACGCCGTTTCTGAGAAAGATCCTGGGAATGAATTGGGTGCTCGTTCTGCTGATGTACGGGCTGCTGATCTTCGGCGTCTTCATGATCGAGAGCGCCGCGCGGCATCTATCGGTTTCCAAGGAGATTCTCAACCATTACGGCAGTGCGGGGGTTTACTATGCGGAGACTCAGAAGCAGTGGATTCTGGTCGGCAGCGTCGCCTTCTTCGCCGCGGCATTGGTGGATTACCGCTGGATCCGCTGGCTGGGCATCCCGTTTTACGTGGTGAGCCTCGGGCTGATGGCGATGGCCATGCAGCAGGACGATTCGGTGCACCGCCTGACCATCGCAGGCTTTTCGTTCCAGCCGGCGCAGCTGGGGATTTCCTCCGGCATCATCCTGATCGCCTGGCTGCTGCAGTCGCTGCCGAAAGCGCACCGCTGGTTCGGCTCCCCGTTCATGCGCATCGCCATCATCGGCGTGGTGGCGGCGCTGCCGTTTCTCATGGTGATGAAAATGGGCGACATGGGATCGGCGCTGGTCTGGATCCCGGTGGCCATCGTCGCGCTGCTGGTGGGAGGCGCGCCATTTCGCTATCTTTCCTTCATCGGCTTCGTGGCGGCCGGCTTGCTGCCGCTGCTGTATTTCGTGTCGCTGCCACTTGTTTCGGAGCGCGGTCCTGAGCGCATTGATACGTGGCTGCGCATGATGCGCGGACAGGAAGTGAATATCTCAGACGAGGGCTGGGCACCACACTACATCTCCATGGCCGTCGGCAAGTCGGGGTGGAAGGGTGTGGGTTGGAATGCCTCCGCCGAGCAGGGATCGCTGCACTCCAAGGGCTTCATCCCACGCGACACCGCGCACAATGACTACATCTTCGCGGTGATCGCGGAGGAGATGGGTTTTCGCGGCAGCCTGCTGCTGCTCACAGCCTTCGCCCTGTTATCCATCCTCGGCTTGTTCATCGCTTTTTACAGCCGTGACGTATGCGGCAGGGTGCTGGCCAGCCTGGTGGTGGCCTTGTTTTTCGCCCATGTGTTTGAAAGCATCGGGATGTGTGTGCTGATCATGCCGATCACCGGCATTCCGCTGCCGCTGGTGAGTTATTCCGGCACCTTTGTGGTGATTTGCATGTTCCTGCTGGGCCTCGTGCAGAGTGTCTGGATCCACCGGAATGTGAAACCCGCGCTTCCCGCACAGGCATCGGCTGGCTGAACCATTGCCAGCCTCCGCCATCAAGAAGCTTTGCCTGATAGGTCATCTATTGCTTGCCGCAGCCTCATGGGCATCTGCGGCGGAGCTGCAGCACATCGAGCCGCTGCGCGCCTTGAAGCAAAGCGGTGGAAAATGGTGCCAGCCGGCCAGCGTGAAAGTGGTCCACACCGGTGCTCCGGCCACCGTGACGGTGCGCATCGCAGACAGCGTCAGCCAGCGGCTGGAGCTGATAGATGGGGAGCAGACGCTGGAAGTGCAGGTGCCCGCAGGCGCGGAAACCACCGCCGTGCCGGTGCTCATCGAGCCCGCCAGTGGTGAGGTCCTCGCCTCGCAAAACATCCTGCTCAAACCGGTGCCGCGGCTGATGGTTTACCTGCTGCCGCATTCGCACACCGACATCGGCTACACGGAAATCCAGACCGCCATCGAAAAGAAGCAGGTGTAAAACCTCATCGATGGCATGGCATTGGCCAAGCGCACGGCGGATTATCCCGAAGGCGCGCGTTTCATCCGGAAAGTGGAGGTGCTGTGGGCGGCGGATCTTTTCCTCAACCGCCCGAACGATGTGCACCGCGCCGGGAGCATCGACGTCCCGCCATGGGGCATCGTCACCTCGCGCGTGGAATGGCCGTGACCGGGGCGCTCAATCCTGATCGTCGGCAGTCGCCTTGATGTCAGTGAGCGCGGCGATGAAGTCGCCGAGGATTTCCGCCGGCACCATGATCGTGTCTCGGTTTCCACCCACGTCCTCGGTGATTTTGACGACCATGCCGCGGGCGTTTTTCTTGAGATCGAGAAAGAAGACTTTTCGATCCGCGAGGATTTTTTCGGTATGTAATAAATCGCTTTCCACTTCAGTCTCCGGTGTTGTTCAACCTGTTCGAGAGCCTCACCTGAGGATGGTTCTTGTCAACGGATTTTCTCGATGCGCGATCTTCTCCCACCCGGCCGCCCGGCGCTCGTGCTGGCACCCATGCAGGACGTCACAGACCTGCCGTTCATGCGCGTCATCGCGCGGCGCGGCGCGCCGGACTGGTTCGTCACCGAGTATTTCCGCGTCCATCCGGACTCGGTGCCGCACCCGTATCTGCTGCGCTCGATCCTTGAAAACCGCACGGGGAAACCCGTCTTCGCCCAGATGATCGGGCGCGATCTGCCGAGCCTCGTGCGCACCGCGAAACAACTCGCCGCGCTGCCCGTGGCCGGCATCGATCTCAACCTCGGCTGCCCCGCGCCCATCGTCTGCCGCAAGAACGCCGGCGGCGGCCTGCTGCGCGAGCCGGAGGAAATCGACCGCTTGTTAGGCACGCTGCGGGAGGCCATCCCCGGCCGCTTCACCGTCAAAACCCGCATCGGATACGCGGATGAGGCGGAGTTTCCCCGGCTGCTGGAAATTTTCCGCAGCCACGGCATCGACGGACTGACCATTCACGGCCGCACGGTGAAGGAGCTCTATCAAACGCCGGTCCACCCCGGCTGCGTGAGGATGGCCGTGGAAACCCTGCCATGCCCGGTCATTGCCAACGGCAACGTCGTGGACGTTTCCACCGGACTCTCCTATCTCGCCCAAACCAACGCCGCCGGCCTCATGATCGGCCGTGGCGCCATCCGCAACCCGTGGATTTTTTCCCAACTCATCGCGGCGTTCGAAGGCACTCCGCCGCCCGCGCCCGCGCACCGCGATTTGCTCGGATACGTGTGCGAGCTTTACGACGAGCTCGCCCGTGAGACCCGCAAGTTCATCCCCGACGCCCACGTCCAACGGATGAAAAAAACCCTCGCTTACATCAGCCACGGGCTGGCCGGCACCTTCGAGCACGACATGCGCCGCGCCCGCACACCCGACGACTTCTTCCGCATCTGCCGCCACCACCTCGACCACGACACGCCGCTGCCCGCCCGCCCGCCGGAGGGCTCCAAGCTGTTTTGCGGTTTTGAGGAACTGGCTTGGAGCAACCCGGAATTGCGCTGATTTTTGCTCCATTTTTGGCTTGCCAAGGGGTGGCGGGGGCCTAGCTTGCCCGTCCCATGCCAAGAGTCTCTGGAAAAGCAAAGACACGGAAAGCCGTCGCCAAGCGCTTCAAAGTCACTGGTACGGGCAAGATCCTCCGTCGCAGTCAGGGGGCACGCCACTTGCTTCAATGCAAGAACAGCAAGCGCAAGCGCAGGCTGGGCCGTGCCACCTTGGTCGCTGACGCCGACGTCAAACGAGTCAAAGAGAACCTGCCCTTCCATTGAACCCAAGCCGGCGATAGCCAACGCCCCCGTCCGCGAATCGGACGGCCTCCACACAGCCTGCTCCCGCGAGGGAGACACGAACCGGTGAGACTGTGGGAGGAATGAAAACAACGACTGGTTCCAACTGAAAACAAAACATGCCACGTGCCACCAATTCCCCGGCCAGCCGCAAGCGTCGCAAGCGCGTGCTGCTCCGTGCCAAGGGTTTCCGCGGGTTCCGCTCCAAACTCTTCCGTTACGCCAAGGACGCCGTCCGCAAGGCGCAATCGTATGAGTATCGGGACCGCAAAAAGCGCAAGGGCCAGTTCCGCCGCCTGTGGACACAGCGTATCAACGCCGCCGTCCGCAACGAGGGAATGACCTACTCGCGCTTCATCGAAGGCCTGAAAGCCGCCGGTATCGAAGCTGACCGCAAGATTCTCTCGGATCTCGCGATCACCGATGCCGCTGCCTTCTCCGCCATCGTCGCGCAGGCCAAGCAAGCCCTGGAGGCGAAAGCCGCCAAGGTCAGCGCCTGATCCAAGGAAACCAACCCTCACACCGCCGTCCGGTTTTTCCGGGCGGCGGTTTTTTCATGGCCGCAACCGCTCCACTTCATCCAGCAGATCCAGCATGAGCCGCAAACCGGTTTCATTCACGCCGCAGGTTTCGCGCAGATGCTCGATGCGACGCAGCGTGCGCAAGGCCTCATCATCGAATCGATTGCCGGATTCGGGCAGCGGTCGGATGAGGCCTTGCTGCTGATAGTGCAGGATCGTTTCCTGATCCACGCCGCTGATGCTGGCGATG
>Ga0105090_10000151_pt1 | contig 29732 bp, 29 predicted proteins | sample PPLLak3March2015_FD_79110 | JGI IMG/M metagenome (GOLD analysis project Ga0105090, IMG submission 79110) | Freshwater sediment microbial communities from Prairie Pothole Lake near Jamestown, North Dakota, USA - PPLs Lake P7 Core (1) Depth... | ecosystem: Environmental > Aquatic > Freshwater >...
AGCGGCGTCTCTCGCGACCAGGCGGCGCTGCTCGAGAGCTTCGCGCAGATCGCCCGCGATGCCGACGGCCAGCCGCGGTTGTCGAAGGAAGTGGTGGTGCTGAACTCGCTGCCGAAGCGCAACGACGACGGCACGGCGTCCGCAACGCGCAGCAACGTGCCGATCCGAGGCGTGCCGCCGATGGGGCTGGCGCTGCGGTCGCAGGTGAAGATCGTCCAGGGGCGGATGTTCCGCCCCGGCGCCAACGAGATCGTCGTCGGCAGCAGCGTGGCGAGGCAGTTCGCCGGCGTCGAACTCGGCCAGTCTCTGTCGTTCGCGCAGCGGCAGTGGCAGGTGGTCGGCATCTTCGACGCCGGCCGCACCGCCTTCGACTCCGAGATCTGGGGCGACGCCGAGCAGTTGCTGCAGGCCTTCCGCCGCGGCGGCTGGTCGTCGGTGATTGCCGAACTCGCCTCGCCCGATGCCTACGACGCGCTGCTGAAGGCGATCGAGGCCGAACCGCGGCTGACGGTGGAGATCAAGCGCGAGCGGCAGTTCTACGAGGACCAGAGCCGGGCGCTGGCCAATTTCTTGAGTGTGCTCGGTTTGACGCTGTCGGTGATCTTCTCGCTCGGCGCGATCATCGGCGCCGCGATCACCATGTACGCGGCCGTGGCGACGCGCACCGGCGAGATCGGCACGCTGCGGGCGCTGGGCTTTCCGCGCCGCTCGATCCTCGGCGCCTTCCTGCTCGAAGCCCTGCTGCTGGCGCTGGTCGGCGGCGCCGCCGGGCTGGCGGCGGCGAGCTATCTGCAGGCGCTCACGATCTCGACCACCAACTTCCAGTCGTTCTCGGAGCTGGCGTTCTCGTTCGCGATGACGCCGCGGGTGGTCGTCGGCAGCCTTGTCTTCGCGCTGGCCATGGGGCTGATCGGCGGCGTCCTTCCGGCGGTAAAGGCGGCTAGGATGAAGATCGTCGACGCGTTGCGCGCCGACTGACTCGTCCGGCCGCGCTACGCTGGCGACCCAATTTCACGGAGCAGGACGATGAAGAACTTCCGCTGGCTGGTCGCGCTGCTGCTGCTGGTTGCCGGCACGGCCCAGGCGCGCGACGTGAAGCTGACGATCATCGACCTCGACGCCGACGACATTGCCTGCGGGCTGCGCTACCCGGCGATCCAGCAGGAGGTGCTGCGAGCGATGGGCTCGATGAAGGCGCGCGAGTTTCCGGGCTCCGAGTACGAACTGCTGGTGGCGATCGCCACCGTCAAGCGCCCGGCCGACTGCGCCAGCGACGTCGTGGTCACCGTGCGCAAGATCGTGCCGCTGCCCGCCGGTGAAACCTTCCGTACCCGCGACAACATGGCGATCCTCGAACTTTGCCGGCACGGCGGCATCGTCGTTTCGCCACTGAAGGACCATGAACGCGACTTCCTGAAGCAGGTCGAGCGCAGCGTGCAGGTCTGCTTCGGCCAGCTCAGCTTCTAGGAGGCGCGGCGCGCGAGGCGCCGCTGCGCTTGCCTCCGGGGCCGTGCCGCTCGCCGCCGGCGCCCAGACCATCGCCACGTTGAACTTGATGATCCCGGCCAATCCCGGCGGCGGCGATGCTGGCGGTGCCGTGGATGTTGCGGCAGCGCTCGAGCCAGAAGGCAGGCGAGGTCCGCCTCGGCGCGCCACCCGCGGGCATGACGCCGAGCGGATCGCTCAGGCGCTGGCCGCGGCCTGCTCGAGCCGCCGCCCCCGCGCCACGTTCTCCGCCAGCACGACCAGCACCAGCACCAGCCCGAAGAGCTCGGCGCGCCAGTCGTTGAAGATCAGCGCGATGCCGCCGACGGTCAGCAGCGCCACGCCCGGGTAACCAATGCGGGCGCGGAACCAGCCGGTGTAGGCGGCGCTGAGCGCGAGGATGCCGAGCATGCCGGAGAGCATGGCGGTGATGAACTCGGTCCAGCTGAACTGCAGCAGCAGCAGGCTCGGCGCGTAGACGAACATGAACGGCACCAGCGCCTTGCCCATCGACAGGCGGAAGGCCGTGAGCCCGGTTCGCATCGGCTCGCTGCCGGCAATGCCGGCGGCGGCATAGGCGGCCAGCGCCACCGGCGGCGTCACGTCGGCGAGCACGCCGAAGTAGAAGACGAAGAAGTGGGTGGCGATCAGCGGCACTTCGAGCATGGCCAGCGCCGGCGCGGCGATCGACGCCAGGATGATGTAGGTTGGCGTCGTCGGGATGCCGGTGCCCATCAGGATGCAGGCGATGGCGACGAACAGCAGGCCGAAGAAGACCTTGGCTCCGTGGGCGCTGATGAAGCCGGTGAAGTCGAGCGCGATCACCAAGTCGGCCATTGCCCCGGCCAGCTCCAGCACGGCGCCGGAGAACTTGAAGCCGAGGCCGGACAGCGTCAGCGTGCCGAGCAGCAGGCCGACGCAGGCGCAGGCGGCGCCGATCGCCAGCGCGTACTTGGCGCCGCCCTCGAAGCCGCGGACGAGGTTGCGCGGCGTCAGCGTCTCGCCGTGCAACTGTCCCCAGGGCGCATTCGGCGCCAGCCGACGCAGCAGCGGCGGGAAGTAGGAGCAGACGATCGACAACACGATGCCCCAGAAGGCGGCGAGAAACGGCGTGTAGTCGAGCAGCAGCATCGTCACCAGCGCGACCAGCGGGAACATCAGGTGCCAGGAGGTCAGGATCACCGGGCCGATCTTCGGGATCAGGTGCGGCTCGACGCCGGCGAGCTTCAGCCGCCGCGCCTCCAGGTGCACCATCGTCAGCGCCGCGAAGTAGTGGAAGAACGCCGGCACGATGGCGATGATGATCAGCTGCTTGTAGGGCACGCCGAGCAGCTCGGCCATCACGAAGGCCGACGCCCCCATCACGGGCGGCGTGATCTGGCCGCCGCACGAGGCGCTGGCCTCCACCGCGGCGGCGAAGCGCGGCGAGAAGCCGTACTTCTTCATCATCGGGATCGTCAGCGAGCCGGTGGTTACCGCGTTGGCGATCGACGAGCCGGACAGCATGCCGAACAGACCGGAGGAGACGACGCTGACCTTGGCCGGCCCGCCGGTGAAGCGGCCGGCGACGATGGTCGCCAGGTCCATGAAGAGGCGCCCGAGCCCGGTCATCTGCGCCAGGATGCCGAACAGCACGAAGTGGAAGACGTAGGTGGCGACCACGCCCACCGCGATGCCGTAGATGCCCTCGGTGCCGATGTAGATGTGGTTGACCACCCGCACCACCGAGTAGCCGCGGTGCGCCAGCACGCCCGGCAAGTAGCGGCCGAACAGCGCATACAGCAGGCAGGCCATGCCGATCGCCGGCAGCAGGTTGCCCATCGTGCGCCGCGTCGCCTCCATCACGAGGATGATGGCCAGCACGCCCATCATGTAGTCCTGCGCGATCGGGCTGCCGACGCGGCGGATGAACACGTCGTCGAAGAAAACGAGGAAGTAGGCCGAGATCGCGGCGGCCCCGAGCGCCAGCGGCCAGTCGATCCAGCCCGGCGCATCGCCGTGGCCGCCGAAGGCCGACAGCGGCAGCGTGATCACCGCCAGGAAGGCGACCAGCGCCAGGAAGGCCAGGCCGTTGCCGCCGAGTTGACCCGAGGCCTGAAGTGTCGCCACGAGGTCCCAGGCGAGGTAGCAGTAGAAAGCGGCGAAGGCGAGCGCCCAGAGCCAGGCGGTCGCGGCCTGGCGCAGCCGTGACGGCAGCGCCGGCCGCGGGAAGACGAGAAAGATCAGTCCGAGCACCAGCGCCAGGTGAAACGACCGGTGCTTGATCTCGTCGAGCAGGCCGAAGCCGGCGGTGTAGACGTGGAAGCTCGACAACGTCACCGCTAGCACCGTCACCAGCACCCCGGTCAGGCCGGCGAGGCGGCGGAAGTTCGACTCCTGGTCGTAGGCCTTGATCAGTTCCTGCTGCTTCTCCTCCGAGACGGTCTCGACGCCGACTTCCGGGCGGGGGTCGTTCGCTGCGCTCATCGGAGGGGTTCCCTGTCGTCAGCGCAATCGGGCCGGATTTCGATCGAGCGCGTGCGCCACTGGTCTAGCCCAAGCGACTGGCCATCGACCAGCAGTTGGAACGCCGGCCGCTCGTGCAGCCGCACAACGAGTTGCGGCAACGGCCGCGCCATTTTCAGCACGAAGCGTGTGCCGATGTCGTCTCGCAGCGTCTCAAGCCGTTCGCCCGTCAGGGCTTCGGTGCTCATGCCTGGGCCGTGGTCGTCGAAGATTTCTTCGGTCTGCACGATGCCGCCGCCGCGCAGCGCGTAGCGGCTCTCGACCGGGCGCAGGCTGACCGAGTGCACATAGGCCAGCGCGAAGCTCCGCTCGGCCGACAACGGCACCTGCGCCAGCCGCGTGCCGCTGGCCGGGTCGATCAGGTCGAGCGCGCAAGCGGCGTTCGCGTTCGCGGCTGCCGCGAGCAGCAGCGCGAACGCGGAGCAGCGCATCGGCGCCTACTTGATCAGGCCCTTCTCCTTGTAAAAGCGCTCGGCGCCCGGATGCAGCGGGATGGACACCGACTGCAGCGCCGTCTTCAGGGTGATCTCCTTGCCCTTCGGATGCACCTGGCCGAGGATGTCGGTGTTCTCGAACAGCGCCTTGGTGACCTGGTAGGCCATCTCGTCGCTCAGGCCGTCGTGGGTGGCCCAGATCGCCATCACCGCCAGCGTGTCGACAGGGGCCGGCTGGCCCTTGTAGGTGTTGGCCGGCAACTGCACCTGCGCGTAGTAAGGCTGCTTCTTGCGCAGCGCTTCGATCTCCGGTCCGGCCAGCGGCACGATGCGGATCTCATGCGTATTGGCGAGATCGGTGACCGACGAGGTCGGCGCGCCGGCGGTGATCAGCGAAGCCGTCAGGTTGCCGTCCTTGATCTTGTCGATCGACTGTGCGAACGAGGACAGATCCTCGCCGATGTCCTTGCGCGTCATGCCGTGCGCTTCGAGCAGGTCGCCGAGCAACTGCCACTGGCCCGAGCCCGGCGAACCCGAGGACACGCTCTTGCCCTTCAGGTCGCGGAAGCTGCGGATGTTCGACTTGGCGGCGGTGACCAGCTGCACCTGTTCCGGATAGAGCGCGCACAGGGCGCGGAGATTCTTCACCGGCTTGCCGTCGAACTGGCCCTTGCCGTTGAAGGCGGCGTCGAGGATGTCGGCGGCGACGAAGGCCGACTCGATCTCCTTGCGGCCCAGAAGCTGCGCGTTGGCGACCGAGGCGCCGGCGGTTTCCGCGGTCGCCGACATCTTCTGCCCGCCGATCGCCACCTTGTTCGACAGCAGTTGCGCCAGCATGCCGCCGAGCGGGTAATAGGTCCCGCCGGTGCCGCCGGTGGCGATGCCGAAGAAGATCCGGCCCTGCGCCAGGGCCGCCGGCACGGCGGCGAGCAGAGAAGTTGCGGCAGCTGCGTGCAGCAGCTTGCGTCGTTGCTGACTCATCGATGTCCTCCTCCAGAAGATTGGCTACACGGCCGCCCCGACCGATGGCGCAGTATGCCAAGCGGACTGCCGATCAAGAAACGGCGCCGGCGCCGTAACGTCCGACCAGCATCCGGCCGTTGTCGAAGCGCGCCAGCGACCAGGTGTCGATCGGCACCACGGTGGGTTGCCCGAGCATCGCCTGCGCCATGATCAGGCCGATCGACGGTGCCAGCTTGAAGCCGTGTCCGGAGAAGCCGTAAGCGAGCCAGAGCCCGTCGACGCCCGGCAATCGGCCGAGCACCGGATTCCAGTCGGGCGTGACGTCGTACAGGCCGGTCCACGACGAGGCCAGACCGGCGTCGCCGTAAGCGGGGAAGCGATCCGCCACCTGTTCGCCGATGGCGAGCACCTTGTCCAGCGGCACGTCGGCCTGCACCGTGTCCGGCCGCGGCAGCACCTCTCCAGGCAGACCTTCGGAAGCGAGCATCTGCGTGCCCCCGTAGCTGCGGCAGTAAAGCAGCCCGGGCGTTGCCAGGTCCTTGAATACCGGCATCCGGCGCGTGTACGGCGCAGCGCGGGTGTCGAGCGACAGCACCGCGTGACGTTCGATCGCCAGCGGCAGCGGCACACCGGTCCAGGCCGACAACTCGCCGGTCCAGACGTTCTGCACGCTGATCACGCGTTCGGCGCCGAAGACCACGTCGCCGCAGGCCACGCCGGTGACCCGGCCGCCGGCGAATGTCAGGCCGGTGGCGGCCAGGCCTTCGCGCAGCGTGACGCCTCGCCGCCGGGCGTTGCGGGCGAAGGCCGTGGCGACCAGGTGGGCATCGGCATAGCCGGCGTCGGGTTCGTGGCCGATCAGTTCGGAGTCGTCGAAGCAGGCGATCGGCAGCAGCCGCCGCGCTGTCGCCGCATCGATCGTCTCGGCGGCGATGCCGAAGCCGCGTTGCGTTTCGAGCGCCGCCGCCAGGGCGGCCGCCTTCTCGCCCGCCGGCGCGACGATCAGGTAGCCGCAGCGGTTGAGGCCGCAGTCGGCCTCGCGATCATCGAGATACACGGCGAAGTCTTCATAGGCGCGCCATGCCGACAGCGCCAGCGCGACGTTCTCCGGCACGGTGTAGTGGGTGCGCAGGATGCACGAGGATTGCGCGGTTGTGCCTTCGCCGATGCGGCCGCGGTCCAGCAGCAGGATGCGGCGGCCGCCGAGCATCGCCAGGTGGCAGGCGATCGAGCAACCGATCACGCCGCCGCCGATCACGATCGTTTCGTAGTTCATCGTCGCCGCCTGCCTACGCCCGGCGGAATCGTATCGTGGCGGCGCGAATACACTTCGCGCCTCCGATGCGCTCACCGATGCATTCGCGGACCCGATTGATCCTGCTGACGCTGGCCCTGGCGGCTGCCGTCGCCGGCTGCGCGTCGCTCGACACCTGGCAGCGCAAGGCGATATTCCAGAACGAGCGCGCCACCGCCGATGCCAGCTGGTACGGCGGCGAGCCGCCCGCAGGCACCGAAGTGTTCGACCTCGTGTTCGAGAATGGCGACACCGTCAACGCCTGGTACCGCGAGACGTCGCCCGCCGCGCCGACAGTGCTGTTCCTGCACGGCGCCCGCCGCAATCTCTACGGCAGCACGCACCGGATCGCGCGCCTTTTCGGACTGGGCCTGAACGTGCTGGCGATCGACTACCGCGGCTTCGGCAGGTCGACGCCGCTGCTGCCGTCGGAACAGTCGGCAATCGAGGACACGCGCGCCGCGTTCGACGAACTGGTCCGGCGCCAGCCCGAACCGCACAAGCGATTCGTCTACGGCTACAGCCTCGGCGGCGCAATGGCGATTGCGCTGGCTGCCGAACGCGACGGCATCGCCGGCGTGGTGGTCGAATCGTCGTTCACCAGCATTGCCGACCTCGTGCGCTCGTCGCAGTGGGGCTGGGTGCCGTTCGTCGGCGCCGTGGTGACGCAGGAGTTCGACTCCCGCAGCCGCATCGGCCGCGTCAACGAGCCGCTGCTGCTGGTGCACGGCACGGCCGACGGCGTGATCCCGCACACGATGAGTGACGAACTGTTCGCCGCGGCGACCGCGGTGCCGCCGGAGCAGAAGCTGCTGCTGAAGATCGACGGCGCCAACCATCGCGGCGTGCCGTTCGTCGACCGTGCGAACTTCGACCGGGTGCTGCTCGAGTTCATGGTCGGCCCGCAGACCTGGCCGCTGGCCGCGCGTTAGCCGGCGTGGCTTTGAGCCGGGCGCCCGCCCGCCTTGCCGTCACCCTGATCGCGGCGCTGGCTGGCGCCCAGGCAGCGCAGTGGCTGCACCTGCCGCTGCCCTGGTTCATCGGCCCGCTGCTGACGCTGGCGCTGGCCAACATGGCGGGCAGCCGGCTGCCGCCGCTGCCGCATGGGCGGAACATCGGCCAGTGGATCATCGCCACCGCACTGGGGCTGTACTTCACGCCGCAGGTGGCGCGCGAAATCCTGCATCTGCTGCCGTGGATCGGCGTCAACATCGTCTTTGTGCTGCTGCTCGGACTGCTCGGCGCCTGGCTGTTGCACCGGGCGAGCGGCGAAAGCCCGACCACCTGCCTGTTCGCAGCGCCGATCGGCGGCGCCAGCGAGATGGCGACCCAGGCGGAGCGCCATGGTGGCCGCGTCGACCGCGTCGCCGCGGCGCACAGCCTGCGCATCATGATGGTGGCGCTGATCCTGCCGTTTGCGCTGCAATGGCTGGGCATCCGTGGCCTCGATCCCTACGCCCCGGCAACGTCGCAGTTCAACCTGGTCGGTCTGCTGCTGCTCGGCGCGTTGGGCGCAGGCGGCGCGGTGGTGCTGGCGCGGCTCGGCGTACCCAACCACTGGATGCTCGGACCGCTGACGGTGACGGCGGCGTTGACGACGCAGGGCATCGACCTCTCGGCCATGCCGACTGCGGTTTCCAACGCCGGGCAGTTGCTGATCGGCGTCGCCCTGGGAACGCTTTTTGCGCCGGAGTTCTTCCGCGCCGCGCCGCGCTACCTGGCGGCGGTGGCGATGGTGACGCTGCTCTATCTGGCGCTGTCGGCGCTGTTCGGCGCCTGGCTGGCCGGCCCGGCTGCGCTTGCCGTGCCAACGGCGGTGCTGGCGACGACGCCCGGTGGCATCGGCGAAATGGCGATCACCGCCAAGGTGCTGCAACTCGGGGCGCCGGTGGTGTCGGCGTTTCACTGCCTGCGCATGGCGGCGGTAGTGCTGACGATCGGCGGCGTTTACCGTCTGGCGCGGCCGCTCTTCGCAACCAAGGAGACGACATGAAGCTGCTGGTGCTCGGAGGAACGCGTTTCCTGGGTCGCCATCTTGTCGACGCGGCGCTGGCGCGCGGCCATGAACTGACGCTGTTCAACCGTGGCCGCACCGCACCCGATCTCTTCGGCGGCGTCGAGCAGTTGCTTGGCGAACGCGACGGCGATCTCACGCCGCTGCGTGGCCGCCGCTGGGATGCGGTGATCGACACCTGCGGTTACCTGCCGCGCGTCGTTCGCCGTTCCGTCGAGGCGCTGCGTGACGGCGTACCGGGTTATCTCTTCGTTTCCAGCATCAGCGTCTATGCCGACATGGCCACACCCGGCCAGGACGAAGAGGTGCCGCGGGCCGCGCTGCCGTCACCGGAGATCGAAGACATCCCCACGCACTACGGGGCGCTGAAGGCGGCATGTGAAGACGTGGTGCGGGTTGCCTACGGCGAACAGGCCGTCGTGGTGCGGCCGGGTCTGATCGTCGGGCCTTTCGATCCGACCGGTCGCTTCACCTACTGGCCGCAGCGGGTGGCGCGCGGCGGCCTCGTGCTGGCGCCGGCCGAACCCTCCTACCCGGTCCAGTTCATCGACGTGCGCGACCTCGCGGCGTGGATGCTCGATCTGGTCGAGCGGCGGGCAGGCGGGACGTTCAATGCCAGCGGACCGGCCAAGCCGATGGACTTCGCCGGCTTTCTTGAAGCCTGCCGCGAAGCGCTCGCGTCGAACGCCGAGTTCGTCTGGCCCGACGCCGAGTTTCTCGCCCGGCACGAAGTGCAGGCCTGGACCCATCTGCCCCTGTACGCCGGTGACGATGGCCGCGGCCTGTGTGCGAGCAACCTGGGCCGGGCGCTGGCGGCCGGACTGCGGCTGCGGCCGATCGGCGCAACCTGCGTCGACACGGCGCAGTGGGCTGCCGCAGTGCCGCTGCCGGCCGACATTGGCCTCGCCGCCGAACGCGAAGCGGAACTGCTGCGGCTCTGGCAGGAACAGGCTGCTGCCTGACGCGCTGCGGCAGCTTCCGGGGGTAGCTTTCTGCAGTTTCTTGCGGTAGCTTTCCCAGCGCAGTCGATTCTTGCGTCGCCATATCGGTACCTACTGCATCACCTGCATTCTGTCCCCGCAGTTCCTGTCGCAGTCATTCCCCAGCGAATTCGCATCCATCGCCCTGCGCGCCGCGGGCGCATCCCGCGTCTACATCCAAGAGTGAGAAACGAATGCCGACAGGCACTGTGAAGTGGTTCAACGAGACCAAAGGCTTCGGCTTCATCAAGCCCGACGATGGCGGCGCCGACCTGTTTGCGCACTACAGCGGCATCAAGTCGAAGGGCTTCCGCACGTTGAAGGAAAACCAGCGCGTCGAGTATCAGGTGCAACAGGGACAAAAAGGCCCGCAGGCCGTCGAGATCGTGCCGCTGGGCTGAACGGGAGCAGCAGGGCTGCGGCCCGGTCCGCCCGTTTCCTGATCGGGGCCGACGCCGACGGCCGAAGGGAATTGCCACGGGCCGGCTGATCCAGCCGGCCCCCTTTTCGTGAGCGCCCGGGCGCCGCTGGCCACGGCCCGACCGACGGCTGATGGCGGTCAAACGCCCGGCATGTCCCGACGGGTCGCGACCGATGCGCTCGGTAAACTTGGCTTCCCTGCGGGGCTGGCATCCGGCGCCCGGAGGAACACTCGAACGATTGCCGGCGGGACTTCATCGACCGGCCTGGAGGCACGTGCAATGAGCGCAGTACCGAGCGGCTTAGGCCTGAATGTTCCTGCCTACGTCAAGCACCGCAAGCTGATTGAGTGGGTCGGAGAAATCGCCCGGCTGACGCGTCCCGATCGGGTGATCTGGTGCGACGGCTCGGCCCAGGAGTCGGAGCGGCTGTGCGAGGAGATGGTGCGAGCTGGCACGCTCCGCCGGCTGAATCCGGCCAAGCGGCCGAACTCCTTCCTGGCGCTGTCCGACCCGTCGGACGTGGCCCGCGTCGAAGACCGAACTTTCATCTGCACCGACACTGCGCAGGAAGCCGGCCCGACCAACAACTGGATCGATCCGGCCGAGATGCGAGGCACGCTCAACGGCCTGTTCGCCGGGTCGATGCGCGGCCGGACGCTGTACGTGGTGCCATTTTCGATGGGCCCGCTGGGTTCGCACATCTCGCAGATCGGCGTCGAGCTGACCGACAGCCCGTACGTGGTCGTGAACATGCGGCTGATGACGCGCATGGGCCGCGCCGTGTTCGATGTGCTCGGCGATGACGGCGAGTTCGTGCCCTGCGTGCACTCGGTGGGCAAGCCGCTGGCGGCGGGCGAGGCTGACGTCGCCTGGCCCTGCAGTGACACCAAGTACATCGTCCATTTTCCGAAGACACGCGAGATCTGGAGCTACGGCTCGGGCTACGGCGGCAACGCGCTGCTCGGCAAGAAGTGCCTGGCGCTGCGCATCGCCAGCTACATGGGCCGCGACCAGGGCTGGCTCGCCGAGCACATGCTGATCCTCGCGGTCACCTCGCCGGAAGGCAAGAAGTACCACGTGGCCGCCGCCTTCCCGTCGGCCTGCGGCAAGACCAACTTCGCGATGCTGATCCCGCCGCCGGCCTTCAAGGGCTGGAAGGTGACGACCGTCGGCGAGGATATTGCCTGGATCAAGCCCCACGAGGACGGTCGCCTTTATGCGATCAATCCCGAGGCGGGCTGCTTCGGCGTCGCCCCCGGCACCAGCGAGAAGAGCAACTACAACGCGATGGCGATGCTGCATTCGAACGTCATCTTCACCAATGTCGCGCTGACCGACGACGGCGATGTCTGGTGGGAGGGCATGGGGCCGGCGCCGGCGCATCTCGTCGACTGGCAGGGCAAGGACTGGACGCCGGATTGCGGCCGCAAGGCGGCGCATCCGAACGCACGCTTCACGGTGGCGGCAATGCAGTGCCCCGCGATCGACGTCGACTGGGAGGATCCGAACGGCGTGCCGATCGACGCTTTCGTCTTCGGCGGCCGGCGCTCGGACACGGTGCCGCTGGTGACCGAGGCGCGCAGCTGGACCGAAGGCGTCTACATGGCGGCGACGATGGGCTCCGAAACCACTGCCGCTGCGGCCGGCGCGCAGGGCGTGCTGCGCCGCGACCCGTTCGCGATGCTGCCGTTTTGCGGCTACAACATGGCCGAGCACTTTGCGCACTGGCTGAAGCTCGGCGACAAGCTCGCCGCCACCGGCGCGAAACTGCCGAAGCTCTTCTGCGTCAACTGGTTCCGCACCGACGAGAACGGCCGTTTCGTCTGGCCGGGCTTCGCCGAGAACATGCGTGTGCTGCGCTGGATGGTCGAGCGGATCGAGGGCCGCGGCGAAGGGGTCGAGCACCTGTTCGGCGTGACGCCGCGTTACGAGGATCTCGACTGGAGCGGCCTCGGCTTCGGTCGCGCCGACTACGAGCGGGTCACCTCGATCGACGCCAACCAGTGGAAGCGCGAACTGGCGCTGCACGACGAGTTGTTCGCCCGGTTGAGCCAGGGTCTGCCGCAGGCGCTGCGCGAGGTGCGCGGCCGGCTCGAGAAATCTCTGCCCGCTTGACAGGGCGATCGGCCCCGCCTGACGCCGGCAGGGGTCCGGCGCGGGCAATGCGGCGGCGACCCTGCGGTCGCCGCTTCTTCTCTCAACGCAGGCGCAGGAGGGCGGCGATGGCGCAGATCTTCTACATCACCCAGATCCAGTTCGATTTCGGCGCGATCGCCACCGTCGCTGCGGAGTGCCGGCGAATCGGCATCGCCCGGCCTCTCGTCTGCACCGACCGCGGCATCGTCGCCGCCGGCCTGCTGCCGCGGCTGACAGATGCGCTCGGCGACATCCCCGCGGCCGTCTACGACGGCACGCCGGCCAATCCGACGGAGGCCGCGGTGCGCCAGGCGGTGGCCGCGTACCGCGCGCATCGGGCTGACGGCCTGATCGCGCTCGGCGGCGGCTCGTCGATCGACCTCGCCAAGGGCGTCGCGATCGCCGCCACCCACGAGGGTCCGTTGACCCATTACGCGACCATCGAGGGCGGCAGTCCGCGCATCGGCAGCCAGGTGTCGCCGTTGATCGCGATTCCGACCACGGCGGGCACCGGCAGCGAAGTCGCGCGCGGCGCGATCATCATCGTCGACGATGGCCGCAAGCTCGGTTTCCACTCCTGGCACCTGGTGCCGAAGGTGGCGATCTGCGACCCGGAGCTGACCTTCGGGCTGCCGCCCGGCCTGACCGCGGCAACGGGCATGGATGCGATGGCCCATTGCATCGAGACCTTCCTGTCGCGCGCGGTGAACCCGCCCGCCGACGCGATCGCCTTCGATGGCCTGCGCCGCGCCCACGGCCACATCGACCGCGCCGTGCGCGATGGCTCCGACGGCGAAGCGCGCTGGCAGATGATGAGTGCGTCGATGCAGGGCGCGATGGCCTTCCAGAAAGGGCTGGGTGCCGTGCATTCGCTGTCGCATGCCCTCGGCGGACTGCCGGTGCGGCCGCACCACGGCACGCTCAATGCGGTGCTGCTGCCCGAGGTCGTGCGCTTCAACGAGGCGGTCGTGCCGGAAAAGGTCCGGCAGATCGCGGACGTCTTCGGCACTGCCGACGGGGATGGCCTCGCCGCCGCGCTTCGCGAGTTGAATCACCGCATCGGCCTGCCGGCCGGATTGGGCGCGATGGGAATCGAGGCGGCGACCTTCGACGGGGTGATCGTCAATGCTTTGAAGGATCACTGCCACGCGACCAATCCGCGGGCGGCTACCGCCGAAGACTATCGGCGCATGCTCGAAGCCAGCCGATAGGTTCTGCCGCCGCCCCTGCCGGCGGACGCGGTAGTCCGAACCTCGGTGCGGCGGCGCTTGTGGCGCGCCGCCAACTGGCCGACACTGCGCCGATTGCCGGCGCGAGCGCCCGGCGGTCAAGAGAGAACTATGCTGCAATGCAGCATCGGGACCGATGGCCAATACGACCAAACATCCAGGCAGCAATCCGTACACCAAGGGGCGCGGCGAAACCCGGCACTCGCACTTCGAGTTGGGTTCAACCCAAGGCCGTTGGGCGAATCGGGACGACACCGACTTCGTCATCACTTCGGTCAACGTTCCGGATCGGCTTGACACCCAGGAAGTGCGTAACCGCGCCGATGCCGAATCGGCGCTGCCGAAGGTCGGGCGCTTTCACCGCGACGACCTCCTGCGCGCAGCGCGCTGGGGCGTTGCCGTCCTGGTCCTGGGGGCGCTCGGTTGGTGGAGCTATCGCGTAGCCATGCCGCTGCGGGCGGCAACTTCGCCAGCGGGGGTCGCGGCGATCCTGAGCAGCGCCCTGGGTGTTCCGGTATCGGTCGGCGAGACGGCGCTGCAACTGACGCCTACGCCGCGGCTGACAATCAGGGATGTGTTTGTGCAGACGGGCTACCGGCTGCCCGAGGTGTCGTTGCTTTTCAACTGGGCCGATGCGTTTCGCGGCCTGCAGACCTCGCGCTGGGTGCTCGGCGAAGCACGGGTGGCGCCGATGGAGGTCGGCGGCGACGAGGCGATGGCGCTGCTCGGCTCGGTCAGATCGGCGGCCCGGCTTCCGGCAGCGCTGACGACGCTGCGCTTCGAGTCGATCCGCTTCAACGACGTTGCCGTGCTGCAGGGCAACTACGAGGCGGTCCTCCGTCGCAGCGGGCCACAGGATTTCGGCGCCCTGGCGTTGCGTCGGGTCGACGTCGAGGGCCGGGTCGAGTTCGAGATCACGCCGGCGCCGGCGGCCGGCGGCAACGGCAGATTCACGCTGTTTGCCAGCAAGTGGCCGGCTACCGTCGGCCCGGCGATCGTGTGGGAGGAGGCGACGGCGCAGGGCGAGTTCCGCGCCGATCTGCTGCAAGTCGATTCGTTCAGCGTCGGCGCACGGTTCGGCAACATCAACGGCAGCGCAACCCTGGTCAAGGCCGGCACCGACTGGCGACTGACGGGTAATGCGCGCAGCGTCGACCTGAACGTCGCCGAGCTGATCCGATTCGCGGCTGGATTGAGCGAAGCCGATGGCGCCGACAACCGCCTGCCGCTGCGCGGCGTCGGCAAGGTGGAACTGGTGCTCGCCGGCGCTGGCGCCACCGCCGCCGAGGCACTGCGGCGCTCGACCGCGAGCGGCTCCGGAGCAATGCCCGGGGCGACCTTCGGGGGGCTCAATCTGGGGCTGGCGGCGTCGCAGGGCAATGCAGCATCGGCCGGCGGACAAACGCGGCTGACCGACTTCGCATTCGATGCCCAGATCAGCCGCGGCGGGCTGATCGCCCGCAACCTTGACGGCAGGGCGGGGAGCCTGCGATTGACCGGCGGATTCAGTGTTGACCCGGCGCTGAAGCTGAACGGGCTGCTGCGTTCGGAGGTGGTGTCGCCACGCGGCACCGCCAGCGCGGCGATCCAGGTCGGCGGCACCCTCACCGCGCCAACTTTCCGCTAGGCCACCGGAAGCGGCTTCACGTGGAACCTGTTCCACGTGAAACATCCCTCACCGGGGTGAGGACCTTGTTTCGACGGCGGCGCCTGCGTGAAGGCGCTCCCTATAATCCGCAGCCTTTTCGGCCAGGATTCCGATGCGCTACCCAGGCGAGTTCGACGTCATCGTCGTCGGCGGCGGCCACGCCGGCACCGAAGCTGCGCTGGCGGCTGCGAGGATGGGCGCGCCGACGCTGCTCTTGACGCACAGCATCGAAACCCTGGGTCAGATGTCCTGTAATCCGTCGATCGGCGGCATCGGCAAGGGGCACCTGGTCAAGGAGGTCGATGCCCTCGGCGGCGCAATGGCCGAAGCCGCCGACGAGGCGGGTATCCAGTTCCGGACTCTGAACGGTTCCAAAGGCCCAGCCGTCCGAGCGACCCGGGCCCAGGCCGACCGGGTGCTGTACCGGCAGGCCATCCGCCGCCGCCTCGAAAATCAGCCGAACCTGCGGCTGTTCCAGCAGGCGGTCGACGACCTGCTGCTCGAAGGCGATCAGGTCGTCGGCGTGGTGACGCAGTCGGGCATCCGCTTCCGCGGCCGCAGCGTTGTGCTGACCGCCGGCACCTTCCTGAACGGGTTGATCCACGTTGGCCTGACGAATTACGCCGCGGGCAGGGCGGGTGACCCGCCGTCGATCTCGCTGGCGGCGCGGTTGCGCGAACTCAAACTGCCGCAGGGTCGGCTGAAGACCGGCACGCCGCCCCGCATCGACGGCCGCAGCATCGACTTCAGCCGCTGCGAAGAGCAACCCGGCGACCTCGATCCGGTGCCGGTGTTCTCCTTCCTCGGATCGGCCGGCCAGCATCCGCGGCAGGTGCCGTGCTGGATCACGCACACCAACGATCGCACGCACGAGGTGATCCGCGCCAACCTCGACCGCTCGCCGATGTACTCGGGCGTCATCGAGGGTGTCGGTCCGCGCTACTGCCCGTCGATCGAGGACAAGGTGCAGCGCTTCGCCGGCAAGCCGAGTCACCAGATCTTCCTCGAGCCCGAAGGACTGACGACCCGCGAGTTCTATCCGAACGGCATCTCGACCAGCCTGCCGTTCGACGTGCAGATCGAGATCGTCCGGTCGATGCGGGGACTCGAGAACGCGCACATCCTGCGGCCCGGCTATGCGATCGAATACGACTACTTCGATCCGCGGGCGCTGAAGGCGTCGCTGGAGACCAAGTCGATCAGAGGTCTGTACTTCGCCGGCCAGATCAACGGCACGACCGGCTACGAAGAGGCGGCGGCGCAGGGGTTGCTGGCCGGCATCAATTCGGCCTTGCAGTCGCGCGGCGCCTCGCCCTGGTCGCCCCGCCGCGACCAGGCCTACCTCGGCGTGCTGGTCGACGATCTGATCACCCGGGGCGTCTCCGAGCCCTACCGGATGTTCACCAGCCGCGCCGAATTCCGATTGAGCCTTCGCGAGGACAACGCCGACCTGCGGTTGACCGAGATCGGGCGCGGTCTCGGTTGCGTTAACGATCGGCGCTGGAATGCCCTTTGCCGCAAGCGCGACGCGGTCGAGCGAGAACTCGAGCGGCTGCGCTCGACCTGGGTCAATCCGCGCCTGATCGCCCCGGCAGAAGCCGAACGCCTCTTTGGCAAAGGGCTTGAACGTGAGTACACGCTCTCCGATCTGCTCAAGCGGCCTGAGGTTTCCTACAAGGCACTCTTGACGTTAGTGAGCGCTGACCTACAGGCTATGGGAGGCCCGGCCGCCAATGGCGCCACGGATCCACAGGTGGCCGAACAGGTCGAAATCGCCACCAAGTACTCCGGTTACATCGCCCGCCAGCGCGACGAAGTTGCCCGGCGGGAAGCGCAGGAATCGACCCGTATCCCCGTCGGCCTGGATTACGCGGGCGTCACTGGCCTTTCGATCGAGGTGCGGCAGAAGCTGGCCGCGGTGCGTCCGGAAACGGTGGGGCAAGCGGCGCGCATTTCCGGAGTGACGCCGGCCGCGATCTCCCTGCTGCTGGTGCACTTGAAGCGGCGCTCGAAGTCGAGCGATCGCCCGGCGGCCGGACCGCTTGCCGCCTGAGTCCCTGCTCGCAGCGCTGGCCGACGGCGCCGGCGCGCTCGGCGTCGCCCTCGACCAGGGCCAGCTGCGGCAACTCGCCGACTACGCGCTGTTGCTCGGCCGCTGGAACGCCGTGCACAACCTGACGGCGATCCGCAGCGAGGGCGAGATGCTGACGCACCATCTGCTCGATTCGCTGGCGGTGGTGCCGCATCTGCAGCGCCTGACCGCCGGGACGCCGGCGCGCGTGCTCGACGTCGGCAGCGGCGGCGGCCTGCCGGGGATCGTGCTGGCGATCACCCTGCCTTCGCTGCAGTTGACGCTGGTCGACGCGGTGCAGAAAAAGTGCGCCTTCCTGACACAGGCAAGACTGGAACTGGGCCTGGGCAATGTGGGGGTGGTGCATGGTCGCGTCGAGGCGCTGCGCCTGCCGCCGTTCGACCTCATCGTCGCCCGCGCGCTCGCCGCGCTGGCGCAGTTCACCGGCTGGACGCGGCATCTGTTGCAACCCGGGGGCTGCTGGCTGGCGATGAAGGGCAGGCTGCCGCAGGACGAGCTGGCAGCGCTGCAGCCGCAGTTCGCGGCGATCGTGCATCCGCTGCAGGTGCCCGGCCTGGGCGAAGCACGGCACCTGATCGAAATCCGAGGCGCCTGAGCCCACCGAGCCGCCCCAAGGGCGAAGTATTCGAGCGGAGCGAGAAGGCGGCCCAGTGAAGCGCGCACGGCCGTTCCGAAGCGAGAAGCAGCCCTGTCAGCGCGTTGGCGGCGAGGCATAGCGGGCGTCGATCTCGACCTGCAGGCCGATCGCGATGCGGTTGGTCTGGCTGGCCAGCAGCACCACCTGCATCAGCTCGTTGAACATCGCCTCGTCCATGCCCTTGGCGCGCGCCGCGGCGGTGTGCGTGTGCAGGCAGTAGCCGCAGTTATTGGCGGCCGACACGGCGATGTAGACGAGTTCCTTGGTGAGCGGGTCGAGGGCGCCGGGCGCCATCACCCGCTTGACCTCGCTCCAGGTTGCTGCGAGCTGCGCCGGATCGTTGGCCAGGGCGCGCCAGATGTTGTTGATGTAGTCCGAGCCGCGCGTCGCGCGGATGTCGTCGAAGATGGCGCGGGCCTTCGCGCCGGCCGCGTCGTCGTCGAGCAAGGGCACCAGGGCCATGTCGGTCTCCTCCCGGGATGTCGCTGATGAACAGGGAAGCGCCGATGATGCCTCGACGCTGCTGGCAGCAACCGTAGAATCGCCGCTCCGTCCGAACCGATGCGCCTGCCCGCCGTGCCTTACTGCTTCCAGATTGCCGCGCGGCCGGGCGCTGCCGCGAGCCGCTGACCTCGTGGCCCGCACCTTCTGCATCGCCAACCAGAAAGGCGGCGTAGGCAAGACCACCACCGCGGTCAACCTCGCCGCCGGGCTGGCGGCGCAGTCGCAGCGCGTACTGCTCGTCGATCTCGATCCGCAGGGCAACGCGACCACGGGCAGCGGCATCGACAAACGGCATCTGGCACGTTCGGTCTACGAAGTGCTGCTCGGCAGCGTGAGCGCCGGCGCGACGATCGTGCGTTCGGAATCCGGGGGCTACGACCTGCTGCCGGCCAATCGCGAACTCGCCGGCGCCGAAGTGGAACTGGTCGACCTCGACGACCGCGAGTCGCGGCTGAAACAGGCGCTGGCCGAGGTCGATGCCGGCTACGACTTCGTGCTGATCGACTGTCCACCGTCGCTCAGCCTGCTGACAATCAACGGCCTGTGCAGCGCCCACGGCGTGATCATCCCGATGCAGTGCGAGTACTTCGCGCTCGAAGGCCTTACCGACCTCGTCAACACCATCAAGCGCGTGCACGCCAATCTGAACCCGGGCCTCAGGATCATCGGCCTCTTGCGGGTGATGTTCGATCCGCGGATGACGCTGCAGCAGCAGGTTTCGGCGCAGCTCGAGGAGCACTTCGGCGACAAGGTGTTCCGCACCATCATTCCGCGCAATGTGCGGCTGGCCGAGGCGCCTAGCTACGGCATTCCCGGCGTCGCCTACGACCGGACGGCCAAGGGCGCGCAGGCCTACGTCGCCTTCGGCGCCGAGATGATCGAGCGGATGGGTTCGCCGTGATATGAAGCCCCCACGCTCGCTCGCGCGCGCTGCCCCCCGAGGGGGCGTTCAGTGGCATCGGGCGGCCGGGCGCCACAGAAATGTTCCAGCCGTCGATGATTGACCGCGCCTTGCGGGAAAGTGGCGATCCGCTGCTGGCCCGGATCGAGGAGGCCGGGGTCAACGCCGCGCAGCCGCGCGAGCAATTGCTGCTCGATGGCTGGCTGCTGCGCTTTTCACCGGGCAAGGCGCGCCGCTCGCGCTCGGTGCAGGCGATCGCGGTGGGGGCGCTGCCGCTGCCGGAAAAGCTGGCGCTGTGCCGGCGCTGGTACGACCGCTTCCGCCTGCCGCTGCTGGTTCGGGTAACGCCGTTTTCGCAGCCGGCCTCGCTCGATGCACAGCTTGCCGACGCGGGTTTCGTCGCCTACGACGAGACGCGGGTGATGGCCTGTGCGCTGCCGACCGCCTCCGGCGATCCGGACACGGCGCTGCGCGAGGTCGATGCCGCCGACTTTGCCGAGGTGGTCGGCAGGCTGCGCGGCTCGCCGCAGCAACAGACCGCCGCGCACCGCAACCGGCTGCTCGGTTCGCCCCTGAATTCAGCCACGTTGCGCCTGGTCGGCTACGGCACCGACGGCGCGCCGCTGGTCGCCGGCCAGGTCGTGGTTCAGGACGATCTTGCCGGGCTCTACGACATCGTCACCGATCCGGCCCAGCGTGGCCGTGGTCATGGACGGGCGTTGAGCCGCAGCCTGATGGCGAAGGCGGCGGCGCTCGGCGCGTCGATGGCCTATCTGCAGGTCGATGCGGGCAACGTGCCGGCGCGGCGAATCTACGCTTCACTGGGATTCGAAGATCGCTACGCTTACTGGTACCGGCGGCCGGCAGACGTCGTCGACCCGATCCTGCTGTAAGAGAGGCCCGCACCGATGATCAAGAAGATGAAGGGCCTCGGCCGCGGGCTCGATGTCCTGCTCGGCGCCGATCCGGCGCTGCCCCCCTCGCCCCTCGCCCCGCAGCAACTGCCCCTCGATCGGCTGCAGCCCGGCCGCTATCAGCCGCGCACGCGGATGGACGGCGAAGCGCTCGCCGAACTCGCCGATTCGATCCGCGCCCAGGGTGTGATCCAGCCGATCCTGGTCCGGTCCGTGGGCAATGATCGCTACGAGATCATCGCCGGAGAGCGCCGCTTCCGTGCGGCGGCGATGGCGGGACTGACCCATATTCCGGTGACGGTGCGCGATGTCGCCGACGAGGCGGCACTGGCGATGGCGCTGATCGAGAACATCCAGCGCGAGGACCTGAATCCGCTCGAGGAAGCGCAGGGCGTCCAGCGCCTGATCCGCGACTTCGGCTTCACGCACGAGCAGGCGGCGGCGGCGATCGGCCGGTCGCGCAGCGCCACGTCGAACCTGCTGCGGCTGCTGAACCTTGCCGCGCCGGTGCAGGAGATGCTGATGAGCGGCAGGCTCGACATGGGCCATGCCCGTGCGCTGCTGGCGACCGATGCTGCGACCCAGGTCCAGCTCGGGCACCAGATCGTGCTGAAGGGCCTGTCGGTGCGCGAAGCCGAGGCCCTGGTGTCGCGGACCCAGCGCACCGGCTCGCCAGCGGCGCGGTCGGCGCCGGGGCGCAGCCGCGACATCGAGCGGCTCGAAGAAGAACTGTCCGACGCGCTGGCCACGACCGTGCAACTGAAAGTCGATGGCCGCGGCAACGGCAGCGTCGTCATTCGCGTTGCAGGGCTCGATCAGCTGGACGGCATCGTCGCGCGACTGAAGGGCTGACAGATTCTTCCTGGCGCAGGCGAGATGTCCGACTGCGTCGCTCGACTTTCCTCTGCCCGCGCCGGAGCGGGAACCGCTGCTGCGGTGCGGCTTAAATTTGACCCGCCCTTCGGGCGGCCCGTAAAATCCGCCGGCTTTACGGAATTCGAAGAAGTGCAAGGGCGATCGTCACGGAAGGAGAGCCGGGACGTTTGCAGGGCGGTCAGATGTATCGCTTGATCCTCCTGCAAGCCATTGCCGCCGTGATCGTCGCCCTGCTGGCCTGGGCGGTGGGCGGCGCCGCTGCCGGATGGTCGGCACTGGCCGGGGGGGCCGCCTGTGTCGTCCCCAACGGCCTCTTCGCGCTCCGGCTGGCCGCCGCGGCCCGCCAGCCGCAGGGGGGCAGCGCGGCAACGTTTTTCGTGGGCGAGTTTGTCAAGGTGGCTTCGACGGTGGCGCTGCTGGCGCTGCTGATCTGGGCCTACCGGGACCTGGTTTGGCTGGCGATGATCGTTGCGGTCGTCGTCACACTGAAGAGCTACTTCATCGCCCTGTTCTGGCGCTGAACACCGGAAACGAACGCCATGGCGACCAGCGAAGCGCCCTCCGCCACCGAATACATCGTCCATCACCTGACGCATCTAGCGACGGGCAAGCAGAAGTTCATCGTCGATTTCTCGATCGTCAACGTCGACACGATCTTCTTCTCCGTCGCCTGTATCGGCCTGACGCTGTTGCTGCTGCACCGCGCGGCGCGGGCGGCCACTCCGGGCGTGCCGGGCCGCTTTCAGGCCTTCGTCGAGATGATCGTCGAGATGGTCGAGGAGCAGAGCAAATCGATCGTCCATGGCGACCGCAGCTTCATCGCGCCGCTGGCGATCACCGTGTTCATCTGGATCTTCATGATGAACGCGATCGACCTGATCCCGGTCGATCTGTTCCCGTGGATCGCGCTCCACGTCTTCGGCATCCATTACCTGCGGCCGCTGCCCACCGCCGACGTCAACGGCACCATCGGCATGTCGCTCGGCGTGCTGCTGCTGATGATCTACTACGGCATCAAGATCAAGGGCTTCGGCGGCTGGATCCACGAACTGTTCACGGCGCCGTTCGGCGCCCATCCCGTTCTGTGGCCGTTCAACTTCCTGCTGAACCTGATCGAATACCTGGCGAAGATGGTGTCGCTCGGCATGCGGTTGTTCGGCAACATGTACGCGGGCGAACTGCTGTTCTTCCTGATCGCGCTGCTCGGCGGAACCTGGGCGTTCCGGGCCGACGGTTCAATTCTGCTGGCGGTCGGCCACGTGCTCGCCGGAACCGCCTGGTGGCTGTTCCATGTCTTGATCATCACCCTGCAGGCCTTCATCTTCATGATGTTGACGCTGGTCTACATCGGCCAGGCGCACGAAGGGCACTGACGGCCATCCGCATCGCTTCCTTCCCGTTTCCATTCCAACAAGGAGTCTGAAATGACCAACGTCGCATTCGTCGCGCTCGCCTGCGGTCTGATCATCGGCCTGGGCGCCATCGGGGCCTGCATCGGCATCGGCATCATGGGCGGCAAATACATCGAGTCGGCGGCGCGCCAGCCTGAGCTGATGAACACGCTGCAGACCAAGATGTTCCTGCTAGCCGGCCTGATCGACGCCGCGTTCCTGATCGGCGTCGGTATCGCGATGATGTTCGCCTTCGCCAACCCGTTCGCGGGTTGAGCGGCCGAAGCAGCCTCCGGAAACGGTACTCGACGTCGCTCGCGGGCCCTGCGCGGGTCCGCGCGGCTCCATCCGGGTCAAATCCATGAACATCAATTCCGCCCTGTTCCTGCAGATGGTGGTCTTCTTCATCGGCGCCTGGGTGACGATGAAGTACATCTGGCCGCCGCTCGTCAAGTCGCTCGATGAGCGGCGCAAGAAGATCGCCGACGGCCTGAAGGCCGCCGAGGCCGGCAACCAGAGCCTGGCCGAGGCACAGCGCCGGATCGCGCAGATCGAAGCCGACGCCCGCGCCCGGGCGCAGACGATCGTCGCCGAGAACGAGAAGCGCGCCCAGGCGCTGGTCGACGAAGCCAAGGCACAGGCCAAGGTCGAAGGCGACCGCATGGTCGCCGCCGCCAGGCAGGAAGCCGAGCAGGAGATGCAGCGGGCCAAGAGCGCACTGCGCGACCAGGTTGCGGCGCTGGCCGTGGCCGGTGCCGAGCAGATCCTGCGCCGCGAGGTCAACCCGCAGGTGCATGCCGACCTGCTGGCGCAGTTGAAGGGCCGGCTGTAGCCATGGCCGAACTGTCGACGATCGCCCGCCCTTACGCCGAAGCGCTGTTCGCTGCGGCCGCCAGCGACAAGTCGGCCACCGGCGTGCTCGACCAGTGGCTGGGGGTCGTGGCCGAGATGGCCGCCGTGGCCGGCAACGACGACGTGCAGCGGGTCGTCAACGATCCGAACCTCGATTCCGCACAGGTCCTCGACCTGGTGCGCGGCCTGGTCAAGTCGCCGCTGCCGATCGCCGCCGAGAACTTCCTGAAGCTGGTGGTCGAAAACGGCCGCCTGGCGGCGCTGCCCGAAGTGGCGCGGCAGTTCCGCGCCATGAAGAACGCCGCCGAAGGCCAGGCCGACTGCCTGATCGAAAGCGCGCTGCCGCTCGGCGACGCGCAGGTCAACGACCTGCTGTGGAGCCTGTCGCGCAAGTTCGGCTTGAAGCTGATCCCCGAGGTCAAGGTCGATGCAGAGCTGATCGGCGGCGTGCGTGTCAGCGTCGGCGACCACGTGCTCGACGACACCATCAAGGCGCGCCTCACCAAGATGCACGCGGCGCTGACCGCATCCTGATCGAATCCGGAGTCCCGTCATGCAACTGAACCCGTCCGAAATCAGCGAGCTGCTCAAGAGCCGCATCCAGGGCCTCGGCGTCTCGGCCGACATCCGCACCCAGGGCACCGTGGTGACGGTGACCGACGGCATCTGCCGCATCCACGGCCTGTCGGACGTAATGCAGGGCGAGATGCTTGAGTTTCCCGACAATACCTACGGCCTGGCGCTGAACCTCGAGCGCGATTCGGTCGGTTCCGTGATTCTCGGCGACTATGAGCACATCCGCGAAGGCGACACGGTCAAGTCGACTGGCCGCATCCTGGAGGTGCCGATCGGCCCTGAACTGATCGGCCGCGTCGTCAACTCGCTCGGCCAGCCGATCGACGGCAAAGGCCCGATCAACGCCAAGTTGACGGACGTCATCGAGAAGGTGGCGCCGGGCGTGATCGCGCGCAAGTCGGTGTCGCAGCCGGTGCAGACAGGGCTGAAGGCGATCGACGCCATGGTGCCGGTCGGCCGCGGCCAGCGCGAACTGATCATCGGCGACCGCCAGACCGGCAAGACGGCGGTGGCGGTCGACACGATCATCAACTCCAAGGGCAAGGACCTGATCTGCATCTACGTTGCGATTGGGCAGAAGGCGTCGACGATCGCCAACGTCGTGCGCAAGCTGGAAGAGACCGGCGCCATGGCCTACACGATCGTGGTCGCAGCGACGGCCTCCGAGTCGGCGGCGATGCAGTACATCGCGCCGTACTCCGGCTGCACGATGGGCGAGTACTTTCGCGACCGCGGCCAGGACGCGCTGATCATCTACGACGATCTGACTAAGCAGGCCTGGGCCTACCGCCAGGTGTCGCTGCTGCTGCGCCGCCCGCCGGGGCGCGAGGCGTACCCCGGCGACGTGTTCTACCTGCACTCGCGGCTGCTGGAGCGCGCCGCGCGCGTCAACGAGGACTATGTCGCGAAATTCACCAACGGCGAAGTAAAGGGCAAGACTGGTTCGCTGACGGCGCTGCCGATCATCGAGACCCAGGCTGGCGACGTGACCGCATTCGTGCCGACCAATGTGATTTCGATCACCGACGGCCAGATCTTCCTCGAGACCGATCTTTTCAACGCCGGCATCCGGCCGGCGATGAACGCCGGCATCTCGGTGTCACGGGTCGGCGGCAATGCGCAGACGAAGATCATCAAGAAGCTGGGCGGCGGTGTGCGCCTGGCGCTGGCGCAGTACCGCGAGCTTGCGGCGTTCTCGCAGTTCGCCTCCGATCTCGACGAGGCGACCCGCAAGCAGCTCGACCGCGGCCGCATGGTCACCGAGCTGATGAAGCAGCCGCAGTACCAGCCGCTCGAGGTCTGGGAGCAGGCAGTGACGCTGTTCGCGGTCAACGGCGGCCACTTCGACGACATCGACATCAAGCAGGCGCTGGCGGCCGAGCGTGGGCTGCGCGAGTTCCTGAAGTCCAGGCACGCCGCGCTGGTCGACCGCATCGAGTCCACCAAGGATCTGTCGAAGGATGACGAGGCCGCGCTCGAGGCGGCGATCAAGGAATTCAAGAAGTCAGGGGCATATTGATCTGCCGTCGTCCCGGCGAAGACCGGGACCCAAGTCGAAGGGCGAGAACTGGACCCCGGCCTGCGCCGGGGTGACGGGCAAGCCGAGCAGGACACCTGGTCATGCCAAGTACTAAAGAGATCCGCCTGAAGATCAAGAGCGTGCAGAACACGCGCAAGATCACCAAGGCCATGGAGATGGTTGCGGCCAGCAAGATGCGCAAGGCGCAGGACCGCATGCGCCAGGCGCGGCCCTATGGCGACAAGATCCGCAACATCGTCGCCCACCTGGCGCTGGCCAACCCGGAGTACAAGCATCCGTTCGTGCTCCGCCGAAGCGAGATCCGCAATGTCGGCGTCATCCTGGTGTCGACCGACAAGGGGCTGTGCGGGGGTCTGAACACCAATATCCAGCGCGCCCTGCTGCAGCTGGTCAAGCAGTGGGAGGCGGGCGGCGTCAAGTTCCAGGCGACCGCGATCGGCAACCGCGGCCTCGGCTTCATGCAGCGTCTGAACGCCAACATCGTTTCGCACGTCGTGCAGCTCGGCGACAAGCCGCACCTGGAGAAGCTGATCGGCCCGGTCAAGGTGCAGCTCGACGCCTACGCGGCCGGCACGCTCGATGCGCTTTACATCGCCTACACGCGCTTCATCAACACGATGAAGCAGGAGCCGGTGATCGAGCAGCTGCTGCCGCTGTCGGCCGAGCGCTTCGCCCAGTCCGACGAGGAGAAGCGCGCCTACTCGTGGGACTACATCTACGAGCCGGACCCGCAGCGGGTAATCGACGAGCTGATGACGCGCTATGTCGAGGCGATCATCTACCAGTCGGTGGCCGAGAATCTGGCCAGCGAGCAGAGCGCGCGCATGGTGGCGATGAAGGCCGCCTCCGACAACGCCAAGAAGCTGATCGAGGAGCTGCAGCTCATCTACAACAAGACGCGGCAGGCCGGCATCACCAAGGAAATCTCCGAGATCGTCGGCGGCGCGGCGGCGATTTCGTAGCGGGCGGACAAGGCACGCACTGGGGCGGCTGCGCCCCGCAACGAACACAGGCTTTTGAGGATCGAGGTCAACATGTCAATGGGAACCATTGTTCAATGCATCGGCGCGGTGGTCGACATCGAGTTTCCGCGCGAGCACATGCCGCACGTTTATGACGCGCTGGTGCTGGAGGCCGACGTCGGCAACACCCTGGTCGAGCAGGGGCTGACCTTCGAGGTGGAGCAGCAGCTCGGCGACGGCGTCGTGCGCACCATTGCCATGGGCTCGTCCGACGGCCTGAAGCGCGGCATGAAGGTGCGCAACACCGGCGACAACATCATGGTGCCGGTCGGCCCCGGCGTGCTCGGCCGCGTGATGGACGTGCTCGGCCGCCCCATCGACGAGCGCGGCCCGATCCTTTCTGACGAGCGTCGCGGCATCCACCAGCACGCGCCGAAGTTCGACGAGCTGTCGCCTTCCGTCGAGCTGCTCGAAACCGGCATCAAGGTCATCGATCTGATGTGCCCGTTCGCCAAGGGCGGCAAGATCGGCCTGTTCGGCGGCGCCGGCGTCGGCAAGACGGTGACGATGCTGGAGCTGATCAACAACATCGCCACCCAGCACTCGGGCCTGTCGGTGTTCGCCGGCGTCGGCGAGCGTACGCGCGAGGGCAACGACTTCTATCACGAGATGTCGGATGCCAAGGTCATCGTGCAGGAGGACCTGTCGAAGTCGAAGGTGGCGATGGTCTTCGGCCAGATGAACGAGCCGCCCGGCAACCGCCTGCGCGTGGGGCTGACCGGCCTGACGATGGCCGAGCGCTTTCGCGACGAAGGCCGCGACATCCTGCTGTTCATCGACAACATCTACCGTTTCACGCTCGCTGGCACCGAAGTCTCGGCGCTGCTCGGCCGCATGCCTTCGGCGGTGGGCTACCAGCCGACCCTGGCCGAGGAGATGGGCAAGCTGCAGGAGCGCATCACCTCGACCAAGACCGGCTCGATCACCTCGATCCAGGCCGTGTACGTCCCGGCCGATGACCTGACCGACCCGTCGCCCGCCACCACCTTCGGCCACCTCGACGCCACCGTGGTGCTGAGCCGCGAGATCGCCGCCCTCGGCATCTACCCGTCGGTCGATCCGCTCGACTCGACCTCGCGCCAGGTCGATCCGCACGTCGTCGGCGAGGAGCACTACACGGTGACGCGAAACGTCCAGGCGACGCTGCAGCGCTACAAGGAACTGCGCGACATCATCGCCATCCTCGGAATGGACGAGCTGTCGCCCGAGGACAAGCTGGCGGTGTCCCGTGCCCGCAAGATCCAGCGCTTCCTGTCGCAGCCGTTTCACGTTGCCGAGGTCTTCACCGGCAGCCCGGGCAAGTACGTGCCGCTGAAGGAAACGATCCGCGGCTTCAAGATGATCGTCGAAGGCGAGTGCGACGCCCTGCCGGAGCAGGCGTTCTACATGGTCGGCACGATCGACGAGGCCTTCGAGAAGGCGAAGAAAATTCAATAGGATCGCGGGACAGACCTTGCGATGCGCGCGCAGCGTGCGCGCAAGCTCTGTCCCCGACTGACATCACATGACAACCATCCGCGTCGACGTCGTCAGTGCCGAGGAATCGATCTTCTCTGGCGAGGCGGAGTTCGTGGTTCTGCCCGGCGAGGCCGGCGAACTCGGCATCTTTCCGCGGCACACGCCGCTGATCACGCGCATCAAGCCGGGGGTGGTTCGCATCCGCTACCCGGGCGGCAACGACGAGGAACAGGTCTTCGTCGCCGGCGGCATCCTCGAGGTGCAGCCGAACGTCGTCACCGTGCTGGCGGACACGGCGATCCGCGCCAAGGACCTCGACGAGGCCAAGGCCAACGAGTCGCTGCGCGCCGCCGAAGAGGCGCGCAAGAACGCCGGCAGCGACCTGGAGATCGCCAAGGTCGAAGCCGAGATCTCTGCACTGGCAGCGCAGCTCGCGGCGATCAAGAAGCTGCGCGGGCGCTGAGCCGGCCGGCAACGGAAAGCGCGGGCAGCCGATCGGCTGCCCGTTTGATTTTCGGCGCTGTCGGTGGCGGCGCGAGGGAGTACCGCAGATGACGAAGCGCATTCTGATCGCCACCGATGGCAGCGAGCTGTCGCAGCGCGCCTCGGAACTGGCGATTTCGCTGGCCGGCTCGCTTGGCGCATCGGTGGTCGGCTGCGCGGCGCTGCCCGTGTATCCGTACCACGGCCTCGGGGAAGCGGCGGCGGCCGAAACGGTGTTTCAGGCGCGGGCGGCGGCGGCAGCGAACGACCATCTCGATGCAATCGAGAAGCTGGCGCAAGCCGCCGGCGTCGCTTTCCAGCGGGTGCTGCGCGAAGGCCACCCGGACGACATCATCCTGCAGACCGCCGAAACCGAAGGCTGCGACCTGATCGTGATGGCCTCGTACGGCCGACGCGGCGTAAGCGCGTTGCTGCTCGGCAGCGAAACGCAGAAGGTGCTGGCGCGCAGCGGCCTGCCGGTGCTGGTCGTGCGCTGAGGTTTTCCGAGTCGGCGAGGTCCCGCCGTGGTTGCCGCGAGCCGCCGCCTTTGGCCGGCCGGCGTGGCCGCGGGCTTCGCCGCGCTGTCGGCGCAGGCGCAGACCGCAGACAGCACGCTCGAAACCGTCGTCGTCACCGCCACGCGCCAGGCTTCGCCGCTGGCGCTCGTCTTCGACACGCGCAAGAGCGCGCGGCAGACGCAGGCCGGCCTGCAGTGGAATCGTCGCCTCGATGTCGACTGGGAAGCTGCGGCCGTTGCCTGGGCGGGGCGGCGGACGGTGAAGCAGTTCCAGGCGATACCGGTGGCGGCGCAGGCGCCGCCGTCGAGCCCCGGCGGCGTGATCGACTTCGAGAGCAACTTCGGCCCGTCGATGCGCGTGCAGGGACTTTGGCAGGGTTGGACGCTGACCTTCGGCCTGGACTGGGAACTGCTGGACGAGGACCGACGGGGCTACGAGAACTTCGCGTTGCAGGACGGCCAGACTCTGCTCGGCGTGCAGGGACGGTTGCGGCGCGACGAGCGCAATCGCGTCGCCTCGGTCGATCCCTATGTGCAAGGCGAGCGCAGCTTCGGCGACCGCTGGCGGCTGCTCGCCGGGCTGCGCGGCTCGACAGTCCGATTCGAATCGAGCGACCGCTATCTCGCCAACGGCGACGACTCCGGCTCGGTGCGTTATCGGGCGGTGACGCCGACGCTGGGCGTGGTCTATCTGCGGTCGGCCTCAGGCAGCATCTGTATGGCCGCGGCTTCGAGACACCGACGCTGAACGAGATTGCTTACCGCGCCGACGGTCGGGCGAGGCTCAACGGCGACGTCGAGCCGGCACACAGCAACAGCGTCGAGCTCGGGCTGAAGTCCGCACTCGGAGCGAAGGCTG
>Ga0105090_10000152_pt1 | contig 29728 bp, 30 predicted proteins | sample PPLLak3March2015_FD_79110 | JGI IMG/M metagenome (GOLD analysis project Ga0105090, IMG submission 79110) | Freshwater sediment microbial communities from Prairie Pothole Lake near Jamestown, North Dakota, USA - PPLs Lake P7 Core (1) Depth... | ecosystem: Environmental > Aquatic > Freshwater >...
AGACCGACTCGCCCTACCTTGCTCCGGTGCCGCACCGCGGGAAGTCGAACGAACCGGCCTATGTGCCGCATGTCGCCGCGAAACTGGCCGAGTTGCAGGGTGTGGGGCTCGATGCCATCGCGGCCGCGACCACAACCAATTTCTATCGACTTTTCAATATCTTGAAAGATTAAATTAAGGTTATTTCTGGAAGGCGGTGGTTACGCGATGGAGAAGGCCAAAGAAACAGAGGCTTGAAGCCGATTCCTAAAGTGGTTTGCCGGAAGGTCGGTGCGGATTCTGCAGTCGGTAAAGAACGTGACGACGCAGCGGATGACCGGCTGAGAGGCGCGGATGGTCGAATTCTCCGGCCACGTCATGCGCCATGCCTAGGCGCTCCATGACGCGCCGCGACCGCAGGTTTCTGACTGCAGTGAACGACACGACCTCGGGCAAGGCGAGCTGACGGAACCCGAAATCCAGAGCGAGCCGCGCGGCCTCGGTCGCGTAGCCGCGTCCCCAGTAGGCACCGGCCATCCGCCAGCCGATTTCAACGCAGGGGGTGAAGTGGGCTTCGAAGGTCGGTACCGACAGGCCTACGAAGCCGGCGCAGTTCCCGTCGAGCTCGAGGCACCAGAATCCCCAGCCGCGCGATTCGAGACCCGCTTGCGCTCGCGCAATCATGGCGTCGCTGTCGGTCCGCGACAGCGTTGAAGGAAAGAACTCCATCACGGCCGGATCCGCATTCATGGCGGCAAACGGTTCGGCGTCGCGCAGCTGCCAGCCGCGCAGCAGGACGCGCGGGCCTCGCAGGGTGTGAATGTCCATCAGACGAGCATTCCGACGAGAGCGGCCGCTGCGCAGGTCGAGAGCAGTCCGGCGAACACAGACTTCATCCCCAATTCCGCCAGCTCCGCGCGCCGCCCGACCGGAAGCATCGCCGACAGGCCGCCCAGCATGATGCCGAGGCTGCCGAAGTTCGCGAAGCCGCACAGAGCGTAGGTCATCAGCAGCCGACTGCGATCGGACAGGACTCCCGGCGGCAGCTGTGCCAAGTCAAGGTAGGCGATCAGTTCATTCAGCACGGTCTTCTTGCCGAGCAGGCTGGCCGCCGTCGGCACCTCGGCCCACGGAATGCCGATCAGCCACGCCAGCGGCGCGAAGATCCAGCCGAAGATGCGCTCGAGCGAGAGCGCCGATCCGCCGAGCGGAGGGAGCAGGCCGAGGAGTGCATTGACGAGGGCCACCAGTGCAACGAACACGACCAGCATCGCCACGATATTGAGGAGCAGTTGCAGCCCTTCGAGCGTGCCCCGGGTGAGTGCTGCCACCGCACTGGCGTCCGGGCGCTCGAAGCTCACCTTCGAACCGGGAGTCAGGCGGGGCGGAACCATGATCGCGGCCACGGCGATGGCCACGGGAGTGGCCACGATCGATGCCACCAGAAGATGGCCAAGGGCGTTCGGGACGATCGGCGCGAGAAAGGTGGCATAGAGAACCAGGACGGTCCCCGCGATCGTGGCCATGCCGCAATTCATCACGATGAAGAGCTCGCCCCGGGACAGTCGCGCGAGGTAGGGGGCGATGACCAGGGGAGCTTCCACCATGCCGACGTAGACGTTCGCCGCCGCAGAGACACCGACTGCCCCGCCCAGTCCCATCGTGCGTTCGAGCAGGCGCGCAAACGCGCGCACGAGCAGCGGCAGGATGCCCCAGTGGAAGAGCAGGGCCGACAAGGCCGCGACCAGCAGCACCAGCGGCAGCGCCCGGAAGGCCAGAACGAACGTGGCCGCCGGCGCGGTCACACTGAACGGAGGCTCCGCACCACCGAGGTAGCCGAACACGAGGCCGGTTCCGGCCAGCAACGCGCGCTCGAAGACATCGAGTACCGTGTTGAGGCTCGCGAGCAATGCCGCGAGCGGCGGCACCTTCAGAAAGAGAACCGCCAGTGCCAGCGCGAGTCCAATCCCGCTCGCGACCAGGCGCCAAGGGACTTCGCGACGCTGCTCTGACGCCAGCCAAGCCAGAGCCATCAGCCCGATGAGGCCGACGGCGCTCTGCATCTGTTGCATCTGACCCCTCCGTGGAGCGAGCAGATTGGAACACAGCCTCCACGCGTGCGCAGTAAGCTTCACCCGGTTCCAGCATCGAGACTCGCATGAACGTCCTCGACACCCCATCCGCTCTTCACGCGTCATTCGAGCGCCAGCGTGCCAGCTACGATGCTGCGCCGTTTCCCGAGTGGCAGCTTCGGCGCGATCGCCTGCAGCGTCTGCAGCGGCTGGTCTGCGGGCACGAGTCCGAGATCGAAGCGGCGATCGACCAGGACTTCGGCGGCCGGCCGCGGATGGAATCCCAGATTGCGGAGATCTTCCCAAGCCTGGCCGAGATCAAGGGCGCACTGAGGCACGGCGAGCAGTGGATGCGGCCCCGCGGTGCCCTGGTGTCGAAGTGGTTCCTGCCGGCCCGCGCGCATGTGATGCCGCGCCCGGTCGGTGTCGTCGGCATCATAGTGCCTTGGAACTATCCCTTGTTCCTCGCGATCGGCCCGCTGGTCGCGGCTCTTGTGGCCGGCAACCGTGCGATGGTGAAGATGTCCGAGTACACGCCGGCGTTTTCGCAGCTGTTTGCGGACCTGGTCGGCAAGCACTTTGCAGCCGACGAGGTCGCTGTCGTTACCGGCGGACCCGACGTTGCGGCGCAATTCTCCGCACTGCCGTTCGATCATCTTCTGTTCACCGGTTCGACGGTCGTGGGACGGCATGTCATGGCGGCCGCGGCGCCGAACCTGACGCCCGTCACGCTGGAACTCGGCGGCAAGTCGCCGACCGTCGTCGCGCCGGATTACCCGATCGAGCGGGCGGCGCAGCGGGTGCTGGCGGGAAAACTGCTCAACGCCGGCCAGACATGCATCGCGCCCGACTACGTGCTCGTGCCGCGCACCAGCGTCCCGGCCTTCGTTGCAGCACTGCAGGCGAACGCCGTGCGCATGTACCCGCGGGGGCTGCAGGACCCGGACTATTGCAGCGTCATCAACCAGCGGCACTACGGCCGGTTGATCGGCTACCTTGAACAGGCGGTCGCGGCCGGCGTCAAGGTCGTGCCGCTCTTCGCGGGGGCCGATCGCGCCGACGAAGTCCATCGCCTCGCACCGACGGTGCTGGTCGATCCGCCGCGTTCGCTCGACGTCATGCGCGACGAGATCTTCGGCCCGGTGCTGCCGGTCATGGGGTATGACAACATCGACGACGCCGTCGCGTTCGTCAATGCCCAGCCGCGACCCCTGGCGCTCTACTGGTTCGACAACGATGCTGCCCGGGCGGAACGCGCGCTGAAGCAGACTCATGCGGGCGGCGTGTGCATCAACGAAACGCTGATGCACGTGGCCCAGGAGGAACTGCCGTTCGGTGGAATCGGCCCGTCCGGCATGGGCCACTACCACGGCAAGTGGGGCTTTGACACCTTCAGCAAACTGACGCCGGTGTTCCGGCAGTCGCGCCTGAACGGCATGAACCTCTTTATGCCGCCTTACCGGCCGGTCGTATCGACGATGCTGCGGCTGATGAAGCGCTTTTAGGGCTTTTTGACGCCTGGATCGCGGCGTTCCACAGCGACGTCAGCCGCCGATGTAGGACATCTCGACCTTCGGTCTCTGCGCGGTCGCCTCGGAACGCAGTTCCGAATAACGGTCAGCGCGCTCGCCCCAGATGCGGGCGATGGATGTCTGCAGGACCGCACCATCCGCCGCGGGCTGATCCGCTGCGCCGCGCAGCAGGCGCCGCAGGTCGTAGCCGCGGTCAGCAAAGAGGCACAGATAGAGCATGCCTTCGGTCGAGAGCCGCGCCCGGGTGCAGCTGCGGCAGAACGCCTGGGTGACGCTGGAGATCACGCCTATTTCGCCGCTTCCGTCGCTATAGCGCCAGCGCTCGGCGACTTCACCTGGGTAGTTCGCGTCGATCGCGGCAAGAGGCGCAACTTCGCGTCCGATGCGCTCGACAACTGCGGACGACGGCACGACGTCGACCATGCGCCAGCCATTGGAACTGCCGACGTCCATGAACTCAATGAACCGGACAATGTGGCCCGTCCCTCGAAAGTGGCGCGCCATCGGCACGATCTCGCCGTCGTTGACGCCGCGCTTGACGACCATGTTGACCTTCACCGGCCCCAGTCCGGCAGCCGCGGCGGCGTCGATTCCGGCCAGCACTTCGGTGACCGAGAAGTCCACGTCGTTCATGCGCCGGAATACCGCATCATCCAGGCCGTCGAGGGAAACGGTGACACGCCGCAGTCCGGCGTCGGCGAGGGCCCGCGCCTTTCGTGCGAGCAGCGAGCCGTTCGTGGTGAGCGCGATGTCGAGCGGGCGGCCGTCGATCGTCGTCAGGCGCGCCAGCATCTCGACCAATCGGTGCAGATCCTTGCGCAGCAGGGGTTCGCCGCCAGTCAGGCGGACTTTCTCGACGCCGAGCGCGATGAAGGACTGCACGACACGCGTGATTTCTTCGAAGCTAAGCAGGTCGGCGTGCGGCAGGAACCGGTAGTCGCGGTCGAAGATCTCCTTCGGCATGCAATAGGTGCAGCGAAAGTTGCAGCGGTCGGTGACGGAGATCCGCAGGTCGCGCAACGGCCGCCCGAGGCGGTCGCGCACCTCGCCGACGGGCTGCTCGGCGCCGGACACGCCGGGCACGGCCAGCCGCGCCGTGCGCATGTCGAGCAACTGGATGATGCGATCGGTCATGCGCCCAATGGTAGCGGCGGATGGCCGCGCAACAAGGCGCGGCGCGTCACGCCGCGCCCCTTGTCCACACTAGGCAGACGGGCTTTGCCCCGGACGCGTCTCGACCTGGATCAGCGGACCGTCGTCGAGCGGTGGCAACTGCGGACGCTCGCGCGGCACGCGCACCGGGCGAGGTTCGGTGGCCAGTCGGGCCTGCGTCTCGCTGAACTTGCTGGGCTCCGTCTGCACGAGGCTCAATCCGGCCAGTTGCAGGACGGCCTGCAGTTGCTCGATCGGCATTGGCGCCGGCGACACCTCGGGCAGCGAGTAGGTGGTCGGCACGACGATCATGCTTGGCGTCGTGACAGTGACCTCACGCGGCTTCGCCACCTGCCCGTCGCCGCGATGTGAGGTCACCGGCTCGGCCAGCGACTCGACGGCCGGCACAGGCGACGGTGCGGCCGCCACCGCGATGCCGGCGGGCACATGCTCGATCTCATCGGCTTCTTCCTCGGCCACTTCACCGGCCTCGGCCGACTTGTCGGTACCCGTTGCCGAATCACCTTCCGTGCCGCGGCCACCCCGCCCGCGACGGCGACGGCGCTTGCGGCCCCGGCGTTCCTCGGACTGCGCCTCCGCCGTCGCTGCATCAGCCGTGACGAGCGAGGCGCTGGCCGGGATGGCCGGCTCAGCCATGGCTCCTGGCGCGGCGGGGACCGACACGGCCGGTAGTGCCTCGGCAGCGTCGACGCGCTCCTTGCGCTCGCCGCGGCGTTCACCTTGCTTGCGGCTCCGGTTCCCTTGCGGTGCCTCCTCTGCCGCTGCCCCGCGTGGAGCAGCCTCGCGCTCGGGCCGCGCCGCGCTGTCGGGGGGACGGCGTTCCTCGCGCTTGTCGCCCCGACGACCGTCCCGACGTTCTTCGCCTCGCCCGCCGCGCTTGTCGTCGCGCCGTCCTTCACGCCGACCGTCGCGCTCGCCGCGTCCACGGCGACGATCACCGCGGCCTTCGGCTTCGCGGGCCGGCTTCTCACCGACCGACTTGACCGGCGCCGGCAGTGCGGCCGGCTGGATGGGGGGCGCCTCTCCAGTAAAGAACGAAACAATGCGGCCCCACAGTCCTGTCGGCGCCGGGGCGGGCGCCTCAGGCGCCGCGACGATGGCGGGTGGCGGCTCGACCACGGGCGCCGGCGTCTCGGGCACGATGCCCTTGACCACTGCCTCCTGCTTCGGACGGCCGCGCTCTTCTTCGACCTTGCCGCGCGTATACGGCGTGTCGGTGCTCGGCGCGAGTTCGGCGGCGCGTTCGAAACTCGCCTTCGATTCGTCCAGGCGCGGGTCGTCGTGCCGCAGACGTTCGACGTGGTAGTGCGGCGTCTCGATGAACTTGTTCGGGATCAGCACCACCGAGACGCGAAGCCGCGCCTCGAGCTTGGCGATGTCGCCGCGCTTCTCGTTCAGCAGGAAGGTGGCGACTTCGACCGGCACCTGCGCGTGAACGGCGGCGGTGTTGTCCTTCATTGCCTCTTCCTGCAGGATCCGCAGGACGTGCAGCGCTGAGCTCTCGGTGTCGCGGATGACGCCGACCCCGTTGCAGCGGGGGCAGGTGACGTGGCTGCCTTCGCTGAGCGCGGGGCGCAGGCGCTGGCGCGACAGTTCCATCAGGCCGAACCGCGAGATCTTGCCCATCTGGACGCGGGCGCGGTCGTAGTGCAGGGCGTCCTTCAGGCGATTCTCGACCGACTTCTGGTTCTTCGACTCCTCCATGTCGATGAAGTCGATGACGATCAGCCCGCCCAGGTCGCGCAGCCGCAGCTGGCGCGCGGCCTCATCGGCCGCCTCGAGGTTCGTGCGCGTTGCGGTTTCCTCGATATCGGAACCGCGCGTGGAGCGAGCGGAGTTGACGTCGATGGCGACCAGCGCCTCGGTGTGGTCGATGACGATCGCGCCCCCCGAAGGCAGCGGCACCGTGCGCGCGTGCGCGGTCTCGATCTGGTGCTCGATCTGGAACCGGGAGAACAGCGGAACATCGTCCTTGTAACGCTTCACTCGGGCAACGTTGTCCGGCATCACGTGCGCCATGAACTGGCGCGCCTGCTCGTAGATGTCGTCCGTGTCGACCAGGATCTCGCCGATCTCCGGATGGAAGTAGTCACGGATCGCCCGGATGACGAGATTGGATTCCTCGACGATCAGGAACGGCGCCGGGTTGGCGCGCTTCAGCCGCTGGCCGTCGGGGCCGGTGCTGCCGTCGACGTAGCTCACCTTCTTCTTGCCGGGATGCTCCGGATCATCGATGGAGAGTTCGTACTGCGGCCGCGACGCATCCTCGATCGCCAGCCAGAGCTTCATCAGGTAGTTGAGGTCCCACTGCAGTTCCTCGGCCGTGCGGCCGATGCCAGCGGTGCGCGCGATGATCGACATGCCGGCCGGCAGCTCGAGCTTGTCCATCGTGTCGCGCAGTTCCTGCCGGTCCTCGCCCTCGATGCGGCGCGAAACGCCGCCGCCACGCGGGTTGTTCGGCATCAGCACGAGGTAACGACCGGCCAGCGAGATGAACGTGGTGAGCGCGGCGCCCTTGTTGCCGCGCTCCTCCTTCTCGACCTGGACCAGCAGTTCCTGGCCTTCCCGCAGGGCTTCCTTGATGCTGGCGCTGCGGACATCTACGCCCTCACGAAAGTACGAGCGCGAGACTTCCTTGAACGGCAGGAACCCGTGGCGCTCCTCGCCGTAATCGACGAAACAGGCTTCGAGGCTGGGCTCGACGCGGGTGATGACTCCTTTGTAGATGTTCGACTTGCGTTGCTCGCGGCCCGCAGTCTCGATGTCGATGTCGATCAGCTTCTGGCCGTCGACGATGGCCACGCGCAGTTCCTCTGCGTGCGTGGCATTGAACAGCATGCGCTTCATCAGCACTCCTCGCGCCTTCTCAGGGGCGCTTGTCAGTGCCGGAATGAACGGGGGTCAGTGCCTACGAGTGTCTTCGGTCACACCCGGCGCGCAGCCAGGTGTGTCCGGCCGCGCGCGGCGGCCCTCCGGAGTCCATGCCCATGGCGCGAACGAATTCACCCACGCCGCCGTGAGGCGGGCCTGGCTGAGCTTCGGCGCGAAAGTCATGTGGCAAGGGGTTCTCGGAAATCGGTCTCGTTATCGCGCGGCGCCTGAGCCGCGCGGCTTGTTCCACTCAGTTCATTGCGGCGGGACCCACACCACGTGGATCCACGCAGTTGGCGGAAATTTCCGCCTCGGCCACCTCGCGGCGTCCTCACTGCGAATTCAAAGAGGCGACAATCGCCTCGAAACCCGCGCGGCCAGATAGCCACCCGGGAACCATTGCTACCGGACCAAGCATCCGGCGACGCCGTGAAACGGCATCGGCCAAAGCTACAATCCCTCGCTTGTCAGGTCTTCCCTGCATCCGACCGCAGCCGGACTTGCCTTCCCAGGCGCGCCAGTACTGGCGCCAACCGCGGCCAAGGGCCGCGGGATTCTCCGGGACTCCGGAAAAACCTCGACGCCTCAAGTATATGCAAGATGGACGCGGCCCGTAAAACTGGAAAGCGGCAGGCAGCCGGCCGTGTTCGCTTGAAGGACGGGGTCGAGAGCGCGGTGGCGGGCGTGGGCACCGTGGCGGCCGACCGCGCCAGCCACCTTCGGGTCGACGCCGAGTATGCCGGCCAGCGTCTCGACAACTTCCTGCTCCGAATCGCCCGTGGCGTGCCCAAGAGCCATGTCTATCGCATCGTTCGCAGCGGCGAGGTGCGTGTCAACAAGGCCCGCGTGACCGCAGACTACCGGGTTCAGGCCGGCGACGACATTCGCGTCCCGCCGATGCGAACGGCCCGCCCCGGCGACGCTCCGGCCCCGGCCTTCGCCCCCGCCCAGATGCCGCCGATCCTGTTCGAGGACGAGTTCCTGATCGCCGTGGACAAGCCCTCGGGTGTCGCCGCACATGGCGGAAGCGGAGTCGCGCACGGCGTCATCGAGCGAGTCCGGGCAGCGCGGCCGCACCAGGCTTTCTTGGAGCTGGCCCACCGGCTCGATCGGGAGACCTCAGGCATTCTCTTGCTCGCCAAGTCGCGACGGGCATTGCTTTCCCTGCACGAACAGCTGCGCGAGGGAAGCATCGACAAGCGGTACCTGGTGCTGGTCGCAGGCGACTGGAGCGACCAGCGCCGGCACGTGCGGCTGGCGTTGACGAAGTTCGTGAACCACAGCGGGGAGCGACGCGTGGCCGTGGACACCGAAGGTGCTGCCTCGCACACGATCTTCAATCTCAAGGAACGCTACGGTGCCTTCTCGCTGCTCGAGGCCGAACTGAAGACCGGGCGGACGCACCAGATCCGCGTCCACCTGGCGCACCTCGGATTTCCGATTGTCGGCGATGACAAGTACGGGGACTTCGATCTGAACCGACGCGTGGCAAAAGGGGAGTTTGGTCCGCGCTTCGGTCGCATGTTCCTGCATGCCCACACGACGCAGCTGGCCCATCCCATCAGCGGGGAGTCGCTGGCGCTGACCGCACCGCTGCCGCCGGACTGCAGCGACTTTCTGCGTTCGCTGAAAGCGAAAGCTCATGGCTAGTCGACGGTTTGACCTGGTGGTCTTCGACTGGGACGGTACGGTCGTCGACTCCACAGCGATGATCGCGCTCAGCATCCAGAAGGCGGCGGCCGATCTCGGCTTGCGGGTTCCCACGCGCGAGCAGGCCAGCCATGTCATCGGGCTCGGTCTGCAGGACGCGCTTGCCGGTGCCGTGCCGGACCTCGACGCGAGCCGCATCGAAGAGTTCTCGGCCCGCTACCGTCACCACTACTTCGCGGGCGAGCCTGAGATCGTGCTCTTCAGCGGCGTGCGCGAACTGTTGGTGGAACTGGCCGAAGTTGGGGCCACGCTGGCGGTGGCGACCGGAAAGAGCCGCCGCGGACTCGACCGCGCATTCGGCACGACGGGACTGGGCATGTTCTTCGCCGCATCGCGCTGCGCCGACGAGACACACCCGAAGCCGCATCCGGCGATGCTCCTGGAACTGACGGACGAACTCGATGTCCCGGTCGAGCGCACGGTGATGATCGGCGACACGACGCACGACCTGGCAATGGCGCGCGCTGCCCGCACCGCGGCGATCGGGGTCACCTACGGCGCCCATCCGCGCGAGCAGCTGGCTGCGCTCGGCCCCCTCGGCCTGGCCGAAAGCGTCGATCGACTGCGCGCATGGCTGCTGACTTCGAGCTAGTTCCTCTCTGTGCCTCGGACACACTCGCCGACGGGAGCCGCGGCGTGCGTTTCGGCGTCAATTTCCGCAGCGAGCCCGTGCCGGCGTTCGCGGTGCGGCACAACGGGGTCGTCGTCGCCTACCTCAACCGGTGCGCACACGTGGCAATGGAGCTCGACTGGCAACCCGGCGAGTTCTTCGAGCCCGGCGCAGAGTTCCTGATGTGCGCCACGCACGGCGCGCTGTACGACCCGGCGACCGGTGCGTGCCGGGGTGGCGCATGCATGGGACACGGCGGCCTCCGTGCGTTGACGGTGGTCGAGCGGGAAGGGATGGTGTTCTGGGTTCCGGACGCGCAGGCGCGGCCGACTGGCTAGGCGAGCAGCAGGAAGACACAGGGCCTGCGCTCCAGCGGGGGCCGGGCGGCGGATCTCCAGTCGGCAACTGGGCGCGTCTGCACATACTCCGCGTTTCCCGTGAGATCGATGGCCACGGTCACCCGCGTGGCGGGCCTGCAGGCAGCCAGAATCGCGTCGAACATCGCGCTGCTGCGATATGGCGTCTCGATGAAGCACTGCGTCTCGCCGGCGCGCGATTCGCGCTCGATCGCCTGCAGCCGCCGCGCGCGCTCGGGTGCAGCGACGGGAAGGTAGCCGAGGAAGCGGAACTGCTGTCCATTCAGTCCCGAAGCCATCAGTGCGAGCAGCAGGGACGAGGGGCCAACGAGCGGCCGGACCGGCACCGCACGCGCATGCGCCGCGGCGACGATGCTGGCCCCGGGGTCGGCGATGGCGGGGCAGCCCGCCTCCGAAACGAGTGCGCCATCCCGCCCTGCGAGCAGGGGTGCGAGCCAGCCGTCGATCATGTCCCTTGCCGGCTCATGACCGATCTCCAGGATGTCCAGCTCGCGTAGCGGCGTGGGATGCCCGATCGACTTCAGGTAGGCCCGCGTAGATTTCGCGTTCTCGGCAAGGAAGTACCGCAGCCGGCGGGCTATGCCGAGCACGCCGTCGGGCAGGACCGTCTCCGCCGGAGAATCCGAGATCGGGCAGGGCAGCAGATACAGGATCCCGCTCACGGTTCAGTTCGAGAAAGTATCTCGATGCCGGCATTGGCCAGCATGGCGGTCAGCCGGACCAGGGGCAGGCCGATCAAGGCGGTCGGATCGTTCGACTCGACACTGGCCACCAGTGCAATGCCGAGCGACTCGATCTTCGCTGCGCCGGCACAGTCGTACGGCTCGTCGAGGCGCAGGTACTGCTCCAGTGCGGGGCGAGGAAGGGTGCGCATCAGCACGGTCGTGGGCACGCTGTCCACCTGCAGCGCGTCGCGCCCCGGGCCAGCGACTGCCAGGGCCGTATGGAAGACGACTTTTTTGCCCTGCATGCGCTCGAGCTGAGCGAGGGCCGCAGAGTGAGACATGGGCTTGCCGAGCGGGGCGCCAGCGATCTCCGCAACCTGGTCGGACCCGATGACCACCGCTCCGGGGCAACGTGACTGCACCTCTTGAGCCTTGGCGATGGCAAGCCGGAGCGCCGTCTCGCGTGGGGCTTCACCGGCGAGTGGAGCTTCGTCGACCTGCGGCGCCTCGACGCCGAAAGCGATCCTCAGCCGACCTAGCAACTCACGGCGGTAACGCGAGGTTGATGCGAGTACGATCGTCGGCCGGTTCATGGCGCGCGCAGTTTAGCCGCGCTCTCTGGATGAAGACGACATGGCGGCACATCCATCGCGCAAGTGCGACGTAGTCGAACTGGCACGGCAAGGGCAGGTCATCGAGGGTACGCTGCCCGTAAGCGAGCTGCCGCGGCTTGCCGCGACTGTCGCCCAGCCCACGGGTACCCTCGTTTATCGCATCGTGGGCCGGGTCGACGACCAAGGTCGCGCCGGAGCGCTGCTGCGCCTGACCGGCGACCTGGCGCTGGCCTGCCAGCGCTGCGGCAGGCCGCTGTCCTTCCATCTGGAGCGCGACGCCGCCTTCCGGTTCGTGGTGAGTGAAGAGGAGCTCAACGCCTTGCCGCTCGATGACGACGACGAGGCCGAGGCCATCGTGGGTGGTCGCAGTACAGACATTGCCGCGTGGCTCGAGGAAGAGGCGATCCTGTCGCTGCCCCTGGTGCCGCGCCACGACGACTGTCACCCGCTGGCCTCCGAAGCGCGCGAGGAGGCCACGGACTCGGCGCGCCCGAACCCGTTCGCCGTGCTGGCCCAGCTGAAGGGTGATCGCAAACCGCACTGACCGGCCGGGGTTCCTCCAGACGTGCGGCTCAGGTAGAATTTCGCGTTTTATTCCGTGGGGTTAGCCATGGCTGTCCAACAGAACAAGAAGTCCGCTTCCAAGCGCGGCACGCATCGCGCGCACGATTTCCTGACCAACCCGCCGACCGCCATCGAGCCGACGACCGGCGAAGTGCATCGTCGTCACCACATCAGCCCGGGTGGCGTCTATCGCGGCAAGAAGGTCCTGCAGACCAAGAACGACGAGTAAGCTTTCTCGATCAGTCCACTGATCGGTCCTTTCCTCGTGCGCGTCCGTTCGCGCGTCCAGTTTCTTCGTTGTGTCGAGCATCCGCTGCGCGCCCGCGCGGCGGAATGCGTCCGCTCGCGGTGACCATCCGCATCGCCGTCGACTGCATGGGCGGGGATCACGGCATCCCGGTCACTGTTCCTTCCGCGCTGGCCTTTCTTGCCCACACGCCGGACGCGGCGTTGCTCCTCGTGGGGCGCGGCCCGGAGATCGAGCGCGCCCTGCCGGGCGCGGTCAAGGGCGTCGAAGTCGTTCACGCCGACGATGTGGTCGAGATGCATGACGCGCCGGCCGCGGCGTTGCGCAGCAAGCGCGCGTCATCGATGCGGATCGCCGTCAACCTGATCAAGGAGGGGCGTGCCGACGTCGTTGTCAGTGCCGGCAATACCGGGGCCCTGATGGCGATCTCGCGCTTCGTGCTCAAGACGCTCGATGGCATCGACCGTCCAGCGATTGCAGGGCCGATTCCCAACCAGCTCGGCCGCGTCACGACAATGCTGGACCTGGGTGCGAACGTCGATTGCACGCCAGAGCACCTTCTGCAGTTCGCCATCCTCGGCTCGGCGCTGGTCGCCGCCATCGAGGAAAAGGAGCGTCCCACCGTCGGGCTGCTCAACATCGGCGAGGAGATGATCAAGGGCAATGACATCGTCAAGCAGGCCGGCGAGCTGTTGCGCCAGAGCCCGCTTAATTTTGTGGGCAACGTCGAGGGCAACGACATCTACAAAGGCACGACCGATGTCGTGGTGTGCGACGGCTTCGTCGGCAACGTCGCGCTCAAGACATCGGAAGGCCTGGCGCACATGCTGGGCGGCTTTGTGCGCGAAGAATTCAAGCGGGATCCCCTGTCGCGCCTGATGGCGGTCGCCGCCTATCCTGTGCTCAACCGCTTCCGGCGGCGCGTCGATCCGCGGCGTTACAACGGCGCCAGTCTGCTCGGCCTGCGCGGACTGGTGCTCAAGAGTCACGGGTCCGCCGACACAGTGGGATTCGAGTGCGCCCTGCAACGCGGCTACGAGGAGGCACGCCATCGCGTTCTCGAGCGCACGGTCGCCGCGATGCAGCCCTTCATCGCGCAGCTGGAACCGGCAAGCGGCGGTCGCCCGGAGACGACCGAGCAGGACGCATGACCGCGCACGGCCGCCCCAGGAGCGAGTCCGCTGGCGCGCGACGCGTGGCCCGTCTGCCGAAGCGCCACTACGCAAGCATCATCGGCACCGGATCGGCGCTGCCCGGGCGGGGCGTCTCGAACGACGAGCTCGCACGCGATCTGGCATCACGTGGAGTCGAGACGTCCGACGAGTGGATCGTCGCCCGCACCGGAATCCGCCAGCGTTACATCGCGGAGCGAGGAACGACGACCGCAGAGCTCGGTGCGCGCGCCGCGCGCGCCGCGCTCGAAATGGCCGATGTCGAGCTCGAAAGCATCGACCTGATCGTCGTCGCGACCTCGACTCCCGACCAGATTTTCCCGAGCGCGGCCTGCCTGATCCAGGCGCGTCTGGGCCACCCGGGTTGCCCGGCCTTCGACGTGCAGGCTGTCTGCAGCGGGTTCGTCTACGCGCTGGCGGTTGCGGAGGCCATGCTGCTCGGCGGAAGGCATCGCCGGGCGCTGGTCATTGGTGCCGAAGTCTTCTCGCGCATCCTCGACTGGAGCGATCGCACGACCTGCGTGCTGTTTGGCGACGGCGCCGGAGCGGTTGTGCTGGATCGAACCGACACGCCCGGCATCCTCGCCAGCGAGCTGCATGCCGATGGCAGTCAGGCGGGAATCCTGTGTGCGGCGGGGCGGGTCAGCCACGGCGCGGTGGAGGGGCACCCGTTCCTGACGATGGAAGGCCAGGCCGTCTTCAAGCTGGCGGTGACCGCGCTCGGCGCCTCGGCCGCAGACGTTCTCGCCTCGGTCGGACTGCCGCCGGAGCAACTCGACTGGCTGATTCCACATCAGGCGAACATCCGCATCATGAGCGCGATCGCCCGGCGTCTTGCGCTGCCGGAGTCGAAGATGGTCGTGACCGTCGACCAGCACGGAAACACATCGGCGGCTTCGGTTCCGCTGGCACTCGACGCAGCCGTGCGTGACGGACGCATCCGGCGTGGTCATCACGTATTGCTGCAGGGCGTGGGAGGCGGTTTCACATGGGGATCGGTGCTGTTACGGTGGTAAGGCTATGAAACTTGCATTCGTGTTTCCGGGACAGGGCTCGCAGTCGGTCGGCATGCTGTCGAGCTTCGACGATCCGGCGGTCGGTCAGATACTCGACCGAGCCTCGGCGGCCCTGGGCCAGGACATTGGCTCGCTGATCGCGAACGGGCCAGCGGAAGATCTCAATCTGACCGTCAATACGCAGCCCGCGATGCTGGTGGCGGGCTACGCTACCTACGCGGCCTGGCGGTCCGCCGGCGGTGCTCCTCCGGCGCTGGTGGCAGGGCACAGCCTTGGCGAGTACACGGCGCTGACCGCGGCCGAGGCGCTCACGCTCGAGGACGCCGTGCGTCTGGTTCGGTTTCGCGCCTCGGCCATGCAGGAGGCCGTGCCGGTGGGCGAGGGCGCGATGGCAGCGATCATCGGTTTGTCGGACGAAGACGCGAGCCGGGCGTGCGCGACGGCGGCGGAGGGACAGGTCGTCGAGGCCGTCAACTTCAACGCACCGTCGCAGGTGGTCATCGCTGGACATAAGGCGGCGGTCGAACGCGCTTGCGCCGCTGCCCGGCAGCTGGGTGCGAAGCGCGCACTGGTGCTGCCGGTTTCGGCGCCGTTCCATTCGTCGCTGCTGCAGCCCGCCGCCGAGCGGCTCCGCGCTTACCTTGCGAACGTCGAAATCAAGACGCCCGCCATCCCGCTGGTCAACAACGTGGACGTAGCGATCGAGACCGAACCGGCGCGCATCGCTGATGCACTCGCCCGCCAGGCGGCGGGGCCGGTCCGGTGGGTCGAGATCGTGCGTTTGCTCGCGAGCCAGGGCGTCACCCACGTCGTCGAATGCGGTCCGGGACGAGTACTGGCGGGGCTCACGCGACGCATCGCCCCGGAGCTCGAAAGTCTCGCGATCTTCGACCCCGAGAGTCTTAAGGAAGCGCTGGCGGCCACCGCTGCCTGAGGAGGCCGACCGATGAATGTGTTTCAGCCTGGCTGCCTGGCCGATGAAGTCGCACTGGTGACCGGTGCCTCGCGCGGCATCGGCCGCGCGATCGCGGAGCAGCTCGCACGCGCGGGTGCCATTGTCGTCGGCACGGCGACCTCCGAAGCGGGCGCGCAGGGCATCTCGACGCGCCTTGGAGAACTCGGCGCGCGCGGTCGCGGCGTCGTGTTCGACGTGCGCGACGCCACGGCGGCCGAGGGCCTGGTCGAGAACGTCAGCAAGGAGTTCGGCAAGCTCTCCGTGCTCGTCAACAACGCGGGCATCACTCGCGACACCCTTGCCCTGCGGATGAAGGACGATGACTGGGCGACGGTGCTGGACACCAATCTTTCCGGCGTCTTCCGCCTGTCGCGCGCCGTCATGCGCGGCATGATGAAGGCGAAGCACGGTCGCATCGTCAACATCACTTCCGTCGTCGGCGCGTCCGGCAATGCAGGGCAGGCGAACTATGCGGCGGCCAAAGCCGGGGTCGTCGGCTTGACCAAGGCGCTCGCGCGCGAGGTCGGCAGTCGCGGCATCACCGTCAACTGCGTGGCGCCGGGCTTCATCGACACCGACATGACGCGCTCGCTCAGTGAACAGCAGACGCAGGCCTTGCTGACGCAGATTCCGCTCGGGCGACTCGGGCAGGCGGAGGATATCGGCGCAGCTGTCGTCTTTCTTGCGTCCCGGGCGGCGGCCTATGTCACGGGAGCCACGCTGCACGTCAACGGTGGCATGTACATGACATGAAACGGGCGCCTGTTCGCAGGAGCGAAGGGTGCCTCTGTTAGAATCCGCGCGAATTTTTTCGCCGGCCGACAAGATGGCGATGCGCACCGGCAGCAATGCAACCGCGGTTCGCGGCGCACCGCCGACACACATGGGGCAGGAGGAGTACATGGAAAACATCGAACAACGCGTCAAGAAGATCGTCGCTGAGCAACTCGGCGTGAACGAGGCTGACATCAAAAACGAATCGGCCTTCGTCGAGGACCTCGGCGCCGATTCTCTCGACACAGTCGAGCTGGTGATGGCCCTGGAAGACGAATTCGAGTGCGAAATTCCGGACGAAGAGGCCGAGAAGATCCGCACGGTCCAGCAGGCTGTCGACTACATCAACAGCCACCTGAAGAAGGCCTGACGCAGCCCGCGTCTGCCGCAGCACAGAGGTTTGATGTCAGGCAAGCGCCGCGTCGTTGTCACCGGACTCGGGGTCATCAGCCCGGTCGGCAATGACGTCCCCAGCGCTTGGTCAGCCTTGCTTGCCGGGAGGTCGGGCGTCGGCCCGATCACGCGTTTCGACGCTTCGGCATTGCATTGCCGGATCGCCGGCGAGGTCAAGGGCTTCGACGTCACGAGCGTGATGTCAGCCAAGGAAGCCCGGCGCCTGGATACCTTCATCCACTACGGAGTTGCTGCCGCGACCGAGGCACTCCGTGACTGTGGCCTGGAAGTTACCGACGCCAACCGGGACCGCATCGGCTGTGTCATAGGCTCCGGCATCGGCGGCCTGCCGATGATCGAGGTGAACCACTCCGAGCTGCTGAATCGCGGCCCCAGGCGGGTTTCTCCGTTCTTCGTGCCAGGATCGATCATCAACATGATCGGCGGCACGCTTTCGATCATGTACGGGCTGCGCGGTCCGAACCTGGCGATCGTCACGGCCTGCACCACCGGGCTGCATTCCATCGGCGACGCCGGGCGCATGATCGAATACGGCGATGCCGACGTCATGCTGGCGGGCGGCGCGGAATCGACAATCTGCCCCCTGGGCCTCGGTGGCTTCGACACGATGAAAGCCGTGTCGACGCGCAACGACGACCCGGCGACAGCAAGTCGTCCATTTGACAGGGATCGCGACGGATTCGTGCTCGGCGAAGGCGCAGGTATCGTCGTCCTCGAAGAGTATGAGCACGCGCGGCGCCGGGGTGCGCGCATGTACTGCGAACTGGCCGGCTTTGGCATGAGCGCGGACGCCTACCACATGACGGCGCCGAACATGGATGGTCCGCGGCGCTGCATGCTGGTGGCGCTGCGCAACGCCGGTATCAACGCCGACGAGGTCGACTATCTCAACGCGCACGGCACGTCGACCCCGCTGGGCGATATCAACGAGACCAAGGCAATCCGGGCGGCCCTGGGCGAGCACGCCGACCGGATCGTCGTCAACTCGACCAAGTCCATGACAGGGCACCTTCTGGGCGGCGCGGGCGGAATCGAGTCCGTGTTCACCGCGCTGGCGCTGCACCACCAGGTGTCGCCGCCGACGATCAACATCTTCAACCAGGATCCGGAGTGCGACCTTGATTACTGCGCCAATACGGCGCGTGAAATGAAGATCGACGTCGCGCTGAAAAATTCGTTTGGCTTCGGCGGGACCAACGGCACCCTGGTCTTCAAGCGGATCTGAGTGCTGCTCGGCTGGGCCGTCCTGCAGCCTTCGATGCGGGAAAAGAGGTGGTTGCAGCTCGCCACCGCGGCTTGCGTGCTGGTCGCGTCGCTGCTGGCCGTTGCCGCGATGGCGCTGGATCCACGCGACCCCCTGCGGGTGGGGGGACAGCCGCGTTACTCGCACTGGCGGCGGCCCTGTGGGGCGCGTGGCAGCTCCGTGTCGCGGGGGCAGCCGCGACCGAGATCAGGATCCGGGGTGGCGATGTCTGGCTACGGGACAGGGGACCCGAAGCCCGTGAAGAGCGGGCGCGATGTGTCTTTGCGCCGCCATGGTTGATAACCTTCCGCTTCGGCTCCAACTACGTCCGACTTTGGCCCGACTCCCTCCCTCCCGACGCGTTTCGTCAGGTCCACGCTTGCGTGCGGTGGGAACGGACCGGCACAACCGATGCACTGGGACCCACCGGGGCCAACGCCCGCCAGAATGAGAACGATCCCTGACGTCGAGCCTGGCACTGCGGGCGAAGTGCCGCCGCGCAGTGCCGGACAGAACCGCCCCTGGGGAGTCGGGCGTGTCTGATCGGGACATCGACCAGCAGCTCGTCGAGCGCGTGCAGCGCGGCGACAAGGCGGCGTTTGATCTCCTGGTCTCCAAGTACCAGCGCAAGATCTTTCGCCTGCTCTCCCGGCTGATCCGCGATGCCGCCGAAGTCGAGGATGTAGCCCAGGAAGCGTTCATCAAGGCCTACCGGGCGCTGCCCAACTTCCGTGGTGACAGCGCCTTTTACACCTGGCTTTACCGGATCGCCATCAATACCGCCAAGAATCATTTGGTGTCCCAGGGTCGGCGGGCGCCAACCTCGACCGAAACAGAAATCGAAGATGCGGAAACTTTTGACGACGGCGAGCACCTAAGGGATCTGAACACGCCGGAGGCGATGCTGGCATCCAGGCAAGTGGCCGACGCCGTCAACCGGGCGGTCGAGCGGCTGCCGGAGGACTTGCGGACCGCCGTCGTGCTGCGCGAGCTGGAGGGGCTCAGCTATGAAGAGATTGCAGAGACGATGAACTGTCCGATCGGGACCGTTCGATCCCGCATTTTCCGTGCGCGCGAGGCGATCGCCGAGGAACTGCGGCCGGTACTCAGTACGACGAAGGACAAGCGGTGGTAGGGTAGGACCATGGATAAATCAGCGATGAGCAGTAACCTGCACCCCGAGTGGGAGAGGCTGTCAAGCCTGGTGGACGGTGAACTCGATGCAGAGGGCACTGACGCCCTGTTGACGGCACTGTGCCGTGATTCTGAACTGCACGGCGAATGGGTGACGCTGCACATCGTGGGCGACGCCCTGCGTTCGAGCGAGGTCGCCGCGCTGCATGCTCCGGATTTCTGCGCCCGGGTTTCGGCGGCGCTTGCGCTCGAGCCCACCGTGCTCGCACCGCGCGCCAGCCCGGTCCGTCGGTCGGGAACGCTGCGGCGCTACCTGGCGCCTGGCGTCGCCGTTGCCGCATCGGCGGCGGTCATCGCCTTCGTAGCGGTGCCACTGCTGCAGTCGCCCACCGCGGTCGCTCCGACCCAGCAGGTGGCCGTGACGGCCGCTCCGACTTCGGACCCGACGCCGGCTGAAGTGAGCCGGCGCGCCGCTGCCACCGTGGCCAAGGCTCGCTCACTGGATGTCTATCTGGCCGCCCATCGCGAGCTTGCCGCGGGCGTGGCGCTGCCGCGGGCGACTCCCTACCTGCGCACACCGGGCGAAGTCCCGGAAGGTCGCTGATGCGAACGGTCGGACCCGCTGCGCGGGCCACCGTGGCGCTGGGTCGTTGGCTTCCGTTGCTGATCATGACGGCGGTCGTCGCTGCGGCCAGTTCGGCAGCGCGGGCGCAGGACCGCCCGCGACCGGAGGCAGCGTCCCAGGTGCGCACGCCGCTGCAGTGGGTGCAGGCCATCCAGCAGGCCGCGGCCCGAGTGAACTACAGCGGCACGGTCGTCTACCAGGCCGGCGGGGACATGCGCAGCTCGCGCATCACTCACGTGTACGACGGCAAGAGGTCTCAGGAACGCATCCAGACCCTCGATGGCAAGCCGCGCGAATACCTTCGCACCCGCACTGACAACAACGACGAAGTGCACTGCCTGATTCCGGAATCGCGTCGCATCGTCATCGAGCACCGCGCCGTCGAGGATCCGTTTCCCGGGCTGATCGGAGCGCCCGCGGCGGACATACTGAAGCTTTATCAGGTCGAGGCGGGTGGCATTGAGCGCGTGGCCGGCATCGAGTGCCAGGTGCTGACGTTCACTCCCCGGGACGCGCTTCGTTATGGCTATCAGCTTTGCGTCGAGCCAGCGAGCGGGCTGTTGCTGAAGTCGCAGATGGTCAACGACAGGTTCGACGTGCTGGAGCAGGTGGCCTTCACCGACGTGCGTATCGGCGAGCGTATCGACCGTGCGCGCCTGAAGCCGGCCTGGTCGACGGAGGGCTGGTCCGTGGAACGCAGCGACCACCGCCGCGTCGATCTGGCCAAGGCGGGATGGGTCGTGCCCGCACCGGATGGCTTCAGGCGGACCAAGGAAATCGCCCGCCGCATGGGCGCGAGGGACGCGATGCAGGTCGTCTTCAGTGACGGGCTGGCGACGGTCTCGGTTTTCATCGAACCGGGTGCCGAGTTGAAGCCCCTGACCGAGGGCGTGCAGATGATGGGACCCACAGCAGCGTATTCGCGCCGTGTCGGCGACGCGCTGGTGACGGTTGTCGGTGAAGTTCCGCCCGCCGCGGTGCGGGGCTTGGCGGGTTCTGTCGAGTTCAATGGCCCGCGCTGACGGGCGAGTTCCAGGAAACCAAGGATCATGGGAATGATGAAGAGATTTGCCGCAGCCCTGTTCGCACCGTTGCTGGTGGTGGCCGTTCCACTGCTGGCGCCCAGCGCACAGGCACAGACCGCCCAGACCCTGCCGGACTTCGCCGATCTTGCCGACCGTGCGGGTCCGGCGGTCGTCAATATCCGGACCACGGCGCGCGTGTCCACGGGTGCCAGCGCGCTGCCGTTTCCGGACATTGACGAAAACGACCCGATGTACGAGTTCTTCCGGCGCTTCTTTCCCAACCCTCCGCAGCAGGGACCGCGGCAAGGCCCGGGACCCGGTCAGGGCCAGGGTCCGGGACCGCGACGCGATGTTCCACGCGGTCTGGGCTCCGGTTTCATTCTCTCCGCCGACGGCTACGTGCTGACGAACGCGCATGTGGTGGAGGGCGCTGACGACATCACCGTGACCTTGACCGACAAGCGGGAGTTCAAGGGCAAGGTCATCGGCGCCGACCGTCGGACCGATGTGGCCCTCGTGAAGATCGAAGCTGCGGGGCTTCCCACCGCCAAGGTCGGCGATCCCAACCGTCTGCGGGTCGGTGAATGGGTGCTGGCGATCGGTTCGCCGTTCGGCCTCGAGAACACGGTGACGGCCGGCATTGTCAGCGCGAAGGCGCGCGACACTGGCGAGTTCCTGCCGTTCATCCAGACCGATGTGGCGGTCAATCCTGGCAATTCGGGCGGGCCGCTGATCAACATGCGCGGCGAGGTGGTCGGCATCAATTCCCAGATCTTCACGACCTCCGGCGGCTACAACGGCATCTCGTTCGCGATCCCGATCGACGAGGCGATGAACGTCCAGCAGCAGCTGCGCTCGTCCGGGCGCGTCATCCGTGGCCGCATCGGAGTCGGCATCGAGGGCGTCTCCAAGGAGGTGGCCGAGGCCATCGGTCTGGGCGCCCCGCGTGGTGCCCTCGTCAACTCGGTCGAGAAGGACGGCCCGGCGGCGAAAGCCGGGCTGGAAGCCGGCGACGTGATCCTGAAGTTCGACGGTCGCCCGATCGAGCGCTCCAGCGACCTGCCGCGCATCGTCGGTGGCACCAAGCCAGGTACCAATTCGACTCTCAGCGTGTATCGCAAGGGCGGGCAGCGCGATCTCAAGGTGCTGGTCGGCGAGATGCCGCAGGAACGGCCGCGCAGCGCCCGCACCACGGAACCCGCAAAGCCCGCCGTCCCGGCCAATGCGCTAGGCCTCGGCGTGTCCGACGTCGCACCCGACAAGCTGAAGGAACTGGGCGTGAAAGGCGCCGTGCAGGTCGACTCCGTCGATGGACTCGCGGCCAGTGCCGGATTGCGGGCGGGTGACATCATTACCCAGCTCAACAGCAGCGAAATCCAGAACGCGAAGCAGTTCAACGAAGCCGTGGCGAAGCTGGATCCGAAGAAGGACGTCGCGGTGCTGGTCCGCCGCGGCGAGGCTTCGCGGTTCATCATCATTCGCCGCTGAGCCGGCGAGTTCGCGCGCCGCGGTAAACTCCGCGGCTGTACCGGGAGTGGGGGTGCGCCTAGCGGTCACCCCCTTTTCTTTGTTCAGCCGCGCGGAGCCTCCGCAGCTGACGCCACGATTTGCACCGCTGATACCCCAGGCCGACCGGTTCGGCGCTCGACGCATGCAGCATATCCGCAACTTTTCCATCATCGCGCACATCGACCACGGCAAGTCGACGCTGGCAGATCGCCTGATCCAGCGCTGCGGCGGCCTGTCCGATCGAGAGATGGAGGCGCAGGTGCTGGACTCGATGGACCTCGAGCGCGAGCGTGGCATCACGATCAAGGCGCAGACCGCTGCGCTCGAGTATGTCGCGGCAGACGGGCAGAAGTACAACCTGAACCTGATCGACACGCCCGGCCACGTCGACTTCAGCTACGAAGTGAGCCGGTCGCTCTCGGCCTGCGAAGGAGCGCTGCTGGTGGTCGATGCGTCGCAGGGCGTCGAGGCGCAAACGGTCGCCAACTGCTACACGGCCATCGAACTCGGGGTCGAGGTCCTGCCGGTCCTGAACAAGATGGACCTGGCCTCGGCCAACGCCGAAGAGGCGCGCGCAGAGATCGAGGATGTCATCGGTCTGGACGCCCATGACGCGGTGCTCGCGAGCGCCAAGACCGGCATGGGGCTGGAGGAGATCCTGGCGCGGATCATCGAGCGGGTCCCTCCGCCCAAGGGCGACCCTGCGGCGCCCTTGCAGGCGCTGATCATCGACTCGTGGTTCGACAATTATGTCGGCGTCGTCATGCTGGTCCGGGTCGTCAACGGCGTCATCAAGCCGAAGGACAAGATCCTGCTGATGGCCAGCGGCGCTACCCACCTGGTCGAGCAGGTCGGCGTGTTCACGCCGAAGTCGCGCGGTCGGGATTCCCTGTCAGCCGGGGAGGTGGGCTTCGTCATCTCGGGTATCAAGGAACTGCGCGACGCGCATGTGGGCGACACGGTCACGCACACGGGCAAGCCGGCGAGTTCACCGCTGCCCGGCTTCAAGGAAGTGAAATCGCAGGTGTTCGCGGGACTCTTCCCGGTCGAGTCCAACCAGTACGAGGCGCTGCGCGAGGCCCTCACGAAGCTGCAATTGAACGACGCGTCGCTGCACTTCGAGCCGGAGGTGTCGCAGGCGCTTGGCTTCGGTTTCCGCTGCGGCTTTCTCGGCCTGCTGCACATGGACATCGTGCAGGAGCGGCTCGAGCGCGAGTACGACATGGACCTCATCACCACCGCGCCGTCGGTGGTCTACGAGGTGCTGCTGCGCGACGGCACCGTGGTGTCGGTCGAGAATCCGTCGAAGATGCCTGATCCGGCCCGCATCGAGGAGATCCGCGAGCCGATCGTCGACGTGACGATCTTCGTGCCGCAGGAGTTCGTGGGCCAGGTGATCACGCTTTGCATCGGCAAGCGCGGAGTCCAGACCGACCTCACCTACCACAGCCGCCACGTGATCCTGAAGTACGAGCTGCCGCTGGCCGAAATCGTGATGGACTTCTTCGACAAGCTGAAGTCCGTCTCGCGCGGCTACGCCTCGATGGACTACGAGTTCAAGGAGTACCGCGCGGCCGACGTCGTCAAGGTCGATATGCTGATCAACGGCGACCGGGTCGACGCGCTCAGTGTCATCGTGCACCGGGCCAATGCGATCTACCGCGGTCGGGAAGTGACCGCCAAGATGCGCAAGCTGATCCCGCGCCAGATGTACGACGTCGCGATCCAGGCGTCGATTGGCGCCAACATCATCGCGCGCGAAGACGTCAAGGCGCTGCGCAAGAACGTGCTGGCCAAGTGCTACGGCGGCGACATCACCCGTAAGAAGAAGCTTCTTGAGAAGCAGAAGGCCGGCAAGAAGCGCATGAAGCAGGTCGGAACCGTGGAGATTCCGCAGGAAGCGTTCCTCGCGATCCTGCAGGTGGAAGACAAATGAACTTTGCCCTCATCCTGTTCGTACTGACCGTCTTCACGGGGGTCCTGTGGGTCGCTGACAAGCTGGTCTTCGCAAAGCAGCGTCAAGCGCGGGCAGCCCGGCTACTGGCCGACTTCGACAGCCGCAACGCGGCCGCGCTGGCGCGCAAGGAAGTCATCGTCGAGCAGGAGCGCCGCAGCCTGGAAGAGGGTGCCGTGCGGCAGCCGGCCTGGCTCGAGTACACCGCCAGCTTCTTTCCGGTCATCCTGATCGTCTTCCTTCTGCGCTCCTTCCTTTACGAGCCGTTCCGCATCCCGTCGGGCTCGATGCTTCCCACCCTGGAGGTCGGCGATCTCATCCTCGTCAACAAGTACGAGTACGGCATCCGGCTTCCGGTGATCAACAAGAAGGTGATCGAGATCGGGCAGCCGAAGCGCGGGGACGTCATGGTGTTCCGCTTCCCGCTGAATCCTTCGCAGGACTACATCAAGCGTGTCATCGGACTGCCGGGCGACCGCATCGAGTACTTCAACAAGCGACTGACGGTCAATGGCAAGGAAGTGCCGCTACGGAAGTTGGACAACTACTACGACCCGGACCGGATGCAGTACTACGCCCAGTTCGACGAGACCCTCGGGGAAGCCAGCCACCGGGTCATCGTCAACGAGGGCGTCCCGCCGGGACTGGGCGGCGGCTACCCCAACACCCACCCCGGCGCGTGTCAATACAGCGGCAGCGGCATCGTCTGCACGGTGCCGCCGGGGCACTATTTCATGATGGGCGACAATCGCGACAACAGCGAGGACAGCCGCTTCTGGGGGTTCGTGCCGGACGAGAACATCGTCGGGCGTGCCTTCCTCATCTGGATGAACTTTGGCAATATCGGGCGTATCGGCAGTTTTCGCTGACAGCGATTTCAGTTAACCTACTGAAAAGAAAGGGAAAATGGACAAGTTCCGAACTCGCCGGCGGCAGCGCGGACTCAGCATCATCGGCCTCATCTTCATCGGGCTGATCGTGGTGGGCCTGCTGGCCTTGGGCTTCAGGACCGTCCCGGCGGTCATCGAGTACATCGCCATCGAGCGCGCGGTGCAGAAGATCAAGAGCGAGGCAAACACGGTCGGCGAACTCCGCGCCGCCTTCGACCGGCATGCGACGATCGATGACATCACGTCGATCAGCAGCAAGGACCTGGACATCACGAAAGAGGGCGACCAGATCGTCATCAGCTACGCCTACCAGAAGAAGATCCCGGTCATCGAGAACGTTTCCCTCGTCATCGACTTCGCTGGCAAGACGGCAGACCGCCCGCAGCGCAAAGCGGTGCCGTGAACGGCCGGCCGGCTACCCGATCCGATGGAACTTCCGGCGCTTGAAGGGCGCCTCGGCTACACGTTCGTCCAGCATGCGCTGCTCGAGCAGGCCGTAACGCATCGCAGCCACGGCGCGATTCATAACGAGCGCCTGGAGTTTCTCGGCGACGCGGTACTGAACTGCGCCATCGCGCAGATCCTGTTCCAGAAGTACACGCGGCTGGACGAGGGCGACCTCTCGCGCCTGCGCGCCAACCTGGTCAAGCAGCAATCGCTGGCCGATATCGCCGAGCGCCTGGTGCTGTCCGACTTCATGCGGCTGGGCGAAGGCGAAATGAAGAGCGGCGGGTTCCGCCGGCCCTCGATACTGGCCGACACGATGGAGGCCATTTTCGGCGCGATCTTCCTCGACAGCGGGTTTGACGCCGCGAAAGGCGTGATCGGCAAGCTTTTCGATCCGGTCCTCAAGACGGTCGACCCGAAGACTCTTGGCAAGGACAGCAAGACGCTGCTGCAGGAGTACCTGCAGGGCAAGCGCATTGCGCTGCCGGTGTACACCGTGGTGGAGACTCGGGGCGCTGCGCACAACCAGGAGTTCGAGGTCGAGTGCGCCATACCGAAGCTCGAGATCAGCGTGCACGGTACCGGCCGCAGCCGGCGCGCGGCGGAGCAGTCGGCGGCGAAGCAGGCCTTCGAGGCAGCCCAACTCGCCATCGCGCACCTGGGGCGGCGCACGCGCAAGAAGGCTGCCGCGCCCGCCACCGCTGAGGCCGCCGGATCCGAGCCCGCGACTCCGACGCCGGACACGGTGACGACGCGCGATCCTGCCTGATGACGGAAGCCGTACGCCGCGTCGGCATGGTGGCGGTCATCGGCCGCCCCAACGTCGGCAAGTCGACGCTGGTCAACGCACTGGTGGGCGAACGCGTCAGTATCACGTCCCGTAAGCCGCAGACGACGCGCGATCGCATCCTCGGCGTTCGCACCGACGTGGATGCGCAGTACATCTTCGTGGACACGCCTGGGTTCCAGCGGCGCCATCGAAGCGCGCTGAACAAGCGCATGAACGACGCCGTCACCGGCGCCTTGACGGACGTCGACGCGATCGTTCTGGTCATCGATGCGGCCGGCTGGACCGCGGCCGACGACGTCGTGGTGAGCCTGCTGCCACCGGCTTCCGACCGGGTCATCCTCGCGCTGAACAAGATCGATCTCATCGCGCAGCGCGAGCGGCTGCTGCCTCTGATGGCAGCTTCGATGCAGCGCTACCCGTTTCACGCGATCGTGCCCGTCAGCGCCGAGAAGCAACGCCAGCTCGAGGACCTGCTCAAGGAGGTCCGCGCGCTGCTGCCGGAAGGCATGCCGCTCTTTGACGCCGACCAGTACACCGACCGCAGCGCGCGCTTTCTCACCGCCGAGCGCATCCGCGAGAAGGCTTATCGCCTGCTGGGCGATGAACTCCCGTACGGTGTGGCCGTGACGATCGACCGCTGGGACGAGACCGACGCCGGCGCCGAGATCATCGCGACACTGGTGGTGGACCGGGATTCGCACAAGGGCATCGTCATCGGCAAGGAGGGTGCGAAGCTGCGTGAGATCTCGCGGCTGGCGCGCGCCGAGATCCAGGAAATGCTCGGCAAGCCGGTGCACCTCGAGGTCTGGGTGCGGGTGAGGAAGGGCTGGAGCGACGATCCTTCGGCGCTGCGCAAGCTCGGCTATGGCTGATGGCGCGGCCGTCGCCGGGAAGGGCGCCCCCGCGCGACGCCGCCGTGACGAGGCGCGGGTGGACCATCAGCCGGGCTTCGTCCTGCACACGACCGCATGGCGCGAGACCAGCCTGATCGTCGAGGCCTTCACGCGCGACTTCGGCCGTATGTCACTGGTGGCGCGCGGAGCGAAGCGCCCCACGTCCCAGTTCCGCGGTCTGCTCTCGCCGTTCACCCCGCTCGCCTTCTCGTGGAGCGGCCGCAGCGAAGCCAAGAACCTCGTGCGCGTTGAATGGGTCGGCGGCCTGCCTCCGCTGCGGGGGGGCGCCTTGCTTTCCGCGTTCTACGCCAACGAACTGATCGTGCGCCTGCTCGCGCGCGCGGACCCGCACGAGCGCCTGTTCGCAAGCTACCTCGACATGTTGCACGGGCTGGGTGACGCCCGGCTCGATGTCGCGCTGCGCGCGTTCGAGCTCGATCTTCTGCGCGAGGTCGGCTACGCGGTGCCGCTCGACCGCTGCACCGACGGCCAGCCCATCGACCCGGCGGCCGAGTACATCTTTCGCGTCGAGGCCGGGGCTCAGCGCGTTGTGCCGCCGGTGCGCGACGAACACGGCTCGCGCGTGTCTGGCACGACACTGCTGGCCATGGCCCGCGGCGACTTCGAGAATGCGTCCGTGGCGTCCGAGGCCAAAGCCATGCTGCGACACCTGATTCGCTACCATCTCGACGGCAAGCCGCTCAACACGCGCCGCATCCTGCTCGACCTTCACCAGCTCTGACGCTTCACCCCATCCGAACCCATGACGGCGCTCAGCGTCAACCTCAACAAGGTCGCCCTGCTGCGTAATACGCGCACGATCGGCATCCCGAGCGTCGAGCGCGCGGCGGTGCTGGCGCTGGAGGCGGGCGCCGACGGCATTACGGTCCACCCGCGGCCCGATGGCCGCCACGTGCGCGCCCCAGACGTCGCGCAGTTGTCGGCGCTGCTTGATCAGTGGCCCGGTTGCGAGTTCAACATCGAGGGCAACCCCTTCCACGGTCTGCTCGACTTCGTGGCCCAGGTCCATCCTGATCAATGCACGTTCGTCCCGGATGAGTCCGGTGCGTTCACGTCGGACCACGGCTGGAACCTGCCGGCCGACAGTGAGCGGCTGGCGCCGCTGGTGCGGCAGGCGCGCGAACTCGGTGCCCGTGTCAGTCTTTTCATGGATCCCGTGCCAGAGGCCATGGAAAACGCGGCGGCGCTCGGTGCGCACCGCATCGAGCTCTACACGGAACCATACGCACAGGCGTTTGGAACTGCGGCGCAGGAGGAGGTGCTCGGTCGCTATGTGGCCGCCGCCAACGCGGCAAGGCGCGCCGGACTCGGCGTCAACGCCGGGCACGACCTCAACCGGGACAATCTCGCACCGTTCCTGCGCGCGGTGCAGGCCGATGAAGTCTCGATCGGCCATGCCTTGATCGCGGATGCGCTGGAGTTTGGCCTGGACGCCACGGTGCGCCTCTACCTCGCCGAAATCCGCAAGGCCGGGGCGCGGTCGTGATCTACGGCGTCGGCACAGATCTGATCGAGATCGCGCGCGTCCGGGCGGCGTATCTGCGCTTTGGCGAGCGCTTTGCCCGAAGGATCCTGGGTCCCCGCGAACTCGAGCGCTACCACGCGCGGCGGGCGCGCTCGGACGAACGCGGCCTGGCCTTTCTCGCCACCCGCTTTGCTGCCAAGGAGGCCATCTCCAAGGCGCTGGGGCTCGGCATGCGCAGCCCGATGTCATGGCGCGCAGTCGAAATCGTCAATGAGCCCTCAGGTCGACCCATCGTGTTCCTGAGCAGTCCGGAACTGCGGCAGTACGCGCAGGGGCGGAAGCTGAGGCTGCACGTGTCCATCACCGACGAGCGCTTGTTTGCCATGGCGTACGCCATTGCGGAAGCCGAGGAGGGCGCATGAAGGTGGGACCCGTCGTCGTCGGCATCGATGGGCTCGAGCTTTCCGCGGAAGAGCGCGAGCGGCTGGCACATCCGCTGGTCGGGATGGTGATCCTGTTCTCGCGCAACTTTGAGTCCCCGGAGCAGCTTTGCCGGCTGACTGCCGAAATTCATGCGCTGCGCGATCCCCCGCTGCTGGTCGCGGTCGACCACGAAGGCGGACGTGTGCAGCGGTTCCGCGCTGGCTTCACGCGCTTGCCGGCGATGCGGCGCCTGGGTGAACTCTGGGACCGCGACGTACTGCAGGCCTGCCGCATCGCTGCCTCGTTCGGCTACGTACTGGCTTCGGAGCTTCGCGCGCACGGCGTCGACCTCAGCTTCACTCCGGTGCTCGACCTCGACTGGGGGCGCAGCGCCGTCATCGGCGACCGGGCGTTTCATTCGGATCCTCGCGTTGTCGCAATGCTGGCATCACACCTTTGCCACGGGCTGGCGATGGCCGGCATGGCGAACTGCGGCAAGCATTTCCCTGGTCACGGCTGGGCGGAGGCCGACTCGCACATCGCCATCCCGCGCGACGAGCGCAG
>Ga0105090_10000153_pt1 | contig 29717 bp, 26 predicted proteins | sample PPLLak3March2015_FD_79110 | JGI IMG/M metagenome (GOLD analysis project Ga0105090, IMG submission 79110) | Freshwater sediment microbial communities from Prairie Pothole Lake near Jamestown, North Dakota, USA - PPLs Lake P7 Core (1) Depth... | ecosystem: Environmental > Aquatic > Freshwater >...
AGTGCATCGGAAGAGAAGGAAGGGTGGCTTCGGCGCGTAAGCCCGCCGTCGCTCGTTGAGCTATGGCGGGCAGCCTTCGCCAAGGCTCCGTCAGTCAAGCCGCTGGCTTGCCAGCCGAAGCCTTGGCGAAGGCTGGTGGAGGCGAGGGGAGTCGAACCCCTGTCCGGAACGCCGTCAACGATGGTATCTACACGTTTAGCGGATCATCTGGTGTTTCGGAAACGCTGGGCCGACCCGCCGCGTTGCGTTTCCTAGTGTCCTGTTTGATCTCGATGGGAAACCCGGCCACCCGGTTTTCCATCCAGCCTTCTGAGGTGTCGTCGTCCCCCTCAGAAGGCGTCGGGGTTCGGACGTGACTGTCAATTAAGCAGCCAATGCGAGCTCGTTGGAGTCTGCATTTATTTGTTTTGAGCGGCTTTTAAGGAGGCCAGCCGATCAACCTCCACGTGCAACCAGCGCATCAGACATTCCGTCGAAACCGGAACGCCCCCATTTGCCGAAGCAGGGGTAAAATGCACGGGGTCCGCGCCGATGCAACCGGAATTTCCAAATTTCCCGCTGCCATGGGCTGGAAAAACCACGGGCGTCGGATCCCTTGTTCCGACGCCCGTGGGCCCTTTGGGGGGGCAATTGTGCTATCCCTTACGGAGGTGAGAATGCCACAAAACGGCCGTATCGCCATTACGCGATCGCGTGTTTCGCAGCCTCAGATTCGCCCGGCCGCCTTGATATCGGAATAGCGGTTGGCCAGCGCCACGGGAAATTCCCCGGCGGTGGAATCGAGAGTGAGGATGCCGAGCGCACCGAGGGTGGCGAGGATTTCGCGGCGCTCCTGCACGTAGCGGCCTGCGGCGAGGTGGCGCAGCGCGGTGGCAAAGGAATCGACCGGTTGGGACAAGGCATCTCGCGCCACCTTCTCGCGGATGCTGGCGAGCAGCACCAGGTGACGGGTCTGGAGCGTTTGGAGCGCGGGCAAAAGCTCCTTGCCATCCTCGCCGCGCAGATTGGTGAGCAGGATCACCAGCGAACGCCGGCGCTGGCGCGTCATGAGTTTTTCCACCGCTTCGGAAAAATCGCTCGGCGCGGCTGTGGTCTGGTAGTCGTAGAGGTGGTTGAGCAACACCGGCATCGCGTGGCTGCCCTTCACCGGCGGCAGCCAGCGGTCGCTGCCACCGAAGGATTTCACCGCCACCTGGTCGCCCTGCCGCAGCGCCACATGCGCCACTAACAGAACCGCGTTGAGCACGTGGTCGAACTGCGGCACGCCGCCGTCGAGCGCGCGCATGCGGCGGCCGGTGTCTAACAGGAAGATCACCGACTGGTCGCGCTGTTCCTGATAGTCCCGGCTGATGAGCGCCTGCCTGCGTGAGCTGGCCTTCCAGTCGATCTGGGAAAACGGATCGCCATCGCGGTAATCGCGCAGTTGGTGGAAATCCCGGCTGGTTCCGGGCCGTGGCCGGCGCACGATGCCCAGCGGGTTGTCGCGGTGCTGCATGGCCAGCAGCGCGAAGCGCACCACCGGCTCGTAGTTCGGATAGACTTTCACGGTTTCCTCCGCGAGATGACTGGTCTTGCGCGTCCACAGCCCGGCTGGAGAAAACCGCCGCACCTGCAGCGGGCCGAAGCGCGCCTCGCCCCGCGTGTTGATCGTCACCGGATGAAACACGCGGATCTCGCGCCGCACCGGAAGTTCGCCCGACCATGGCATCGTTTCCGCTATCGATCCCTGCGGAATGCCGTCGAAGACCTCCACTTTGGCGGAGTGCTTGCCATGATTGTGAAGCTCCAGCACCACCTCGCCGGGCTCGCCGAGTGCGAAGCGGCCGGGCAGCCGGCGTTTCACTTCGGGCGGGCGCAGGCAGCGCAGCCAAATGCCGTCTAACAGGGCAACGGCTCCGGCGGCGATCCCATACCATTTCCACAGCGGCAGCAGCGTGGGCACAAACACCGCGGCCACGCCCGGCAGGAGCCAGGCGGCGGCAAGCATCAGAAACCTGTGGGTGGGTGTCATGCGCTCGTTTCATGGCCGCGCGGGGCGGGCACGCTTTCGATGATCGCCCGCAGCACCTCGTCCACCTCCTGGCCGCTGATGGCCACCTCCGGGGTGAGTTGCACGCGGTGGCGCAGCACCGGCAGCGCGGCGCGCTTGATATCATCCGGCGTGACATATCCCCTGCCCTCCAACGCGGCGAAGGCCTTGCCGATGCGCACCAGGCTGATCGCGCCGCGCGTGCCCGCGCCCAGCGAGATCGCGCGCGACTCGCGGGTGGCCTGTGCGATGGCCACCGCGTAGCCCACCACTTCCGCCACCACCTGCACCGCGGCGGTCGCTTGTTGCGCGGCGACGATTTCCCACGGCCCGCAGACCAACTGCACGCCGTCACCGCTTTCACCCGGCACCTCGGCCGAGGCGCGGGTGACGATCTCGCACTCCGCCGCACGGTCCGGATAGCCGATGAGCACCTTCATGATGAAGCGATCGAGCTGGGCCTCGGGCAGCGGATAGGTCCCCTCGTGCTCCACCGGGTTCTGGGTGGCCAGCGTCATGAACGGCGGCGGGAGTTTCAGCGTTTCGCCGTCGATGGTCACCTGCCGTTCCTGCATCACCTCCAACAAAGCCGCCTGGGTTTTGGCGGGGGCGCGGTTGATTTCGTCGGCTAACAGGAGATTGGTGAAGACCGGCCCCTGCCGCAGCTGGAAGGTCTGGCTCTTCATGTCGAACAGGCGGAAACCCGTCACGTCGGAGGGCATCAGGTCCGGCGTGAACTGAATCCGCCCGGACGCGCCGCCGAAGGTGCGGGCGAGCGTGTTGACCAGTTGGGTCTTGCCGAGGCCGGGCTTGCCTTCCAACAAAACGTGGCCTCCCGCCAGCAGCGCGGCGAGCACCTGGTCGATCACGATGTCCTGGCCAAGAATGACGCGGCGGATTTGCCCGCGCATGCGGTGGATGAGTTCGGCGAGAGTGTTTGCCGGAGGAGCTTCCGGCGGAAATGGAGGTGTGGATTCTGGCATCATGTCATGGACGGGTGGTTGAGGACTTTGAGCAATAGCTGGAGATCGGCAGTGGTGCGGGTGAACGCGGCGGAATCGGCAGGAATCGTTTCTGATAGAGCGAGGGAAACGCGCACTGGCGGCAGGCCGGCGCGCTCGGCCAGAAAGATCCGCAGGTCATCGGCGCTGCGGCCAGCGGCAAGGCAGGCGCGGTGGCCGGACTCGGAGACTTGCTCGCGCAGCGGGCGGAGCAGCGCGGCGGCGTGATCCAGCTTCCAGTGAAAATGCCCGAGCGCTTCGAGTTGTTGATCGTAGCCCCGCTGCTCCGGCGGCGTGGCGGATTCCAGCGGGCCGAATCGGCTCAAGCTTTTCCACAACCACAGCACGAGCCACGCGGCCAGCCCTAACAGAACGGGCGTGAGATGCTCGCGCAGCAGACTCCACAGGGAAAGCCCGGCACCGCGCATGAAGCCCACCCGGCCTTCGTATTCCGAAGCTTCGATCAAGGCCGCCAACAGAGCCGCATGATCGTTATCCGCAATCCAGCGGTTGCGGAAAATCCGGCCGTCGGTGATCACGGTGATGCGGCCTTCGCCCAGCCGCGCGGTGGCGAAGACACCATTTTTGCCGTTGCCCTTGGAAACGGCACAATCGGACACGGCATCCACCTTGAACACCTCGTCCGCAAAACGGATCCGGCGTGCCTTGGTCTTGTCACCATCGTGCAGGCGGATCCGCGCCCGCTCGAGCATGGCACGCAGCGCCGGTTCCACCACCGGCGGCGGATGGCGGCCGGTCCAGTCGTTGGTTTGCGCATCCGCATGTTCTAACAGGAGAACCAGGTGCCCGCCTCCGCCCACCCATTCCTCCATCCGGCGGGTGAAACTTTCATTGCTCAAGACCGATGCCGGCACCAGCCACAGCGCATCGTCCGCCCCGGGTGCGGTCCATGCAATCACCGAGGAAACCTCCCCGCCCATGCGCTCCACGAATCGCTCGGCGGCCAGCCACGGATTCAGCCGCGCCTTGCCCTTGTAGCCGGTCTCGCGCACCACCTCGGTGTAGTCGCAGGCTGTTAGAAAACACGCCGCAGCGAGAATCGCCAGATAACGCATCACCCTTCCCCCCTTTCCCGGAACGGCCACTGGCGGCACAGCGCCTCCACCTCCACGTCTTCCGGCGGCCGCCCGGCGTAGGCCATCCGCGTCCACGCGCCGGTGATGCCGCGGAAGTAATCCGGCTGCGCCGCAGCTCCGGCCTGTTCGACGCGGCGCAGGCAGTCGCCCTCGGTATCGGACTCGCGGATCTCGACGCGCGCCGTCTCGATGACGCGTGAAATGGCCGCCCGGTAGAGCAGGCCCAGCGCTTCCGGGTGCCGGCCCTGCCGCCACAATGCCAGCGCGGCGGACGGCACATCCTCCGGCAGGGTTTCCGGGGAAACCTCAAGGCCCACCACCACCCGGGCTGTTAGATTTTCACCGGCAGTCTTCGCACCGCCGGTGCCGCGGATGCGAAACAGGTGCCGGTGGGTCCAGAGCAGCCATGCCAGCGCCGCCAGCAATGAGGCCACCACCACGCACACGAGCGCTTTTCCCAACCATTCGGCGGCGCCGCCAAGGCGCAGCCAGTTCAGGTTCCAGCGGTTTTCCCGCCCCTTGGGAATCCGCTCGATCACCGTGTGGACCTTGAAATCGGCATCCATCTTCACCGCGCGGATCACTTGCGCGGGATCGGCAGCCTCATCCGCGCGCGACGTTTGCGGCAGCCAGACGAGGGCCAGCAGCATTCCCAACAGCGCCACTCCGCCCAAGCGCCGGGCGAGGCGTTTGAGCGCGAGTTCCACATCCCAACCTTCCAGCCAGGTGCGGTTGTTGAGATAAATGCCGAAGCCCGCGCCGGTGACGAACACGTCGGTCAGCGACATCGCCAGCATCACGCAGACGGCCACCACCCGCAGGATGAGCGGCGGGATTTCCGTGGGATTGGATGGATCCCAGCTTTCCAGCGCCATTTGCCACGCGCCGTCCTGGCCTTCCGGAATGAACATCCCCGCCAACATGAGGATGGCGAGGCCGAACCAGCACGCGGCGAGATCCGCGATCAGATAGATCCACATCACCACGCCCTCGCCGCGGCGCGCGAGTTGCTGGCGGCGCTGCTTGTGTGCCCTGCCGCGCAAGCCTTCCAAGTCCTCCACCGCCAGCGTCACCGGCAACCATGGCGACAACCTGCCGAGAATGAAGCGATGGAAAAACCGCCGCGTCCAGGCGCGCGGGATTTCCTTCAGCGAGCGGCTCCACGCAGGACGCTCGCCAAACAAGCGCCGGCTCAGTTCGAACAAAACCATGCGCGAGCCCGCCGGTTTCCACCACCAGAACAACAACAACCAGAGCATCGGCCGCTCCCACAGCCACCAGGCGGTCGCCGCCGTGGGCACCAGCACCGCCAGCCACCAGGCGGAGAAGCAGCGCCAGAAATCACGCCGCACCAGTGCGAAGCCGAGATCCACCGCCTCCCAGTCGCTGCGCGGGCGGATCTCCGCCGTCACTTCATCGAGCCGCATCCCCCGCCCTCCTTCCGGCTGTTAGAAGATAGATAGCGCACAGGACCCAGCCAAGGATGCCGAAGGCATACTTGATCTCGGAGGCAATTTGCCGCGCCGACCAGAAGCCCTCGATCAGCGCGGCCAGCGTGGTCAGCAGCGCCGCGCCGTAAATGAGCGGCAGCGCCTGCTTGGACGCCTCCACCAGCGCGCGGGTGCGCGGCAGCCGGCCCGGCCGCAGGATGGCGAGGCCGATTTTCATCCCGGCCATGCCGGAAACCACCATGCCCAGCAGCTCGAAGGACGAGTGGCCGCTCACAAAGCTCCAGAACGATTCCGGATTGCAGGCATGATTCACATAACCCGCCGCCGCGCCAATGTGCAGGCCGTTGAAGAGCAGGAAAAACAAGGTTCCCACCCCCGCCGCCATGCCGCCCGCGAAGATCCGGAAGTCGATGGCCACGTTGTTGTAGATGTAAAAACAGAACATCATGAAGTTCGAGCCATACTCCTCGCGCAGGTGGGCGATCTGCTCCTCCCTGCCGCCATACATCTTCTCCATGGACGCCATGCCGTCCGCGCCGAGCACCGCCTGGATCCAGCGGATTTCATGCGCGGAGGAGAACATCATCGCGAAAAACGGCAGCCAGAACACCGCGTTGCAGAGCCAGAACAGGCGCCGTTCGCGCCGCACCGCCTGCGGAAACCCGGCCACCAGGAACTCCACCGCGCGTCTCCAGCCGCCGCGGCCCGTCCGATGGATCAACTCATGGCCGCGGATCACCAGCGCGTTGAGCCGCTCCGTGATCCGCGCCCCATACATCCGGCTCTCCGCCAGCGAGAGATCCATGCAAATCTCCCGGAAGCGCCGCGGCATTTCACCCGCCGCCGGATCCTTGCGGCCTTTCTCCAGTGAAACCACCAGCCGCTCGTATTCCGCCCAGCGTTCCTGGTTCCTGTGCTCGAAATCTCCGGATGTCATGCAGGCGGGCGGCACTCAAGCCGCCAGCAAGGCTGAACCCGCGCGTCCGCCGCGTCCATTCCCAACTGAAGGATGGAACGGCCGCGGTGTTCGTGATTTCCTCGCGGCGCGATGATTTCCACGGACGCGCCTGCAACCCGGCCTGTGCTGGCCGCTCATGAGTGGCGGCAGCGGGCGGAGGCACACCGGGAGCGGGCAGGCTGCCACACGCGGCCGGCGCGGATGAGGCGCGACCGGGGCTTGCCGCACCCGATCGCGGATTTCCTGTTTGAGTATTATCCGTTTCCGTTTTCGTTGTTAGAAAACTGGCATCCGGGCACCGGGCTGGTCTTGGAAGCGGACTCCCCCGCCCTGCCGGTGTGTTATCCGGAGCGTTGCTACACGCTGCATCACGGACGCATCGCGGCGGATCCGGGGAAGCTGGAGGCGAGGCAAATGGAGCGGCTGGAGTGGATCGCGGCCTTGTTGGAGGCGACCCGGGACCGTGCGCCGAATTTCGCCTGCCACGGGCTGCACGAGTGGGCGATGGTGTATCGCGGCAAGGAGGTGCGCCATGAAAAGACGCTGCGGCTGCGGCTGCCGCAGGAGCAGATCGACGCACTGGTGGAAAGCCGCGCGATTTGTTGTTCACACCACGATGCGTTCCGGTTTTTCGCGGCGGAGGCGCGGCCGCTCAACCGCTTGCAGCCGGACTTGGAAAGCCGCCATTTGCTGGAACAACCGGGCTGTCTGCACGCGAACATGGATCTCTACAAATGGGCCGCCAAGGCGATGCCTTGGGTGGGATCGGAGTTGCTGCTGGATTGTTTCGAGCTGGCGGTGGAACTGCGCGAGCTGGACATGCGGGCGAGCCCCTATGACCTGAGAGACTGGGGCCGGGAGCCGGTGCGCATCGAGACGGCGGATGGCCGCCGGGTTTATGAGGAAGAGCAGAAACGCCTGTCCGTGCTGGCGCGGCCGCTGCGCGAGCTTTTGATCGCCGCGCTGCGCCGGACGCTGGATGCGGCGACGCGCTAGACACCCTGCCAGCCGAGCTTCTGGCGCAGGGCTTCGTAAAACGACCGGTCTTCCAGCCGTAGCAAGTGGAACGAGCGGCCGGCTTTGCGGACCTCGATATGATCGCCGGGCTCGATGCGCACGCTGTCCCGGCCATCGACGGTGAAGAGCATCGGCTCGCTCTCCGGGTCCTCGGAAGACAGCGTGACGACCGAACAATCCGGCAGCACCAGCGCGCGCTGGCTTAGGCTGTGCGGGCAAATGGGCGTGATGAGAAACACTGCCGCACCCGGAGCGATGAGCGGCCCGCCCGCGGAGAGTGAGTAGGCGGTGGAGCCGGTGGGCGTGGCGACGATCATGCCGTCCGCGCGGTAATCATTGAGCAGTTCCCCATCCACCTTGACGCAGAGTGAAACGAGGCGTCCGGTTTCGCCACGGGCAAGGGTGATTTCATTGAGGGCGATGAAGGTTTCCGCAGCACGGCCGCGGCGATGGACAGTGGCGGCGAGCAGGGTGCGGATGCTGGTGGTGTAGCGGCCCGCGGCCACGGCTTGCGCGAAGGGCCGGAGCTCTCCATCGGTGCAGCTGGTGAGGAACCCAAGGGTGCCGATGTTGATGCCGGCCACGGGTTTCTCAAAATCCCCTAGCCGCGCGACGGCGTGCAGCATGGTGCCATCACCGCCGATGACCGCGGCCAGATCGACGTGCTCGGAAAACGCGTCAGCCGGGATGCCGCCATCCTCGCCGACGAGCGCGGCGGTGTCTTGATCCAGCAGGGTTCCGATGCCCTCCGCAGCAAGCGCGGCTTGCAGGGCGCGCAGCGTGGGGATGGAGCCGGGCTTGTGGGGGTTGACGAAAATTCCGACGGTCACGGTGGGCAATCTAAGCGATGATCCACCCGGCTGGCAAGCTTGCCGGGCAATGCCAAATTTTGCGGTTTCCAGTGCGGCGGTTTCCGGCCTAGCTTCCGGCCATGCGCAGCGCGGTTTATGCCGGTTCCTTCGATCCACCGACCAATGGCCATCTCTGGATGATCGAGCAGGGGCTGGGAATGTTCGACCAACTCATCGTGGCCATCGGCAACAATCCGGCGAAACGCTATTCGTTCACCGTGGAGGAGCGGCTTGAGTTGCTGCGGCTGTCCACCAGCCCGGCGGACAATCTGGTCATCACCCATTTCGACAACCGCTATCTGGTGGACTACGCGCGGAAAAAGGGCGCGAAATACGTGCTGCGCGGCATCCGCTCGCCGCACGATTACGAGTATGAGCGGGTGATGCGCCACATCAACGCCGACATGGCCCCGGAAATCACCACGGTCTTCCTGATGCCGCCGCGGGACATCGCCGAGGTTTCCTCCAACATGATCAAGAGCCTGATCGGCCCCAAGGGCTGGGAGGACACGGTGCGGCGCTATGTGCCGGAGCCCGTGTTCGCCGAACTCGCACGCAAGGACCAAGGCGGCGGCCCGCTGCGCGATTTGGGGATCATGCACTGATGCCCCCGGGAAAAACGCTCTATCAGTTAGAAACCGCTTATTTCCAGCGACTTGCGGATTTGAATTTTTTTATTCAATCCGCATTTTTTGATTGCCACGGTGCGGAGCCTCTCCTTGCTTCCGGGCGCGCTTGATCTGCCGTATCCTGTTGGCCGATCTGAAACTCCCCCACCGACCAGAGCGTCACAAGCTCCCATGATCGCTAAAAAAACCAGTCTTTGGTCGGTTTCATGCCCGAACTACGCCCGTTTCATCCACTCCGCAGCGCTGCCAGCGCCCTGCTCCTCATTGCCTTGAGGATGGGTGCGCTGTTGGGTGCGATGGCTGCCACGGCGGAATCGGTCAGGCTGGCTTGGAATCCGAATCCGGAAAACAACATCGCCGGATACATGGTGTATTTCGGAGAAAAAAGTGGGGAACTCACTGATCTTCATTTGGTTGATAACGTCACCAGCACCACGCTGGAAGGCCTCAAGCCGGAGACGACTTACTACTGCGCGGTATCGGCCTACAACACCATCGGCTTGGAAAGCCCCCTGTCTGAGGAAATTTCCTTCACCACGCGCGGACCGGCGGCAGTGACCGCGCAGGATGGCAATGGTTTGGCGCTCTCCAGGCGCGGGGGCCTCGTGGGTTTTGGCTCGGTGAATGTGGGTGCCTTGAGCGAGACGCGCACGCTGCGCATCACCAACAGCGGCACCGCCGCGTTGACCAACCTGTCGTTCACGCTTTCCGGCGCTGCGACGGGAGATTTCCGAGTTGGCGGAAAGGTATCGCCAAGCGGGCTGCTCGCGGCGTCCCTGGCTCCGGGCCAGACCATCATGCTGAACCTCGGCTTCGCGCCCGGTGCAGCCGGCCCCCGCGAGACCTTGCTGAAGCTCGCGGCCAGCGAAACAAGCGCCATTCTCTTCGAAACCAGGCTGACTGGAAACGGCTGCGTATTTTTCGAGCCATGGCTCGCCAGCAATGGACTCGTCGGCGGATCGGACGGAAATCCCGATGGCGACGGCCTGAACAACCTGCTCGAATTCGCCTTTGGCACCGATCCGAAAGCGGCCCAAGGCACGAGCGTCACGGCTCCCGGCGGCACGCTCGTCCCGCGTGGAGCGCCGGGTGTGCGCATTGTCACGACGCCCGCTTTTGAGTTCCAAGGGCTGTTTTCCCGCAGGAAGGACCATGCGGCGCTGGGCTTGGGCTACCGGCCGCAGTTCAGCGCGGATCTCATCCACTGGACGGATGCCACCGCCACGCCGGTCGTGGCAAGCGACAATGGCGAGATGGAGGTGGTTTCGGTGCGGGCACCGGCGCAGATCGACGGCAAGACGCCACGTTTCTTCCGGCTTTCGGTGGACCAGACCGGCCCGCTTGCGTTGCCGGAATGGCTGGCGCAAAAAGGCGTGGGCGGCGGCGCGAATGGCAATCCGGATGGCGACGGCCTGAACAATTTGTTTGAGTTCGCCTTCGGCACGGATCCCGCCGTGGCCCAGAACAAGGTGGCTGCGGAAGTGGACGGCCTGCTCGCCTCACGCGGCGCACCCACGGTGAAGCTGCTCCATGCGCCGGGGGCGCCGGATTTCGAGTTCCGCGGGATCTTCTGCCGCAGAAAGGACCGTCTGGCGCGGCGGATCAGCTACCAACCGCAGTTCAGCGCCGATCTGATGACATGGGCAAATGCCTCGGCCGAACCGGTGGTGCGTGCGGACGATGGCGAGATCGAGGTGGTCTCGGTGCTCGCACCGGCGCAGATCGGTGGTCGAACGCCGCGCTTCTTCCGGGTGGCGGTGACTGCGGAACCATAATTTCAAGCATCCGGCAGCCCGGCGCGACTCAGCGAGCAGGACGCGAGATCCTCGATGGCGGCGATGGAGGCGACGTGGCACAGCTTTTGGCGCAGTTCCTTCGCGCCGGGAAATCCTTTGCAATACGCCATCAGGCGGGAACGCATGGCCGTGAGCGTTTGCTTTTCATTGCCATGGCGGCCGCTTTCCACAGCCATGCGGCAGTGGCGGAGCACCAGTTCCCAGCGCTCTTCGAGGGCGATTTCCGGCGACTCGTGGCCGGTTTCGAGGAAATGCTTCGCCTCGCGGAAAACCCACGGGTTCTGCATCGCCGCGCGGCCGATCATCACGCCGGATACCGCCGTTTCCTGTTTCCTGCGCGCCACATCGGCACCGCAGGAAACGTCGCCATTGCCGATCACCGGGATGGAAACGGCGCGCGCCACGGCATCGATCACCTCCCAATCCGCCGCGCCGCCGTAGCCTTGCGAACGGGTGCGGCCATGCACGGCGAGCGCGGCGATGCCGCAGTCCTGGAGGATCTTCGCCACCTCCACCGCATTGACGGATTTTTCATCCCAACCGATGCGGATCTTGGCGGTCACCGGCACTTTATCGCCCACGGCGCGGACCAGTTCCGCAGCCACTTCCGCCAGCAGCGGGCAATCCTTGAGCAGCGACGAGCCACCGTTTTTCGCCACCACCTTGTTCACAGGGCAGCCGAAGTTGATATCAATGAAATCCGGGCGTTTCCAATCGATGATTTTCCTCGCGGCCTCCCCCATCCTTGCGCCATCGGCGCCGAAAAGCTGCACGCCCACCGGCCGCTGTTCCTCGGTGAACTCGGTGTATTTCCGCGTGCGCGCATCCGCCTGCATGATGCCCTCCGCGGAGACGAACTCGGTGACCATCACATCCGCGCCGAGCTCCTTGCAGATCTGGCGGAAAATCACGTCCGTCACTCCCGCCATCGGCGCGAGATACAGCGGGAAACGGTCGTTGGCAAACCACGGCAGCACGCGCGCACGCTAGCCATGACTTGCCCCGCTCGTCCACCCCGCATCGCGCACATCATCCCTGGCCGGCCAGCAACCGCCGCACATCCTCGTCACTCGTCTGGGAAAAATCCTCATACCAACGTCCCACCGCCATGAAGTCCGCGGGCTCTAACAAAGTGACCACCTCGTCCGCCTCGCCACGCAGGCGTCTTGCGGTGTCGGGCGGTGCCACCGGCACGGCGACGATGATGCGCGCCGCCTTCTGGTGACGCAGCAACTCGATGGCCGCGGACATCGTCGATCCCGTGGCGACACCATCATCCACCACGATCACGGTGCGCCCGGCCACCGCCGGCGGCGGGCGGTTTTCCCGGTAAAGTTCCTCCCGGCGCGCCAGTTCGCGGGTCTCGCGCTGGATCACGCGCTCCACGTCAGCGAGATCCAGCCCGAGTTGGGCGACCACCCGGTGATCGAGCACCATCACCCCGCCGCCGGCGATGGCGCCCATCGCAAATTCCTCGTGCCCCGGCACGCCGAGCTTGCGGACGATCAGCACATCCATGGGTACGCCGAGCCTCCCGGCCACCACGGCGGCCACCGGCACGCCGCCGCGCGGCAGGGCCAGCAGCACCGGGTTTCTGCCGACTGCCAGCGGTGCGAGTTTTTCCGCGAGGATGCGCCCGGCCTGCTCGCGGTTTGCAAATCCCCGTGTGGCACTGGCATTCATGATTCGGGCGGGACATGGGTGAGGTGCATGGCAAACCAATCCGCGGCGAGCAGGGCCACGCGCTCCAGCGCCCCCTCCTCCGGGAATAGGTGCGAGGCACCCTCCACCAGCGAGAGGCGTTTTGTGCATGGCAGCAGTTCCAAGGTTTCCTCGTTCCACTCCACGACGGGGTAGTCCAGCGAGCCCACAATCATCAGCGTGGGTGCCCGCACTTCGGTGGCGGCCTTACCGGCGAGATCCGTCCTGCCGCCACGCGAAACGACGGCCTGGATACCGGAAATTTCCGACGCCGCGGCAAGCGCCGCCGCTGCCCCCGTGCTCGCGCCGAAATATCCGATGCCCAGCGTCTTGAGCGCAGGTTGTTGCCGCGCCCATTCGGTGGCGGCGATCAACCTTTCCGTCAGGAAAGGGATATCGAAACGCTGCATTCCGCCGCGCTCCTCCGCCGCAGCCTCTTCCGGTGTGAGCAGGTCAAACAACAACGTGGCCAACTGCCTTTCATGCATTTGCCCGGCCACCCAGCGGTTGCGCGGACTGTGGCGGCTGCTGCCGCTGCCGTGCGCAAAGATCACCAGACCGCGCGCCTCTTCCGGAATGGACAGTTCACCACTCAAAACCGCACCCGCACATGGAATGCTCACCTCTTTCTTGGCACAAATTTCCATCATCGTGTTCATCAGAAGCCACCTCCTTCCAGCTGACTTTGAAACGTAGCATGGCGCGCATCCATTGGAATAAGCGAAGCCGCTCGATGCATGTAGGTGCATTTGCGCAGACGTGGTGGGTGAGCTTTCGGGATTGAATCCCGGCGGCCGCTCTGGCAGCATCCATTTCATGCAAGAAACCGGAAGGATGTTGCTGAATGGTTTGGCACTCGCGGTTTTCCTGATGGCCGCCACCGCCTGCCGCAAACCTGCCGAAGCCGAGAAATCAGACCTCGGCGAGGCCGGCTACCAGCTCACCACCGCGGACTGGCTGCGGGCCAGCGCGCACGATGATGTTTCCGCCCTGAAAAAATTCGTGGCGGCCGGGTTTGCTGCGGACTCCTGTGATGAAACGGGTGACTCCGCCCTCCATGCGGCCGCCACCGCCGGAGCCCGCAATACCGCGGACTTCCTCCTCGGCCGCGGGCTAGCCATCGACCTGGCCGGGGCTAACAAGCGCACGCCGCTGATGGCCGCGGTGCTCGGCAAGCAGACCGCAATGGTGGGCTGGCTGCTCCGCCAGGGAGCGGACCCCCGCCTCAAGGACGAGGACGGCTACGCCCCACTGATGCTCGCCGTGCGCGTAGGCGCATCCGGCGCGGTGGCGGAGCTCGCTCCCTACCACCGGGAAAGCCTGGATTCCGCCATCCTTCTCGCCGCGCTGGTCGGCCAGACGGAGGCCATCGACACGCTCACCAACTATGGCGCCTCGATTTATGCCCGCATGGAAGACGGCCGCACGCCGTTGATGATCGCCGCGGAAAACGGCCACCAGCCCGCCGTCGAACTGCTGCTGGACATCGGGGCCAGCCGTTTCTCCACCGATGCCTCCGGCCGCACCGCCGCCGGGCTCGCCACCGCCGCCGGCCACGCGGAAATCGCCGCGCTCATTTCCCGCGATCCGCTGCCGCAGGAACTCGCGCTCGAATCCCCCGCGCAGATCGCGCAATCCATGGACGCCTTTGTCGATGCCGCCGCGGGCCAGCCCGGCCTAACAGAAAACGCGCCGGAAACCACGGCCGCTGCTTCCAGCCCGGCGCGCCAGCCATCGCGGCCGATCCAGGATGCCGTGCTCAGCGCGGTTGTTAGAGAACCGGCACCCGCCGCTGCGGAACCATCCGCTCCATCCCCACCATCCGCTCCATCCGCAGCGACCCCGCGTGGTTTCCCGCTGCCGCCGCTCGTGATGCGCCATTACCGCGAGCGTGAGATGCCCGTGGAGGTCCGCACCGTGGAGGGGGAAACCGCCACCCTCGCCATCCGCGGCGCGTCACCTCGGGAAGTGAAGGTCCGCGCCGGGGAAACCGTGCCCGGTTCCCGCCTCGTGGTCGTGCGGGTGCAGCGGCGCATGGAAGACAGCAAGCTCAACCTCGGCCAGCCGATGGAGGTTTCCGTGGTCGATGTCCGGGACAGCACCACCGGCACCACCCGCGAGTGGATCTCCGGCGTGCCGGCCGGCGCGCATGATCCGGTGGCCCTCATCGAGGATGGCGCCACCGGCCAGCGCTACACCGCCTCGCCCGGCCAGCGTTTCAGAAGCGCCGATGGCGCGGAGTTCATCGTTTCCGACGTCCGCCCCAATCAAATCATCATCGAAGACGCCGCCACCGGCGCCACACAAACCATCCCGCTGCGCGGCCCGCGCGGATGAACCCTCCCACCCCTGAAACCATGGAATCCGACACCATCATCGATCACGGCGAGCCCGTGCGCCAGTTCTCCATCATGCTGCCTAACAGGGTCGGCGCGCTCGCCGCCATGGTCAAGTTGCTGCGTGCCCACAGCATCGAGGTCATCGGCCTGAGCGTGCAGGACTCGCGCGATGCCACCGTGGCCCGCATCGTCGTTTCAGATCCGGACTCCGCCGGGCAGCTCTTCATGGAAAAAGGCATCCCGCACACCAATTGCGAGCTGGTTGTGGTCGCCATGCGCGAGTCCGGCCCCGGCCTGCTGCAGTGCCTCGACACGCTCATGATCGCCGAGACCAACATCGACTTCGCCTACGCCCTGATGCCGGGCCCCGAGGGCCAGTCGATGCTCGCCATGCACGTCGAGGACTACGAGTTCGCCGTCGCCATCCTCCACCAGAGCGGCTTCAAGCTGATGTATCAGGAGGACCTGAGCCGCTGAGTCCAGTGCCCCTCACACCAACTCCGGATCCGCGCCGATCGTGCCGACGAGGCTTTCACGGTATTCCGGAGAACGCACATATCTGCGGGTGCTGTGTGCCTTTTCCAGCCGTGCCAGAATCCGCAAGCGGCGCAGTTCGCTCTGATAGTTCGGCTTTTCCAGGAAACCCTCCAGATAAGCGATGTGGCGGTCCCAGAGCCTCTGGTCCACCTTTGCCTTGGCATCGAGCCGCGCCTGGTACCAATCGGATTCCAGCATGGTTTCACGGGTGAACATCGCGCGGATCTCCGGGTGGTTGAGGTCCTTCCCCTCGTATTGACCGTGCGCCATAATGTGCAGCAGTGCCTTGATCGGCGGAATCGCGGCCTCCACACCGCCGTCCTCGAAATATTTCAACGCGACATCCCGCTGGGTGCTGATGATGTTGTCGAGTCCGTCGATGAAGTCGTCCATCGACTGGAGTTCCGGCCGCAGCATTTCCGCGTTGAACACGGTGTCCGGCGCGGAAAACACCCGGCCGAAGAACGAGGCGACGAACGAGCCGGTGATGCGGTATCCCAGACGGCTGGCCTGGATGGTCGCGCCGTTGTGTTCGAAGTCCTCGAGCTTCTCAAGATGGCCTTTTTCGATCAGGAACTTCGGATCACGCTCGTAGATGAACATGCGGGACCAGACCTCGGGCACCAGCAGGCTGATGTCGTGGTCCACCCGGTATTTCCTGCCGATGTGGCCGGCGGCGGTGGTGAAGCCGTGATAACCGGTGACGATGTAGGAGACCAGCGCGGCATTGAGATCGTGAACCGGCAGCAGCGCGTTGAACGGCCCCTTGGTCAGCGCGCCTTCGCTGCCCGCGCCGGTGGTGGACGGGCTTTTCCCTGTTAGAGAGGCGATGAAATCCATGAACAGCTCCGGCAGTTCCTGATAGTGGATCGGGTTGTAAACAGCCAGCGCGCGGATGCCCGCCTTTTCATCCGGCGGGTTGTTGCGGCGGCCGGCCAGCACGGCGTTTACAGGCACCGGCACCGCGGCCTCGAGCGGCAGGCGGCGGATGAAACGAGTGCCGAGGATGCTGAGATATAGCGAGCGCGGGTCCTCAAGGTCCGGCCGGTTCTGCAGATAGCGTGGATTTTTCGTCGGCTTGCCATCGACCAGTCGCGGTTGATGTGAACTGATGACATAGTCCGGCTTTGGCGCGGCCACGAATTCGCCGAGCACTTTCCGCAGCGGCGGAGTGAACTGCTCAAAGCGAATCGCGTCGCCGGCCATCTGCGAGGCATCGCTGCGCTGGATCGGCTCGTAGTTTGAGAAAAACATGCCGCGATTGCTGAAATCGCTCTCGGTCTTCTTGTCGTAGCCGCGGATGATGGCGTCGTCCGGACGCTGGAACAGCCGGTATTCGCAGTTCCTGATGAACTTGATGGATGGATTGTCCACCTCGGAATGCAGTCCGCGGACGGCGGTTTTCGGCACGACCATCGAGGCGCTGATGTCATCCTCGGTCTGGATTTTCTTGGCCGGCGCGAAGTCCTTGCGCAGGCTGAAGGTGCGCCAGGTGCCATCCTCGGTGAAGCCCACGCGCAGGTATTGCGCGACGAGCCGCTGGCGGCGATAGATCAACTGGCGGCCGGGCTGGCCGTTGATCAAGTCCACGCTGAAACGATCGCGCCAGTTCTCACCCCAGTCGGGTTTGTAAAACCGCTTGATGATCAGCACCAGATCCCTGACGGACGGGCTGATGGAGCCCAGCCACGCGTTGTATTCCGGCGTGAAGGCGGGGCTCGGCGTGAGCAGGCGGATGACCGAACCCAGCGAGCGCATGGGACTCAGCAGCGGACGGCTGGGCTTGTCCGGATCCGGCGGGTCCGGGTAGCGGTCCTCAAAGTTGTGGCGGATCACGGCTTCGGCAGCGGCGAAGTCGCCGTGGAAGGCCCCCACGAGCAGGGATGCGGTGAACATGGCGTCCGAGATGGACTTGGAAATTTCGGATTTTCCGCCGCCGGACACGGTGCAGGGTTTGTGGCAGAAGGTTCCCTCCGCGGTGGTGCCGATGATGCGCCAGCGCATGCCTTCCGAGGGCTTGATCATCTCCACCTTGTAGCCGGAGGGCAGCACATAGGTGATGCCGGGCTGGAGCGGGATTTCCTGTGGTCCGTCAGAATTGTTCCAGCTCAGCTTCTGATTCTGGAGCTCCACACGCACATCCTCCGGAACATAATAGATGTCGCGGAATTTCTTGTCGATGCCGTAACCCTCGGCCTGGAGGTCGAGGAGTTTGTAATAACGCGCGATCACTCCGCCGAAGGTATGGTCCACGCCGGGCGAGAAGTCGCTCAACGAGAAGTCCTCCCCGAGGTCATAACTCGGGAAGGCGATGGCTCCGCCCGCGTGCTCCTCCTCGGCATTGCCAAACAGGTTGGCCGCATAGCTGATCTGGGTTTTCACCTCCTTCTTGCAGTATCCGTAATAGTTGTCCGCGATCAGGGTGACGATCACGCCGCGCTTGTCCCGGCAGGTGATCTTGAAGGCGGAGCCGTTGTTGTAGAGCTCGGATTCATCGGCGTAGCACATGCCATCGCGCTTCTGGCGTGCGGTGGCGGCGGAAACATGCGGCAGGCCGAGTTCCTTCTTGGTGAGCGCGACAAGGTGCGGCGCCAGGATCACGCAACCGCTGTGGCCGGACCAATGCTCGGCATCCAGCCGCGCATCGTTGTCCGGCAGATACGGGTCGCCCGCGTTGCCGAAGATGCTCTCCACGAAATCCAGATTGCTGACCAGGTTTCCCGGTGCGAAAAAACGCACCTCCATGGATTTCTCAGGGGAAACCCCGGGAACTTCCGGGGCGATCACCGGCCGCAGCATCAGTGAAACAAACACCCGCGCCGGATGATGCGAGGTGCCGGTGAACGGCAGAGTCATCAGATCCGCCGGCGGCTGCAGCGCGTGACTGAGAAGCCGCGCGAAAGTCTCCTTCGGCACCTCTTTTTTGTCCGCTGGCACCGGCAATCCGCCCGCCGCCACATGAAACACACCCTCGGTGGTCCGCCGGTCGCTGGCGGGATTGTGGCAAACCCCCTGATGCACCCGGTAGGAACTCAGGATGGACGACTTGAACTCATCCTCGTCCGGCGGCAGCGAAAGCATGCGGGCGATGCCGTGGCGCTCCGCCACCAGCGCCCCGACCGGCAGCAGGTGCTTGCGGCCGGGAAACACACTCTCGGTGATTTCCTCTCCGAGATAGGCATGCAGGAAATCGTCGATCGCCGCATCCACCGGACACAGGTAATCGGATAGCAGGCGGGTTTTTTCCTGGAAATTCGCGATCAGCGAGCGGCCGAGATCGAGGAAAGGGAAATCCTCCTCGTTGCCGACAACGGCGCAGCCGCAGGCCGCAAGCTTGAGATTCACAAACTCGCGAAGGCGGTTCTCCTCGTCAGGAGAGGCGATGGCGGGTCCGCTGTGGGTGAAACCGATCTGATCTTTGAGGTGTGGCATGGGCGGAAATTACAGGTGACAGGCTGCGGAACGGTGAGCAGACAACACGCCAGGCAACAACCGAAATATAGCGTTTCGCTCCGCATCATTTGATTCAGCTTTGCGGCATCGGCCAAACCCGCTAGATGTCCGCCGCATGCAAGCGCTCGCCGCGTCGTTCTTCCTGCAAATGGCGGTCATCCTGGCGGCCTGCCGCGTCGTCGGCTGGCTGGCGCGCAAGATCGGCCAGCCGCAGGTGGTGGGCGAAATGATCGCCGGAGTTCTGTTAGGCCCGTCGCTGGTCGGCATGTTGTTTCCGGAGGCCAGCGCGCGGCTTTTCACACAGGAAACCCGCGGCATGCTCTACATCGGCTCGCAGCTCGGGGTGGGGCTTTACATGTTTCTGGTGGGCATGGAGTTCCGCACGGAATTGTTCCGTGCCCGGGTGCGCAGCGCCGCAAGCGTCTCGGTGGCCGGCATGGTGGCGCCGTTCATTCTGGGAGCGCTGCTGGCACCGTGGCTGATCCAGCTTCCCGGCCTGTTTGCGGAAACCACGCGGCTGTATGAGGCGGCCTTGTTTCTCGGCGCGGCCATCGCCATCACCGCCTTCCCGATGCTTGCCCGCATCATTCACGAGCGCGGGCTGGCCGGCACCTCCCTGGGCACCCTGGCGCTCGCCGCAGGAGCCATCGACGACGCCGCCGCCTGGTGCGTGCTGGCCATCGTGCTCGCCAGCTTTGGCGGCAACTCGAGCCTCGCCATCAACGCCATCGGCGGCGGCATCCTGTATGCGCTTTTCATGCTCACGCTCGGCCGCAGGCTGCTGGGCCACATCGGCCGCCTCGCGCTCCGCGATGGCCACGTCACTCCGGCCATGATGGCGGTGATTCTGATGCTGTTCTGCCTCAGCGCGTGGTTCACCGACCATATCGGCATCCACGCCGTGTTCGGCGGCTTCGTGCTGGGCATCGCCATGCCGCGCGGACCGCTCACAGAGGAGCTGACGAAAAAACTCGAACCCTTCACCGTGGTGTTCCTGCTGCCGATGTTCTTCACCTTTTCCGGATTGAACACGCAGCTCGATGTGATGCTGCAACCCTCCATCCTGCTCGTCGCCATCGTCGTGCTCATCGCATCCACCCTCGGCAAGGGTGTCGCCTGCTGGGCCGCCGCGCGCCTTCACGGCGAGGACAACCGCACCGCCCTCGCCGTGGGCGCATTGATGAATTCCCGCGGCCTGATGGAACTCATCATCATCAACATCGGCCTGCAAAAAGGCATCATCGGCCGTGAACTCTTCGCCATCCTCGTCATCATGGCCATCGTCACCACCCTCATGGCCACTCCGATTTTCGAGTGGGTCTATGGCCGCCACGCCCGCAAATCCGGCGAACTCGCCACCGGCGGCATCGACGGTTAGAAGTTCAGTATTCCTCCTCCTCGGAATCGCCCGGCACCGGCGGGATGACGTCCTCCCGCATCAGCAGGCGCTGGAGGTCGAGGTCGTCGAGCAGGTCGGGCGGCGTGTTGCGCACGATGGCCGCGTAGGGAATGATCCGGTCCAGCTCGGCGATCGCACAGTGGACCATGGAGGAAATGATGTCGGAATCGAAACGCTCGCGTTCGAAGAGATTGGTGATTCGGAAGACAAGCATGCCGCGGTCCAGATCGTATTCGAAACCGCCGAGCGTGAGTTGCTTGTTGGCGCGGGCCAGCAGTTCGAGCACGATCGGCAGATGCTCCCCGTCGAGCCCCATCGGCGATTCGGAGACGATGCTCAGCGCGTTGAGCTGCGGATAGGCTTGGGCGATCAGATCCACCCGCGTGTGGTGGGCCTCGAAGCCCGCGCGCAGGACATCGCGGCCTTCGACGAGCTCGCAGTGCCAGCCGTTGGCACCAAAAGTTTCCTCCACCGTGAGAATCTGCCGTGAATGCGGACGCATGACGGCAATGTGAAGCCCGCCCATGGCACGGGGCAATGATTTTCATGGCGCAAACTCCGGCTTTGACCTCCGGCGCGGATGGGGCATGCTCGCCGCGCCATGCGCTTTTCCGGCACATACACCGCCCTCATCACTCCATTCCGCGACGGAGCCATCGACGCCCCCGCCTTCAAGGCCCTGATCGAACGCCAGATCGCCGGCGGCGTGGACGGCATCGTCCCGGTGGGCACCACCGGCGAGTCCCCCACCCTGGATACCGACGAACACATCGAGGTGATCCGCCTGGCCGTCGAATTCGCCGCCGGCCGCTGCGAGGTGCTGGCCGGCACCGGCGCGAACGCCACGGCCGAGGCCATCGAGCTCACCGAGGCCGCCGAGAAACTCGGAGCCACCGGCTCCTTGCAGGTCTGCCCGTATTACAACAAACCCTCTCAGGAAGGCCTCTACCTCCATTTCAAGGCCATCGCCGAGTCCACCCACCTGCCCATCATGCTCTACAGCGTGCCCGGCCGCTCGGTGATCGAGATTTCCCCGGAAACCACCGCCCGCCTCGCGGCGGATTTCCCGAACATCGTGGCCATCAAGGAGGCCGGTGGCTCGGTGGACCGCGTGAACCAGCTCGTCCAAGCCGTGCCTGATGACTTCGGCGTCCTTTGCGGCGACGATCCGCTCACCCTGCCCTTCATCGCCTGCGGTGCCTGCGGCCTGGTCTCGGTGGCCTCCAACCTGATCCCGGACATCATGGCCCGCCTGGTGCGCGCCTGCCTGAACGGCTCCTTCGACGAGGCCCTCATCCTCCAAAAGCAATACTACCCGCTGATGCGCGGGCTGATGTCGCTGGATGTGAACCCGGTGCCCATCAAGAGTGCAGTTGCCCTGCAAGGCCATTGCACGCCGGAATTCCGCCTGCCGCTCGCGCCCCTCAGCGTGGACCACACCGCCAAACTCACCGCCCTGCTCGAATCGTATAATTTGCTGTAAATTTTCTCCGACATTCAAAATACATCATCCAACATTCAAAATTCCCCATCCATGCCCAAACTCTTCATTCCCGGACCGATCGACGTTTCAAAGGAAACCTTCTGCGCGATGAGCCAGCCGATGATCGGCCACCGCGGCGCCGAATTCGAGACACTCTACGCCTCCACGCAGCCGATGCTTCAGCAACTCGGCGGCACCACCCGTCCGTTCTTCCTTGCCACCTCGTCCGCGTGGGGCGTGATGGAGGCCTCGTTGAAAAACCTCTGCGCGAAAAAGGTCCTCACCCTCTGCTGCGGCGCCTTTTCCGACAAATGGTATAGCGTGGCCAAAAGCATGGGCCTGCAAGCCGACAAGGTGCAGGTGGAATGGGGCGATGCCATTTCTCCCGCTGCCGTCCGCGCGAAACTGGAAGAAGGCGGCTATGATCTCGTCACGCTCATCCACAACGAAACCTCCACCGGCGTGATGAACGATCTGGAAGGCATCGCCAAGGTGGTGAAATCCTTCCCAGGAGTGTTGTTGGTGGTTGATTCGGTGTCGTCGTTTTCCGCCGTGCCGATCCAGATGGACGCGCTGGGCATCGATGTTCTGCTCGCCGGCGTGCAGAAGGCTCTGGCACTGCCGCCGGGGCTCACGATCTTCGCCTGCTCGCAAGCTGCGCTGGAGCGTGCGGAGGCCATGCCGAACCGCGGGTATTATTTCGACTTCATCGAGTTCGCCAAGAACGCGCAGAAGAACAACACGCCCTCCACCCCGGCGATTTCCTTGATCTTCGGCCTCCAACACATCCTCGGCGTGATCGAGGCCGAGGGCATGGAAAACCGTTTCGCACGCCACAAGGCGAACAATGCCATGATCCACGAGTGGGGCGCGCGCCGCGGCTTCAAGAACTTCGCGCCGGAGGGCAACCAATCGGTTTCCCTCACCTGCTTCCACACGCCGGCCGGCTTCGACCAATCCGCCTTCATCAAGACGCTCAAGTCCAAGCACGGCTTCGTCATCAACGGCGGCTACGGCAAGATCAAGGGGCTCACCTTCCGCATCTCCAACATGGGCAACGAAACCGCCGCCACGATGAAGGAACTCATCGACGCGATGGACGACGTGCTCGGGTGAGACCATGCGCGTCAAGTGAATGGAAATGGTGCGCTTCATCCTGACGGCGTCGGAGTAAAGCCTTCAGGCGATCTTCATGCCGCCCCGGGAAAGACATGCTAAAGCACAATGCCTTTAAGGATTCGATCCCGTCAGCTCGATTCCTGATCCCGGAGGGATCGCGGAAATTAGCCGGTGGCGCGAGCCACCGGAACGCGTGCAGCAAAATGATTCAGCCCCGGAGGGGCGGTGGAAGGTTTCGGCTCACCATAGATGGCGTTCGTCGAAATCGACGCCGCAGCGATGCGGGAGATCCAGATATTCCTCCTGAAAAGTCCGACGCCGGTGATGTTCTTCCTGCCGGGTGATGTAGCTGCGGACCTTATCCCGATGGGACGGACTGACGCTGAATGCACCATAGCCTTCCTGCCATGCAAAGGCGCGGTCACCGGTTTCGTCATGAACCCATTTCGAGGAAACCGCCTTGATGTCGCGAACCACATCGGCGAGGCGGGCGGTGGCGTTCAGACCAAGGAGGAGATGAACATGATCGGCCACGCCGCCGACAGCCTCGGGAATGGAGCCTGATTTACGCGCCACGCCGCCGAGGTAAGCGTGAAGTCGTTCACGCCATTCCGCGGCGATTCGGGGTTCACGGTTCTTCGTCGAGAAAACGCCATGAAAATGGAGCGAGAGGTGGGTCGATGACATGGCTGCGGTTTCCGGTGTCCCTGCCGGGACACGGGTTCATCTCATGCCGAAATCCGGCGGCTTGCGCCACCGGCTAATTTCACATGCCCCTGCCAGGGCATAATGATTGCCCGCCAATCCTTAAAGGCATTGTGCTAAAGCATGAACTCCGGCGCTTTGAATGCGGATGGCAGTGCGGGAATTTATTGAGCACGCCCGCCAGCCGACTTCAACAGCGCCGCGGCATAAAACCCGTCGAAACCCGTCGCTGCCGGGGAAACCGGGCATTCATCCAGCAGCGTGAAGCCGCCCTTTTCCAGCAGCGAATCCACTGCCGCGCGGTTCTCTGAGGGCAGGATCGAGCAGGTGGCATAGACCAGCCGCCCGCCGGGCCTGAGCATCATGGCATAACTCTCTAACAGTTCTTTCTGCAGTCCGCGCACGCGCTCGAGTTGCGCGGGCTTGAGCCGCCATTTGAGGTCGGGCTGGCGCTTCAAGGTGCCGAGACCCGAGCAGGGTGCGTCGATGAGCAAGCGGTCGGCGATGCCTGTGAAATCCCCGGGCGTGGTGGCGGTGATGGGTTTGGCTTTGAGGCAGGTGGCACCGGCACGTTTGGCGCGGCGTTCGAGTTCGGCGAGTTTCCTGGCATCCACGTCCATCCCGAAAACGCGGCCTTCATTGCGCATCAGCGCCGCGAGGTGCAGCGCCTTGCCGCCGGCACCGGAGCAGGCGTCGATAACCCGCTCGCCCGGCTGCGGGTCTAGCAACGGTGCGATCATCTGCGAGCCCGCGTCCTGGATTTCCACCCGGCCGTCGCTGCGCATTGGTTTCGGCAGCGCCTTGCCGGGCGGCAGCACCAGCGCGTCAGGCAGTCCGGGGACTTCGGCAGCCTCCACACCAGCGGCCGCCAACCATGCGATAGCCTCCTCCCGGGAGTTTCTGAGCGTATTGACCCGCAGGAAAACCGGTGCGCGGCGGTTGAGCGCGGCGATTTCCGCATCCCATGCCGCGCCGAGTTCGGCGGCTCCGAGTTCATCGAGCCAATCCGGGATCGACTCGCGCAGGGCCCTTGTCTGGTTGGCCAACTCCGCCTCGCGGGCGCTCATTTCATCAGCGGCGAGTCCTTTGTAGGACCACCACTCGGGAATCTCATAGCCCATGCGCACCCACTGCGCGGCGCACAGGGCGCGGGTTTCCTCGCTATCCGCCAGAAACGAGAGCGCCCGCTTCCAGCGCACCACCTCGAAGGCCGTCTCCGCGATGAAACTCCGGTCGCGCTTGCCCCACTTCGGATTCTCCTCGAAGGCGGCGGCCAGCGCGTGATCCAGCACCTTGTGCTCGTGAAACACGGATTTCACAAGGCCGGCGGCGGCTTCGGCGAGGATGCGGTGCATTTTCATGAACGCGCACCCTTCCCGAAAAGCCCGGGCGTGGCAAACGAAACGAATCGGTTCGACATCCAGCCGCGGCTGCGGCGAAGTTTCCGGCGTGCCGACCGTTCAAATCAAAACCATCAGCTTCCATCCATCCATCTGGCCCAAGATGATCGGCGAGGTCTCGCGCGACGCCCGCCCCGGCGATCTCGTCCAGGTGCTCGGCAAGGAAGGCACGCCCTTCGGTTGGGGCCTGTGGAACCCGAAATCCCGCATGCCACTGCGCATCGTCAGTCACTCGACCGGTGATCTCGACGAATCGTTTTTCGAAACCGCCATCCGCCGCGCCGCGAACCTGCGCCGCGAAATCCTCAAGCTCGACGCAGAGACCGACAGCTACCGCGCCATCCACGGCGACGCGGATTTCCTCCCCGGCATGGTGGCCGACAAGTTCGCCGATGTGCTCTCGGTGGAAATCACCAATCTCGCCGCCTGGCAGCGCCTGCCGCAGTGGCTGCCGCTGCTTCACGAATGTTTTGATACGAAACGCGTCGTCGTTTCCGTGGATGCGGAACTGGCCCGCATCGAGGGCATCCCGCGCAGCGGCGGAGTGGCGTCCGATCCTGTTAGAACGGTGAAAATCCGCGAACACGGCGTGCGCTATGAAGTCAGCTTCACCGATGGTCACAAGACCGGCTTCTTCTGCGACCAGCGCGACAACCGCAGGGACTTCGGCAAGCTTGCCGCCGGCCGCACGGTGCTCGATCTCTGCTGCTACACCGGCGGCTTCGCCATCTCCGCCGCTCTGGCTGGCGCGGAGGACGTCAGCGCCGTGGATCTCGATGAAACCGCCGTGGCCATGGCGAAACGCAACGCCAACCTGAACAACGCCAAGATCAAATTCACCCATGCCGACGCCTTCACCTGGGCGCGCACCATGATCGAAAACGGCCGCACCTGGGACCTCGTCATCGCGGATCCTCCGAAGTTCATCCACGGCCGCGAGGATGAAACGGGCCAGGGAAAATACGCCGACCTCAACAAGCTCGCGCTGCAACTCGTCGCGCCGGAGGGCTTGTTCGTCACCTGCTCGTGCTCGGGCATGTTAGGCGCGGGCGACTTCGAACGTCTCGTCACCACCGCCGCCCACCGCCAGCACAAGCGCCTCCAGATCTTCGACCGCACCGGCGCCGGCCCCGATCACCCCACCCTCTCCAACTACCCGGAGTCCAGATACCTCAAACTCCTCTGGGCACGGGTCATTTGATATCTAACGGCCTGCTGGCAGCGTGATGACCTCGATCACCTCGCGGCGGGGTTCGTAAACGCGGACCACGCGGTCGCCGTAATGATAGAGACGTGTGTCGGGTTCCATGCGGAGTTTCGGGAACCATGCGGATGGCACCGGGGCGTAGCTCGACCATTCGTTGTCAGCGATGCGGTAGCCGGGAACGAGTTTCTTCTGCCAACCGGGAGGCAGCGGTTTGCCGCGCCGCTGGTTCATGGCCAAACCGGGCGGAAGACCCGTGCCCTGATTTTGATAGCGGTTGAAGTAATCGACGATTTCGCTGCGCTCGCTGTCCTTGAATCGCGCGAAATCGGCAGCTTGGGCGTTTTTCCCGCCCTTGCCGGCTGATTTCCCGGCATTGGCCGGGCCCTTGGCCTTGTCCGCTTTCTGCGAGTGTGCGTCTCCACCCTTGCCCTGCCCCTTGCTGCCCGAATTGCCTTTGCCGGGTTTCGCATCCGCGGGAGTAGCCACAAGAGCCAGTGAACCCAGAAGGGCGATGATGCATTTCATGGAATTGCTGCTTTTCATAAGAATTTCCTATCGGCGAGCAGCAGGGGTCGCACAAGTGGAAAGTCCGCCCTATGCAACCCGCATCGATTGCGGGCTTTACAAACGACCGCTGCCGGAACAATTTCCGCGTCCGCAGCAATGCGGCCAGGGAGAGGTGGCTGAGTGGTCTAAGGCACCCGATTCGAAATCGGACGTCGGCTAATCCCGACCGTGGGTTCAAATCCCACCCTCTCCGGGCCATTTGATCTTTGGGTCATTTGGGGTCATCCTGGCCATCTCCGGGTCAACGGGACATAAAGCCGGCCCAAGTTGGCCCATGGAAGCCGGTCAATCTAACGGAATCCCCGTTCCGCCCTCCAGCGATGCCGCCGGTAGAAACATCCTGAGGCCCTCCGGAGACACGCGCCGGAAGCCGTATCTGGCGTAGAATCCGACGATTTCCTCATTGGCGGCATCCACCACCAGGCCCACTCCGCCGGTGCGTGCGATGGTCTCTCGTGCCAGTTGGCGGGCTGTGGCCACCAGCATGGAACCGATTCCCCCGCCATGGGCACTTTGAGTCACCGCCAAACGGCCCAGCAAAACTGCGGAAACCGCTTGTCTGGGCAGGCCTTTGGGAGCGCCCGGCCATTCCCTCGCCTCAACGGTGATGTTGGACAGGGTGAAGTAGCCGAGCACAGCCTTCGGGGCCTTGGCCTCAGCTTCGACCAACACCCGGGTGACACTCACCCCCTTCTCCATGTGACTTCGAGCCGTCTCCCGCAGGTAGCGGTCCACAGAATCAAGACCGCTGACGAATCCCGCCCGGTCGTGAGACCCGTCCACAAGCTCAAGAACGTATGACGACATGGCGTGCGGCGAGTTTCACGGCATTGAGCATCGTTTGGTTCGGCTTGGGCGGCTTTGCAATCATCGCCGCGAGATTCGCGGCCTCTTGCCGGGTCATTTGCCAGTGGGATTCCGCTTCGATGACGCGATCCGCCCTTTCCGCCACCGCCTCCTGAATGAACGCCGCAACAGCCACCCCGCGCAAAGACGCCGCATACTCGATCTTTTCAGCCAGCCCCGTCGGGAAACGAGCGTTGATGCGCTTTGTCGCTGGTCCGGTTGGACGGCCACGCTTGCCGAAGCTTGGATTTGATTTGGTTTTCATGTGCGCAGCGTAATGTGCGGTGCCGTGCGGTGCAACTTGTTTTTCGGTGCCATATTGACACCGATTTACGATTTCATCTACCCCTTTGGCCACTGATCGGATGCTGGGCTCGGCCATGATCCGTGTTTCCAAGGGGCCGAATTGTAGTGCCGCACGCTGCATGCGGTTTTCCGCAAATCCCTCACAAACGGACATCAAGGAAATTAAATACAATTTGCCTATCAAGTTTCCGGATCGTCCCCAGATGGCGTATGGAAAATCGGATCTGGAAATCCCACCCTCTCCGGGCTTTGTCATTTCACATTCGACAAGCTCCCCTGCCCCGCCGCAGATTCCCCGGCCATGGCAGGACTCATCATCGCCCCGCGGGCACGCATTTTTCATGGTCACGAGTGGGTTTACGCCACGGAAATCAAAAAATCCTTCGGCGATCCGCAGCCGGGGGATGTGGTGACGCTCAAGGACTTCCGCGACCGGCCGCTTGGCTCGGCGATTTACAATCCGCAGTCGCAAATCGTCGCCCGCCGCTTTTCGCGCCGCCGCCAGGACCTGGACCTCGACTTCTTCACCCGCCGCATCCGCCAAGCCTTCGAATACCGCCAGCGCTCGGGCATCGATGAACGGCTCTGCCGCATCGTCTGGAGTGAATCCGACGGCATTCCCGGCCTGATCGTGGACCGCTACGGCGACCACCTCTCGGTGCAGATGCTCACGCTGGCCATGGACCTGCGGCAGGAAATCATTCGCGAGGCGCTGGTGAGCCTGTTTTCACCGCAATCCATCGTGCTGCGCAACGATTCGCCCTTCCGCAAGGCCGAGGGCATGGAACCGGGCATCGGCATGCTCCACGGGGAAAACCCCGGCCCCTTCGTCGTCCGCGCCAATAACCTGGATTTCGAGATCGATCTCTGCGACGGCCAGAAAACCGGGCTTTATCTCGACCAACTCCAGTCCCACGCAGAAGTCGCGCGGCTGGCCGAAGGCAGGCGCGTGCTCGATTGCTTCACCAACCAGGGCGGCTTCGCCCTGGCCTGCGCCCGGGCCGGGGCCGCCAAGGTCACCGCCGTGGATGTCTCCGCCTCCGCCTGCGAGGCCGCCCGCCACAATGCCGGGCTCAACGGCCTGGAGATCGAGGTGCTCGAGCACAACGTCTTCGATTTCCTCAAGCACGCGCAACCGGAATACGACCTCATCATCCTCGATCCGCCCAGTTTCACCCGCAACAAGAAGACGCTCATGGACGCCATGCGCGGCTACAAGGAGATCCACCTGCGCGCGCTCAAGCTGCTGGAAAAAGGCGGCCTGCTCGCCACTTTCTGCTGTTCCCACCACGCCACCCGCGAGCTCTTCCTCGAAAACCTGGCCGATGCCTCCGTGGACGCCAAGAAATCCCTGCGCCTCATCCACGAACACAGCCAGCGCGCCGACCACCCGGTGCTCATCACCCTGCCGGAAACCGGCTACCTCAAAGGCTTCACCGTCGAGACCATCGCCACCCGGTGAGACGGTATCGCACCGCATGGTTGCGGCTATCGGCACCGTGTCCTGGACCACGACCGGTGCGAGACATTGGCGAGACGCCGAACCGCCGCCGGAATTGTTTTGAGAGCTGGTATCCGTCGCCGATTCCGACTTTGGCCGCGACGGACTTCATCGTGAGCGCCTGGAATGGTTGGCCGCGGAGGAGGGATTGAAGCGCTTCAATCTACCGGACACGGTGGCCGACCGGCGGCGGATGGTGGAGCGCCGGGACCGCCGCGCGGTGGAGGACTCAGCGCGAAACAGATGCCGGCGGGCAGGTCGAGTTGCCGGGCATCAACCTCCCCGGAGTAACCACGGGCTCAGCCGGGATGGGAGTGCCGTTGAG
>Ga0105090_10000154_pt1 | contig 29688 bp, 33 predicted proteins | sample PPLLak3March2015_FD_79110 | JGI IMG/M metagenome (GOLD analysis project Ga0105090, IMG submission 79110) | Freshwater sediment microbial communities from Prairie Pothole Lake near Jamestown, North Dakota, USA - PPLs Lake P7 Core (1) Depth... | ecosystem: Environmental > Aquatic > Freshwater >...
TGGCCGACCTGTACACGGTGCGCGCCATCGACAAGGGGCTGGACTTCACGTTGAACCTGCAGTTGGATCTGCCCTGCTGGGTGACCGGCGACCCGGCGCGCGTGCGCCAGGTGCTGCACAACCTGCTAGGCAATGCAGTCAAGTTCACCCAGCAGGGCAAGATCACGCTGACCCTGATGCGCGATGCCGAGACCGGCCGCCTCACTGCCGAGGTGCAGGACACCGGGCCCGGTATCGAGGCGTCGGAGCTGGAGCATGTGTTCGAGGCCTTCCGCCAGGTCGGTGGCGCCGCATCGAGGCCCTTCGAAGGCACCGGTCTAGGCCTGACCATTGCTCGCGACATCGCCCAGGCGATGGGCGGGGACATCCACATGCGCAGCACGGTGGGCGTCGGCACCTGCGCGCTGTTCACGGCCTTGCTGCCGAAGGCAGCGCCGCCCGAGGCATCGGCCAAGTCGGAGCGGCCGAACTCGGCGGCCAGGTCAGCCACCGGCTCGTGCCGGGTGCTGATCGCCGAGGACGACGACGTCAACGCGGTCATCGCCACGGCGTATCTGGAGCACATGGGTGTCACACCCGAGCGCGTGCGGGACGGCAGGCAGGCCGTACGCCATGCGCTGCGCGAAATCGACCGTCCCGACCTGGTGCTGATGGACTGCCGCATGCCGACAATGGACGGCATGGCGGCGACACGCGAGATCCGCACGCAGGAACGCAGCCTGGGACTGCCCCGCGTGCCGGTAATTGCGTTGACCGCGACCACTTCGGACATCAACCGCCAGCTGTGCCTGAACGCGGGTATGGACGACTTCATGTCCAAGCCCTACACCCGCGAGGACCTGCAGCGCGTGCTGCAGCGCTGGGCTCAGCGTGACGTGGCTGTCTCCAGCTGAATCGAACGGACCCCGTCAGGCCAGCGCTGGCAGGCGCCACTTGCCGGTGGGGTCGGCCGGAAGAAGCGGAAACTGCGGTGTTGTCGACGCCTCCAGGTCGGCATGCAGGGTCTCGAAAACGAACTGGTATAGCGGGTGGCGCATTTCGCCCCAGCGCTGTTGCGCCAAGGTGTTGTCGAAGGCCATGATGCGATGCGGCAACCCACCGGTGTGCGCCAGCGGCATCAATTCGTCCGGCCCAAAGACATCTATGAAACCCAGCCGCCGGTAGTTGCGGATCAGGGCTTCATTGCGAGCACCGACGACCATCCACTGCAGCTGATTGGCCATGCAGAACTGGTAGCTGGCCTTCCAGAGACTGAGGCGGGTCAGCGGGTCGGCGCCGACTCGCACCGCCAAGCGGGTGATCTCGGCACGGGTGGCACTGCGCAGCCACGACGGCAGGCTCAGGCTGCTTTCCATCAGCAGCGGGCCGCTGGCGTTGGACTGGATGCGCATGGTGCCGGTCGCTCGGCCATCGACCTTGTCGCGGCACAGGAACACCGTGGTACCGGGGGCGAAGTCCAACGCGTCCGGCTCGGCAAGCCTGCGGCCCATCTCCGGCAGATGGTGACCATAGGCTTGCGCTCGCACGGAGCAGGCATCGAGCAAGTCCTCAGACGACGATACCAACTGGAGCGTGAACCCCAATTCACAGTTGCCCATGGCGGCTTCCCCCAACGATGTTTTAGTGCTGATCGAAACGGCCGCCGGCCGTCACGTCGCAAATAAAGCATAAGGCACGTGTTGCGCTGCAACGAATAGGCACAAACCTGAACAGTCGTCTGGTGCCGCGAACTGTGGCGCGGACGCTGCACTTCACCCCCGGAGCTCCCCCGGGAGCGCGACGACTGCTATCGCAGCTTGCGTCGAGGCGCCATCGCGGCGGTCTTTTGCCGCACCCCCGCGCCCACTTCGCGCGGCGGCAGGCCGGTGTGCTGCGTCAGCAGCCGGCCCGGCTTGGGCGCAGCGGGCGTGGAGTTCTTGCGCCGCTCGCTACTGAAGCCGCCCGCCGTCGCCGGCTGGAAGCTGGGGATCAGGTGCTGCTTGCCGTTGCCGATCAGGTCGGCGCGGCCCATCGCCATCAGCGCCTCGCGCAGCAGCGGCCAGTTGTTGGCATCGTGGTAGCGCAAGAAGGCCTTGTGCAGCCGGCGGCGGCGCTCGCCGCGCACGATGTCCACCTTCTCGGCACGCTGCGGGTCGCGGCTGAGGCCCTTCAACGGGTTGCGTCCCGAGTGGTACATGGCCGTCGCGGTGGCCATCGGGCTGGGGTAGAAGGTCTGCACCTGGTCGGCGCGGAAGCCATTCTTCTTCAGCCAAAGCGCCAGATTCATCATGTCCTCGTCGCTGGTGCCGGGGTGCGCGGCGATAAAGTACGGGATCAGGTACTGCTGCTTGCCGGCCTCGGCACTGAACTTGTCGAACAGCTGCTTGAAGCGGTCGTAGGTTCCGATGCCGGGCTTCATCATCTTGGACAGCGGGCCGGACTCGGTGTGCTCCGGCGCGATCTTCAGGTAGCCGCCGACATGGTGCGTGGCCAGCTCCTGGATGTACTCGGGCGACTTCACCGCCAGGTCGTAGCGCAGGCCCGAGGCGATCAGGATCTTCTTTACGCCGCGCAGCGCCCGCGCCTTGCGGTACATGCGGATCAACGGCCCGTGGTCCGTGTTCAGGTTCGGGCAGATGCCTGGGTACACACAGCTGGGCTTGCGGCAGGCGGCCTCGATGGCCGGGCTCTTGCAGCCGATGCGGTACATGTTGGCCGTGGGCCCTCCCAGATCCGAGATGACGCCAGTGAAACCCTTGACCTTGTCGCGGATGTCCTCGATCTCGCGCAGCACCGAGTCTTCGGAGCGGCTCTGGATGATGCGGCCTTCGTGCTCGGTGATCGAGCAGAAGCTGCAGCCGCCGAAGCAGCCGCGCATGATGTTCACGCTGAAGCGGATCATCTCCCAGGCCGGGATGCGCGCGTCGCCGTAGTTGGGATGCGGGGCGCGCGCATACGGCAGGTCGAAGACATGGTCCATCTCCGCCGTGCTCAGCGGGATCGGCGGCGGGTTCAACCACACGTCGCGGTCGGCATGCCTTTGCACCAGCGCGCGCGCATTGCCGGGGTTGGTCTCCAGATGCAGCACGCGGCTGGCATGCGCATACAGCACCGGGTCGCTCTTCACCTGCTCATAGGCCGGCAGGCGGATCACCGTGCGCTCGCGTGGCGGCAGCACGACACGGCGGCTGGCCGGCATCGCCACCACCGCGCCGCCCTCTTCCCGCGCGCAGGTGGTGCCCTGGCCGGCAGCCTGCTCGCTGGTCGTCTGGTAGGGGTTGATGTGCTCGTCGACGCGCCCCGGGCGGTCGACCCCGGTCGAATCGATCTCGAACCAGCCTTCGGGCGCTGCGCGCACCATGAAGGCCGTGCCGCGCACGTCGGTGATGTCCTGCACCGGCTCGCGCCGCGCCAACCGGTGGGCGATCTCGACGATGGCGCGTTCGGCATTGCCGTACAGCAGCAGGTCGGCCTTGCTGTCCATCAGGATCGAGCGGCGCACCTTGTCCTGCCAGTAGTCGTAGTGCGCGATGCGGCGCAGGCTGGCCTCGATGCCGCCCAGCACGATCGGCACCTCGGCGAAGGCCTCGCGGCAGCGTTGCGCATAAACGAGCGAGGCACGGTCGGGCCGCTTGCCGGCCACGTCACCGGGCGTGTAGGCATCGTCGCTGCGCAGCCGGCGGTCGGCGGTGTAGCGGTTGATCATCGAATCCATGTTGCCGGCGGTGACGCCGAAGAACAGCTTCGGCTTACCCAGCGCCTTGAAAGGCTCGGCGCTCTGCCAGGCGGGCTGGGCGATGATGCCGACGCGGAAGCCCTGCGCCTCGAGCACGCGGCCGATCACCGCCATGCCGAAGCTGGGGTGGTCGACGTAGGCGTCACCGCTGACGATGACGACGTCGCAGCTGTCCCAGCCCAGCGCCTCCATCTCGGCGCGGCTCATCGGCAGGAAGGGTGCCGGCCCGAAACGCTTGGCCCAATAGGGGCGGTAGCCGGTCAGCGGCTTGGCGTTGGGCGGGGCGACAGGGCTGGCAGTGGACACGAAGGTGTTGCGGGCCTGCCCGGCGCGGGCAGCCGACAATTGTCCCAGTTTGGCACCTGTCAGCGTGCCCAGGGGTCTTGACGCCCTGCCACCGGAGAGCATCGATGCTGCAACTCAGACCCAGCTGCGAACACTGCAACAAGCCGCTGCCGCCGCATTCGACCGAAGCGTGCATCTGCAGTTTCGAATGCACCTTCTGCGCCAACTGCGTGGAATCGGTGCTGGCCGATGTCTGCCCCAACTGCGGCGGCGGATTCACGCCGCGCCCGGTGCGGCCGGCGCAGGACTGGAAGGGTGGCAACTGCCTGGCCAAGTACCCGGCATCGGCGACGGTCAAGCACCGGCCGGTGAATGCGGCGGCGCATGGCGCACTCGTCGCCTCGCTGCAGGGCCTGCCGCCGCAGCGGCGCTGACCCTGCGCCAAGCCTGGGATTAGGGTTATCCCTTAGAATTGAGCCTCAAACGAAAAGAGACCCGGATTCCATGTTCGCCCTGATCAAGTCCCTGTCCATGCTGTTCCGCCCGTCACTCGAAGACGTGCAGCAGCGCCATCAACAATACCTGTCCGAGGCCGTCGACATGCACGACCTGGAAGTGCGCATGCGCCACCTCGACGGTGGCCACCGCAGCATCTACCGCACCGGGCCCTACGGCGTGTTCATGCGCTGACGCGCCGGCTGGCTACAGGCTGCGGCGCACGACCGCACCGCTCAGTCCACGCAACAGCCACTTCGGCGTAGCCCGCGAGGCCAGCGTCGTGGCCAGGTTCAGCACTCCAGGCACCTTGATGACCTCGCCGCGCAGGCAGGCCCGGTAGCCCTCGGCCGCCACCTCGGCGGCATTGCCGATCATGAAGGCTGGCAGCTTGCCGAGCTTGTCATTGGCAGCGGCCGCGCGGCTGACCATCTGCGTGGCGGTGATGCCGGGGCACAGCGCGGTGATGCGCACCCCCGTGCCCTTGAGCTCCTCGGACAGCGATTCGGTCAGCGACAGCACATAGGCCTTGGTGGCTGCATAGGTGGCCAGCGTCGGCACCGGCTGGAAGGCGGCGATCGAAGCCACGTTGAGCACACGGCCCCAGCCGCGCTCGCGCATGCCGGGCAGGAACATCGCCAGCATCGCCGTCAGCCCGGTCACGTTCAGGTCGATCAGCTCCTGGTGGCGCTGCGGCTCGATGTCGCAGAATGCGCCCTGCTCCAGCACGCCGGCGTTATTGACCAGCACGTCCACCGTCACCTGCTTGCGCCGCAACGCCGTGGCCAGCGTTGCGGCGGCGGCACTGCGCGACAGGTCGGCCGGCATCACGCGCACGCCCACTCCATGCGCTGCTTCCAGCTCGGCGGCCAGCGCGCGCAGCTTGTCGGCGCTGCGCGCCACCAGCACCAGGTCGAAGCCGCCCGTGGCAAAGGAGCGCGCCAGTTCCTCGCCGATGCCAGAGGAGGCGCCGGTGACCAGCGCGGTGCGACCTGAGTGCTTCATGCTTCGTCTCCTTGGTAGCCGACCAGGTGGTCCGGCGGCGGCCCATTGTGAAGGCCATTCGGCGCTAGCCGCTATGCTTGCCGCTCATCGACCAACAGCCCACGAGACCCCCATGGCCGACGCCGTCACCGCCTTGCAGGAACGCCTGCAACCCCTGTTGCCCGGCCTGATGGGCATGCAGCTCACCGAAGTGGGCCCGGACCGCATCGTCGCAACGATGCAGGTGCGGCCGGACCTGTGCACCACCGGCGGCATCCTGCACGGCGGCGCGCACATGGCCTTTGCCGACACGCTGGGCGCGGTAGGCACCTTCGTCAACCTGCCCGAAGGCAAAGGCACGACGACGGTCGAATCGAGCACCAAGTTCATCGGCTCGGCCAAGGTCGGCAGCACCGTCACCGGCGAGAGCACGCCGCTGCACAAGGGGCGTACCACGATGGTCTGGCAGACGAATATCCGCAACGATGCCGGCAAGCTGTGCGCGGTGGTGACGCAGACGCAGCTGGTGCTGGGCTGATGGCGCAGACCGCGCCCTACGGCAGCTGGAAGTCACCGCTCTCCGCCGAGCGCGCGGTGGCCGCCGGCATCGGCCTGGGCGATGTCAGTTTCGACGGCGACAGCACGCTGTGGCAGGAGTCGCGCCCTGCCGAAAAGGGCCGCAACGTGCTCATGCGGCGCGATCCCGACGGCACGCTGCAGGAACTGATGCCGGCGCCCTGGAACGCGCGCAGCCGCGTGCACGAGTACGGCGGCCGTGCCTACCTGATGCACGCCGGCGTGCTGTTCTTCAGCCACTTCGCCGACCAGCGCCTGTACCGCGTGGACCCCGGCCAGTCGCCGCGGCCAATCACACCCGAGACTGCACTTCGTTATGCCGACCTGTGCGCCGATGCGCGGCGTGGTCTGCTCTGGGGCGTGCGCGAGGACCATCGCGCAGGCGGCGAGCCGCGCAACACCCTCATCGCGCTGCAGGCCGAGGGCGATGCCGAGGGCGGGCGCGTCGTTGCCGAAGGCCAGGACTTCTACGCCGCACCGCGCCTGTGCCCCGACGGCACGCAGCTCGCCTGGCTGAGCTGGAAGCACCCCGACATGCCCTGGGACGGCTGCGAGCTGTGGCTGGCCGAGGTCGATGACGCCGGCCGCCCGCACGGCGCGCGCCGCCTGGCCGGCAGCCGCGACGAGGCGGTGCAACAGCCGCTGTGGTCACCGGATGGGCGGCTGCACTTCATCAGCGACCGCAGCGGCTGGTGGAACCTGTACCGCTTGGGCCGGGACGGTGTCGAGGCGCTGTGCCCGATGGAAGCCGAGTTCGGCCAGCCAATGTGGAATTTCGGCCTGGCCACGTACGGCTTCGCCTCGACGCAGCGGCTGGTGTGCAGTTTCATCAGCAACGCGGTCTCGCGGCTGGCCGTGCTGGACACGGCGACGAAGGCCCTGCGCACGATCGACACGCCCTTCAGCAGCATCGGCAACCTGGCGGTATCGGGCGAGCGCGTGCTGTTCACCGGCGCATCGCCGCTGCAGGCCGCGTCGGTGTGCCTGCTGCAGCTGGGCGACGGCCGCATCGAGACGCTGCGCCGCGGCAGCACGCTCGACGCCGACCCCGCCTACAGCTCGCTGCCCGAGGCGATCGAATTCCCTACCGCCGGCGGCCTGTCGGCACATGCCTTCTACTACCCGCCGCGCAACCGCGACTTCCGCGCGCCGGCCGGCGAGAGGCCGCCGCTGCTGGTGATGGGCCATGGCGGCCCGACCAGCATGGCGGCCAACGCCTACCGCGCCGGCGTGCAGTACTGGACCAGCCGCGGCATCGCCGTGCTCGATGTCAACTACGGCGGCAGCTCGGGCTTCGGCCGCGCCTACCGCCAGCGTCTGGACGGGTTGTGGGGCGTGGTCGATGTGCAGGACTGCATCCAAGGCGCACGCTTCCTGGTGCAACGTGGCGACGTCGACGCTCAGCGGCTGATCATTCGCGGCGGCAGCGCCGGCGGCTACACGACGCTCAGCGCCCTGGCCTTCCACACCTGCTTTGCCTGCGGAGCCAGCCTGTACGGCATTGGCGACCTGCAGACGCTGGCCGAGGACACGCACAAGTTCGAGGCCCGCTACCTGGACCGTCTGGTCGGACCCTGGCCCGAGGCGCGGGCGCTGTACCTGGCACGCTCACCGCTGTACCACCTGGAAGGCCTGAAATGCCCGCTGATCCTGCTGCAGGGCGCCGAGGACAAGGTGGTGCCGCCGGAACAATCGCGGCGCATGCATGCCGCGCTCAAGGCCAAGGGCGTGCCGGTGGCCTACCTGGAGTTCGAAGGCGAGCAGCATGGCTTCAGGGACATGAAGAACATCGTGCGCGCCCTGGAGGCCGAGGCCTTCTTCTATGCGCGTGTGCTCGGCTTCGACCTGGCCGACGCGGTGCAGCCGCTGGCCATTGACAACCTGTGATCACCAGCTGGCTTCGCGCTCCGGCGTGGCGCCGATCTTGTGGATCGACAGGTCGGCGCCGTCGAACTCCTGCTCCGGCGTCAGCCGCAGCGGGGTCAGCAGCTTGATGGCGCCGTAAACCGCAAAGCCGCCGGCCAGCGCCCAGGCCACGCCCAGGCCGGTGCCGATGAGCTGCGCAGCCAGGCTCACGCCGCCCAGCCCGCCGAGCGCCGTGCCGCCGAAGACGCCGCAGGCGATGCCCCCCCAGGCGCCGCACAGGCCATGCAGCGGCCACACACCGAGCACGTCGTCGATCTTCCAGCGGTTCTGCGTCAGGGTGAATAGCGTGACGAAGATCGCACCGGCCACACCGCCAGTGAGCAGCGCACCCAGCGGGTGCATCACGTCGGAGCCGGCGCACACCGCCACCAGGCCGGCCAGCGGCCCGTTGTAGACGAAGCCGGGGTCGTTGCGGCCCAGCAGCGTGGCCACCAGCGTGCCGCCGACCATGGCCATCAGCGAGTTCACCGCTACCAGGCCGGAGATCTTGTCGATGGTCTGGGCACTCATCACGTTGAAGCCGAACCAGCCCACCGCCAGCACCCAGGACCCCAGCGCCAGGAAGGGGATGCTCGACGGCGGGTGCGCGCTGATCGCGCCGTCCTTGCGGTAGCGGTTGCTGCGCGGGCCGAGCAGCAGTACGGCAGCCAGGCCGATCCAGCCGCCCACCGTGTGCACCACCACGCTGCCGGCGAAGTCGTGGAAATCGGCGCCGGTCAGGCCCTTGATCCAGGCCTGCATGCCGAAGCGGCCGCCCCAAACCGCGCCTTCGAACAGCGGATAGACCAGCGCCACCACCAGCGCCGTGGCCAGCAGCTGCGGGCCGAAGCGCGCACGCTCGGCAATGCCGCCGGAGACGATGGCCGGGATGGCCGCCGCAAATGTCAACAGGAAGAAGAACTTGACCAGCTCGAAGCCGTTCTTCGCCGCCAGCGTCTCGGCCCCTGCGAAGAAGTGAATACCGTAGGCCAGCGCATAGCCAACGAAAAAGTAGGCGATCGTGGATACCGAGAAATCGACCAGGATCTTGACCAGCGCGTTGACCTGGTTCTTCTTGCGCACCGTGCCCAGCTCCAGGAAAGCGAAGCCGGAATGCATGGCCAGTACCATGATGGCGCCGAGCAAGATGAAAAGCGTGTCGGTGCCTTGCTTGATGGTTTCCATGCAGTCTTTGTGTTGGGCGTTGATGGTGCGTTTACGCACCAGCCAAGCAATTCATATGCCAGAATGAGTGCGCATGCACCATTCAAGTTCGCCCGTCTTCGGGGCTGAATGATCTAACTGGTGCGGCATTTGCCCAGTTGTGGTGCGCGCCAGGGATCGGGTTACACGAGCCACAATGCCGCCATGACCCCCCCATTGGCCCCGTTCAAATCGCTGCAGTACGCCGGCCGCGCACCCGGCCCGCGACTGATCGTGCTCGGCGCAGTGCACGGCAACGAGACCTGCGGCACGCGCGCCATCGAGCGCGTGGTGGCCGAACTCGACAGCGGCGCGCTGGCGCTGGCCGCCGGCAGCGTCACCTTTGTTCCGGTGACCAACGCCTTGGCCTATGCGCATGGCTGCCGCGCCGGCGACCGCAACCTGAACCGTGCGCTGCAGCCCACCGATGCGCCGCGCGAATTCGAGGACCACGTCGCCAACTGGCTGTGCCCGCTGCTGGCCGCGCACGAGGTGCTGCTCGACCTGCATTCGTTCCACGGCGGAGGCCAGCCCTTCGTGATGGTCGGGCCGCGCGACAACACGGGGCCGCTGGAGCCCTTTGCCCAGGCCGCGCGCGAGGAAGCCCTGGCGCGCCGCCTGGGCGTGGGACGCGCGGTCGACGGCTGGCTCGACACCTATGCTGCAGGCGTGGCGCGGCGCCGCCGCGATGCCGAGGCGGAAGGTCGCGCCGAGGCACTGGAGATGGACCCGCGTTACGGTGTCGGCACCACCGAGTACATGCGCTCGGTGGGCGGCTGCGCTTTGACGCTGGAATGCGGCGCGCATGACGACCCGGCTTCCATCGAGGTGGCCTACGGCGCCATCCGCAACAGCCTGGCCCACCTGGGCCTGAACGGCGACGCGCCGCCGCCGGCACGCAGGCTGGAGACTCTGTCGCTGGTCAGCGTGGTCGACAAGCAGGACGCGGCCGATGCCTTCGTGCGCGACTGGCAAAGCTTCGACACGCTGAGGCAAGGCGAGACCATCGGCCGACGCGCCAGCGGTGAACTGCTCGCAGCGTCGCACGACGGCTGGATCGTCTTCCCCTTTGCCGCTGCGCAACCGCGGCAGGAATGGTTCTACCTGGCGCGGGCGAGCCGGCGCTTCGACTGAGGCGCTTGTGCCGACCGTCGGGCCCGGGCGGTCGGCGCCTTTGGGGGCAGACCGCGCTCAGCCGTTGTTCGGCACAGCAAATTGGACAGCCGCTGCCAGCTATGGGCGGGTGCTCCCGACCGTCCGGTTCGAAGCAGCCAGGTTTGGAACGCGCTATGACTGCAGGGCAACCGCGGAGACCGCTGACACATTGAGGTGGTCCTACGCAAGACGGCGCGAGGCGACAGGCCCTGCGCACTGGTCAAGGGCGACCGCGAACCGTCCGGGTCTCGTTCACGATCGGCGCGGCACTGACCAGTGCCGGCTGGTTTAATGCCCTGAGCTATGGCGCCGGGCTGGCGACACTGCTCTTCACCTCGCCCCGTGCCTGGCAGGCGCTGGACGCGCCAATCGGCTGGGTGATGCTTGCGCTGGCCGCGATGCTGGCGCCGACGGCGCTGCGCTGATGCGGGTGGGCCTTCCGACGCCGCGGCGCGGCCGCGGGTAGCGCGGCGCCTATTTCTTCGCAGCGTAGGCCTCGAGCAGCAGGTTGCGCTCGGGCATATCCTGAAGCACGCGCCGGCCGAGCGACGTGTCGGCCTGCATGCGCCCCGGCGATTGCGGTGGCGGCAGCGAGTGGAAGCGCGACAGCTGCGTCACGCGCTCAGTGAAGATCGGCGCTGGTGCTGGCCCGGGCGGGCGTTCCCAGACGTAGGTGATCGACTGCAGCATGCCTTTGGCGTCGAGGTCATAAAACGTCGCCTTGATGCGCGGGTCGTCGCAGGCGCTGCCGCGCAGGTCGATGCGCAGGTTGTCCGTGTTCGGCACCTTGCCTTCGATGGCTGCCTCCTTGAAACGCAGGTCGGACATCGCACGCACCTGGTTGACTCCGACCGTGCCGAGCTTGTCGATCAGCGTGTTGCGGCACACCTCGGGTGACGGGCGCGACAGCGTTGACGGCGTCGGCGCGGGCGCCACAGCGGCCACTTGCGGCGTCGCGTCGGCTGCCGGCGGCAGCGATGGGTTTGCGGCCACCGTGCGAGCGTTGCCCGGCGCCGTCGTCGGATTCGCCGCGGCATGGGCCGCGGGTGCACCGACCCGCACCAGTGCACAGGACTTCGCAAACGCGATGCGATTGGGGCCTGCGATCTCAAAGAACAATATCTTCCAGTTGCGGGTTATGGCCACAATGATTTGCTCCTCGGTGCGGCGGTAGTCAACGGATCCTCCAAACACGCTGCCGTCGAGCGCCCGGATCGAGTAGGTTGAAGGCGCAAAAGCAATGCCGTCCCCGAACATCGGGGCGCAGAGCAGCTTGTCGGGATTCGACTGCAACGTCGCCCACAGCTCGCGGATCATGGCGTTAGTGCCACCGGTCCCCTTTCCCTGTGCGAGCCCGCTGACTCCGCTCCCCTGGCCGCCGCCTTCAATGCGCCAGTTGCCCAACAGCACGTTGCGCTCGACCGCAAGCGGCGGCAAGCGCAGCAGCTACTGCCGCAGCGCCAGATCGTCTGCCTGGTACTTGGCCTCTTCCTCCTTGAGCTCGTCAAACCGACGGCGATCTTCCGTGGAGAGTCCGCTGCTGTGCTGTCGATTGAGCAGGTCACGATCACTCATGGAGCGCTGGGCTGCAGCCGGTGCGGCCACGGCCAGCACTTCCAGCGCGAGTAGGTACAACACGAATCCATTGATCATCGTTGTTCCCCCATCACACGGCAACTACTTCGGCTGCGACCGCCATTCGCCCTTCCATAGCTTCTCGAGTTCGGCCGCCACCGCGGGCGGCGGCGCGCCGATCAGGGTCGACTTGCCACGCTGGTAGACCTTGCCGTAGACGAGGTCCTGCGCCTGCGAGTACAGCAGCACCGTGCTGTGGTTTTCACAGTCCCGGTTCTTGCAGGCCGACACCAGGAAGTAGTCGGTGCCTGCGACCTTGACACGCTTGTTCTGCGGGCTCGGGCCGTCCAGCTTGGCCAGCCAGGGCTCCTTGGACAGCGGGCCCAGCGCCTTGTAGTAGGTGGCCTTGGCCTTCGGGTCGTAGAGCAGCCCCGCGGCACTGAGTTCATCCAGCGCATAGCCCTTGAAGGTCTTGCTCGGATCGCCCTGGGTCTGTGCCCATGCCGACGTGCTGGTGATGGCCTGCGCGAGGACTGCGCAGAAGATCAGGCGCTTCATGACACCCCCTCAGTGACCGAGGCCGTAGTCTTAGCCTGGATTCGACTCTGCGCAAGTGCCGCCGCTGCGCCGGCCGTGCATGGAAGATTTGACCGCCCTCCTCTTGACGCGAAACCAGGGCCGGCCGACCCTTTCCTGAAAGCCACCTTGAGGTTGGCGCGCCAGTCGAGGCACCGCCCTGCGCCGCCGGATCCTGATCCGCTCCTCGAACCTGTCCGCGGCCTCCAACCGAGGGCTCACCCGGACACCTTGAGCGTCGTGCGCGTTCGACGCCCAGCACCGCTCAGGATCGTGTTTGCGAGCCGTCCGCTTGGGCCGCTGGCAGCCACTGGCGGCGTGTGTATTCGACGACGGGATGCGACTCAGCCAGCTCGATGCCGCCCCGCTTGGCGCGCGGGGCCCTTGGGCGGCGGCGGCGGTTCCAGCCCAAGGCAATTCAGGATCTTCTCGATCACTGGCCGTTCCCGGATGGCCGCAAGCGGCTGGATCAACCATCTCGCTACATCACCGGCCAGCGCTGTCTGACGAGCGGGAATTCGTTCTGCGCCAGCATTGACCGCTCCTCGGCTGTCAATCTTGGCAGCCAGGTGTCCGCAGTGGGTCGTCCACCGCCAGTCGTGCGCCCGATCTCGACGCCGGACAGTTGACGCTCTGCTTGGCGCTATTTCTCAGATATCCGACCATGTGTTGACAACCATTGCCAATGGCCGGATCATCCGCCTATGAGCACGACCAGCACCATGAACATCGCGCTGCCGGAGCCGCTGCGCGCCTACGTCGCCAAGCGCGTCGAGTCCGGGCAGTTCGGCAACACCAGCGAGTACGTCCGCGAGTTGATCCGCCGGGACCAGCGGGAGCAGGACATCGTCCGGCTGCGGGCCATGGTCGAGGAAGGCCTGGCCAGCGGGCCGGCCAGGGCTGACACCGCGGAAGACTGGGCCGAGTTGGAAGCCATCGCGCGCGGCACCAAGGCGTGACTGGGCCGCACGAGGGGGCACCTCGAACCAAGCCGTACGTCCTGCGGCCTCAGGCCCGGGAGGACCGGCGTTCGGAGGTGCACTACTACCGCCAGGAGGCCGGTACTGCCGTCGCCGACAAGCTCGTGAAGGCCATGGCCAAGGCCCTGCAGGACCTCGAGCGCAACCCGTCCATCGGCTCACCCACCCTGGGCAGACTGCTCGGCATTGACGCGCTGAGGACCTGGCGTCTGCAGGGCTTTCCGCTGACCTTCTGGTACTTCGAGCGGTCAGATCACATCGAGGTCATTCGCCTGGTGGGGCAGCGGCAGGATCAGGGGAATGTGGAGGTTTGAGCCGAGTGAAATCGGCACAAGATAAATGGCCGCGCTGGCGAGGCCGCCAGCTTCACCCCGCAACCGCAGACACGAGCTTTCTGGGCCACGCCAGCGAAAGCGGTCTTGGAATCGAGTCTTAGTGTGGCGATGACCTCTATTCCAGACCCGATTTGGACCTGGATACCCTGAAGGCCACTGCACCAAGATTCTCGCCTACTTACACTGGGCCTTGCCGCAAGACCTGTGTCGCGGAACGCTTCGCTGGTGCAGCAGCGGCGCCCGCACCAGCCAACGACGACTGCTTCACAGCTGGCAATCTCGTGGGTCGGATGCCCGAACTGGGTCGTAAGCCGCGATCTGCAGTAAGGCCCTGGAATGCCGCCGGTGCGTCCGCTATGCGCCGGCAACGGTCGCTGGAGTCTTTCCGGTGCGCCGCCGCAGCGCCTCGGCCACCAGCGTCAGCCGGTCGTTGCCGAAGTACATGTCGTTGCCGTTGACGTAGATCGTCGGCGAGCCGAAGCCGCCTCGGCGGATCAGTTCGTCGGCATTGGCCTTGAGCTGCTCCTTCACTGCCGGGTCGGCGATGCCGGCCTGGAACGCCGCCACGTCGATGCCGCAGCGCTGGCAGATGTCGGCCAGCACAGCGTCCTGCGAGATGTCTTCGTCGCGGCCCCAGTAGGCCTCGAACACCGCGGTGGCGAAGGGCACGAGCTTTTCCTGCGGTTCCAGCCACAGGCAGCCGCGCATGGCCTTGACGCTGTTCACCGGGAAGACCTTCGGCGGCATGACGATCTTCAGCTGGCTCGAGCGCGCCCAGTCCTGCAGGTCCTTGAGCATGTAGTCGCGCTTGGCCGGCACCGGCTTTTCACGCGAGGCATAAACGCTGGGGTTGACGCTGTTGAACACGCCGCCGACCAGGATCGGCCGCCACTTGACCGGCACCTTCATTGAAGCCGCCAGCGGCTGGATGTTGTGGAAGCCCAGGTAGGTCCAGGGGCTGCTGCAGTCGAAGAAGAACTCGATCATCGTGGGCTTTCGTTCATGGGGTGCTGAGGCTGGCGTCGCGCAGCGTCTGTGCGGTCTGGCCGAACAGCGCCTTGCGCGCTTCTTCGTCCAGGCCGCCGGCACGCAGTTCCTTGCCGGCATCGATGCCGCGGCGCACACCAGGGCGCTGCCGCAGCGCGTCGTGCCAGGCCTTGACGTGGACGAAATCGTCCAGCGGCACCTGCTGCGCCTTCCAGATGCGCACCCAGGGGAAGATGGCCATGTCGGCGATCGAGTAGTCGGCGCCGGCAACGAAGGCCCCGGTGCGCTGCAGCTGCAGGTCGAGCACGCCGTACAGGCGGTTGACCTCCTTCGCATAGCGCTCGATGGCGTAGGGAATCTTCTCTGGCGCGTAGAGCAGGAAGTGGCCGTTCTGCCCGGCCATCGGTCCCAGGCCGCCCATCTGCCACATCAGCCATTGCAGCGTGGCCATTCGCCTGCGCAGGTCGGTGGGCAGGAAGCGGCCGGTCTTCTCGGCCAGGTAGATGAGGATTGCGCCGCTTTCGAACAGCGCTATTGGCGCGCCGCCCCCCGGCGGGTCATGGTCGACGATGGCCGGCATGCGGTTGTTCGGGCTGAGGGCCAGGAACTCGGGGCTGAACTGCTCGCCGCGGCCGATGTTCACCGGCTTGATCGTGTATGGCAGGCCGCATTCCTCGAGCATGATGGAAATCTTCCAGCCGTTGGGCGTGGGCCAGTAGTGCAAGTCGATCATCGGCTGTCCTTCATCAAGCAACGGCGCGCGCAACTGCGCTGCAATGGCCGTCAGGATGGGAGTGTCCATGAAAGCACCCGCCCTCGCCTTCTGCGGCCGCGCCCTCGCCGTGTGGCTGCTGATCGCCGTGCTGGAGACGGTGCACGGGATCGTGCGCGGTCTGTGGCTGGTGCCGGCCCTGGGCGAGCCGGCGGCGCAGCGCCTGGGCTTCGCGGTCGGCAGCGTGCTGGTGATCGTCGTGGCCTGGGCCACCAGCGGCTGGCTGGGCGCCGCCACGCGCCGCACACAACTGCAGGCCGGGGCGCTGTGGTTGCTGCTGATGCTGGGCCTGGAGCTGGCGGTCGGCCGTGCCCGCGGCTTCGGCTGGGCGCGCATCGCCGCCGAGTTCGACCCGCGCCAGGGCGGATGGATGCTCTTCGGCCTGCTGCTGATGTTCTTCGCGCCGATCCTGGGCGCGTGGATGCGCAGACTGCGGCCAGCCTGAGCAGATGCTATGATGCGTTCGCATCAACGCATCCATGGATGACTTCATGCGCACGACACTCGACATCGACGACGACGTGCTGATCGCCGCCAAGGAACTGGCACGCAAGGACAAGGTGTCGGCCGGCCAGGCGTTGTCCCGCCTGGCGCGCGCGGCGCTCGGCCAGGCAGCGGTCCAGACGGAATCGTCCCGACGTGGGGGCACCACCACCCGCTCGGCGCTGGGCATCGAGGTGCTGCCGCGGCGTGACGAGATCATCACCAACGAACACATCGACCGCCTGCGCGACGAGCTTGGCGTTTGACGCCATGCGCGTGCTGCTCGATGTCAACGTGTGGATCGCGCTGCTGGATGCGAACCACACCTTTGCCGAGCGCGCGAACGGCTGGTTCGCGCGCGAGAGGCCGGCCTTCGCGACCTGCCCGATCGTCGAGAACGGGGTGGTGCGCATCATCGCCAGTCCCGGCTACAGCGCACTGACGCGGCAGCCGATCGCCGCGGTCGCCGCGATGCTGGCCGCGGCCTGCGCGAAGAACGACCACGAGTTCTGGCCCGACGACGTGTCGCTGCGCGAGCCGTCGCATATCGACGTCACGCGGCTGCACGGACCACGCCAGATCACCGATGCCTATCTGCTGGCGCTGGCCGTGGCGCATGGCGGCTGTTTCGTCACCTTCGACGGCGGTGTGCCGCTGTCGGCGGTGCCGCGGGCGCAGAAGAGGCACCTGCGGGTGATCTGAGGAACGGCCCGCTCTTGGCTTTCAGCCGAAGCGGCCATGCAGGTACCAACCCTCGCCCGCCGGCTCGACCCGCGGAAGGCGCTGGCGATAGACCCATACCAGCGCGCCGTCGTGCGCCTGGGCGATGAAGTAGTCGCGCGCTGCGTGCGAGCCGTCCCACCAGCCGGCTTCGATGCGCTCCGGCCCGGCCAGCAACTGCAGCGGCCGGCCGTCGAGCAGCGGGCGCGACTGCTGCTCGTGCAAGGCCAGCGGCTGCGGCAGCAGCCACACCGGACGTGTCAACGGCGCGGCTGCCACCGGCGTGCTGCGCAGCCTGACCGCCGCCTGAGGCAGCGCCGGCTGCCAGGCGGTGCCGTGCTCGGGGCGGTGGTCGGCGCACAGCACCGGCTGCTGCACCTGGCCCGGCCCCAGGCGTGCCTGCAGCCGCTCGACCAGCCGCAGCAGGCCTTGCTGGGCGCTAGACGCGCTGGGGAAAAGCTCGCCGTTGGGTGCGGCGCGGCGCTGCAGCTGGTCGCAGTGCAGCCGCAGCGCCAGCGTGGGCGCGGGCAGCGGCAGCCGCGCCAACCGCTCGCGCAGCAACAGCTGCAGGTGCTGCACATCGTTGCTGGCTTCGGCCAGGACCAGCGGCAGCTCGGTGTGCTCGGGCGTGTCGGTGTCGCCGCGGTGCCGTGGTTCGTGGCGCATGGCCAGCGTGAAACCGCCAACGCGTGCATGCTGCGCCTGCGCCCAGGCCACCAGCTGCGCCAGCAGCAACATCGCACCGTGCAGCAGCTGCTCGCTGCTGTCGGCACGCTCGAACAGCTCGACCCGGGCCTGGAAGCGCGGCTCGGGGCGCAGCGCTTCGCGCGGGTCGGGCACGTCGCCGCGGGCGCGGTCCAGCTCGGTGAGCAGTGCCTCGCCGAAGCGCCGCGCCAGCCCGCTGCGTGGCAGCCGGCGCAGATCGCCCAGCGTGCGCAGGCCCATGCCCTGCAGCGCGTCACGATGCTCGCGGCCCGGGCCGAGCAGCCACACCGGCGCGTCGTCGAGCCGTTGGCGCAGCGCGCTCAGGTCGTCGACATGCGCGCCGAGCTCGAAACCGCTGCGCCAGCGCGCCAGCAGCGCCGCCCCCAGCGCGGTGGGCGCGCTAGCCAGGCAGCCGCTGTGGCCCAGCGGCGCCAGGGCAGTGCGCAGCCGCTGCTGCAGCGACGGCAGGCCGCCGAAATAGCGCAGGCTGCCACGCACCTCGAGCAGCACGCAGGGCAGCGCGGCGTCGCCGTCGAGCGCAACCATCGGCGTGAAGGCCAACGCGGCATGGGCCACGGCGCGTAGCGCCTGCGCCTCGCGCGCCGCGTCGGCTTGGCCGAAGCGCAGCTGCGGCGCCAGCGCCAGCGCGGTAGCGCGCTTGAAGCCGGGCTTGACGCCGAGCTGCAGCGCCACACGGTTGACCGCCGCGATGCGCTGCCCCTGCAGCAGCGCCAGCGGTAAGGCATGGCGCAACGCGCCCAGCGTGGCGGCGAAGGATTCCAGCGACAACGCCGGCAGGTGCAGGGCAATCCACAGCATGACGGTGCCGACACCTTCACTGCAGCCCGCATCGCTCGGCCAGCGACAGCCGCGCCGCACTGCCGGCCGCCGGCACCAGCCGCGCGCGCTCGGTGGCCTCGGCAGCCAGGCGGGCGGCCTCGGCACGCGCGCGTTGCACCGGCGCCAGCACCGGCGGCAAGGCCAGCCGCAGCGAGCGCGTCAATGCCGGGCCGCGGCGCTTGAGCACGCGCAGCGCCAGCTCGTCGATGCCGGCGCTGTGCAGCGCCAGGCGCAGCGGCGCCGGGCTGGGCCGGGCCCGGGCCTCGATGTCGCGCAGCAGGAACACCGGCCCGTCGTGCGACTGCGCCGCCAGCTGCAGCCGGCGCAGCGCATCGGCACGCAGCCGCAGCGGCAGCCAGGCCAGCACCGCGCCGACCTGGCCGCTCTTCAGCGCCTGCTCCAGCGCCCACAGCAGGTCGGCACTGGCCAGCAAGTGGCGCGCGCCATGGGCCCCATCGCGGCCGTGCACGACGATCAGCCGCTGCGCATCCACCCCCAGCTGGGCCAGGGCCCAGCCGCACAGCGGCGCCGGCGGGTCGAAGAGCATGACGCTGCGCGGCGCCGGCGGCTCGGCCGCGGCGATGCCGGCCAGCGCCGGCGCCAGCAACCGCATCTCGCCCACGCCGGGGTGCGGCAGCAGCAGCTCGGTCAGCGCCTGGAGCGGCCAGCCACCGCCCGGCAACTGAGCATCGAGCTCGTCGAAGCCGCTGCGCACGGCGGCCTCGCGCGCGCGGCCCAGCTGGTGGGCGCGCCACAGCGCGGGATGCAGGGTTTCAGGGGCCGCCAGCAAGGCGGCTGCGGGCAGCGGGTCCATCTAATAACTGTACGTTTATCCAGTATTTTCGGCAAGCACTGGCCAGCGACCGGCCCGGCCTTATAGTTGCCGGAAGCAAGCATCCACTTGACAAATGACCACTCTGCCCGACACCGTCGAACGCATCGCCGCCCTGCGCCAGTTCAACCGCTTCTACACGCGGCGCATCGGCGTGCTGCACGAAGGCCTGCTCGACACCCGCTTCTCGCTGGCCGAATCGCGCCTGCTGTGGGAGCTGGCGCACACCGAACAGACCACCGCCACCGAGCTGGCGGCCACGCTCGAGCTCGACGCCGGCTACCTGAGCCGGCTGCTGCGCGGCTTCAAGGAGCGCGGCCTGGTCAAGGCCAGACGCAGCGCCAGCGACGCAAGGCAGACTCGGCTGTCGATCACCGCGGCCGGGCGCCGCGCCTTTGCGCCGCTGGACCATCGCTCGCAGGCCGAGGTGGCCGCCCTGCTCGTCCCGCTGAGCGACGCGCAGCAGCGCGAGCTGCTGGCCGCGATGGCGCGCATCGAAACCCTGCTCGGCGCGCGCAGCCGGACGCAACCCTTCGTGCTGCGCCCGCACCGCCCGGGCGACATCGGCTGGGTGGTGTCGCGCCACGGCGCGCTGTACGCGCAGGAATACGGCTGGGACCTGCGCTTCGAGGCCCTGGTGGCGCAGATCGCAGCCGGTTTCATCGAGCGCTTCGACGCCGCGCGCGAGGCCTGCTGGATCGCCGAGCGCGACGGCAGCAACGTCGGCAGCGTGTTCCTGGTGCAGGCCCGCGACGAAGCCACCCAGGCGGTCGAGCCCGGCGTCGCACAGCTGCGCATGCTGCTGGTGGAGCCGTCCGCGCGGGGGCTGGGCCTGGGCGTGGCGCTGGTCAACGAATGCGAGCGCTTTGCGCGCCAGCTGGGTTACCGCCGCATCCGGCTGTGGACCAACAGCCTGCTGCTGGCGGCGCGCGGCATCTACCAGCGTGCCGGCTACAAGCTGCTGGCCAGCGAGCCACACCACAGCTTCGGCCACGACCTGGTGGGCGAGACCTGGGAGCTCGAACTCGACTGACTACCTGGCGTAGACCAGGTCGCGCAGGCCGAGGGTGAGGATCGGAAAATAGGTGATGACCATCAGGCAGCCGAAGACCACCAGCACGAAGGGGACCAACCGTGTGACCACCTGTTCCAGCGGGATTCGCGCCACGGTGCAGGCGGCGAACAGGTTCACGCCGAAGGGCGGCGTGATCATGCCCAGCGCCAGGTTGACGACCATGACGATGCCAAAGTGCACCGGGTCGATGCCGAAATGCTGGGCGACCGGCGCCAGGATCGGTGCCAGCACGATGATCGAAGCCGAGGTCTCGATGAACATGCCAATCAGGAACAGCGCCAGGTTCACGCCCAGCAGGAACACCGCCGGCGACTGCAGCCATTCGACCAGCGCCGCGCCAATCAGGCTGGGCACGCCGGCGCGCGTGATCAGGTAGCTGAACAGCCCGGCGTTGGCGATGATGAACATGATCACCGCCGACGACACCACGCTCTTGCGCAACACACGCGGCAGGTCCGACACCTTGGTCTCGCGATACACGCCGACGCCGACGATCAGCGCGTAGAACACCGCCACTACCGAGGCTTCGGTGGGGGTGAACACACCGCCGTAGATGCCACCGAGGATGATCACCGGCATCAGCAGCGCCAGCGCCGCCTTGCGCGTGGCCACGAAAAAGGGCAGCCGGCCTTCGTGGTCGCCCTTGCCATAGCCCTTCCAGCGCGCGTAGACGATGACGAAGACCATCAGCGCCAAGCCGATCAACAGGCCCGGGCCGACGCCGGCGATGAACAACTCGCCGATCGAGACCTCGGCCGACACGCCGTACAGGATCATCGGGATCGACGGCGGGATGATCACCCCCAGCTCAGCCGAAGTGGCCTGCAGCGCGGCCGCATAGTTGGTGGGATAGCCGTGCTTGATGAGCGCGGGGATCAGGATGGCGCCGATGGCAAAGGTGGTGGCCACACTGGAGCCGGACACTGCGGCGAAGATCATGCAGGTGAGCACGCAGGTGGCGGCCAGCCCGCCTTGGATGCCGCCGACGATGGACTTGGCAAACTCCACCAGCCGCGCCGAGATGCCGCCCGATTCCATCAGGTTTCCGGCGAGGATGAAGAATGGGATCGCCGCCAGTGGAAACTTGTTCAGCGCGCCGAACATCTCCTTGACCACGGCCAGGAAGTTCAGGTTCGCCTGCCAGGCGCCGATCAGGCTGGCGATGCCGATGGCCACGGCCACCGAGATCGACAGCGCGAACGCGACGATCATCGTGAACAGCATCGTCGTCGGCATCGGTGCTTCCTATTGCGCTGTTTCCAGCTCTTGCCGGCGCGGGTCGAGCAGGCAGCCGACTACGGCCAGGGCCGAGAACACCGCGCCCACCGGAATGGCCAGGTAAGCCCAGGTCATCGAGAAGGACTCCAGCCCGCTGATGGTCTGGAAGCGGCCGCGCCAGGCGTACTCGATGCCGAACCACAGCATCACGGCCAGGATCACCAGCGCGCACAGCGCGGCCAGCGTGTCGAGCACGCGCTTGCCGGTCGGCCCGGCCAGGCGGTGCGCCAGGTCCACGCAGACCATCGCCCCCTGGCGGAAAGCCACCGGCGAGCCCAGGAACACCATCCAGATCAGCGTGAAGCGGATCAGCACCTCCGACCATTCGGCCGGCTGCTCGAAGACGAAGCGCGACAGGATCTGGTACATGCCCAGACAGGCCGCGGCCACCAGCATGGCGCAGGCCAGCGTCAGCGACAGCGCCGTGCTGCGGCGCTCGAGCGCCAGGAAAAGCTCGCGCATCGGCGGGCTTCGTCGACCGAAGACCCGCGCGCCTATTTGGCGTTCTTGATCTTGTTGATGTTGTCCTGGCCGAACTTCTTGCCGAACTCGGCGAAAGTGGGCTCCAGCGCGGTCTGGAACTTGCCCTTGTCGACCACCTCGACCACCGTCATGCCCTGGGCCTTGAGCTCGGCCACGACGCGCTTTTCGTCCTCGTCGATGCGCGCGCGGTTGGCCTTGACGGCCTCCTTCGCGGCCTCGCCGAAGGCCTGCTTGTCGGCGGCGGACAGCTTGTCCCACTTGGCCTTGTTCATCAGCAGCAGCGCCGGCGAATAGACATGGCCGGTCAGCGTGATGTGCTTCTGCACCTGCGCAAACTTGGCCGCCGAGATCACCGACAGCGGGTTTTCCTGGCCGTCGACCGTGCCCTGCTGCAGCGCGGTGAACACTTCGGTGAAGGCCATCGGCGTGGGGATGATGCCGAAGGCCTTGTAGGCCTGCATGTGCACCGGGTTCTCCATGGTGCGCATCTTCAGGCCCTTGAGGTCGTCGGGCGCGTTCACCGAGCGCTTGTTGTTGGTCATGTGGCGAAAGCCGTTCTCGCCCCAGGCCAGCGCGACGATGCCCTTGGACTGGAACTTGCCCAGCATGTCCTGCCCGATCGGGCCATCCAGCGTGCCGCGTGCCTGCGCGTAGTCCTTGAAAAGGAAAGGAATGTCGAGGATGGCCACCTCGGGCACGAAGTTCGGCACCGGGCCGGTGGAAGTCATCGTCAGGTCGAGCGTGCCCAGCTGCACCGCCTCGATCGACTCGCGCTCGGCGCCCAGCGCGCCGGAGTAGAAGTTCTGGATCTTGTAGCGGCCGGCGGTGCGCTTCTCGACCTCCTTCGCGAAGGTATCGATGGCCACGCCATAGTGCGAGTTCTGGCCGATGGAGATGTTCATCTTCATCGTCTCCTGCGCCAGCGCAGGCGCCGTGGTCCACAGCGCGGCAGCGGCCAGGCAGGCCATGGGAAGGGCAAGGCGGGGCAGTCGCATGGGTGTCTCCTCGATGTGTTGTAGGGGTGGTCTGCTCCACTCTAGGCACCGTGCGCACCGGTGCCTATACGTGTTAGCCCGGCGTGTTAGCCCGGCCGCGCCGTCGGCAGGCCTCAGGCGTCGCGCACGTCGCCGATCGGGTTGGCGCCAAAGTCTGGCCGGTCCAGCCAGGCCAGCACCTTGGCGGCAGCGACCTCGGCACTGTCGAGCCGGCCCTCGGCCTTCAGGCTGGCAAAGCGTGCGCGCTCGCCGAAGGCCTGCGGGTCTGCGCTGCGCAGCTGCAGCTGCATGTCGGTGTCGATCACGCCGGGGGCCAGCGAGACGATCTTCGCGCCGTTCGGCCGGGCTGCCTCCTCCAGCGCCAGCGCGCGGCTCAGGTGGTCGAGCCCGGCCTTGGCTGCGCAGTACACTGCGCTGCCGGCCATGGCAAAGCGCCCCAGACCCGACGAGATGTTCAGCACCTTGCGTGGCACGCTCAGATCAGAGCTGGCGTCCAGGAAGGCGGCGCACAGCAGCATCGGCGCCTCCAGGCCGACGCGCAGCGCCCGGCTCAGTTCATTACCATCGACCTCGCCCAACGGTGCCAAGGGCGCCAGGCTGGCGGCGTTGTTGATCAGCGTCAGCGAGCGGATCTCTTGGCGCGGCAGCGCCGTCACCCACGCGCGCAGCCGCACCGCGGTTTCGGCGGGCTGCGACAGGTCGACTGTCCATTGTTCGGCGCCGAGACCGTCCAACTCGGCATTCGGCCGGCGCGACAGCGTCAGCAGGCGGTGGCCGCGCGTACGCAGCTGGCGGGCCATCGCCAAGCCCAAGCCGCGCGAGGCGCCGGTGAGAATGAAATAAGGAAAGCTCATCCAGCCAGCATAAGGCCGGCTGCGCGCCACGCGCCGGCGCGACTCAGGCGAATTCCTGGCGCACCGCGGGCGACATCAGCCGCCGGATGATCCACACCAGCAGCAGGCAGGCACCCAGCGTGACCAGCACGGCCATCACGCGCGCAGCGGTGACGAAGCCGCCGAACACGTCGGCCACCAGCGGCGGCAGTGGCGAGGTCTTCAAGGTGCTGCTGACCAGGGATTGCATCACCTCCTGCTGCAACCACAGGCCGCCCACATTGGCCGCGATGGCCAGGACCAGCAGCGCGATGAAGATGCGGCGCGCCCATTCCAGGCGCACCAGCAGACCAATGGCACAGGCCAGCGTGGCCAGCGACACCGCCAGCCCCGCACCCACCAGCCAGGGGAGGTAGCCCATCAGCAGCCCGGTGAGAAGCGGCAGCGGCTGCACGTTGCCGACCACCGTCAGCCCGGGCAGGAAGGAGGCCATCGCGGCGTTCTGCAGCAGCGCGGAGACGCTGGCCAGCGCCGCCAGTACGATGAACACCCACGCCGTCACCGTGACGAACAAGGACTTGGAACCGACATTGAAGGTCTGCGTCATGGCCCGGTCTCCGTGCTTTGCGCTGGCTGGCTGGAACTGACGACCAATATCATCGCAGCACCGCGTGACACCAATTTTTCAACTTGTGCAAGGCCCGGTCATCCCCCGATTGGGTGGTGCTCCCAAGAACTTGGGGCGCGCTGTGCGTTACGCACGACATCGGCCTACACCCCGACACACAAACAACACGCGGGTGACACTGGCGCGCGCCGGCGCCACGGTTCAGCCGAAACGCAACGCGTAGATCGGCGGCAGGTGCAGTGACACGGCCTGCCAGCTGTCGCCGCCATCGCTGCTGCCCCAAAGGTTGCCGCTGGTGCTGCCCATCAGCAGCGTCCGAGCATCCGCGCCGAGCGCCAGACCGTGACGGTAGACCAGGTCGTCGCAGTGCTCCTGCGGCAAGCCGCGGCGCAGCGTGTCGAAGCTGCGGCCACCATCATGGGTGCGGTTGACCACCAGCGCCGCCTCCACCGGCACGCGGCATTCGTCGGCCTTGGCCGGCACGAACCAGGCGGTGCCGGGCTCCTGAGGATGCGCGGCCAAGGCAAAACCGAAGCTGGAGACCGGTGCAGTGCGCACTTCCTGCCAGCTGCGGGCGTTGTCGGTGGAACGCCAGATACCGTTGTGATGCTGGCACCACAGCACGTCCGGCACCTTGGCACAGCGCGCGATGAGGTGTGGATCCTGCGTGTTCGGGTTGTCTGACTGTTCCGGCGGCAGGTAGGCGGCGCGCATGCCGGCGGCCTGCAGCCGCCAGTCGGCACCGCCATCGCGGCTGAGCCAAACGCCCCCGCAGCTGACACCGATCAGCAACTCGCCCGGCCGCTGCGGGTGCGGGCAGATGGAATGGAGACCCGGCACGTCGTAGCCGCCGCCGAACCATTCGGAGCGCTCGGGCCGGTTCCACAGCGTTTCGACCAACTGCCACGACTGCCCGAAATCGGCCGAGAGAAACAGCCCGCCGGGCAGCGTGCCGGCCCAGACGATGCCATGGGCCGACTCCAGCGACCACAGCTGCCGCAGCGTCCATGCCGGCCCGGCGGCGCGTTCGGGCTGCGCCGGATAGGTTGGCGTGGCCACCTCGCGCCAGCTGACACCGGCATCCTCCGACGCGTGCAGCTTGACGCCGAAGTGGCCGAGATTCGCGCCGCCAGCATGCACCGCCCGTCCTGTGGCGGCAGCAGCATGGTCACCGGCTCGCCGAGGAAACTGATGCGCTTGATGCGCCAAGCATCTGCCGTGCGGCGCAGTTCGAACAGGCCTTTGCGGGTGGCAACGCAGGCGCGCTGCGTGTCCATGCCTCAACCTCCCGATAGGGCCTGCAACACGTGCACGCGGCTGTGCGGCAGCAGTGGGTCGGCCAGCGCCACGCGTTCGCTGCTGCGCCTGCCATCGACGAAGACGACGACGTTGGCCCGCAGGCGGCCCTGGTCATCGAGCACGTAGCCGCGCAACCGTGGGGTCAACGTGAAGGCAGCTTCGAGCGCGCCGCGCAAGGTGGTCGCGTTCGAGTCAACGTCGGGGACGGCAATGAAGCGCCGCAGCTGCGGCGTGAATGCGACGGTGGTCACGGCACATCATGCCGCAGCGCGCCGTAGCGCTCAAGGCTCAGCGCGGCGCCAGGTCGCCGGCCAGGCTGGCCAGTGTCTCTGGTGCAATGCTCACATGCGCCGGGTAGTTGCGGTGGTCGCAGCCCACGCGCACCGCGGCGCCCGCCCGCACCGCCTCGCGCGCCGCGGGCGTGAACTCGAAGCGCGCGAAGTGCACTGCAGAGGTCTTCTCGGCGTTCTCGCGGTCGAGGTCCTCGTCGGCAATGGCATAGACGCGCGGGTGGCCCTCGACCTCGACGAAAAGGCGGTCCTCCACGCCGATCAGCCGCGCCAGCTCGCGCTTGCGCTCGTGCGGGTCGGGGTACTCGATCAGCACCGTCGCCTTCCAGTTGCTGCCGTCGGGCACCAGCGGCGCATAGGCCTCGATCTCGCTGCGGATGCCCTCTTCCTCGAAGATCTTCTCGATGCGCAGCATTTCCTGAATCTGGTAGCGCACCGTCTGCTCGTCCTCGAACTGCAGGTTCATGTGCTCGCCCAGGCGCACGCTGCGCAGCCGCCGGTGGGCAATGATCTGCGGCTTGTTCGCCTTGCGGTACTTCGAGTACGCCTCCAGCGTCATCAGGCTGTCGGGGGTGATGGCCATCGTGCTCACTCCAGTTTATTGGGCCAGGCGTCCCGGGCCGGATCAGGCCAGCCCGTACGCCAGACGTACGAGGCTGAGCGGGTGCGACACCGCCTTGGCCGGCGTGCCGGCCTGTTGCATGCCCTGGGCGATGTGGTGGCCGGCCATCGGGCAATCGCTGCCGATGTGGTCGGGCTCGTCCTTGGCCATGGCCTTGAACACTGGCCGGCCAATCTTCATCGCAACAGGGTGCGTGGGCGTCTTCACGCCGTAGGTGCCGGCATGGCCGGAGCAGCGCTCCACCGTGTTGAGCTTGACCTCGACCTGGGTGCCGATCAGCTTGAGCATCTCCTCGGTCTTCTTGCCGATGTTCTGCACCCGGCCATGGCAGGGGATGTGGTAGCTGACCTTGCCCAGTGCGGTCTTGAAGTCCAGCTTCAGCAGCCCGTCCTTGTGGCGTGCCACCAGGTACTCGAAGGGGTCGAACATCGCCTCCTTGACCACGGCCGTGTCGGCGCAGTCGGGGAACATCAGCGGCAATTCCTGCTTGAACATCAGCGTGCAACTGGGCACCGCGCTCAGGATCGCGTAACCCTCCTTCGCGTACCGCGCCAGCACCGGCATGTTGGCGGCCTTATGCGCGGCCACCGCGTCCAGGTCACCCAGTTCCAGCTTGGGCATGCCGCAGCACTTTTCCTTGTCGACTATCACGTACGGGATCTCGTTGTGCGCCAGCACCTTCAGCAGGTCGTGGCCGATGCCGGGCTCGTTGTAGTTGACGAAGCAGGTGGAGAAGATCGCGACCTTGCCTGGGGTGCGCTGGCCGTTGGTCACCACGCTGGACGGCGACTTGGCCGCGCCCCAGCGGAAGCGCTGCGTCGCCAGCTCGGGCATCCAGGCGTCAGGGTGCACGCCGAGCAGCGAGTCCATCTGCTTGCGCGCGAATTTCGTCCGGTTGACCGCGTTCACCGCCTGAACCACCACCGGAATACCGGCGAACTGACCGTGCACGTCGGTACTGGCCAGGAACCTCTCGGCGCCCTTGACTAGACCCTTCTTGAACTTGATGGCCTTGGTCCGCAGCATCAGGTGCGGGAAGTCCAGGTTCCACGCATGCGGCGGCGTGTACGGGCACTTGGTCATGTAGCACAGGTCGCACAGGTAGCACTGGTCGACCACGTTCCAGTAGTCGTCCTTCTTGACACCATGCACCTCACCGTCGTCGGTGGCATCCACCAGGTCGAACAGGTTGGGGAAGCTCTGGCACAGGCTGACGCAGCGGCGGCAGCCGTGGCAGATGTCGAACACCCGCTCCATCTCCTTGAAGGCCGAAGCTTCATCGTAGTAGTCGGCGCTCTTCCAATCGATCGGGTGGCGGGTGGGAGCTTCGAGGTTGCCTTCACGCATGGTGTGGTGCAGTTTTTTGGGGTTCAGGAACGAACAAGGGGCACGAAGCCCCTTGTTCCTTGCTGCCGCGTGGCGGAGTTCAGTCGGGCTTGCGCAGAGCTTCAGCCCCCACTTCGGCATGAATCCGTGCGCAGGCACGGATTCAAGTCCTCAGTCGACCAGCGCGTCCAGGGCCTTCTGGTAGCGGTTGGCGTGTGAGCGCTCGGCCTTGGCCAGCGTCTCGAACCAGTCGGCAATCTCGTCGAAACCTTCGTCGCGCGCGGTCTTGGCCATGCCCGGGTACATGTCGGTGTACTCATGGGTCTCGCCGGCCACGGCGGCGGCCAGATTCTGGCGGCTGCTGCCGATGGGCAGTCCGGTGGCCGGGTCGCCCACGGCCTCGAGGAACTCGAGGTGGCCGTGCGCATGGCCGGTCTCGCCTTCCGCGGTGGAGCGGAACAGCGCCGCCACGTCGTTCTGCCCTTCCACGTCGGCCTTGTTCGCGAAATAGAGATAACGGCGGTTGGCCTGCGACTCGCCGGCAAAGGCGTCCTTCAGGTTCTGCTCGGTCTTCGATCCTTTCAAGCCCATCTCACTCTCCTGGTTGGTGACTGCCCGATCCATCGCTTCACGACGGAAGAGCAGACGCTACCAAAACGGCAACGGCGCTGCCAATACTAAGCTTCAATGCCAGCCATAGCGTCGAACGATGGTGAGCCAGGTCAATGAATGCCGAGCAGCCGCAGCGTCAGCTCGTGCAGCCGGCCGGCGGGGTCGACCAGGCTTTCCAGCACGCTGAAGTGGTTGCGGCCAGGCACCGTCTCACACACCGGCACGGCCGTCGGGCCCCAGACATCTCGGATCAGCTGGTTCTGACGCAGGAATTCGTCGCTCTCGGCCGCTCCCACCGTGGCGTAGAGCTTGCCTTTGGGCCGCGGAAAGAAGGCCGGACTCAAGCGCCGCACCGACGCCGGAGTGAGCTGCAGGTCGGCCTGCAGGAACGGCGTATGGCGCAGCGGCTCCAGATCGAACAGGCCCGAGATCGACAATGCGCCACCGACGAGCTGTGCCGGCAGATCCTCGGCCACCTGCTTCCAGCGGCAGCTGAGCAGCATGGTCGCCAGGTGGCCGCCGGCAGAATGTCCGGCGACGACGATGCGCTGTGGGTCACCGCCGAACTGCGCCGCGTTGTTCCACACCCATTGAAGTGAGCGCACCATTTGCCAGGTGATGTGCTCGATCGTCACGGCCGGGCACAGTGAATAGTTGGGTATCACCACCATCGCCCCGGCTTGCGCGAACACCGGTGCCACGAAGGAGAAGTCGCTCTTGTCCAGGGCGCGCCAGTAGCCGCCGTGCACGAACACCAGCACCGGAGCGGCAGGGCGCGGCGCAACAAAGAGGTCCAGGCTTTCCTGCGGGCCGTCTCCATATCGCAGATCGAGTTGGCAGTCGCTCTGCGACCGGGTCAGCGCCGAGGCTTCGGCCCAATGGGCCAGGTGCCGCTCATGGTCTGGGACCAGGGCACGGTTGTTGTATTGCGCGTTCAGCCATTCGGGGTCATTCCGGGACATGGGTTTGTTCCTTGGGTTGGGGGCGGTCGGCGGCCGTCGGCAAGCATGGCCGGCATCGAGCCGATGCTAGAATTTAAGCTGGTTTGGGGGCGTAGCTCAGCTGGGAGAGCGTCGCGTTCGCAATGCGAAGGTCAGGAGTTCGATCCTCCTCGTCTCCACCAA
>Ga0105090_10000155_pt1 | contig 29666 bp, 22 predicted proteins | sample PPLLak3March2015_FD_79110 | JGI IMG/M metagenome (GOLD analysis project Ga0105090, IMG submission 79110) | Freshwater sediment microbial communities from Prairie Pothole Lake near Jamestown, North Dakota, USA - PPLs Lake P7 Core (1) Depth... | ecosystem: Environmental > Aquatic > Freshwater >...
CTCTGGATCGACGCCTTCGGGGCCGTCGTGACGCCCGGTGCGGCCCAGTTGCTGGCAACATTGGGAGGTGCGGCGATCGTGTGCGGAAGCGCCGTGGCACTGCGGCAGTCACGTCTGAAGCTGATGGTCGCCTACTCGACGGTGGCGCAGATCGGCTACCTGTTCCTGATGTTTCCGCTCGTGCTCGGCGCGCTATCGGCCGGCGCCGCAGCGGCCGCCCTGACCGGCGGCATCCTGCAGGCGGTGTCACACGCCACGGCCAAGGCGGCGATGTTCATGGCGGCCGGGCTCATGTATGCGGCGCTCGGTCACGATCGCGTCGCGGACCTGCGCGGCGCGGCGCGCGCGCTGCCGATGACCGTGACGGCCTTCGCGCTGTCCGGCATCGCACTCATCGGGCTTCCGCCCGCGGGAGGCTTCGTCGCCAAGTGGCTGCTGCTCTCTTCGGCCCTGGAGTCCGGCCAATGGTGGTGGGTCGTGGTGATCGCCATCGGCGGCCTGCTCACCGCGGCCTACGTCTTCACGGTCCTGGCGCGCGCGATGGAAACACCGGAAACGCCGGTGGCCATTGCGCCGGTGTCCCGCGCACAGGAATCGATCGTGCTGGCACTCGCCGTGCTCTCTGCGGTCCTTGGGGTGGCCGCGCTGGCGCCCATCGACCTGCTGCTGACCGGGCGCGAACTCGGGGCAGGAGGCGTGAGATGACGGCCGTGCCCGCGTTGCTCGGCGCAGCGCTGGCGTTACCGCTCGCGCTGCTGATCGCGTGCGCGTGGCCCGGCGCGCGCGACCGCATGTTGCCGGCGCTCGCCTTCGCGCCACTGCCGGCCTTGGCGGCGGCGCTGCTGGTCGACCGCGATGCGGTCTTCGTAGTCGTCTCTGCCGGCGCTTACCAGGGACAGCTCGCGCTCGACGCTCCCGGCGCGCTGCTGCTCGGGGTGGCGTCACTGCTGTGGAGCGCTGCAGGCGCGTATGCGGCGACCTACCAGCGCGAGCAGCCGAACCGCGGCCGATTCGCGACGGCCTGGCTGCTCTGCCTGTTCGGTTGCCTCGGGGTGTTCCTCGCTGCCGACATGCCGCTGCTCTACATGATGCTTGCCTCGATGACGCTCGGTGCCGGTGCGCTCGTCTTTCAAGACGAGAGCCCGGCAGCGCGCCGTGCGGCCGGCATTTACCTCGGCCTGGCGCTGGCGGGTGAGACCCTCGTACTGATCGCTCTGGTACTGCTGGCGCACGCCGCAGGCAGCTGGCTGGTGCGCGACGCGGCGCTGGCGCTCCCGCATGCCGATCAGCGCGACCTGATCATCGCGCTGCTGATGGTCGGCTTCGGGCTGAAGGCAGGCCTCGTTCCGCTGCACGTCTGGATGCCGCTCGCGCACGCGGCCGCGCCGATGCCGGCCTCGGCGGTGCTGAGCGGCGTCGTCGTCAAGGCCGGAATCATCGGCCTGATCCGCTTCCTGCCGCTCGATCCCAGCCTCGCCGACTGGGGGAACGCGCTCGCTATCGCCGGCATGTTCACCGCACTGTACGCGGTCGCGGTTGGGGTCACGCAGGCGCATCCGAAGGTTGTTCTCGCCTACTCAAGCGTCAGTCAGATGGGCTTCACGGTCGCCGTGATCGGCATGGGAATCGCCTCCGCGGATCCGGACGGTCCGCTGTTGGCAGCCTTCTATGCCTCGCACCACGTCCTGGTGAAGGGTGCGATGTTCCTCCTTGTCGGGGTCGTGGCTGCCACCGCGGCTGCGCGGCTGCGCGGCACGCTCGCCATGGCGGCGCTGCTCGCCATCGGGCTCGGCGGGTTGCCGTTCACCGGCGGCGCGGTGGCAAAGCTGGCGGTAAAGGGAACTCTGGGCGGTGGCTGGGCCGCAACCGTGGCCTATGTGTCCGCGGTGGGCACGACACTGCTGATGCTGCACTTTCTGCGACGCGCGATGGCAAACGCGGCGACGCCGGCAGACGCACGTGCCGGCGCGGGTCTGCGGTGGCCGTGGTGGTTTACGGCAGTCGCCGCGATCGTGGTTCCGTGGTCGCTCTATCTCGGGCTGTCGCTCGGCACCTTGGAGGAACTGGTCACACCGAAAGCAGTGTGGTCGGGTGTCTGGCCCGCCGTGGTCGGCGCGTTGTTGGCCGCGTCGCTGGCGCGCGTCGAGGCTCGGCTGCCGCGGATCCCGCCCGGCGACGTGGCGGTCGTGATCGATGTCGCGGCGCGCGGCGCCGCGCGTGCCGGCGCCGCGATAGAGCGTGCCGACGCCGTTCTGCGGGAGTGGGCGATCGCGGGGATTGCGCTGCTGGCGGTGGCCGTGGCGATCGGCACGGCGCTGCTGATCTGACGATAGCCAAGCGGACGACTTACGATCGCGCGACCGGTTGACCAACGTTGCCGTCATCCGCACGTCCAGGTGCCGAACCTTGCTTGCCAGCCGCAACGTGCACCGTGCCTGATGCGTCGGCACAAGGGCCGTCGCCGCTCGCCAAATCGTCAGCCTCGGCATCGGCGTCGTACCCGTACTGCCGTGCAGTACTTGAATCTGAATTACATCCACGTCGCCCTCGATACCGCCGACGGCATCGAAGCCTTCTACAATCAACCCATCGTCACAGCCGTTTTGGCGGTGGCCGTCCGGATGAGTTTGAGGTCACTGCCCAGCGGCGCCGCGACCGTTTCCACTGAATCATGGGGACTCCAGTCCGTCAACGACGGCGCCTTTGATCGGGAGCCACACTTCCATCATGCGCAACTTTGAAGTCATCTCGGACGCGACGGCCATGGCGCCCTGGCGGCGGCCCATGGCAGGCGCATGTGTCGCCCTGATGCTCACGGTCACCACAGCCTGCGGCACGCTGATTCGCAATCCGGTCCCTCCCGAACTGACCAACGCGGCCATCGTGCCTGGCATGCCGGATGTGCGTGCATGGGCGGCTCACGCGAGCCCGGCGATGCAGAACGACATGGTGCTGTCCTTCAAGCAGGAGTCGCGCGTTGATTTTCCGGTCGGCACCGACGGTCGTGTCCTCTATTCGCACCTGCTGCTCTCGGGCGGGGGCGCCAACGGCGCGTTCGGTTCCGGCCTGCTGAACGGCTGGACGAAGACGGGCTTCCGTCCGGTGTTCAAGATCGTCACCGGTGTCTCCACGGGTGCGCTGATGGCGCCTTACGCGTTCCTGGGACCCAAGTACGACGATGCACTGCGCGAGCTCTACACGACGACGCGGTCGCAGAACATCTTTGTCAGCGGCTCACTCTTCGGCATGATCTCGCAGTTGTTCTTCGGGGAAGCCCTGGCCGACACCGGTCCGCTCGCGACGATGATCGCGCGGCATGTCGACGAGGACTTCGTCCGCGAGGTGGCCGCGGCCCACTCGCAAGGTCGTCGGCTCTACATCGGCACCGCCGACCTTGATGCCCAGCGCTTCGTCGTCTGGAACATGGGCCTGATCGCACAGGCAGCCTACCCAGACAAGGTTCGCCTCTTTCGCAAGGTGATGCTGGCTTCAGCATCGATCCCGGTGGTTTTCCCCCCGGTGTTCTTCGACGTGGAGGCCGGCGGCAGGCTTTTCGACGAGATGCACGTCGATGGCGGTGTGGCCGCCATGGTCTTCTTCAATGCCGGCCTGTTCAGTCCTTCGGTCGCGCGGAAGGCCGCGGGCACCGTGCCTGGCCACGACCGGATCTTCGTCATCCACAACGGCCAGCTGGCCCCACCCGCGCCGACACCGACGCCGCGCACCGTCCGCGGTATTTCGAGCCGCGTTCTCGAAGCGGCCGGCCGTTCCGCCGTGATCGGCGACCTGTTCCGCATCTACACGATCGCGCAGCGGGAAGGCGCCGAGTACCGCTGGGTCACGATTCCGGACAACGTGAACCTGCGCGGCGATGAGTTTTTCGACCCCGTACTGATGACGTCACTTTACGAACTAGGCTTCAAGCGCGGCTTGGCGGGCGGCGACTGGAACACGCGCCTGCCAGGTGAACTCCACCATCTGCGCAGCGGGGTCGAGTAGCTGAACCGGCCGTCGCGCAAGTGCGCGACGGCCCGCTCCTCAGTGCACGATGCGGTCGAACACGAACTTGCCGTTCTTGACGTCGACCGGGATGACGTCCTTCGGCCCGAATCGGCCTTCGAGCACCAGTCGTGCCACCGGGTTTTCGATCTCCTGCTGGATGGCCCTCTTCAGCGGGCGAGCGCCATAGAGCGGATCGAATCCCACCTTGGCGATCTCGGCGAGCGCCGCATCGCTGACCTCGAGCCGCATGTCCTGAGCCGCCAGTCGCAGCTCGAGACGCCTGAGTTGGATCTTTGCGATCGACTTGATCTGACGTGCGTCAAGCGCCTGGAACACGACGATCTCGTCGATCCGGTTCACGAACTCGGGCCGGAAGTGCTTGCGCACCTCGCCCATGACGCTCTCCTTGATCAGTTCCGGGTCCTGCCCGGCCATGCGCTGGATGTCGTGCGAGCCGAGGTTCGAGGTCATCACGATGACGGTGTTCTTGAAGTCGACGGTGCGGCCCTGCCCGTCCGTCATGCGGCCATCGTCGAGCACCTGCAGCAGCACATTGAAGACATCCGGGTGCGCCTTCTCGACCTCGTCGAACAGGATCACCGCGTACGGCTTGCGCCGCACCGCTTCGGTCAGCGCGCCGCCCTCGTCGTAACCGACGTATCCGGGAGGTGCGCCGATCATGCGAGCGACCGAGTGCTTCTCCATGTACTCGCTCATGTCGATGCGTATCAGGGCGTCCTCGGTGTCGAACAGGAAGGAGGCCAAGGCCTTCGTGAGCTCCGTCTTGCCGACACCGGTCGGACCGAGAAACAGGAACGAACCGTAGGGCCGGTTCGGGTCCGCCAGCCCGGCGCGCGAACGGCGGATCGCGTCCGCCACAAGGCTCACGGCCTCGTCCTGGCCGACGACCCGCCGGTGCAGGTACTCCTCCATTTTCAGCAGCTTCTCGCGCTCACCCTGCATCATCTTGCTGACCGGAATGCCGGTCGCGCGTGAAACAACCTCAGCGATCTCTTCGGCGCCCACCTGGGTGCGCAGCAGCTTCGGCTTGCCCTTGGGCGATTCGGCGGTCTCGGCCTGCTTCAGCTGGGCCTCGAGTTGCGGCAGCCGGCCGTACTGGATCTCTGCCAGCTTGTCGTACTGGCCCTTGCGCTTAAAGTCTTCCATCTGCAGGCGCAGCTTGTCGATCTCTTCCTTGATGTGCTGCGTGCCCTGCACCGCGGCCTTCTCGGACTTCCACACTTCCTCGAGGTCCGCGTACTCGCGCTCGAGCCTGGCGATTTCGCCTTCGATCAGTTCGAGCCGCTTCTTCGACGCCTCATCGGTTTCCTTCTTGACCGCTTCGCGCTCGATCTTCAGCTGGATGATGCGGCGGTCGAGCTTGTCCATCGACTCCGGCTTCGAGTCGATTTCCATCTTGATGCGCGCCGCGGCCTCGTCGATCAGGTCGATCGCCTTGTCGGGCAGGAAACGGTCCGTGATGTAGCGGTGCGAGAGCTCGGCCGCGGCGACGATCGCCGGGTCGGTGATCTGCACTCCATGATGCAGCTCGTATCGCTCCTGCAGCCCGCGCAGGATCGCGATCGTGGCCTCGACGCTCGGCTCGTCGACCAGCACCTTCTGGAAGCGGCGCTCAAGCGCTGCGTCTTTCTCGATGTACTTGCGGTACTCGTTGAGCGTCGTGGCGCCGATGCAGTGCAGCTCGCCGCGTGCAAGCGCCGGTTTCAGCATGTTGCCGGCGTCGATCGCACCTTCGGCCTTGCCGGCACCGACCATCGTGTGCATCTCGTCAATGAACAGGATGATGCGACCCGATTCGGCCGAGACCTCCTTCAGCACCGCCTTGAGCCGTTCCTCGAATTCACCGCGGTACTTCGCACCGGCCAGCATCCCCGCCATGTCGAGCACCAGCACCCGCTTGCCCTTCAGCGTCTCCGGCACTTCGTCGTTGACGATGCGCTGGGCCAGTCCCTCGACGATCGCGGTCTTGCCGACACCGGGCTCGCCGATCAGGACCGGATTGTTCTTGGTCCGCCGCTGCAGGATCTGGATCGTGCGACGGATCTCGTCGTCGCGACCGATGACGGGGTCGAGCTTGCCCTGCTGGGCGCGCTCGGTGAGGTCGATCGTGTACTTCTTCAGTGCCTCGCGCTGGCCCTCGGCCTCGGCGCTCTCGACCGGGGCGCCGCCGCGCACGGCATCCACCGCGGCTTCAAGTGCCTTGCGGCTCACTCCGTGCTCGCGCGCCAGGCGACCGACCTCGCCCTTGTCGTCGGCCACGGCCAGCAGGAACATCTCGCTCGCGATGTAGCTGTCGCCGCGCTTTTGCGCCTCCTTGTCGGTCGCGTTCAGCAGACTGTTCAGGTCGCGCCCGACCTGGATCTGGCCGTCGCCACCCTTGACCTGCGGCAGTCGCTTGACCGCCGCCTCGAGCGCCGCCGTCAGTGCGTTGACATTGGCTCCGGCCCGTTGCAGGAGTGAACGCGCGCCGGCGTCGCTCTGCCGCAGCATGGCGAGCAGCACGTGCACCGGTTCGATGTAGGAGTTGTCGTGCCCGGCGGCGATCGATTGGGCGTCGCCCAGGGCTTCCTGGAATTTGGTCGTCAGTTTGTCGATGCGCATGGTGTCGCCCTGCCCCCCGAATCGGTTCCCTAGTCGAAGGTAGGGCAAAGTCGCGCGTTTTCAAGCGCGCTCGATGCCGTCCTCGCTTTGCTAGGATCGGCAGCAGAGGGTTGCGGTGCGCTGGCTCCGGGTTGACCGAGCGCGTCGGAAGCCGCCTCGACATTCAGGTCTGCACTGTGCACCCCGGACTGCTGGTCACGCTCCTACTCCTGCTCGGCCTGCCTTTGGGCGCACTGGCGCAGCCAGCGGATACCGCGGACGATGGCGTGCCACTGGTTGGTGCGGCCGGGGTGAGCGGCCGCGTGGCCGTCGCACTTGAGGAAGCTCTCAGGCGTTTCCGGCTCCCGCCCGAAGCGGACGAGGCTGACGAGGAGCGCGAACTGCGACGCGCGGAACGCGCGGCCACGGAGGTTCTGGCCACCGAGGGTTACTTCAGCCCGGCCCTGCGCTTCGAGCCCAATGTCGCGCCTGTCCCGCGCTATCGACTACTGGTCGAACTCGGGCGCCAGACCACGGTAGGCAGCGTCGACATCCGATTTCGAGGACCGCTGGCGGAACCGGCATTTGCCGAACGCGTCGCCACCCTGCGGCGCGAATGGAGCCTTCCAGCCGGAGCCCCGTTTCGCAGCGCCGAGTGGGAAGCGGCCAAGAACCGCCTGATGCTGACGGTCACGGCGCGCGACTTTGCAGCAGCGACATTGGCGCAGTCCAGCGCCGAGGTCGACGCCGAGCGCGCCACGGCCGTTTTGACTGTCGAAGTCGACAGCGGTCCCGCCTATCGCATCGGCCCGCTGAGGATCGAAGGACTGCAGCGCCACGATGCGGCGCTGGTCGAGCGCTTCAACCCGTTCAAGCCAGGCGCAGCGTTCGATCGGGCATTGATGCTCCAGTTCCAGCAGGCACTGCAGGAGACCGCCTACTTCAACAGCGTCGTCGTGACGCTCGACCTGGAGTCGGCCACACCGGACGCAGCGCCGCTCCGGGTGCAGCTGCGCGAAGCACTGCTCCGGCGATTCTCGGCCGGAGTCGGCTTTGCGACGAACACGGGCGCCCACATAGAAGCGTTGTATCGCCAGGCCATCACCTTCGGGCGGCCGTACCTGCTGCAGTCCGGCTTCCGCGTCGATCAGACAGGCGAGTTCGCCTATGTCGACATGATCTTCCCGCCGCAGCGGGGCGGCGCTCGCGACAGCATCGGAGCGCTGGTCGAGAATTCCGACATCGAGAACCTCCAGATCAACCGCTGGGGCGTTGGCGCGGCCCGCTCGCAACTCAACGGGCCACGCGACGGGCGCAATGTCGAGACACAGCTGGCATTCAACTTCGAGCACGAGCGGCGCGAAACGCCGCTCGATCCACCGATCACGCTCGACGTGCTGTCCAGCACCTATACCTGGACCCGGCGCGACGTCGACGACATCACCAGCCCGCGCCGCGGCAACTTGATCCAGCTGCAGGGCTCGGTCGGCCTCGGCGGACTGTCAATCGATGATGCGTTCCTGCGCGCCTTTGGCAGCATCGTCCAGTATGTGCCGGTCGGCATGCGCGACACGCTGATCCTGCGCGGCCAGGCTGGGGTCGTCCAGGCCGAAAGCACGGATATCGTTCCCAACAAGTTCCTGTTCCGCACCGGCGGCGCACTGACCGTGCGCGGCTACGACTACGAGAGTCTGGGCGTGGAACAGGGCGGCGCCATCGTCGGCGGCCGCGCGCTTGCGGTCGCGTCGATCGAGTACGTGAACTGGCTCGAGCGCTGGGGCGGCAACTGGGGCTGGGCCGTGTTCGTCGACGCCGGTGACGCGGCGGCGCGCTTCAAGGACCTCGATCCGGCGCTCGGCTACGGCCTGGGCCTGCGCTGGCGCACGCCGGCAGGTCCGCTTGCCGTCGATGTGGCCTACGGGGAACGCTTCCAGCAGGTCCGTGTGCACTTTTCGGTGGCGATCGCATTCTGATGTCCATGCCGCCCGCGCCTCCGCCTGCTGCCGCACCGAAGAAGCTGCGCCCTCGCTGGGCGAGCTCGGTCGTCGTCGTGTTCGGCCCTGCGCTGCTCGCACTGCTTGTGCTGGTTGCAACGGCGGGCTGGCTCGTGACGACCAGCACCGGACTGCGCGTCGCCGCTGCGCTCGCCACTACCTTCGTTCCCGGACTGACGCTGAGCGGGGTGGAAGGTTCGCTCGGCACCGGGGTACGCATCGAACGGTTCGAACTGACCCGCCCGGGCTGGGCGGTCGCCGCCGACCTGGTTGAGGTGGACCTTCGCCAGTGGTCATTGCGGCAGCGCACGCTCGATGTGGAACGCGTCGGGGCCAGGCGCCTGCAGATTGACTGGGTTGCGAGCGGCGGTCCGAGCACCCCACCCTCGTCGCTGGGCCTGCCATTCGATCTCGATGTACGCCGCGGCCGCATCCACGAGTTGGCCTTTGGCGCGCGCGGGACTGCGCCCACCCTGTTTCAACGCGTTGAGTTCAGCGGCCGGATGAACCCGCAGGGCATCGAAGTGCCGCATCTGGCGGGGGAGTTCGAGCGCACCGGGATCCAGGCACAGGTTCGCATCACTGCAGCCGCGCCCTTCGCCACCGACGCACGCGCGCAACTGAGCAGCACGCTGCAGGGACGTACCGTCCTGGCGACCGCCTCGGCGACGGGTTCACTGCAGCAGCTTCGGCTCCAACTCAGCGCCGACGACAGCGCCGCGCGGGCACGCGTCGATGCTGTCCTCCTGGCCTTCGCCGAGGTGCCCTTCGAGCGACTTGCGGTCGACATCGAGACCTTCGACCCCGCACTCTGGATGGATGGCGTGCCCTCGATGCAATTGCGAGCGCGGGCCGATCTGGCGCCGACAACGCTGGCCGACGGCACCTGGTCGGTCGGCGGGCCGTTTTCAGCCGAGAACTCGGCCGCCGGGCCGATCGACCGCGAGCGGCTTCCGGTCCGTTCGCTGCGCGGCACGCTGACGTGGGCCGCGCAGACGCTGCGTCTCGACATCGATCGAGCCGAGGGAGTGCGCGGGGTCGCCAATGGCGCACTGACCTGGTCCAGCGCCGACGGTGTAAAGGCGGCAGCGCGCTTCAGCGGCGTCGATGCGTCCACGCTGCACAGCAGGATGGTCGTGACCAACGCCAGCGGACAGATCGACTACAGCCTCCTCAACGGCGAACAGCGCTTTGTCGGCAGCGCACGCAACACCGGAGCCTTGCCGCTGAGCGCCGACCTTGATGCCTCGGTGCGCGCCCAGGTGCTCGACGTGGTGCGAGCGCGACTCAGCCTCGGCGAGGGTCGCGCCGACCTGAGCGGCCGGTTCGAGCTGGCAGGCGCCCTCAGCGCGCGTTTCAGCGGAAGCTTCAAGGACCTCGATCTGGCGCGACTCGTGCGTGGAATCGACACCCGACTGAACGGCACGCTCGAGGTCGACGGGCGACTGCAGCAACCGCTCAGTGGCCGTGCGACCTTTGCGCTGGCCGAGAGCCGCATTGCGGGACGACCGATCTCTGGCCGGGGCCACATCGAGGCAGTGGGTACCCGGCTCGATGCCGATGTCGAGCTGCGCTCCGGGACGGCGCGGCTGACCGCCCTGGGTGGCATCGGGGCTGGAGGCGAACTCAGGCTGGACCTCGTCGCCCCCGAACTCGAGACGCTGCTGGCAGGTTACGGGGGCCGGATCGATGCACGCGCTACCCTCACCGGCGAACTTGACCAAGCACGCATCGATGCCACGGCCGCCGGCAAGAACCTGCGGCTGCCAGGTGGGCACCGCATCGGCAGTGTGATGGCGTCGTTCCGTGGCGGCGTGGCGGCCACCGAACCCTTTGCGCTGACCGTCGAGCTCGCGCAGCACACCGCCCCCCGCGGACCGGAGCAGTCGCTCGCCGGCGCCACGTTGATCGGGCGCGGCACGACCGCCAGCGCGACACTCGAGCTCAATGGCGCGACGGGAGCGCAGCAGCCGGTACGCATCATCGCCAGCGGCGGTCTCAGCGACGGCGCGTGGCGCGGTTCGCTCGTGGCCGCCGAGATCGGTGCGCCGGTTGACCTGCTGATGCGTTCGCCAACGCCCCTGATGGTCTCGCTGGACGCGGTAGCCCTCGGCCCGGCGGACTTCCTGCTGCACGGTACGCGCTTCACGAGTTTCGAACTGCAGCGCAAGGACGGCCGCTGGCGCACGTCCGGCCAGTTCGAGGGCTTGCAGCCGCAGGCGCTCGACGCTCAGGCACGCGCACCGCGCCGCGTCGTGCGAAGTGGCACCGGAGACCGCGTTCCGCTCACGCTCGCCGGACGCTGGGACCTTGAATATGCCGACACGGTCAACGGCATCGCCGTCATCGAACGCAGCGGCGGCGACATCTACAGCGGCGTCGATGCGCTGAGTCCGATCGGCGTGAGCGACGTCGGGGCCGCGCTCAGCGTGCACGACAATCGCGTAACCGGCAATGTCTACATGCGCGGGCGGGCGCTGGGCAAGATCGACGCAGCGATCGACGCTTATGTCGATCCTGCCGCCCCGGGCGGCCGCCTGCTGGCGCAGGAGCGTCCGTTCCGCGTCGTCATCGATGCAAGCCTGCCGGACCTGAGCTGGATCGGTCCGCTGATCGGTGACAACGTGCAGTTCGGGGGTTCCGGGTCAATCAACGCCACAGTTGGCGGGACGCCGGCGGACCCGACGTCCACCGGCACGATGCGCGGTGAGGCCCTGCGCCTGGCGTGGGTCGACCAGGCCGTGCGCATGGAAAACGGGCGGCTCGATGCCGTGCTCGAAGACGGCGTGCTGGTCATCAATGAGTTGCTGTTTTCGGGCAATCCTCGCGTGGCGCCGCTCGACAAGCGTGCCCTCGAGGGGCTGGACTCCAATCGGCCCTTCGAAGTGCGCGCGGTGGGCCGCGTCGCGCTGCGCTCGCTGGCCGGCAGTATCGGTGTGCAGGCCACCCAGCTGCCGGTGCTGCAGCGGGCCGACCGCTGGATGGTGGTTTCGGGCAATGGCGGCATCACGCTCTCGCCGCAGCGGGCGGAGCTCTACGCCAAACTGACCGTCGATGGCGCCTATATCGACTTCGACGGACTGCGCGGCGGGCGCAGCCTGCCGAGCGATGTCGTGGTGACGCGCGCCGGTGCCCAACGCAAGGCGAGCGCGGCCGCGCCGGTGGACGTGACGCTCGACGTGCAAGGCACGCTCGGACGCCGGTTCTACATCGAGGGGGCCGGACTCGAAGCACGGCTGGACGGAGCCGTGAGCCTCAGCGGTCGCCCTTCGCAACTGCGGGCCGAAGGCAGCGTGCGTGCGGTCGACGGCGTATTTGCCGGCTATGGCCAGCGGTTGCGAATCGAACGCGGCATCGTCACCTTCCAGGGACCGATCGACAACCCGTCGCTCAATGTGCTTGCCGTTCGTGCCGGATTGCCAGTTGAAGTGGGTGTCGCGATCAGCGGCACCGCGCAGCGACCCTACGTGCGCCTGCACTCCGACCCCTCGATGTCGGACACCGAGAAGCTCAACTGGCTGGTGCTCGGCCGGCCACCGGGAGCGAGCGACGGCAACGACCGCGCCATGCTCTCGGCTGCGGCAAGTGCGCTGTTCGCCGGTCAGGCCGACAGCGCCAGTGCCGGCATCATGCGCACGTTCGGCATCGACCAGATCACGCTGCAGTCTGGTCAGAGCAACGCGTCGCTGCTGCCGAGGGAAACCGTCGCCGGGCGCCTGCGCAGCAGCGGCATGACAACCACGAGTTCGGCGGCGTCCGACTTCCTCGCCGTCGGCAAGCGGATCAATGACGACCTGTACCTGTCCTTCGAACAGGCGCTGAGCGGTGCCGAGTACTTCGTCGCGCTCAACTACCGGCTGACGCGCCACCTCTCGCTGATCGCCCGCGCGGGCAGCACCAACGCGCTCGATCTGGTCTATTCGATTGCCTTCGACTGAGGCTCAGGCGCCTTAGGCCGGACCGGCCACGGCGTTCGCCGGCAGCGCGTTGCTCTCGGGACGCTTGACCCGGAACCACGCCGCGTACAGCGCAGGCAGGAACAGCAGCGTCAACGCGGTGGCGACGATCAGCCCGCCCATGATCGCGATCGCCATCGGCCCCCAGAAGGTGCTGCGCGACAGCGGAATCATCGCCAGCACGGCGGCGGCCGCGGTCAGCACGATCGGCCGCAGGCGCCGCACGGCGGCCTCGATGATGGCGTTCCACGTCGGCATGCCTGCCTCGCAGTTACGTTCGATCTGGTCGACCAGGATCACCGAATTGCGGATGATCATGCCGAACATCGCGATGACGCCTAGCTGCGCGACGAAACCGAATGGCGCGCGAAACAGCAGCAGACCCAGCGACGCGCCGATCAGTCCGAGCGGGCCGGTAAGGAACACCAGCATCGAACGCGAAAACGTGCGCAACTGCAGCATCAGCAGCGTGAAGACGATGAACAGCATCAGCGGCACGTTGGCCATGATCGCCGCGCCGGCCTTGGACGACTCTTCGGCTGCGCCGGCAATCGCAATCTGGTAGCCCTCCGGCAGCCGCTCCTGGAGTGCGGCGAGCTGCGGGTCGGCCGCGATCTGCGTCGAGACCGTCTGGCCCTGGATGCCTTCGCGCACGTCACTTTGAACCGTGATCGCATAGTCGCGGTCCTGGCGCCAGATGATGCCGGGCTCCCAGCCGAACTCGATCTTCACGAGCTGCGACAGCGGCACGGCCTTGCCGCTGGCGGTCGCGATGTTGGCCTCAGCCAGGCGCGACATCACCGCGCGTTCGTCCAGCGGCTGCCGCAGCACGATATCGATCAGCTGATCGCCTTCGCGGAACTGACCGATCGTCGTGCCCGACAGCAGGGTCTGCGCCGCGCGCGCCAGCGTCTGGGTCGACACGCCGAGTGCCCGGGCGCGGTCCTGGTCGAGCTTCAGGCTCAGGCGCTTGACGCTCTCGTTCCAGTTGTCGTTCACTCCGCGCGTGTTCGGGTTCGCGCGCATGATCTCCTTGACCTGGTCGGCGGCCTGCCGCACGGTGCGCGCATCCGGTCCCTGGACACGGAACTGCACCGGATAGGACACCGGTGGCCCATTGGGCAGCAGCTTCACGCGGCCGCGCAGGTTGGGCAGGTCGTTGCGAAACAGTTCGATCATCTTCACCCGCAGCCGGTCGCGGCTCGCCAGATCCTTCGGCGTCACGACGACTTCCGCAAGGTTGCTGTTGCTGAACTGCTGGTCCTGCGGCAGATAGAAGCGCGGCGCGCCCGTACCCACGTAGCTGACGTACCAGTCGAGTTCCGGCTGCTGCGCCAGCCAGCGCTCGAACACGCGCGTTTCCACCTCGGTTGCCTCGAGGCTCGAGCCCTCCGGCAGCCACAGATCGACGATGAGTTCGAGCCGGCTCGAGTCGGGAAAGAACTGCTGCTCGATGAAGCGGAAGCCGCCGATGCCGAGCGCCAGCGCCGCGAGCGTGATCGCGATGACGGTCTTGCGCCACTCGACACACCAGTCCACGAGCGCGCGGAAACGGGAATAAAACGGGGTCGCAAAGAGCTCCGCCGCGTCGTGCGCGCGCGACTGTGGCTTCACCTTGAGCAGCCACACGCCGAGCAGCGGGACGAATAGCACGGCGACGAACCAGGAGATCACCAGCGCCATCGCGGTGACCTGGAAGATCGACATCGTGTACTCGCCCGCCGACGACTTCGCCAATGCAATCGGCAGGAAGCCGGCGGCGGTGATCAGGGTGCCGGTCAGCATCGGCATGGCCGTGGTCTCGTACATCGACGTGACCGCCACCGTCTTGCTGGCGCCCTCCTCGAGTTTGCGGACCATCATTTCCACCGCGATGATGGCGTCGTCCACCAGCAGGCCCAGAGCGACGATCAGCGCGCCAAGCGAAATCTTGTGCAGGTTGATCCCGAACAGCCACATGCCGAGGAACGTGAGCGCCAGCACCAGCGGAATCGTTGCCAGCACCACCAGGCCCGGCCCGGGATCCACCCGCAGCGGCCGCGTGTGCAGGCCGAGACTGAGAAACGACACGCCCAGCACCACGACCAGTGCTTCGACAAGGACGCGCAGAAAGTCGTTGACCGAAGTGGCTACCGCACGCGGCTGGTCGGCCACCTTGACCATGTCGATGCCAACCGGCAGCGAGCGCGCGAGGCGTTGCCCGGTCGCCGTAAGGTCCTGGCCGAGCCGGATGATGTCGCCGCCCTTGACCATCGAGACGCCGAGCCCGATCACTTCGCGCCCGGGCTCACCGGCGCGTCCGGCCCGCATCCGGTCGCGCGGCGGATCGGTGTAGGCGCGGTTCACCGTGGCGATATCGGCGAGCTTGTAGGTGAGGCCATTGCTGCGGATCGGAAGCTGGCGCAGGTCATCCAGCGAACGGAACTCGCCACTGACGCGCACCTGCAGGTTGTCGGTCGGCAGCACGAGCACGCCTGCCCCTTCGACGGCGTTCTGCGCGCCGATCTGCGCCGCCAGCTGGGCGATGTCGAGTCCGACCTGCGCCAGCTTCTTGTCGGAAATCTCGATGTAGATCTTCTCGTCCTGCACGCCGAAGAGATCCACCTTGGCCACGTTCGGCACACGCAGCAGTTGCTGGCGCACCGCCTCGACGTGGTCCTTCAGCTCACGGTAGGTGAAGCCGTCGGACGAGAACGCGTACATCACGCCATAGACATCGCCGAACTCGTCGTTGAAGAAGGGGCCCTGCACGTTCGACGGCAGCGTGCCTCGAATGTCACTGACCTTCTTGCGCACCTGGTACCAGGCGTCGACGACGTCGTGGCCACGCATCGACTCCTTGAGCTGCACGAAGATCAGCGTCTCGCCGGGCTTGCTGTACGAGCGCAGCTTCTCGAGGCCGGGGGCCTCCTGCAGCTTCTTCTCGAGCTTGTCGGTGACCTGTTCAGCCATCTGGGTCGCGGTGGCCCCGGGCCAGTAAGCGCGGACGACCATCGTGCGAAACGTGAACGGGGGGTCCTCGTCCTGGCCCAGGCGATCAAAGGCGAACAATCCTCCCAGCAGGAAGACCACCATCAGGTAGCGCACCAGAGGCTGGTGCTCGATCGCCCAGGTCGAGAGATTGAAGCCGCCGCGCACCATCGGTTCAGCTCTTCTTTTGCCCGTCGGGCTTCAGCGTCGCCGGGCCGGCGGGAGCGAGTTCCATCGCCTCGCTCAGCAGGCGCACCTTCTGCCCGTCCTTGAGCTGGTGTACACCGGCCGTCACGATCATGTCGCCGGCCTTGAGACCTTCGCTGACGACGATCTCGTTGCCTGCCACATTGGCGATCTGCACCGGCGTGCGACGCACCGTGTGACTCGCGGGGTCAACCACCCAAGCGTGCGTGCCACCGCTTTCGGCCAGCAGCGCCTGCAACGGCACCGCAATGACGGGCTGTGCGATCGGCGCTGCAAACGACACGGTGGCCGTCATGCCCAGGGCCACGGTCGCAGGCGGATCGATCAACGCGATCCGTGCGGGGAAAGTACGCGTCGCCGGATCGGCCGCTGGCGAAATTTCGCGCACGCGGCCTGCAATGGCTTCACCGCCCGCCCACAGGCGCACCCTGACGTCGCGCGCACTCTTCAGCATTGCGAGCTGCTGCTCAGGGATGCCGATGGCGACTTCCATTTCGCCGGTGCGCGCCAGTCGTATCACGGACTGGCCGGCTGCGACGACCTGCCCGACTTCCGCGTCAACGCCCACGATCATCGCGTCGTGCGGAGCGCGCAGCACCGCATAGTCGGCCTGGTTGCCGCTCGTGCGGGCGTTGGCTTCGGCTTGGAGGTACCGGGCCTCGGCGGCGTCAAGCGCCGCCTTGCGACGGTCGAGATCCGCCTGACTGATGAAGCCCTTGCGCTGAAGTTCCTCGAAACGTCGGTAGTCGGCGCGCTGCTGATCACGATCGACCTTCGCCGCACTCAGTCCCGCTTCGGCCGCCTGCATCGCCAGCCGATAGTCCTGCGGGTCCAGACTCGCGAGCGTCTGTCCCGCGCGCACCGACTGGCCGACGTCGACAAGGCGCTGTGTCACCCGCCCCGGCACCTGGAACCCGGCGCGCGTCTCGACGCGCGGGCGCACATCGCCTGAGAACTCTGCGATCGCCGTGGTCGCACGCAGGCCGACCGTCAGCGTCCGGACAGGACGAATGTCTTCCGTCGGAGTGACCTGGCGCCCGCAGGCCAGAAGGCCGACGAAGAGAGCCGAAAGCAGGATCGAACGCATGGCAGGACCAGTAAATAACTGACCGGTCAGTAATATAGCCAGCGCCGGAACCCTCGGTCAACTCCTTCTGCGTCGCGGGTACAACAGCTCTCTCAGGCGAGCGACCGCACGGTGGCGATTCCGGCCAGCGTGGCCAGGACCGAGCCCGCCACGTGCAGCACCGTATGGACGGTGGCCGCCTGCCATTGCTGACCCTGCAGCAGAGCGACGCTTTCCGCTGAAAACGTCGAGAACGTGGTCAACCCTCCGAGAAAGCCCGTGATGATCACCAGGCGCCAGGCCGGTCCAATGGCCGGGTGGGCGGCGAACACGGCCACGGCGACACCAATCAGGTAACCGCCCGCGAGATTTGCGACCAACGTTCCCAACGGCAGATGCACCAGACGCGGATTGAGCCAGTAAGAAAGCGCCCAGCGCAGCCACGCCCCCAGCACCGCCCCGACGGCGATGGCCGCGAGGACCGTGAACAGCGGGCCGTCGCGCGTCATGACTGCCCTTCCGAGTCGTCCCAGCGCGCGCGTGCCGCGCTGTCGCTTTCGCGGGCGTCGACCCAGCGCGCTCCTTCGGGTGTCGCCTCTTTCTTCCAGAAGGGCGCCTCGGTCTTGAGGTAGTCCATCACGAACTCGCAGGCCGCGAACGCCTCGCCGCGGTGGGCGCTGGTGACGATCACCAGAACGATCGGATCGGTCGGTTGCAGTTCTCCGATTCGATGAGTCACGAGCACATCGTAGAGATCCCACCGCCTGCGCGCCTGCTCGACGATGCCTTCGAGCGCCCGCTCGGTCATGCCGGGATAGTGCTCGAGCGTCATCGAACCGACCGCAATGCCTTCGTTCAGGTCGCGCACGACGCCGATGAAGCAGGCAATCGCTCCGATGCGCGGATTGGCCGCGCGCAGACGCTCGATCTCGGCGTTGACGTCGAAGGCTTCGGTCTGGACGCGGATCATCGGGCACCTCCGCACCACCCCGAGGTGGCGGCACGCCCCTTGGAGCCGCAACGAACGAAGCCGGCGGCGGGGCAGCCCATCTCAGCCCCCGGTGACCGGAGGAAAGAACGCGACTTCGGCCTCGTCGTGCAGGCGGACATCGCCGCGCGCCATCGCCTGATCGACCGCCGCGCGCACGTGCCGCGTCGACGCGAACGCTCCGGCCCAGGGCTCTCCACGCGTGACGAGCCATGCGCGCAACGCGTCGACCGTATCGACGTCGGCCGGCAGTTCGCACTCCTCGCGAGCCCGGCCGACGCGCTCGCGCAGCGCCGCAAAGTAGAGAACAGTCACCTTCATCGCGACCCGGCCCTCATGTGATTAGCTCCGCGAACGGCAGATAGCGCACTGGGTCGCCGCGTGCGATTGTCGCTCCGGCCGGATGATCGACCAGTCCATCGGCCCATGCCACGGAAGTGAGGACGGCGGAGTTCTGGGTGGGGAAGAGTTCGACGCCGTTGCTTGCGTTGCGTCGCACGCGCAGGAACTCACGCCGCCTGTCCGGCCGCGGCCAGTCGAAGTCGGCGCGCAACTCGATCCCCGCTGACGGCGCGCCGACGACGCCTTGTCGACGCAGGACGAACGGACGCACGAACAGCAGGAAGGTCACGAAACTCGACACCGGATTGCCCGGCAGGCCGATGAAGGGAACGCCGTGCACGTGGCCGAAGGCGAGCGGCTTGCCGGGCTTCATTGCAATCTGCCAGAGATCCAGCGCACCTTCGGCCTCGACCGCCGGCTTCACGTGGTCTTCCTCACCGACCGAAACACCGCCCGAGGTCACGATGAGGTCGGCGCGCCGGGCCGCCTCGACGAACGCAGCCCGCGTGCTGCCGCGGTCATCCGGCACGATGCCGAGATCCACGACCTCGCAACCCAGCCGCTGCAGCAGAGCACGCAGCACGAACCGGTTCGAGTTGTAGATGCGTCCTGGCGGCAACGGGTCGCCCGGCATGGCCAGCTCGTCGCCCGTGAAGAACACGGCGACCCGAAGTCGGCGGAAGACCGTGACCCGCGCGAGCCCGATCGAGGCGATGAGCCCGAGATCCTGCGGGCGCAGGCGACATCCGGCAGCGACTACCGTGTCGCCCGCTGCGATGTCGATGCCGGCCTTCCGGATCCAGGCCCCGCGCTGCGGGACCTCGTTGATGGTCACGCGGCCGCCTTCTGCCACGCAGGCTTCCTGCATGACGATGGCGTCTGCGCCAGCTGGAACCGGAGCCCCCGTGAAGATCCGCGCCGCGGTGCCCGGCTCAAGCGCGGCGCCGACATGTCCAGCGGCGATGCGCTGGCTGACCGGCAGCGTCGTACCGCCCGCGGGCACATCGACGCTGCGCACCGCGTAGCCATCCATCTGCGAGTTGTCGAGCGGTGGCACGTCGAGCGTCGATACAACGTCGGTCGCCAGTGCGCGGCCATCGGCTTCGAGCGTCGGCACGACCTCGACATCGACCGGATCGGCCCGTTCCAGGACGCGCGCCAGCGCTTCTTCGACCGTCAGCATCGGGCAAGCCCCAGATGTGCCGCCATGAAGTCTGCGATCTTAGCCGGCGCATTGATGTCGAGCACCGGCAGCGGGGCATCGACCTCATGATCGGAGGCGATCGCGATGACATTGCTGTCGTGCGGGTAGAGCGGCGGCTCCTGGACCCCCCGGCGCCGGACCTCGATGCGCGGCATGTGCCCTTCACTCTTGAACCCTTCGATGATGACGAGGTCACAGGGCGCAAGCTGCGCCAGCAGTTCATCGAGCGTCGATGGGCGCTGCGCTGTCTCCGTCAACAGCGCCCAGCGCAACCCGGTCGCGATCAGCACCTGCCCCGCACCAGCCTGTCGATAGCGGAAGGAGTCCTTGCCCGGACGGTCCATGTCGAATCCGTGGTGGGCGTTCTTGATCGCCGATACCGCGAACCCACGCTCGCGGAACAGCGGAATCACGCGCTCGATCAGCGTCGTCTTGCCGCTGTTGGAATAGCCGATAAAACCGATTGCCTTCATGCGGAGCAGTCTATTGCAGGACTACGGCGGCCGTGGCAGCCGCGCGCGTAGCTCACCGGCCCTGGCTCACGTCGCGTGCGCCGCGATGTAGTCCTTGACCTGCTGCGCATCGGCATTGATCGGGTCGAAACGTTGCCGCCGCGACTCGAGGTCGGCGTAGGCCGGCGGTCGGTCCGGCGCACGCCCGGTCGCCTCGATGATCGTCTCGGCGAACTTGGCGGGCAGCGCGGTTTCCAGACAGACCATCGGCACCGAGGCGTCGCGCTGCTCGAGCGCGACCTTCAGGCCATCGGCGGTGTGAGGATCGATCAGGATCCCGTAGCGCTGCTCGACGCTGCGGATGGTGCGCAGGCGATCGATGTGGTTGCTGCGGCCGGACACCATTCCGCTGGCATGGACTGCCGCGAGAAACGGCGTGCCGACGAGGTGGAACTGGCCCCGTGTGTCGATCTCCCACCACAGTTCGCGCACGGCTTCCGGATCACGCCCGACCACATCGAACATGAAGCGCTCGAAGTTGGATGCCTTGCTGATGTCCATCGACGGGCTGCTGGTCGCGTGCGTCTCGGCACCGCTGCGCACGCGGTAGCGACCGGTGCGGAAGAACTCGTCCAGTACGTCGTTCTCGTTGGTGGCCAGCACCAGCTTGTCGATCGGCAGGCCCATCTGGCGCGCGATCCAGCCGGACAGGATGTTGCCGAAGTTCCCGGAAGGAACGGCGAACGACACGCGTTCGCCGGCACCGTGCGTGGCCGCCAGATAACCGCGGAAGTAGTAGACGATCTGCGCGACGATGCGGCCCCAGTTGATCGAGTTGACGCTGCCGATGTGCCATCGGGCCTTGAAGTCGAGATCGCCCGAGACCGCCTTGACCACGTCCTGGCAGTCGTCGAAAGTGCCGGCGACGGCAAGGTTGAAGACGTTCGCGTCCTGCAGCGAATACATCTGCGCACGCTGGAAGGCGCTCATCCTGCCCTGGGGTGACAGCATGAAGACGCGGATGCCGGGCCGACCGCGCATGGCGTACTCGGCGGCGGATCCGGTATCGCCCGAGGTGGCCCCGAGGATATTGAGTTCGCCGCCGCGCTCTCCGAGGACGTGCTCGAACAGCCCGCCCAGCAACTGCATCGCCATGTCCTTGAAGGCCAGCGTCGGACCGTTCGAAAGCTCGAGCAGCCCGAGTCCCGGTTCGAGCCAGCGCAACGGTGCGATGTCCTCGAGTCGGCTGTCCGGGCGCCCGTTTCCGTAGACACGGGCGCTATAGGTCGCGTGGCAAAGCCGCGCCAGCACCTCGCGCGGAAGGTCGGTCGCGAACTTGGCAATGACCTCGGTCGCGAGCTCCGCGTAGGACAGCGCTCGCCAGGATTCCAGCTCGGCGCGCGCGACCTGGGGATAGTAGGCCGGCACGTACAGCCCGCCATCGTCAGCCAGGCCTGACAGCAGGATGTCGGCAAAGCCCCGTTCCGGGGCGCGCCCGCGCGTCGACACGTAGCGCATGTGCGCAGGCACTACAGCAGCTCTTCCTGACGAATCCGGATCACAGGTGCCAGCACCGTCGGCAGCGCCTCGATGCGACGGATCGCGGCATTGACTTCGCGCTCGACCGCGTCGTGCGTCAGCATGATGATGTCGGTCTGGTTCTCGCCTTCCGATGGCTCGCGCTGGAACAGCGCGTCGATCGAAATGCGACCGTCGGCCAGGATGCGCGTGATGTCGGCCAGCACACCGGGCTGATCCGCCACACGCATGCGGAAGTAGTACGACGTGACGCACTCCTCGATCGTCAGCCACGGTACCGCCGCCATTGCGTCGGGCTGGAACGCCAAGTGCGGCACATGGTTTTCCGGATCGGCGGTATGCATGCGCGTGACGTCCACGAGATCGGCGATGACCGCCGATGCGGTCGGTTCGGCGCCGGCCCCCGGGCCGTAGTACATCGTCGTGCCGACGGCATCGCCCTTGACCAGCACGGCATTCATCGCCCCCTCGACGCTCGCGATCAGGCGCTGCATCGGAACGAGGGTCGGATGCACGCGCAGTTCGATGCCCTTGGAAGTACGCTTGGCGATGCCCAGCAGCTTGATCCGGTAGCCGAGCTGCTCGGCGTACTTGATGTCCGTGGCCGAGAGCTGCGCGATGCCCTCAGTGTAGGCAGCCTCGACGTTGATCGGCACACCAAAGGCGATCGCCGCCAGAATGGTGAGCTTGTGCGCAGCATCGATGCCCTCGATGTCGAACGTGGGATCGGCCTCGGCGTAGCCCAGCCGCTGCGCCTCAGCGAGCACGGCGGCGAAAGACAGACCCTTGGACCGCATTTCCGAGAGAATGAAGTTGCTGGTCCCGTTGATGATGCCTGCCAGCCACTCGATGCGGTTGGCGGTCAGGCCCTCGCGCAGTGCCTTGATGATCGGCACGCCACCGGCCACCGCGCCCTCGAACGCCACCATGACCCCTTGCGCACTCGCGGCTTCGAAGATCTCGTTGCCATGGCGCGCCAGCATCGCCTTGTTGGCGGTCACGACATGCTTGCCGCGTGCAATGGCCTCCAGCACCAGCGACCGCGCCGGTTCGTAGCCGCCGACCAGTTCGACGACGATGTCGATGTCCGGATGGCGCACGACGTCGATAGCTTCGGTCGTCAGCGGCAGGTCCTTGCCGACGACAGCGCGCGCCTTGGCCTCGTCGCGCACCGCCACCATCGCGATCTCGATGCCGCGGCCGGCGCGCCGCATGATTTCGTGCTGATTACGGCGCAGCACGTCGAAGGTGCCACGGCCCACGGTGCCCAGCCCGAGCAAGCCGACTCTGATCGGGTTCATCGTCATCCGGTCCCGGCGCCATTCGCGGCCGCCGTGTCAAGGGTTGATCAGGCCGCGGCCTTCTCGGGCGAACGCGGAGCGAGCAGACCGTCCTTGCGGAACATGTCCTTGATGCCGCGCAGCGCCTGCCGGGTGCGATGCTCGTTTTCGATCAACGCGAATCGAACATGCGAGTCGCCGTAGTCGCCGAAACCGATGCCGGGCGAAACCGCGACCTTGGCATCGGCCAGCACTTTCTTGGCAAATTCGAGCGAACCCAGGGCGCGATACGGCTCGGGAATCGCGGCCCAGATGTACATGGAAGCCCTGGGAATGTCGACCATCCAGCCGGCCTCGTGCAGTCCGCGCACCAGCACGTCGCGCCGACGCTGGTACTCGGCGCGGATCTCCTCCACGCACTCCTGCGGACCCTCTAGCGCGGCGATCGATGCGACCTGGATCGGCGTGAAGGTGCCGTAGTCGTGGTAGCTCTTGATGCGCGCCAGCGCCGACACCAGGTCCTTGTTGCCGACCATGTAGCCGATGCGCCAGCCGGCCATGTTGTAGCTCTTGCTCATCGTGAAGAACTCGACGGCGACATCGCGCGCGCCCGGGACCTGCATGATCGAAGGCGCCCTGAAGCCGTCGAAGGTGATGTCGGCGTAGGCGAGGTCGTGCACGACATAGATGCCGTGCTGACGCGCAAGGTCGATTACCCGATGGAAGAACTCGAGGTCGACGCACTGCGCCGTCGGGTTGCTCGGGAAGCCGAGGATCATCATCTTCGGCTTCGGCAACGTTTCGCGGATCGCGCGCTCCAGCTCGGCGAAGAAATCCACGCCGCCATCCATGCGCACCGAGCGGATGTCTGCGCCGGCGATGATGGCGCCGTAGATGTGGATCGGATAGCTCGGGTTCGGCACCAGGACTGTATCGCCGCGATCGAGCGTCGCGAGCATCAGGTGCGCCAGCCCCTCCTTGGAGCCGATCGTGACGATCGCCTCGGAGTCCGGATCGAACTCGACGCCGTAGCGGGCCTGGTACCAGTTCGTGATCGCACGGCGCAGGCGGGGAATGCCCTTCGAGACCGAATAGCCGTGCGTGTCCTGCCGCTGCGCCGCCTCGACCAGTTTGTCGACGATGTGCTTCGGGGTGGGCCCGTCCGGATTGCCCATGCTCATGTCGATGATGTCTTCGCCGCGGCGACGCGCGGCCATCTTCAACTCGCCGGTGATGTTGAAGACATATGGGGGCAGGCGCTTGATGCGCGGAAACTCGACCATCTCCCCGAACCTCAGAAAATGTGTTGCAAAGTCGCCGCAAACTGCGGTCGCTGTTGCGATTTATGGACTCGCGGCACTCGCTTGTGCGGCGCAACGTGTGCCTATAATGTACCCGAATCGTTCATGCATCGTTCGTATCTGACTCGGACGATCGCAGGGAAGCCCGGAGCGAATTGAAACTGCACGCGGACTCGCCGACAGCGTTCAACACGGTCACTGCCTACGGCTCCGGCTTCATTGAAATCAACAAGGTACGCCATACCCGGTCGGTGCTGCTGATGCCTGAGCAGCCGGTCGAGACGTGGGATGTCGCAGGCTTCGATGCCCTGACGCCCGCGGACTTCGCCCGCTTGCGTGCTCACGCGCCGGAACTCGTCCTGCTCGGCACCGGCGAACGGCAGCGCTTTCCGGGTCCGCACCTGACCCGCGCGCTGACCGAAGCGCGCATTGGTTGCGAAGCGATGGACACGCGCGCCGCCTGCCGCACCTACAACATCCTGATGGGCGAGGGCCGCAAGGTGCTCGCCGCGATCCTCCTGGACTCCTAAGCGCACCATGGACGTCACCCTCGACAAGAAAGTGCCCGACTTCAAGGCCGCGTCCACCGGCGGGGAGATCCGCCTGTCCGGGCTCAAGGGCAGCATCGTCGTGCTGTATTTCTATCCGAAGGACAACACGCCCGGATGCACGACCGAGGGCTCGGACTTCGCGGCGAGCCACGCGAAATTCCGAAAGGCGGGTGCCATCGTGCTCGGCGTATCGCGTGACAGCATGAAGTCACACGAAGGCTTCAAGACCAAGATGGGGCTCCCCTTCGAACTCGTCTCCGATCCGGACGAAGCACTCTGTCAGCTCTTCGGCGTCATCAAGATGAAGAACATGTATGGCAAGCAGGTGCGCGGCATCGAGCGCAGCACCTTCGTCATCGACAGCGCGGGCGTGTTGCGCCGGGAGTGGCGCGGCGTGAAGGTGCCCAAGCACGTCGACGACGTATTGAAATTTGTGCAGCAGATCGCCTGAAGACGATTGCCTGAAATCGGAATCCAGTTCCTACGCCTTTTCCCTCCCACGGACCCGCCGCCCCTCTGATGCCGCTACCGAAAGCACCGAACAAGCCCGCCACCATCCTTGTCGCCGTCCCCTCCGAACCGGTCCGCCCCGAGCGGGTCGTGAAAGTCCCCACGGTTGTTGAACCCGCTCCCGTAGCGCGCGGCCCCGCCTCCACGCCCGCGGCGCGGCCGTCGCCGGCAACGCGCCTCGCTGTCGTCGAATCGAAACCGCGGTCCAGCGGCCGCCGGGCGCGCAGCGACGAGCGGCCCAAGCTCTTCGTGCTGGATACCAACGTGCTGATGCACGACTCCACCAGCCTGTTTCGCTTTGAAGAGCACGACGTCTTCCTACCGATGATGACGCTGGAAGAACTCGACTCGCACAAGAAAGGCATGTCGGAGGTCGCGCGCAGTGCCCGCCAGGTCTCGCGCACGCTCGATTCGCTGGTGGCCGCCTGCAAGACGCCGATAGAGGACGGTATCCCACTCAACGCCCTCGGCAACAAGGACGCCGCCGGACGGCTCTTCTTCCAGACGCAGGCGGTGAACGCCGTGCTTCCGCCCAGCCTGCCGTCGGGCAAGGCGGACAACCAGATCCTTGGCGTCGTGCGCGCGCTCAAGGACCGCCACGCCGAGCGCGACGTCGTGCTGGTGTCGAAAGACATCAACATGCGCGTCAAGGCCCGCGCGCTTGGGCTGCCTGCGGAGGACTACTACAACGACAAGGTGCTGGAAGACACCGACATTCTCTATACGGGCGTGTTCCAGTTGCCAGCGAACTTCTGGGACAAGAACGGCAAGGGAATGGAGTCCTGGCAGACCGGAGGCTTCACCTACTACCGGATCACCGGCCCCGTCGTCGCCGACCTGCTCGTCAACCAGTTCGTCTTCCTGGAAAACGGCACCAACTTCTACGCACAGGTCCGCGAGATCCGCGGCAAGTCAGCCGTGCTGCGCGTGCTGCGCGACTACACGCATGCGAAGAACGCCGTGTGGGGGGTGACCGCGCGCAACCGCGAGCAGAGCTTCGCGCTCAACCTGCTGATGGACCCGGAATGCGACTTCGTTACTCTGATCGGCCAGGCCGGCACCGGCAAGACGCTGCTTGCGCTGGCGGCCGGACTGGCGCAGACACTCGAAACCAAGCGCTTCTCAGAGATCATCGTGACGCGCGCCACTGTCCCGGTCGGCGAGGACATCGGCTTCCTCCCGGGTACCGAGGAGGAGAAGATGGCGCCGTGGATGGGCGCACTCGAAGACAATCTCGAGGTGCTGAACAAGACTGACGACGCAGCAGGCGAGTGGGGCCGCGCGGCGACCAATGACCTGATCCGCACGCGCATCCGGATCAAGTCGATGAACTTCATGCGCGGCCGCACCTTCATCAGCAAGTACCTCATCATCGACGAGGCGCAGAACCTGACGCCGAAGCAGATGAAGACCCTGGTCACCCGCGCCGGCCCTGGGACGAAAGTCGTCTGCCTCGGCAACATCGCGCAGATCGACACGCCGTATTTGACCGAAGGCTCGTCCGGACTGACCTACGTCGTCGACCGCTTCAAGGGCTGGCTCCACTCCGGCCACGTGACGCTCCAGCGCGGCGAACGTTCGCGGCTGGCGGATCACGCGGCGGAAGTACTCTAAGCGTCGGTCGTGTACGCAAGTCCCGGCAATGCCGGGACTTGCACGTGCACTCGCTCCGGTCACGCGCACTGCGTGCGCGCTCAACATTGATCAGTCGGCTGCGCTCCAGAGCGGCCGCGCGCTCCACCGACCAATAGCGGCACGGCACTTACCCTGACCCTCTCGCCAAGCGAGAGGGATTAGTGCACTCCTCCCTGCGCCCTCCTCGCCCGGCGAGGAGGGAAAGGAAAATCTGGCACTGCGGGGTGCGTCACGGGGTGGAGTGCGTGGGCTTGTACTTCGGCGGAGCGCCCGGCCGCTCCGAAGCGCAGCCGACACGACCAAAGCGCCTGCGAAGCACGCGTGCCGCCGAGGGTGCACGTGCGATCGCGCAGCGATCGCGTACACCCGAGGCGTCAGATGATCAGTGCCGCCACGAACACGCCGATCATCGTGAATGCGACGGCGATCTTCACCGCGGTGCCGACGAGCAGCCCGAACCACGTCGCCAGCCCGACCTTGCCGGCACGCAGCGCATCACGATGGGCGATGAACTCGCCGATGGCCGCGCCCACCAGCGGCATGAAGATGAGTCCCCAGAGTCCCGTCACGACACCCGCCACGGTGCCGAGCGCCGCGCCGATAATGCCCTGCCGGCTCGCGCCGACACGCCGCGCCGACAGCGCCGCTGCCACGTAGTCGACGGCGACGCCGATCACTGCCAGCGCCGCAAGCACGCCGACAATCCAGCCGGGAATGCGCTGGAAGTCCTCGATCCACGCCGCCAGCAACACGCCGCCAAAGATCAGCGGGATCCCCGGTAACGCGGGCAGCACCGTACCGGCAAGGCCTGCCAGCACCAGGACCACCACCACGATCCACAACGTTGTGGTCAACGCGCCTCCTCAGCGCAGCGCAAGTGCCTGCACTTCCGCAGCGGCATCCTTGCACTTGTCGGTCAGTTCCTCGAGCAGTTCGTAGATCGCCTTGAGCTTCACCAGTTGGCGCGTGTCGGGCTCTTCGCGGAACAGCTTCGACATCGCGGATCGATAGACATGATCGGCCTGCGCCTCGTGGCGGTCGACTTCCTCGCACAATGCGAGCACGGCACGCATGTCTCCGGCGGACTCCAGTCCGCCGACCGCGCGCTTCAGTGCGTCGGCGCTCACCACAGCCAGATCAGCCAGCCGACGTGCTTCAGGCGTCATCGCGGTCACGTAGTAAAGGTGCAGCGACTGCGCCACATCCTCAGCCAGGTCCAGGATGTCATCCAGCCGATTGATCAGGGCGTGTATCGACGAGCGCGGAAAGGGCGGCAGCCACGAGCGCCGGAGCAGCGCCAGCGTTTCGCCGACCACGCCATCGGCGCGCTTTTCGATCGCCTCGATCTCGCGGACCCGGCCCTGGGGATCGCGCACATCTGCCAGCAGTTGCGCCAGTGCGTTGAGCCCCTCGACACACAACTGCGCGTGGCGGTTGAACAGTGGGTAGAAGCGTCGGTCGCGTCGCAGGATGCGGCGCAGTACCGAGCGCAGAGTGCCGCGCCGTTCGGGCCGTTCCTGGACGAAATTCGACGTCATCCGAACTGCGCGGTCCGCGCGAGGTTCTCGAACTTGGTGAACTGCCCGTCGAAGCGCAGGTTCACCCGCCCGATCGGACCATTGCGCTGCTTGCCGATGATGATTTCGGCGACGTTCTTGTCGTTGGTGTCTGGGTTGTAGACCTCGTCACGATAGATGAACAGGATCACATCGGCGTCCTGTTCGATCGCGCCCGACTCGCGCAGGTCGGACATCACCGGGCGCTTGTCGGTGCGCTGCTCCACGGTGCGATTGAGCTGCGACAAGGCCACGACCGGCACGGCGAGCTCTTTTGCCAGCGCCTTCAGGCCGCGCGAGATCTCGGAGATCTCGGTCGCGCGGTTCTCGCCTGAACCGCTGGCGCTCATCAGCTGCAGGTAGTCGACAATGATGAGCCCGAGCTTGCCGCAGGTGCGCGACAGCCGACGCGCGCGCGCGCGCAGGTCGATGGCGGTCAGCGCCGGCGTCTCGTCGATGTAAAGCGGTGCCTCGTGCATCTTCTGGATCGCCGTCGTCAGTCGCGGCCAGTCATCGTCCTGCAGGCGGCCCGTGCGCAGCCGCTGCTGATCGAGGCGACCGACCGACGACAGCATGCGAAGCGCGAGCTGGGCAGCGCCCATTTCCATCGAGAAGACCGCCACCGGCATGCCCTGGTCGATGGCGACGTATTCCCCGATGTTGAGGGCGAGCGAGGTCTTGCCCATCGAGGGACGCCCGGCCACGATGATCAGGTCGCCGGGCTGGAAACCGGAAGTCTTGGAATCGAGGTCCGCGAATCCGGTCGGCACACCGGTCACGTCGGAGGGGTTCGCGCGCTCGAAGAGCTCCTGGATCCGCTCGACGACCTTCGTCAGCAGCGGCTGGATCTCGATGAAGCCCTGGCGGCCACGCGCGCCTTCCTCGGCAATACGGAAGACCCTGGTCTCGGCTTCGTCGAGGATCTGCTTGGTGTCCCGGCCGGCAGGGTTGAGTGCGCTGGTCGCGATCTCGTCGCCCGCGGTGACCAGTCGTCGCAGAACAGATCGCTCGCGCACGATTTCCGCGTAGCGGCGGATGTTCGCCGCCGACGGTGTGTTCTGGGCCAGTGTGTTGAGGTAGCCGAGGCCACCGGCATCGTCCGCCTTGTTCGAGGAACGTAGCGCCTCGTAAACCGTGACGGCGTCGGCCGGCTTGCTGGCGTCGATCAAGCGGCTGATGGCGGCAAAGATCAGGCGGTGATCGTTACGGTAGAAATCATCCGTGCCAACGAGGTCGGCAATGCGGTCCCACGCAGCATTGTCGAGCAGCAGGCCGCCGAGCACCGACTGCTCGGCCTCGATGGAGTGCGGGGGCGTGCGTACCGCCGCCAGTTGGGGATCAGATACGGGTTGGTTCACGGAACCACGATCGTGCGGAAGGGGAGAGTCACGGACGGTCGGCCGTGAGCACGTGCACTATAGCAACGCTGGGGTGAATGATTCCGCGGCTTGGGTAAGCAAAAAAAAGCGGCCCGTGGGCCGCCTTTCAGGAGTCTGCCGGCGCGCCGCTCAG